>Ga0307942_1002069_pt1:0-12500 | contig 16217 bp, 26 predicted proteins | sample OrgLakmetagen175_FD_201846 | JGI IMG/M metagenome (GOLD analysis project Ga0307942, IMG submission 201846) | Saline water microbial communities from Organic Lake, Antarctica - #175 | ecosystem: Environmental > Aquatic > Non-marine Saline and Alkaline > Saline | place: Antarctica: Organic... | reverse complement strand
GGGGGTGTGAATACAAGTGTGTGTGTGGGTGTGGGTGAGGATGTAGAGGGGTCTCATGACGCGACAGGAGAAAAGGAAAAGGTAACAAATGTGCAGCAGCTTCTATGGAAAACCCAAGCGCACAATGATATCGCTCAGAGAAACAAGAGGAGGATGAATGGTAGTTCGATGATGGTTGAGGCATAATTTTAAATGGTAGAGGCAACAATTTGACCGTGCTAACAAATTTAAACATATATGCACTCACAGAACATGCTCACATGCACACATGCACACACACACACTTGCAACGCACACATGCACACACATACACACGCACGCACGCACTCGCACACACACACACACACTCACACACACACACATACACACACACACACACACAAACACACACACACACACACACACACACACACAATCACACACGCACACACACATGCATACACGCGTGCACACACACTCACACACACGCACACACACATGCATACACGCGTGCACACACACTCACACACACGCACACACACATACACGCACTTTAAGAATGGCATCCCTGAAGACTGGGTGCAGCACAAAGAGGTTCTTGCTCAACACTTGGCGGGCAGCTGAAGCCTTGCGCGTGGCAACTGAGCGGCGCCACACCTGGAACCACACGTTATGATGGAACAGTATTGACCAGATCTGTAATATTACACCATGCGAATTTTTTGTGACTTTCTCTGTTGGTCTCACCTGTGCCAGGGCCTTTTTCATCTGCAGGTCAAGGTGTCTTACGGTGCTTGGTACCAAAGCAGCTTTCTTTCCCTTACTTGATGTGGGGAGTGGTGTTCACTGCCTGTGCTGCTTTTTTTCTTTTTATCATCGCACCAAGCGTACTTACTCTCAGGAAGGAATCCATCCATCACGTGTAATGTACAAGATAATCGTTAGAGACGGTCAACCCTGGCTAGATTTGTACGAATGAAACAACAATCAATGCAGCTTTGAGAGAGGCTTGCACATTCAGCAACACATTATTTCACACTTCCAGCATACACGTGCTTGTTGTGTGTGTGTGTGTGTGTATGTAGGATTGGCCACAACCATATATATACAGTGTATACTTATACAGTATTTTCGGCAGGAAAATCCCCAAGATATACGGTTATGTATGATGTATATATACGGTCCTGGACAACCATATGTATGTGTTGTGAGTTCTGGCGGGTGGCTATATCGGACCTTCACTAAATCACCAAATAAGGGCAGCCATTCCCACCTTGAACGCCTTTGGCACGATAAACCGCCAACCCCAGGATGCTTCATACGTACAGCCTTTCTCACCTTGAACGCCTTCCACATGCGAAACTGCCGGAACATGCGCAACCTCATGGTTTGGGCGTACAAAAAGTAGTCACGCTCAAAGGACTCCAAAGGCTGAAAGTCTGTGCAGTCATCCCAGAAGTGGGTCACCCCTTGGCTGCTCATTGTGTAGTAGTCGGTGTTGCCCTGTGGGGCACGCACAGACAGAAACACAAGACGCATGATGTGACATTCTGCTTATTGTGAAGTAGTCGGTGTTGCTTTGTAGGGCACGCACACACAAATGCATGATGCAGCGTTCTGCTCATTGTGTAGGGGTCCGTGTTGCCCTGTGGGGCACGCACAGACAGTGACACATGATACATGATGTGACGTTAAGCATATTGTGAAGTAGTTGGTGTTGCTTTGTAGGGCACGCACAAACAGTGACACATGATACATGATGTGACGTTTTGCATATTGTAAAGTAGTCGGTGTTGCCTTGTGGGGCACGCACAGACAGAAACACAAGATGCATGATGTGACGTTATGCATATTGTAAAGTAGTTGATGTTGCTTTGTAGGGCACGCACAAACAGAAACGCATGATACATGATGTGACGTTCTGCCTATGGTGAAGTAGTCGGTGTTGCCCTGTGGGGCACGCACAGACAGAAACACAAGATGCATGATGTGACGTTATGCATATTGTGAAGTAGTCGGTGTTGCTTTGTAGGGCACGCACACACAATGCATGATGCAGCGTTCTGCTCATCATGTATGTAGGGGTCAGTGTTGCCCTGTGGGGGACACACAGATACGAATGCATTACGTAATGCTGGAGCTGGAATCAACTAGTGACCGTGAGTTTTGTTGAGGCAGCGAAACCCTCCTCGGCCGCTCATCCTTAATAAAAGTAGTCGGTCTTAGAGCAAATTACTTTGTTCTCACAGAAGTCTGAACACGCGGTGGGAGCAATACAATCGTCGGTCGATAAGGAGTGCCTGCAACAACTAGGGCCGCTGTGATACTCAAGCATACCAACGTACACTCTAACCGTGAATGTGAGAAAATAAATAGCATGCAAGCATGCACTCAACAAGTAAAGGAATCTACCTATACAAAAAAAACTCGGCAAGTAAACATACACAACATACACGCGCACGTGCACACGCACACGCACACACACACAACACACACACACACACACACATACACACACACGCACACACAACACACACGCACACACCTTGATTTCAGCGTGAGGCACCACTTCAAGGTTGTAGGGGTTGTAGTGGATCGAGTAAGGAGCAGCGTTGGCAAGGTATACAAATTCCACGCTTTCAGGCTGCTTTTTAAATACCTATCATTCAAGGCACATGGTGAGTGTGTGTTGCGTGAGAGTGTGTATGTGCACGTGCGTGCGTGCCTGACTCAAAGGCATTTACTAAGGAGAAGGCAGGGTTTGCACAACAAGCCCAAAGGCCAAGAATGGCTGATCAGTTAGGTGTGTACAAAAGCGGGTATGCACACATACACACACAGAAGCCACGCATCTACATGCATGCAGCACATGCTTGCAGCAGCTGGTACCACTTGCACACGCGTGCGTACAAAAGCAGGTATGCACACATTCACACAGAGGACACACATCTACATGCATGCAGCACATGCTTGCAGCAGCTGGTACAACTTGCACACGCGTGCGTACAAAAGCAGGTATGCACACATTCACACACAGAGGACAAACATCTACATGCATGCAGCAAATGCTTGCAGCAGCTGGTACCACATGCGCACGTGTGCGTACAAAAGCAGGTATGCACACATTCACACACAGAGGCCACGCATCTACATGCATGCAGCAAATGCTTGCAGCCGCTGGTACCACATGCGCACGCGTGCGTACAAAAGCAGGTATGCACACATTCACACACAGAGGCCACGCATCTACATGCATGCAGCACATGCTTGCAGCAGCTGGTACCACATGCGTACGCGTGTGTACAAAAGCAGATATGCACACATTCACACACAGAGGCCACGCATCTACATGCATGCAGGAAATGCTTGCAGCAGCTGGTACCACATGCGCACGCGTGTGTACAAAAGCAGGTATGCACACATTCACACACAGAGGCCACGCATCTACATGCATGCAGCAAATGCTTGCAGCAGCTGGTACCACATGTGCACGCGTGCGTACAAAAGCAGGTATGCACACATTCACACACAGAGGCCACGCATCTACATGCATGCAGCAAATGCTTGCAGCAGCTGGTACCACATACGCACGCGTGCGTACAAAAGCAGGTATGCACACGTTCACACACAGAGGCCACGCATCTACATGCATGCAGCACGTGCCTGCAGCAGCTGGTACCACATGCGCACGCGTGCGTACAAAAGCAGGTATGCACACATTACACACAGATACCACGCATCTACATGCATGCAGCACGTGCCTGCAGCAGCTGGTACCACTTGCGCACACGGGTGGCCACTTCAGCGCCAAATTCCGCACGCTGCCTCTCCAGGCTTGCCAGATCATCCTCAATGCTGTCCCCATGAGATCTGTCAGGGGCTGTGGCCGCATTGTCAGACATGCGCAAGCGCGGCTGCACACCCCTGCAGGAAGATAGAAGCAGAAGAGGGAGTTTACGTAGTAGTCAAGAGGGATGTGAAAGCCGTTGTTGAGTTTAGAGTTGTGGCAGCATTGCAAGGAATTAGCAAGTATTGCTATGCACTTCTAAGGAGGGAAGGTCGCTTCCATTACGTGTTCATCATATGACGAAGGCAGACAGCCAGCAAGTCCCTGTTTTACAACAACATTGCTGAGCAAGGTCACAGCAAGTGCACGCTGCACAGTCACACACACACACTCACATGCACACACACACACACACACACACACACACACACACACACACAGGCACACACACAGGCACACACACACACTCACACACACACAGGGGCACACACACTTGCGCACACACGCACGCGCGCACACACACACACACACATGCGCAAACACACACGCGCACACATACACATTGCACATATGCGCACACACACGCATACCTTGGCTGGAAGGCATGCTCATATTTGGTATGGGTCTTGGCATCGGGTGTGGTTGACAGGCCCCTCCTTATTATGCTTGCGTTGGCAACACCGCCAGTGAGGCCCTCTGTACGGAAAACACACAAAAAAGGACTGAGAACAGTAAGTTGTGCAAAACAAATCGCGGGAGGAGAAAGGATATAACAGAGAGGGTGAAACAGCACATTACTGTGACGCCAGCGTCGACGTTGCGAACAATGAGAGTAGAGAGAAGCAGGTTGCTCCTAATATAATGCGGAAGGAGAACAGATGTAACAGAAAAGGGTGAGACGCCAGCGTCAACGCTGCACAAAGAGGACGTAGAGAGAAGCAGGTTGCTGGGAAGGAACATGCGATCGATCACGGTGTGGGCGGTTCAGGGTTCCCTCTAGGACTGTCATAAAAATAGAGTCGTTATGATAGAGAAAGCCAGAGAAAATAGGTAATCCAGTACAGGAAGAAGCCGTGCAAGAAGGGATAAGCTATGGAAGAAGCAGAGCAGGAAACGTTTACTGTACGGCAAATGGTATTGACGTTTGCTTGGCAGCATCCGCTGCAACCTCTATTCGACTGAGGGTGGCCTGCTTGCAACACACAGACACAGATCAATCCACCACACACACACACACACACACACACACACTCACGCACTCACGCACACACACACACACACACACACACAAACACACACACACACTCACACACACATACTCACACACACACACACACCTACACACACACATACACACACAGATCAATCCATCACACCCACGTGTTTATTACTTGTTACGCACGCACCTCCTGTGTGGCTGGGCGTGTGCGGACCTGCAGCGCCAGATGTGACGGTACCCTCTCTGCCTTTGCCTACTCCTGTCGCCCCTGTTGTGCGTGCTCCTCTGGGGGGTCTGCTAGTTTGGGAAGCTAGCCCGGCAGACAAAGGAGGGGTACCTGAGGTTGGTGCGGCAACAGACAACTCATCATAATGTGATGCATGCAGACACTGATCATGATGTGATGCATACAGACGCTCATCATGATGTGATGCATGCAGACACTGATCATGATGTGATGCATACAGACGCTCATCATAATGTGATGCATACAGACGCTCATCATGATGTGATGCATGCAGACACTCATCATGATGTGATGCATGCAGACACTCATCATGATGTGATGCATGCAGACACTCATCATGATGTGATGCATGCAGACACTCATCATGATGTGATGCACGCAGACACTCATCATGATGTGATGCATGCAAATCACTTGGGGTTGGCCATCCGGATCCGCATACGGTTCCGCCGTAATTGACTGTGCATTAATCCGGTTTAAAACAACCGTATGTACACCGTCTTTACACTGTCCATGTATGCAAATATGCAGGGTTGGCCAAAACCATATATATACGGTGCATATACGGTAGTTTTGGCAGGGAAATCACCAGATATACGGTCATATACGGTGTATATATACGCTTCTGGCCAACCCTATAAATATGGTTCTGACCAACCCATGGTTCTTCCGCCACGTATGCAAACATGGTCTGACCGCCATGTATGCAAATATGGTTATGACCGCCATGTATGCAAGTATGGTTATGACCGCCATGTATGCAAATATGGTTATGACCGCCATGTATGCAAACATGGTCTGACCGCCATGTATGCAAATATGGTTATGACCGCCATGTATGCAAGTATGGTTATGACCGCCATGTATGCAAATATGGCTATGACCGCCATGTATGCAAATATATTTCTGACTGCTATGTATGCAAGTATGGTTCTGACCGCCATGTATGCAAATATGGTTCTTCCGCCACGTATGCAAATTTAGTTCTTCCGCCACGTATGCAAATATGGTCTGACCGCTATGTATGCAAATATGGTTCTGACCGCCATGTATGCAAATATAATTATGACCGCCATGTATGCAAATATAGTTCTGACCGCCATGTATGCAAATGTGGTTCTGACCAACCCTTGGTACCCCAGCTGTGTAGAAAGTTGAACTCCTTTTTGCATTGGCTGTTTTCTGGTCTGCTCAGCTTCAGACAGGCCTAGGCATCCAGGCGTTAATCATTTGGCATAACAAAATTTGATACAGGTGAGCAGCTGTCTAATAATCAGCCTGTCACTTAATTATGAGGGGGTATAATTACCCCTCTGTATAAACTTAACACGGGTTTTACACACAAATATACATACGGTACATACGGCATTTGAAATAGTGTAATAAAATAATGGCCAACCCTACACACACACACACACACACACACACACACACACACACACACACACACACAAACATACAAACACACACATACACACACACAAACACTGCTTACTTGTGGCTGAATGACATATCCTACACACATGCAACAAAACGCGCACCTGGCACAAACGCAGAGGGCATGGCTGAAAAGGGGCGGCCGTGGGAACCCCCACTGTGAGGCCCCCCTCCATCACTGTCCTCCCCAACCCCCCTCTTTGTTTTTGTGAGGAGTGAGGACGCTCCAGGAACAGCACTGGGGGGGCGCTGGTGCGGTGTGCGCGAGGATGCAACAAACGCGCCTGCAAGGGGTTTTACATGGGTATAGGTGTGAATCGTGAATGTGACGCACGCGTCAGTCATTCTGTTTACAGGTTAACAGAAATAAGCGCACATGTTGGGCAGCCATGCCCTGAGTAGGTGCATGCATCATCATGTATGGGGCATACATCATGCATGGGACACTACGCCCTGAGTAGGTGCATACACCATCATGTATGGGGCACAATGTATTGGGCATACATCATGTACGGGGCACCATGTATGGGGCATACATCATGCATGGGACACTACGCCCTGAGTAGGTGCATACACCATCATGCATGGGACACTATGTCCTGAGTAGGTGCATACATCATGTATGGGACACTATGCCCTGAGTAGGTGCATACATCATGTATGGGACACCATGTCCTGAGTAGGTGCATACACCATCATGTATGGGGCACCATGTATGGGACACTATGCCCTGAGTAGGTGCATACACCACCTGTGCCTGTTTGTGCGAGTGTCCGTTCCTCTTTTACAAAACTATTTGTGGCTTACGTGTGGCACATTGTAATGAATTTTCATTCAATAAGTTGTGCCTGCGTGTGCGAGTGGCCGTTCCTCTTTCACGGAAATATTTGTGGCTTACGTGAGGCACATTGTAGTGAATACACATTTAAAAGGTTGTGCCTGTTTGTGCGAGTGGCCGTTCCTCTTTTACGGGAAAATTTGTGGCTTACTTGAGGCACATTGTAGTGAATTCACATTTAAAAGGTTGTGCCTGTTTGTGCGAGTGGCCGTTCCTATTTTACGGAAAAGTTTGTGGCTTATGTGAGGCACATTGTAGTGAATTCACATTTAAAAGGTTGTGCCTGTTTGTGCGAGTGGCCGTGCCTCTTTTCCGGAAAATTTTGTGGCTTACGTGAGGCACATTGTAGTGAATTCACATTTAAAAGGTTGTGCCTGTTTGTGCGAGTGGCCGTGCCTCTTTTCCGGAAAAATTTGTGGCTTACGTGTGGCACGTTGTAGTGATTCCCATTCTAAAGGTTGTGCCTGTATAATGCGTGTGGCTGTTCCTCTTTTACGAGGGAAGAAAAGTCAAAAATTGGAATGAGCGGCCAGACCATTGGTCTACTTATCGTGCAAGTATAAAGCTGCGCGCCCTCTGTGATTAAACTACCGTACCAAAATTTAATCATCCCGCACCCCAAAAAAAAATATTTAGTTTTGCAAATCCGCAACCAATCCGCACCCCCTTCAATAATTATTACAATCCAATCCGCAGGCCATTTTTAAGCCATTCTCACCAATTTAGGCCATTTTCACCAATCCGCAAGCCTACAATTATTTATTTAATTTTCTGTCCGCACTTAGCCGCACCCCTCAAAAACATTATTTTTGCGGGTTGATATAATTTTGGTACGGTATACAACAAGCAATCTGCCTGTGCTAAACGTGTAAGTTCACACCACTCGTCCTCTATGGTTAAACATCTTTCTTTTGAATCTTGCGTGCACGCATCTTTCTTTTGAATCTTTGGACGAATTACACAATAAACAGCTCGCCTGTGCTGGGTGGCCGTCCCCCTCCATAAGGAAAGCCTTGGAAGAGGGTTGAGTTGACAGGATCTTGGGTGGGGGCTGTGGGGCGGGGAGGGGGCGCGCCTGTGGAGTAGGCCTTGGCAAGGAATCCCTCTGGCTCATTCGGCGGAGGAGGCCCTGTGTGAGAGAAAAGGGAGGACAAATGGTTGTTGCTGCAGCGAGGCATGTCAGTAGGCAATGGCAAGGAAGCCCTCAGCTCAGTTGGCGGAGGAGGCCTTGAACGAGGAGAAAGGAAGGACAAAATATATTTGTGTCATGAGGCCAAGTCTCTGTCTTGTTCAATAAGACTACGGTACCTAGAAACTTCACCTGCAATGGAAGATCCAAGTTATAGAAAGAACGGTTGATATACCCCAGCTATAAGCGTGAAGTACGCAATCAGCAAAGCTACTTGTAATTTCGCAAGCAGAGTCCTTACACCTACCTTTTTATTCTGTGGTCGCACCTACGCTCCAAATGCAAGCAGGCGTTGTGCAGGGCACGCCTACCTGGTTTTGAGTGTGGCCGCTTTGCTGCTGCGCTCCCAGGGTTTGCTGTTAGCGGGCGTTTGGCAGGCAAGGCCGAGGGCGGGCGGCTAGAGGCCAAGGGCACATTGGGAGCCCCTGAAGCGGGCCCTGGGCGGGCTTTGTCAACAGGGTTCTGTGCGCATGTGCGTGTGAGCGCGTCTACGTGTCTTCGTGTATACTTGAGTGTTTGTGTGTGTGTGTGTGTGTGTGTGTGGTGTGTGTGTGTGTGTGCCGCCTGTCAAAGGTATGGTTTTACATGAAATGAAAGCTACACCGCTCTATTCAGAGGGAAACTGTGTGTATGTGTGTGTGCACAGGGTGCAAATAGTCAGATTCGTATGAAGTGTGTGTGTATGTGCGCGCGCGTAGATGAGTGAACGTGTCGGTGACCTCATATTTGAAATGTGTACTACGAGTGTGTTCACAAAGATGTGTGGACGCTACTAGATACACACACCCTTCCACGCAGAGAAAAGCCTGTGGGAACTGTTGAAGCATGCGCCCCGTGGCTTGCAGTGAAAGGGAGCACTCTTCAGGACTTTGTGTGCCCTGGGAGTGGCAACCTAATGTTTTAAGCCACCTCAAGAGCATGGCGTGCGTCATGTGTCAAGCTTGCTAGCACATCTGCAGCTTGTATCTTTGTTGTTGCTGGTCAGCGGTTTGACTGTTTCCAGTTAAATGGTGGGGAGCTGTTTAGTGTGTGCTCGGGTTCTTTTGTTGCCGCTCTGTTTGAAACGAAAGGAGAGCCAGTAGAGAGTCAACAGCACAAAACACATTCCGCTGTACGCGCTCACTACTTTGCTTATAAGTTCTTCTAGGCTTTTGTGAACATGCCTGCGTGAACTCTAGATGGACGGTGCACGTGTCAAGCAAATGCACACAAAACCCTTATACATGTCTCAGGTGCGCAAATGTCGTGTAAATACTTGCCTGAGGTCCCAAGTATAGGCCAGCCCTGAGGACCTGTTTATCCCCCCTTTCCCCTGGGTTTCCCAGGCCGTCTGTTTGCGTCATCTGTCAATTCCTCATTTTCAGGCTAGTTTCTCTCCTGGCATGCAACATATTGCACTAAATTGTAATATATAAGTATAATCCAATCAAGACATGAAATTTAAGTTGTTGACCAGGCGCAAAATTGCTCGCGAATTCACGAATATTTAAACGACAAAAAAATAAAATTGACGCAATTCAAACCATCATAACCCTCAAATAAGGCTTGCACAATGTTTCAGGGTTTATGCTTTATTATGTGCTTTCTATCCCTCTAGCATGTGGCATACACGTGCCAAATGTCTTCCAACTTGTTGCAAGAAGATATGCCTGTAATAACTTAGCAGAAGGCCCTACCATTTTTTTCCTTTAGCTATGAAATCAGGAGACATACAACCAAACAAATGCGATATACACCTGATCAAGATATGTACAGTGTAGACACTTCCCCTACCCAACAAGCAGAAAAGGCACAAGAATAACTTAGGCTGCAAATGCCTCGCTTACTCAGACACCGCAAAACCCTTCACACCCAGCAACAGACAAAAAAGAAAAAACACGCAGAAAAAATAAACGCTCCCCATATTAATTAAGGGAAAGGAGCCACTTTAGTACTGGGTACCGGTAAAACCCCTGCACCAAAAAAATAAGAAACAGATTAATATGGGGATCAGGGGGGTCGCAGGCTTGACCTGAAACCGGTTCCTGATGATTATTGGTATGAATACTGGAAAGTGCACGTCTGGTATGGACAAGTTTGGCAGCATAATCGACAGAATGAACATGAAGCTTGGAAGCAAGTTTCTTAGCTCTTTGCGAGAACAGCTCCTTAAAGGCTTCAGTGTGTGATTGTTGTAGATGGTGCCACCCACTCCCAAATGGATGGTGTGGAGAGTAACGGAGGCTCTTTGAAGCGTGGAGCAGAGGCCTTTATGCTGTTCCTGCACGGCGCTCACCTGGCTCTGCGGTCGAGTGTCCTCACAGTTCTTGACCTCTACGAGGTGGATTTCACGTTGAAGAATGCTGAGATCTTTGGCGGGTCGGTGTTGTTTGGGGAAGGTGGATCTACTAATGGCTGGCGGTGCTGATGAGGTACCCCTGGTCTTCCTCAGTTGCCCCCTACCACTCCTAAGAACCCCCCCCCCTTCATCGCTAGTCCTTATCTTTTTTGTTTTTGTGGAGATGGGAGCAACCAGTACAGCATCCGAACAGCTGGAGTTGAACCTATTTTTGTCTGAGAAGCGGGGTGGAAAGAGTCACTTTGGTATATCTTAGTTTCAGCTGTATTGGGACTGTGAAGATTTTGCATAGATACCCGTTCGCTGCTACCTATATCCATGCAGACAAAGCAGGATCATAGGGAGCCTGTCTTGCTGATGGCTTTAAGGATCATGCTGCATGCTTAGTTGTGTCTCTCAGTGATCGTTTTTCTTATTTGCGTGTGTTGGCAACCAGAGAGGATATGCAGGGCACTGTCTAGTTGAGGGCAGAGGGGGCAAGTTAGGCTTATTGAGTGCTTAAACCATACCGCATGCTTCTGGTTGTACAGGGTTCCTGTTCTGTACTTCACAATGATGCACTTGGTTTTAACAGGGACACAGGATCCTGTTAGATAAGCGTTGCTGGCGGCTTCATTGGCAGTGCCGATTTTGATAAGGGTCTGGTAGTATTCATGTTAGTTTGCTATGGCAATGACATTTCCTAGTTTGTGGAGGGGGTGCATATGTGCTTGCAAGATGTCATGGTAATTGGATAGGTACCAAAGCCTTGAGGTAGGTGACTTGGCTTTGTTTGTGCGATGTTGTATGATTTGACGCTCATCATATTCTTTTGCAAGCCAGCAAATGCCGTAAAAGGGATTTCCCTCAGGGCCAGCTGTTTTGGTGGAGGTATCTGGGACGTCAGAGTAGGTTGTGATTGGTTTTCTTGCAAGAGCGTCAGCATATTCATTGCCTATAATATCTGCGTGGAATTTGAATTTGTAAAAATAAATGGGTGATGGTGATTGGGGGATAGGTTTGGCAACAATTCTCCAAAAGGACATCTCTCTAAATGTGGTGGCGGTGGAGGTTGGGGGTGAGAGCTGTTTTTTAATTCTGGCATTGAGGTTAGGCTGTCAGTGGATAGATGGGAGTAGCCCTAAATGATTTCGGCTGCTGTAGCTCTGCACGTGAGATGGTATTTGGTTATAACTACACCAATAGATTAAAAAATTGACACACAAACTGAATGAACACTCCACCAAACTTGCATCTGCACTCATAAAAAACAAGGTATGCACTGCTGCAATGCATGTAACACAAGCAACAACAGTCAAGGATTGGGTCCGGGTGCTAAGGCACACAACTTGCAAAAAAATAAGACTCCACAATATTTGAGAGATATCATCCAAACCATGTACACAGGATGCCTCTACCTTCTTATTGATGGCGACAAAATTTCCGGGGAGGTTGCGCCCAACAAAGGCTTGAAACAGGGCTGCCCT
>Ga0307942_1002067_pt1 | contig 16220 bp, 12 predicted proteins | sample OrgLakmetagen175_FD_201846 | JGI IMG/M metagenome (GOLD analysis project Ga0307942, IMG submission 201846) | Saline water microbial communities from Organic Lake, Antarctica - #175 | ecosystem: Environmental > Aquatic > Non-marine Saline and Alkaline > Saline | place: Antarctica: Organic Lake... | reverse complement strand
AGCTTCTTAACTCTTTGAGAATCGAGACCCAGTTCCTTGAAAGGCTTCAGAGTGTGAGTGTTGTAGATGGTGCCGCCCACACCCAAAAGGATGATGTGGAGAGTACTTTTTACAACCTTATGTTTACTTCACGCTGGCTGATCTAGCAATGCCTATCAGCCCAACACAGGTGGCTACCGGTTTACCCCTTTGTAAACCCTTTGTATCCTTTCAGTTGGTGGTCCAAGAAAAGGTATGATGCCTGCGTTTTTTAAATTCTAGATTGCCACTGGTGATATGTCTTGTTTTATTTTCTTAAACCAAGATATGTTGTTTGTAATAAGTTTCTCCCTGGCAGCTTTGTTCCAGACCACTAAGATGCATGGCAGTGTATTACAATGGCTAGTTGGTGTGATTTAATGTAAAGGAATGCCCAGTAACAGTAGAGGAGTTGTAGTGCACTGTTTGTAGATTGTGCCCCTGCCTCCAAGGAGTATAGCATGAGGTGTGACTTCGTTGTTCCTAGAGTTTACCTAGTATGCAAGTTCTTGGACAATAAGCTTGTTGTACTCAAGGTGGTCATCTGCCTTTCTATAACAAAAATCTCTAGCTGCTATGGCACAAAACGCACCAGGCAACCCCACCTTGCAATTATTTAATTTTCAGGTTAAATTCCTTGGACAAGTGGTTGTGAAAAGAGCGTTTTATGTGTAATTTACAAAAAGCCAGCTTCTATGTACTAGCATGGAAGGTGCGAGCAGAAAGTAACCACTCAACCTTTCCGTGAACATAAAAGTAACAGTATTTGCTGATAAACAACAGCGTGCATTACGGAAAGGTTCTCAACGTAACATAACAGGCAGAGGAGCAACAAAATGGGCACAAGTGGTGATCAAGTGAACATGAAAGAAAGAGAACTCTGAACCACTGATGAGATTACAACAATAAAGGTAAGAGACAAGAGTCCACAAAATGAGTCGGTCCACGACTATTGCTCAAGTTTGAAAAGTGCACTCTATTTCATTGTTGTGTGAAACTACGTGTAGAATGAAACAGGCTCTTATCACAAAATAACAAACACTCTACAAATGGTCTTTGTCTCTGACGCAGGAATGCACCAAGCCTACAGATGCTTGAAGGTCCTGCTCCATGGAGCAAAAGCGCACAACCAACTAAATTATTAGGAATGCACCCAATGTTAAAAACAGTACAACAGCAATTCATAACAACAACTGCCCTAACCAAACAGACAGTGAGCGAAAAGGCAGGTACTTGTGCACGACTTCATGCTGGCTTGTACTCCACACAGTGACCGAAAAGGGCAGGCATATTTGCAGTTTTTCATGCTGGCTTGAATTTTTCACAGTAAGCGAAACAGAAGGTACTTCTGCACAACTTCACGCTGGCTTGTACTTTACACGGTGACTGAAAGGGCAGGTGCTTTTGCTTTGCACATCTTCATGCTGGCTTGCACTCTTTCTTGTGCTCCTTCCACCCCAGGACCTGACAGTCCCGCCCACAATATCTTTCTTTGGCGCAATTCCCACACCTTTTCCACTTACCCATGGCATGACACACAGCACAGGGAAAGATCAGACCAGGTGGCACTATACATCCCGATGTAGCAGACAAAGGTATAGGCTCATGACCCTTCCGCTGCTGCTGGTGCTGTCGCTCCCACAGGCCAGCACTGTTGCTACTGCCGCCGCTCTTCTCGCTGCTGCCCTTGGCGGTTCTACTGCCAGCAGCAGCACCAGCAGCACCAGCAGCGCTAGCAGCATCACTATGACTCTGCAGGTGCGAAAGCAGGGTTGGGTTGCTTATGACGTTGAAGCTGCGTGCTGATCGAGACTGAGGTAATTTTAAACACAAACATAATTGAAAGAAATAAGAAAAGGGGACAAGCCAGTGGTTGACGGTTTGTACCTGACCAGCTGTTTCCAGCACAAACGCAGCGAGCTCCCTCTTTTCCATGCCTGACGGGCATGTGATCTTCCTTTGGCTCAGTATTTGCTTGAGGCTTTTGACGGGCAGAGCTGGGAATGGGAGCACAGGGGAGCCAAACAGCAGGCTCAGTAAGTATGAAGCAAACTTGAGATTGGACGTCATGCATGGTCTCTCTCTCTCTCTCTCTCTCTCTCTCTCTCTCTCTCTCTCTCTCTCTCTCTCTCTCTCTCTCTCTGGCTCTCTCTCTCTCTCTCTCTCTCTCTCTCTCTCTCTCTCTCTCTCTCTCTCTCTCTCTCTCTCTCTCTCTCTCTCTCTCTCTCTCTCTCTCTCTATATATTTTTTTTGGGGCAGAGCTGAGACAATTAAAACATGTTCACATAGAATGATGGAGGTATGGCTCATGCCTTATATGTAGGGCTGATGGATCTGTACGAAAATACCATGCATTCTGAGATCTTCCTTCTATGAAACGACCGTATGGTATTGGCCAACCCTACTTGTACAACACTTTCCACGAACAGAGGCTAATCGAAACCAGTTCTTCATTTAAAGCAGCAGGAAACCTTGGATAGTCATAGCTTTGTTTACCGTAGCCCGCTTTTGATGTCCACACTGATCGTGCATAGAGTTGGAAGTCTGCGTTAATATTTCTGCTCCATTTTGTTTGCGTTGTGAGATGCACTAGACAAGTAACTCATGTTCAGCAATGAAGAATGGAGGACATGAGAGAGACACTGACAAAGATCCAGAGTGACGTGTCACCTTTGCTGCACTGCAAGAACGAGCGGCATGCGTTTTACAGCAAACTCAGTCGTTTTTAGGCGCACCTATCAGCTCATCAAGGCTCTTTGTGATGGGTTGCAAGTGGGTATCCTGTCATAGGCGAGGTGAAGGTTTCACATGATGGGTGGGTTGCAAGTGGTTGCAAGTGGTCGCAAGTGGTTGCAAGCGTTGCAAGTGGCAGCAAGTGTTGCAAGTGGCAGCTGCAAGTGGTTGCAAATGTTGCAAGTGTTGCAAGTGGTCGCAAGTGGTTGCAAGTGGTCGCAAGTGGTTGCAAGTGCTGCAAGTGGTCGCAAGTGGTTGCAAGCGTTGCCAGTGGTCGCAAGTGGTTGCAAGTGTTGCAAGTGGCAGCAAGGGTGGGTTGCAAGTGGTTGCACAGTGTGGGTATCCTGTGATAGGCAAGGTGAGCTTTCTCGCGTAGCATGAGAATGTCATGAGCTACATTTAGAATTTGCTGACAATTGACGGGGGGCTGCTAGCGCAGTGTTTCTATTGAGGTTTTTGGGTGTGTAGCCAATTGACTACACAGGATGCTTTTGCTAACAAAGAGTGTAGCCACTTAATTAAAAAGCTGCACCAAAACTTTGGCATTAAGGTAAATGAAGTTTGCATATCAGTTGGCCGTTTGCCTCAAATGACCAGTTTTGCGCTTGCAAGTCTGGTCCCTGCCGGGCGTCACTGTGTCGCACCCAAGATGGCCAAAATGCGACACAGTGGCGACGTGTTGCGGTTAAGCAAAACACTGTGCTAACGGTGTGCAGTTTTTGGCATGCTGGTGAAATGTACAATGCGGTAAAATGGCTCCACTTACAAGCCTAAAAGATACTGGGTGCATAAGTATGAAACTCCAAGCCATATTTGCTGATAGATGACGGAGAGCTGCTAGGGGAGTGCAGTTTTGGCAAGCTGGTGAAATGTACTCAGCGATGAAACGGCTCTACCCACGAGCTCTGGCCAAGATAAGTATGGTAGTTGCATAATTTAAAACGGAAGCATTAACAGCGCCTCAAGCCTGGAAATGCATTGAAATGCTTTCAAGTTGTGAATATGTTAGCAAAAACGCAAAAACTATTTCCCAACACAGAAAGGTGATAATGTTAGCAACAACTATTTTTCTGCAGAACAAGACGTGGACAATCATGCAGCGTTACCCAAAATCAGATAAATAACAAGGTCAGCTTGGATTGTGAGTAATGCTGTTAAGATGGGTGAGTAATCTGCCAAGATGGGTGCTGTTCAAAAGGTGTACCTTTGTTTGGCTGCTCTCTTTGTCCTTAAGGTCCAATCGAGCAAAAAAGGCCTCAGTGTCCTGCCTCATATCACAAACCTCCCTGCCTGTGCGCATTTCGATGGTTTCGATGGAAGCTTCTGTCCTCAGCGGTTCCCCTGAGCGCAGGTGTCTTTGGTGGTTATGTACGTTTATTTTAAGAAATATGTGTTAAGTACACGTGTGATGTACATTTGTGCATATGTTAAGTGAATGTGTTAAGTACACGCTGAAACACTGTGGTAGTGCAAAGCGAAGAAACTGCTTGTTGCTGCACCTGCTGCCTCAGCGTCAGTAAGAAACGTAGCTGGGCTCACAACTCAAAGATATGTCAACCACCTCCTCTTTTACACCTACATTTCGAATTGCCCAAATGCTTCACATCAATGCAAATGGTGGAGAGGCACGGCTACTGGCGGTAATGCTCTTAGTGGTGCTACAACACACGTACGCAGCCTAGCATGCACTTTTTGACTGATGGCTTAATCTGTAACCTGTGACCTGTATTGCTACTAGAGACCTGACAAAATGGAGTTGCTCTGTCCTTCTCTTCAGCTGGACTTGCCTGCTTCAGCAATCAGCTCCCGGCTCTCTTTTATCGCAGGCAATGGGGCATAAATGGCGGGGCAACACAGCTTCCTCATAATTGTCCACATGTATAAGCGTGTCATGGCCTCTGCCTCCCCTGCACGCAGTGGGGTGCGTGCAGTTGCATCCATGTATAGACATAGGTTTAAGATGAACACGATAGAACCCTATTTTGTCACGGTCCGCATGTATAAGCGTGTCATGGCCTCTGCCTCCCCTGCACCCAGTGGGTGCATTGACACAGATTCAGGATGATCAGAATTAAAGAACACAGCTTCCTCATCATGGCCCACATGTACAAGTGTGCTGGTCCACTGCTTTCCTTGCAAAATAGGGGGATGTGCTATACATGCACAGACACACACCCTTGCACCGATTTGGCCAGAGCCATATACATCAACGTATACACGCACATTGTGTTTGGCCGTATAATGATTGGAGAGATTGTCCTGCTACAACGCCATAAGTTGACGACACACACACGGCTTTGGGAAACCCCTACTCATACAGCGAGTTAAACTCGGCTATCTCTGAGAACCGCAGGTGGGATTTTGCAGGGCGAGCTCTCACAAATCCTCCTTGATGCCCAACTACCGAACCAAAAGCCTTGCTCGCCACCCTACTGAAGTCTGAGGAGGAAACAATAACTTTGCAATTGGCACGTCAAGCACTTGATTGCGGGATTATCCTAAATCGATTTGTGATTTGCACTGCAAGACACAAGGTTTATGGAGACAATAGACAGAAGCATACAGGAACGTGAAAACAAACACGGAAGCGATAAGCTTTATAGAAGCACGGCGGCATGCATGAGAGCACAAGTTTTTAATATGTTAAATGATGTCAAAAACTCAGTGCACAATGGCGCACATTACCAATACCATCATCCATCACCCTTACCATTCCCATTAAAAGGACAAACTGACCTTCGGCCCAAGGTTCTTTGGTTCCTGAGCCTCCCTTCTTGGGAGGGGGCTTGGACAGATCTAGGGGGGGCTTAGGCGAGTTGGTCATTAGCTGTGCAGTCCTTGCAGCACCCTTTCAATGAGTGTGTGTGTATGGGTGATTGTATGTATGTGTGTGTACATATGTTTTGTGCAGGGGGCTTAGGCGAGTTGGTCATGAGCTATGCAGTCTTTGAAGCACCCTTTCAATGAGTGTGTGTGTATGGGTGATTGTATGTATGTGTGTGTACATATGTTTTGTGCAGGTGGCTTTGGCGAGTTGGTCATTAGCTGTGCAGTCCTTGCAGCACCCTTTCAATGAGTGTGTGTATGGGTGATTGTATGTGTGTGTGTACATATGTTTTGTGCAGGTGGCTTTGGCGAGTTGGTCATGAGCTGTGCAGTCCTTGCAGCACCCTTTCAATGAGTGTGTATAAATGTGTATATGTATGTGTGTGTATAGCCGTGTGCATATACATGTGTAAGCACGCATGCGTGTGTTTACACGCGCGTGCTGCGAAATACAATTGTCCATTACGCGTGAATCAAAAGTACTGGAGCCTTTTGGTCAGTGGGTCCGTGAACCATCAAGGAACATCCATGTTTAATGGCAACAGGTGTCAACAATCAATGCTGGTTTTGAGCACTTTTTTGTCAAGACATCTCAAGCAAACCACAGCGAGTAGCAATACAGGATACAGGGCAAGAACAGCAAATTGCATGAGTGGCAGTGTGACTATATTTAAAGGTGGTAGACGTGGAGGTCTGAACACACATTTGACAGAGCTTCAACGCGATCATATTTAAGGGTGGAAGTCTGAACACACATTTGAAGAATAGCAAATTGCATGAGTGGCAATGCGACTATATTTAAGGGTGGAGGTCTGAACACACATTTGACAGAGCTTCAACGCAATCAATGGGTGAGAGCATAGAGTTGAGACCAGTAGCAAGCTAGCAAAGATTATGTACAAGTCTGGACAGCGGTACTTAGATATAAAGTACCGCATAAAAGAAAAAGAATGCTACATAGGCAGCGTACACTGCTCCCCACAACGTGAAGGAAAAGGAGCCACTTGTGCACGTAGAACCTTGAAATAAGTTCACCGCAAATGACAGAGAGAACAGGAAAAGAGAAAAAACTATGCAGCAGTAAAAAACACTCCCCACATTAAATAAGGAGAGGGATCCACTTTGGTACTGGGCACCGTAAAGCTCCTTCACCGCAAATTAGTTCACTGCAAATGACATAAATGACTTGAGAATCAATGTGCAGCCTGGCTGGATACCTGTGCCCAAGATGAGGATGTGCCTAGAGAACTGTGTTCCTACCTGCAGCGCTGCTTCCTTGATGACTCTGTCTATCCTCTCCTTAGCGTAGTAGCCCTGCGTTTTTATTTATTCAACTGATCATCAAACCAGTGTTTAACGACTGACTACACTAGGCGTTGATCTTTTTGTTCTGAAGAGATGTGATGTATTGAAATCATAGTTTTTAAGGCTGCATTCGCACACCTTAGAGGCCTACATACCAAAGCGTACCCTTACTCCTGCCCAACCACACACACACACACACACACACACACGCATTTGCACATACACACCACCCCAACCCACCTACTCACCACCCCTACAAGCATAAACACACATACCTTCTTCAAATATAGAGCAGTTACGACACCGGCACTGCGGCCAATGGACCCTATGTGCGGACGAGCCCCCCACCCCTGTGCGCATGAGGACGTTGGTGTGTGTGTGTGTGTGTGCGTGTGCGTGTGTGTGTGTCTGTGTGTGCGTGTCCGTGTCAGGAAAGCATGTGTGTGCTGGGTTGGGCAACTTAAAACCATGCCATCCTAGATACCATTGCTAGAGCTTGATTTGAAGTGGCGGTGAGTTTTGGTCATGGCCGCTTCTGATTCCATAAACCAGAGTCTGTGCAGACATGGGGAGTATACTTGTGAGTATGTTCACGAGTACGAGCCACCGTGGCATGTAAGAGTGGTTTTCACTGCCTGTGTGGGTTTTCTTTTCTTCTCTTTCTGAGAGTTGTGGGTGCAATGGAGCATGCATTGGTAACTATCGTTTGACCATAAGTGGGGCTGGCCGGTGTTTTTTCAGTGCCTTTGGCAGGAAAACCACCAAATATACGGTCATATACGGTGTATTTATATGGTTCCGGCCAACCCTAATCGTGAGCATGCTTGGTCACTTGCAGTGTCAGGCATGTTTAATTGTGGGCACATTTGTACATTTAAACACGGGACGTTCAAAACAGGATGAGCACGTGCGCGGTCTGCCTGCAAGCAGGGCCGTTCAAAACAGGATGAGCACGTGCGCGGCCTGCCTGCAAGCAGGAAGAAAAAGCAAACAAACAAGAGCCCATGGTAGGCAGGATGCAGCTGAAGGCTGAACATTCCTTTCAGTTGTGGGGCATGTGAAAGCAGCAGTTTGTGCCAGCAGGGAGATGCGCACTACTCAGCGGTGCTGATTACGCCGCACTTGATATGTTAAAAGAGCAAGGAGGCCGTCAAAAAAAGGAATCCGAGCTGCTGCTTCAGTGATTGCTCTGTGCCGCTGCCACTGCACCACAGCACTCGCTACACTGCTCAGCAGTGCAATACTCAAAATCACTCACCACAGGACTGAAGGGCGCGTGGCCAGGCAGCTTATCAACCACCTCCAGCCCAACCTGGTGTGTGTGTATGTGTGTGTGCGTGTGTGTGTGTGTGTGCGTGTGTGTGTATGTGTGTGTGCGTGTGTGTGCGTGTGTGTGTGGGAGCTTGTATGCTTGGATTAGGATTAAGATTACTAAGGAAATGGCCTTCAGTCAAGGCGTTTGACTGCTAGCCTGTGTGTGTGTGTGTGTGTGTGAACTTGTGTGTTTGGTGTGGCGTTTGTGCGATCCGAGGGCATGCACAGTTTTACAAATTGTGTCACATTTGGGTGTGAAAAGCAAAAAAGTTGCCCTGTACATGGCAACAATTGATTGAAAGCGTTTGTAAAGCCTTCCTTGTTCCAAAGTGTTTAGGCAAGAATGGCATGAGTAACCGCACCAACCTTGTTCTGAGAGGAGATCGTTTTGGAAAAATGTTATGTTTGGACACAAACACTCAGGCAGGCGTATATCAGCTCAAAGACTCTGTCAAACCTGCTGCCTATAAGTCTGCATATCTGTTTTTGCTCATTGTAATGCATGATTTGCATGCACGCTTCAACAAGACGTATACACAGAGACACTTTTTAAAGAGTAATATGATAATGCTGCATTGAATCACACCACATGATTCACATGCTAACATAGTACATCCATTTCCTGAGTCCCTACTTCTGAGAGGCTTCTGCCCGTACATGTGGCTATGTGCATATATATGTGTGTGTGTGTATGTGTGTGTGTGTGTGTTCGGCAACCTAACAGCAGCAGATTTCACCGGTAAGAATGTCTGTTTAGACTAGAGGCTTCTGCCCGTCCTCATTTACTGGTCCTGGCCTACAACTCTTTGTAAAGACCTACCATCGGCTACTTTCAGCATTTTGGCACTTCTATAACCAATGCTTATTCAACTCATTTAGTCAAGTCTTCTGGCTTGAATGCGAAAGCAAAAGAAAGTTACTATATTTGATCCTGCATTGACACACATCACAGCACTCTCCTGCACAAAGGTGCTAAGCAGCCTGTGGAGTGTTCTGTGTGACTCAGCAACACCAAATTGCTGGCTCACAGAAAACTCTGGCCCCTTGTGTGAACAAAGATGCTCAATCATGTGTCACGTGGAGTACCTACACATGCACAAGGATATGCATACACATACGCGCATGATACACCGACCCACCCACACGCCCGCACCCACCCACCCACACACACGCAGATACACACACACAACACACATATGCACACAAACATACACACACAACCCAGACAAGAGCATACCACGGGGCCCATGTCATCGCGGGTGCCAAATTCTGTCATGAGGCCAACAAGGAAGCCCATGATCTGCGCGGAATCAGTGGAAGGAGAAACTTCTTTCTTGGAGCATTTATGGTCTGCCATCGTACAATGAGCTTTTATGAAATCCGGTGCCAAGTGATTTGGGAGACCTCCTTGATTAATGTGGGGAAAATTTTCTCACTGCCATTTGTACTGCCTGCGTAATCTTTTGTTTTGTTTCTAGGAGAAGGAGCTTTAACAAAAGAATATGCGATAGAGGGCTGTTCAGATCCGAGTTTATGGTACAACCGCGCCAGTTGTGGCGGATGTATGAGTACAGATTAAATAGCAGTTGCAGATATTACGCAGTCATAGCAAAACACGTGAACGATACCCACAAGAAAGGTGTTGTTTTTGCCACATGATGTCACATAAATGGATGGGGGTGGCCAGAGGCATGTATGCAAATGCTGTATGATATCACATAAATGGATGGGGGCGGCCAGAGGCATGTATGCAAATGCTGTAGGTAAGGGGATCGTGGCAGGGTTCTTCCTTACAACTGTTATGCTTTTTTATCATGTTTGCGATGCATGCGTGTTTCAATAGACACACATAAACACGCACACATACGCGCACACACACGCACACACACACACGCGCACGCGCACACACACACACACACACACACATACACACACGCACACACACACACACTTGCGTACTTGCGTGCAAACACTCACACGCACGCAAGTGGACACACATTGTGCAAGTTTGCAGCCTTGACCCAGACTAGGTATAAACTGTTGATGGATTGCTTCATTCCCAGCATCCACGTAGATCAGCCATTTTCTGCACAGGTCAACTCACCATTTTGCTCATGTTGCGGTTTCCTTCCTCATGCACCTCACGCACTGCAAAAGCATCAACCATGTGTGTATGTGTTGTACGTGTGTGTGTTTGTGTGTGTGACAGTGTGTGTGCATGTGTGTTTGTGTGTTTCTATTTGTGTTTGTATGTGTATGTGTGCGAGAAGTTGTGCATACGAATTTGACAACCTGTCTTAAGCCCAGCACACAATGAGGAAGCAAAATAAAAAGCAATGCGCTGTCGCACATAACAGAGCGTGCGTGAGACAAAATGTATAGTGCTCACTGTAGGTCACAGGCATGTAGGGCCAGAACGGCCAGAACCATATAAGGTACTGATAAAAGGTACCAATAAAACACCTTGCGTGAAACATAACCTACTTTTGTGCAAGACAAGGCTCAGTATTATACTGTGCTCAACATCGCACACGACTAGAAACAAGAACATGCTTGGGCATTACTACTCACTTGAGTCTCTGTGAGGGTCTTAAAAGTCGCTGATCACCTGCAGTTGCGTTTTGCCAAGGGCAGGGGTGTACTTGGAGGTGGATATAGCGAATTTCTTCTCCAGGAGATAGAGTGCCAAGGGCAGCTGCATATTCATGTGTGTTTGTGTTTGTGTGTTTGTGTGTATGTGTATGTGTGTGTGTGCGTGTGTGTGTGTGTGTGTGTGTGTGCGCGTGTGCACGCGTGCGCGTGTGCGCGTGTGCGCGTGTGCGTGTGCGCGTGTGCGCGTGTGTGCGTGTGTGCGTGTGTGCGTGCGTGCGTGCGTGCGTGCGTGCGTGCGTGTGTGTGTGTGTGTGTGTGTGTGTGTGTGTGTGTGCACGTGTGTGTGTGTGTGTGTGTGTGTGTGTGTGTGTGTGTGTGTGTGTGTGTGTGTGTGTGTGTGTGTGTGAGTGTGTGTGTGTGTGTGTGTGTGCTCGTGTGTGTGTGTGTGTGTGTGTGTGTGTGTGTGTGTGTGTGTGTGTGTGTGTGTGTGTGTGTGTGTGTGTGTGTGTGTGTGTGTGTGTGTGCGCGAGTGCGTGCACGTGCGCGCGTATATGCTTGTGTCACGAGTACCTCCTCTGTGTCATCTGGCCAATCCAGTGGAATGGGGCATTCCAAACTTTCGCAATAATCTTCAAAACTTTGAATCATTTGTACCAGTGTTATTTAATTATTATAATATCCAGCGTCGTTTGCAATCCTTTGTTCCCTAAAATCTCGCCCCATCTCGCCGATCAATTACACAAAAAATGAAGACAAGGAGCACACAGCTAGTCCACTCGGGGGTGGGGATGGATGTGGTGTGGGTTGGGCTTGGATGTGGATGTGGGTGTGGGTGTGAGGGTATAAGTGTGGGCGTGGGCGTGGGAGTCTCACGTTGTTTCGGGGTACAGCGCCACTTTACTTCGGATGCTACGAGCACTGCAGGACTGCTGAAGCAGAAAATGACTTTGATGTGGACAGTATATTGCAGCGGGCGGCAGCTGGTGGCAGTAATTGCCGTTATCACGCTCGCTGATTTTCCCTGCCAGTGCAGTTTTCCCCTTCTTCCACTACACCCACACCCACACCCACACCCACACCCACACCCACACCCACACACCCACAACCACCCACAATCCCACCCCCCCCCACAACCTTATACTTATCAATGCCAAACTGTCGAATGTACTACTATATTCAAAAGTATGGAGCTAGACATTGGGAGGGTAATTATTTACATAGTATTTGTTGTACAAGGTGTAAATTGTTCAAATGGGGCCCTGCAATGTTTTTGTTAAACAAACAAAATCCTTGGACTCTGTGTTCGTCTCCTCATGCTTATTGATATATGGCTTGATGGTTGATACCGTCGGTACTTTCTTTAAGGTGATTAAATTTAAACAAACTTTTGAAGCAACCAACAGTCAAATGCCCAAACTATGCAGCCAGCCAGGTGATAAAACCATTTTCCGCTTTCCGCCTTCTCCTCCGCTTTCTCCTCCAAGTCCTTTATTTGCCATCCCATTCACCATGAAAACACCATGTATTTTGCAACAAGACATGCCATTTACTCGCTTTGCCGCCCTAAACACAGAGGCAACAGCCACAATTATGTTTTTTCCTTCCTGGAATGAAAGGATGACTGCTACGCATCGCTTTGCCGTAAATTTCCACACATGTGCAAATTTTTGGCTCTATACCATCAAACCAACTCCCGTATGACCGTTCTAATGTGTCAAGCGCCATGACGCTTGATCCACGTAGCTCGAGGTGTGCAACCTGGAGCACTGTGACTTTTTGGAGTGCGATATGCAGAAGTACCCTTCTGGAACAATATACAGACGCCCCTTCCCAAACACACTTGGGATACATCATTGCCATGTGGAATAAAGAAGGCAGAAACTGTTTCAATGCAATGCTTGCAACAAAAACTGGCTAAAAGAGCTTACCAAAGAAATTCCTGAGGCAAAGTGAGAAATTCAGAACATACATAACCATCCCTACCAAAGAGCCTTAGGTTCCGGACAACACCCAGGACTCAACAAATTTAATAAGATACCCAATGACCACCCTCAAGCCCCAGAAGGCCCAGATAAGACAATCCCTGATTAGCATTGACCAACCTCATAATTGTAATATTGACGAAGCGACCCAGCACAGCTCCAGCCCAAACCTGATCCGTAAAGTGCAAGATTGGCGGGACTGTACTTACACTGATGGCAGTCTTAGAAAACAGGAGGAAGGGCAAGACACAGGATCAGGTATATACCACCCTTGATTATCCCATTACGTGAACTCAAGAGGCGTAGGTGTAACCAACGCCATCTCACCTGTGGAGCTAGCAGCTGTAGCAGCCGCAATCATTCACGGCCACTCCCACATAGCCACAGACAGCCTAACCTCACTACATCAGATTAATATACAGCTCTCACACCCAATCCTCCACCGCCACCACATCCAGGGAGATGTCCTCCAATCCATTTCCAAAGCAATCCACCATCCAGTCACCATCGCCCATTCATTCCCACAAAGTCAAATCCCATGCAGGTATTATGGGCAATGGATATGCTGACGCTCTTGCTAGCTAGAAAATCAATCACTCCGTTGCGGAGACCTCCATCAAAACATCTGGCCCAGATAGAGGGAAGTCTTTTTTCATCAAATCCACTGAAACGACACAGATCATCAAATCATGTCAACACAAAATTACCAAAACATGGCGCTTTCGCCTGCCTCTGGGTCATCATTAAACCTTTGCGACACCCTGCAAGCACACATGCAGCCTCTCCACAAACTAGGAAATGCCAATACCGTAGCAAACTACCATAAATACTACCAGATCTAATAAAAAATGGCACTGCCAATGGAGCCGCTAGCAACGCTTACCTGACAGCGCAGTGCTAGCATCCTATGTCCTTGTTTAAACTAAGTGCATCACTATTAAGTACGGAACAGGAACCAAAAGCATGCGGTATGGTTTAAGCACTCAAGCCTAACTTGCCCCCGCGCTCTGCCCTCAACTAGACAATGCCCTGCATACCTTTCCAGATGCCAACACAAACAAATAGGAAACGTGATCACTGAGAGACACAACTTAGCATGCAGCATGATCTTCAAATCTATCAGCAAGACAGGCTCCCTAGGATCCTGCTTTGTCTGCATGGATATAGGTAGCAGCAAACGGCTGGCTATGCAAAATCTGTAAAAGCGTAAAAGCACACATGCACGTTCAACACAAACTAGGTCCTTAAAAAAAAGCTTTCAAACCATCAGTCCACAAAGTGCTACACAAAATACCAAGAACTGATCAAGGAAGGTATTAAAGAAAGATAAAAGTGACGATTCAGCTGAAACTAGGATTATACCAAAGTGGCTCTTTCCATCCCGCTTCTCATACAGAAATAGGTTTACCTCGTCTGGATGCTGTACTGGTTGCTCCCACCTCAGCGAAAACCAGAAAGCAACAGACTAGCAATGAAGGAGGGTGGGTTCTTAGAAGTGGCAGGGGGCAAGTGAGGGGGGCTGGAAGCACCTCAGCAGCACCGCCAGCCACTAGCAGATCCACCTTCCCCAGATAGCACCGACCCGCCAAAGATCTCAGTATTCTCCAGCGTGACATTCACCTCATCGAGATCAAGTACTGTGAGGACACTAGACCACAGAACCAGCTGAGCGCCGCGCAGGAACAACAACAAAGGCCTCTGCTCCATCCTCCAAGGAGCCTCCGTTACCCTCCACACCATCTTTTTGGGAATGGGTGGCACCATCTACAACAACGACACGCTGGAGCCTTTTAATGAGCTGGGTTTTGAATCTCAAAGAGTTAAGAAATTTGCTTCCAAGCTTCATGTTCATTCTGTCAATTACACTGCCGAACTTATCCATACCAGATGTGTCCTTTCCAGTATTACTAACTGCTATCAGGACCCGGTTCCAGGTCAAGCCTGCAACCCTCCTGATCCCCATTGATCTTTTTAGTTTTCTATTAGTGGAGGAGTTTTACGGTACCCGGTACTAAAGTGGCTCCTTTTCCTTAATGAATGTGGGGAGAAATTTTCACTGCCTGCGTAGTTCCTTCTTTTTCTTTTTCCTCAGATATTCGAGATAGGCAAAGGTTGAAGCGTGGAATAACAGTGTCTTTGCTGGGTGCGGGCCGGCGACAAATTACAATAGTGCATGACCAGCATTGGCTCCTTTGATACAGGCGGCAGACAAATTCGTCCTTCGAGGCTGTAAACTGCTCAACTGGAAGAGGCCCTACTGTCTCGGTGGATATCATGAAGGTTGTTGCAATGTTGTTAATAGTTATTAATTAGGTGAGTTTCGTCTGTGCACAGCCCTGACAAACGCATCAAAGCATTGTCTATTGAGGTAGCCCTCAGAATTACAATCTACAAACAAAACCAGTTATCTCTGTCACGCCTTAAGTAACCCCCTCTCTTCCTAATGCTGGCTGTGTCATAACAACCAGCAGAGTCTTATCTTTTCTTTTCTTTGTCACGCCTTGAGTCTGGCAGGGCATGGGGGGGCTTTTCCGTGATTTTTACTGGCGTAGCCAATTGTTGTTATTGCCAGCTTCTGGACTTTATAGTGGACAAGAAGAACAACCGAAGACCCTCTCTGTGTATTCTTATGTGCTCAGACAGCATGTCTGAGTAGTTTCCCCTATCTCTGGGGAGGCAAAGGCGCGGCAGCCTGTCTAGCAGTGTTTGTGTAGTTGTGTTGGCATTTGTCAGTGTTTTAGGAAGGTTAAGCAGGAGCACATATAACTCCACCGTCACAAGAGGTTGAGTTGACTGCATTTCTGTGCACAGCTTGCTCCGCTGTCCTTGCTGAGAGCCGCTCACGCATCGACACGCAATCATTTATTGGTGGCGCTACCTGTCTTGTACTTTGACTAGTGTCTTGTACTGATACAGCTGCTGGTCATGACACCTCCTCCCATAAAACAAATTCGTCCATTCACACATATTGCAAACACGTGCATGCCTGTCCGGACTCGTGCCATATAAACAAGTTCCACATGTCAGATCAAATCACTGCCTTGGTTGCGTCTTCAGACCAAGATAGATTTTCAAGGTGGAAAAAATCATTTGGCAGAGGAGTGAGTTCTTTGCGTTGCTATGGTCCCTAATGATTCTACCAGTTCTGTGTATTCACGCCTGTGCGCCCTCTGCTCATATCTCATATCCGTGTGCATATCTATCTCTGCTAGTCATCTTTGGTTGGCTGCCACACCGTTGTCCCTTCCTGGAGCTGAGACTGTTTACTCAGACATTCCCGGTCCCATTGTGTTACACCATATTATGAAAAGAAAAAGAAAAAACTACGCAGGCAGTGAAAGCCACTCCCCACATTAATTAAGGAAAAGGAGCCACTTTGGTACTAAGTACCGTAAAGCTCCTCCACTGCAAAAAGGAAAGGAAAAATCAATGGGGATCATGAGGGTTGCA
>Ga0307942_1002066_pt1 | contig 16229 bp, 10 predicted proteins | sample OrgLakmetagen175_FD_201846 | JGI IMG/M metagenome (GOLD analysis project Ga0307942, IMG submission 201846) | Saline water microbial communities from Organic Lake, Antarctica - #175 | ecosystem: Environmental > Aquatic > Non-marine Saline and Alkaline > Saline | place: Antarctica: Organic Lake... | reverse complement strand
GGATTGGTACCCTTTTTGTTTAGGTGGGGGCACTAGAAGGGGGGTTTGGGGGGGGGGGGCCCTCAGGGGTGTCCACCCCAAAAAGTAAACGTGTCGCAGCGTGTCGTCCAAAAAAAAAGCCTCCTGCTTGGTGTATGAATTGTGTTGTATGCTTTGGACAGGAGCTGGCAGCAGCAAGGGCAATGCAGGTTGTGCTTGTGTTCACACTTTTTGCCCGATGAGTTTGCAGGCATAATTGCGAGGTATGCAGCTCTCAACGTTATCATCTCAAGCCATAATTGCTTGATTTTTCTGGCTGCACAGTATGTAATTCTAGCGCCCTGAACAGGAGTTGGCAGCATTGGATGCAACAATGCATTCGTTTACACTGGTCCCCTTATCACTTGCAGGCATGACCATGAGGCACGAAAGGCTAAGCGCCTTGAAGAGGAGCTGGCAGAGGTGAGGGCTGTGGGCCAGTCTGCTGCTGCGGAGGCAGCTGCACTCAAGCTATGGAGGGGCAGGTGAGAGAACGTAGCACTTGTCAAATTTGCGGAGGTCTGCTCTATAAAATTTGTGGAGGGGCAAGTGGGCCAGGTGGAGGGGAGAGTGTGTTGAAGTAGGTAGAGGAAGGTGCAATGGGCATGTCGGACGGAACAATTGTAAGAGAGGCAAGGTGGCGAGGTTAAAGAGGATGTTAGGGGGCAGGAAGGGGTGCAAAAAGCTATTATGAGGGAGTTGTATGGGAACAAGTGTAGGGCAAGGAGGAGTGGGCTGCGCGAGTCGGGACAAGGATGAGAAGCTGGAGGCAAGGAGGTGTTTGTAGATAGGATTTAGGTGGATAAAGAGGTGTTTGTAGCATGTATTTGGGTGGGCGTAGGGTGAATTAATGGGGTGCTCAAATATCCTACACCTTGAACATATTTCAGAATTGGGGAGTAAGTGATGAATAGGGTGCCCATACCACCTGACATTGGTGTGTGACGTGAAGAAATCACCCCCACAACTCAATCCCTTGCTTGGGGTGCTGGGGGGCAATCAAAAAGGGGTAGTGGAGGCATGCGATAGTAAAAGTCATGGCAATCAGGAGAGTGCCAAGATCATGCAGGGCTGTGAAACGTAATGACAGTGCAACGGCTGTGAGGTGCGCCAAGATGTAAAAGGCGTGAGGTGGGTCCCCATTTGCTGTGTAGGCGCTCCCAAACGCTCGCAGCACCTATCACCACCTCCATCGCTTGAAGTGTGATGCAAATCAGAATACACATTTTTCCAGCTCGCCTTATAGATGAGGCTACTCATACCCATTTACACGTGCCTACCAATGTTTTTGCTATAAGTAGTCGTGCTGTTCCTTGTACGCAGGCTAGAGGATCGAGCTGAAAATGCAGAGGGCTGGGCTTTGGCCTCAAAAGTGTCTGCCTTTGATGGCGTTCGGGCACTGTCCAAGGAGAAAGCCGCACACAAGGCAACACAAGGTAACACACCCTCACGCTTTGGAGCTGCACAGCAAGTGGTATAGGCACAAGTAAATTGAAGTAATGCTGCGACCAAAACTACTGTTACTGCTGTACGCAGATCGCTTGCACATGCTGGAACATCGAGTGGAGTACGCACGCACTGCTGCAGCCGATCAGCATGCTCGGTTTACCACAAAGGTACTCGTGCACCAAGGCACTCTCAATTCCTGTCCACATCAACTTGTCACATTGCTTGCGCAACACTTCTTGCCAGTGCAATTGTTCCATGTTTATTGCATACTTTGCGCCTCTTTTGGTATTTCAAAGCTCCATAACCACTCATCTTGCGCTTTTGCTTATCTAAAAGCATCATTCCAAAGGTCAAAGTTACGCTTGCCTTCTTTGTACATTTAGTATATCATCATTGCAATATTCAGTGATATCCAGTTCATTACTTATCTAGGAGCATTGGTGCAAAGTTCAAAGTACCGTGCTTGCCTTCTCTGTCACACCTCACCTCACGCCGGAATTCCCAGCACTGCACTGCTGCAAGAAAAAAAGCATCATCATTTCTGCTGCCACGTCCGCACGCAAACACGCAAACCCACAAACACACTCATACGCGCACGTTGCCTATCTGCAAAATCACTGATGAGTATGACCATGAATACTATCACCTCACCTCACACCATGCCGGCACACGCTAATCAAAAATTGATTTTACAAGTGTGCCTGCTCCCACACCCTTTACAAGGAGCATTGCCACTCGCCAAGGTTTAGATAGGGCCTAGGTAACTTCTTGCATTGCCCACGCCGCCCCACACAGATTAAGGAGCGGGTTGCAGCCGCCACGGAGGCAAACGCAAAAGCCATCAAGCTGCAGCGGCAGCTAGACGAGGCGCGTGACATGGCACGCATCAGGTGGGCTACCTTGCGACACCCTCATTCACCGTTATTTAATAATACTGTGCTTGTGCAGGGCAGTGCAGTGCAGTGCCTAGACAAGGCAAGCGTCAGGTGGCCTAGCTAGAGGGCACCCTCTCAGTTGCTTAAAATAAAACATTTTGGTGCCCATGCAATGTCCAGACAAGGCACATAATATGGCACGCATCAGGTAGGCTGCATTGCAGTATCCTCTCATTCCCTTTAATTAGCACTATGTACATGCGGTGCCTAAATGAGGCGCATGACATGGCACATCATTGGTGTGGATACTTACCGTTCCTTTTCTTTGCGTAAAGTACATGACGTTTAGTGTGTGTGTAGCAAAAAAGTTCAGCCGCAACACACAAACACACACACACACATGTACACATGTATGCTGGTATATGCGCACATACTTAACAAATATACCAGAGGGGGTTATCTGAGGCCAAAAATGGGTATACTTTTTGCATGCTCCTAGGGCAGGTGGCCATAACCTGCAGGTTTCAAGCTCAGCTCTGATATGTGATTCCAATGCAGCTGAGCTTGAAACCTGCAAGTTTTGGCCACCTGCCTCAGCAGCCGCGGCGTGAACCCTACTTTTTGAGCAGCCATATGCTGTAATTGACCAGCCAGCGCACCAAACTGAGTGGTTTTTTGTGTTTTGGAGTCCCTATAATATATAAAGATCATTGAAAAAACAATGGAGCAGGAAGAGCAAGTGGTTGGCAAGATATGCAAATTAATGTGCCATTCCCCCTGGAAAGCACCCATCTAGGGTACAGGTGCACGACGTGTGCTTTTAGTCCTGTCATTCTGTACGCAGGGCGACTTGTCTAAATCTGAGCACATGCTCGGGTAGCTTATAAAGTCAGTATCAGTTTGAAGCTAGGCTGGGTCCAATTTGATGAATTGGCGTGTGAGAAGTTGCACCTTTCATGCAAAAAATGTTTTGGCTTTTGCCCAGATAACAGCCTCTGCAAATATACACACACAAACAGATACACACACGCGCCCACACGCAGGTACACGCGCACACAGGAGGAGTTCTGTCAAACACAATGCATAATTGTTACATGTTATCCAAAAATGACATGTGCTAGGGGGAAAAACAAGCTAAATCCTCACTACATATGACTAGGGTTGGCCAGAACCATACATTTATAGGTATGTATGGTGTAAATACGGTACTTTTGGCAGGAAAATCACCATGCATACGGTCATATACGGTGTTTATTTACGGTTCTGGCCAACCCTACATATGACGTTCCAGGCTTCTAAGCTGGACTCATTCCTCTCTCAACTACCATTGCCATGTGCCATTTAAATATGGCGTGAAATAGGTGCCGGAGCTTGAACGTGTTAGTTTCGCTACTTTGTGTTTATCACATAGCTCAATCGCTTCGAGTTCACACATCATCACGTGCAGGACCTTTGAGCTGGACTCTGCAAGAGCTGGGCAAACCGCTGCAAAGCAGACGGCAGACCGGATTGGCCGGGAGCAGTTTGACATGCAGGTGCAGAAGATGGCTTGGGCACGTGGCATGCAGTGTATTTGTGTGTGTGCTACACATGGCATGCAGTGTATATGTATGTGTGTGCGTGCTACACATGGCATGCAGTGTATTTGTATGTGTGTGCGTGCTACACATGGCATGCAGTGTATTTGTGTGTGTGCTACACATGGCATGCAGTGTATTTGTGTGTGTGCTACACATGGCATGCAGTGTATTTGTGTGTGTGCCACACATGGCATGCAGTGTGTTTGTGTGCTGCACATGGCATGCAGTGTATTTGTGTGCTGAACGTGGCTTGGAGTGTGTATAAGTGCATTCAGAGTATCATGCATGCAAACTGCAGCACGACATGCAGTTGCAAAGAGCATGACATGCAGCGTGTCTCGATCAGTAATTGCTAGGTCTAAAGTTTGGATAAATAAATTCCTCCTAAACTAATTCAACTACAGGGTGTCCTATGCAATGCCTGTTTGGTTTTGATATGAACAAGCCAACTGGCATACCTGGCATCCATACCTTAAGATTGTTGGAAAAGACCGGAATGACGTGTCTCTTGTGAATTTCCCCTTTATGTTGTGTATCAACTGGGCTTGCCACAAATCGTCAAGCTTAAATATGCCTTACGTACAAATGTACACAGGCAACGATGATCCAGCTTGAAGCCAATTTGAAAGATACCCGGAAGCAGGTGTGTGATTGGATTAAACTGGAAAGTCTTGAAGCCCCTCCTCATTAGGGAGTTCATTCATTGGATCAATTAGGAAATGCTTTAAGCTGATGTCCACAGCAACAGATTTATACAAACACTGGCAATAAGAAGAGCATGTCAAGCTTATGTCAACTCTTGGGATGCAGACGGGAGAAGGCCTGCTGCTGTGTGCAAAGTACATGAATGTGGCACAAATGCAAGTGTTTGTATGTGCGTTTGGGATGCAGACGGGAGAAGGCCTGCTGCTGTGTGCAAAGTACATGAATGTGGCACAAATGCAAGTGTTCTTATGTGCGTTTGGGATGCAGACGGGAGAAGGCCTGCTGCTGTGTGTAAAATACATGAATTTGACACATTTGCAAGTGTTTGTATGTGCGTTTGGGATGCAGACGGGAGAAGGCCTGCTGCTGTGTGCATGAATATGTAACATGTGACATGTGCATGAAAGCGTCACATGCGTGAGTGTTATTGCGGACACCATAAATGTGTATACCTATATGTATGGTTCTGGCCATCTCTAGTATTGCGGTGTGGCCACAGTCCCTGTCTGCACACGGCTTATATTATGGCAAGCACCTGTATCCACACTATTCCTACTTACCCCACCTTTCTCACAAAACAGCAACTTGCCACACGCGCTGCTTCCCAATCCCTTCCACACTGCAGACTTTTGAAGACAGCGCTGATTGTATATTGCTCCTACCTACCTTTTCTCATGCATGAGCAATTTTACCACACGCACTGCCTTCCCAAACCCTTCCTTACTTCAGGCTTCTGAAGACAGCGCTGACGCTACAATCCTTCGTCAGGTCAATGATGAGCTACAGGTAAAGCTTCGCTTAGGCTACTTGCTTCTCTTAGGTACTTGCTTCTCTTCTCTTAGGCTACTTGCTTCTCTCCTCTTAGGCTACTTACTTCTCTTAGGCTAGAGGTGAAGCTGCCCTGAACCCTTATTACACCATTTGGGACCAAAGCTAGGATCACACACACACACACACACACACCTTTGCAAAAGCTAAAAGTACGACCACCCGGACATAGGGATAAATCGATGGGGTAGGCTTGGGTCTTTCGCTTTCTGAATGACTGCGGCAACATACCGTAACCACTGTTGCATGACTGCGTACATGGCCACCCGGTGCTTGAGACCTGCCACCTTTGCGCTTCACCCAGCACGCCCATGTGTACTCGTGGTGTAGGAACTGCCTACTTGTGTGTGAGATATGTACCCCGGTGATGAGCCGTTTTTAGTCTGAGTGCAAACAGGCAGTTAACTCATACACAAGCACGTGCACGCACGCACAGCTTTGCGCTTAGTGAGCATAAGTTATTTTTTGTCTGTTCATCCTTAGCCACATCCTAGCTTAGACATGCATACTTATATAAGAAACGTGAGCATACTGGTTTTGAGTTATGGATGTATGTAGCAGAGCATTGGCATAGATAAGTGTGTGTGTGTGTTTGTGCAAAAAATTTGGTACTTTTGCCTTCATGCATGTGCACGGCGATGGTGCATTGCGCAATGGTGTGGCGCATATGCGCAGCCTTGGTGCATATGCACTGGAGTGTGGTGCATGTACTGCAATTTCATACACACGCACCAAACACCATGACTACCGTGCAGGCTGAGTTAAAGACGCTCCGTGCCCGGCTTGATGACCTGGATGAGTTTGCGAGCAATAAGGTAATTTTAAGCTTCTGTCTTTTGTCTTATTTTCTTCCTAAAGCATGCCATGTGCACATAATGATGTGTTTAGCATTTATGCGGTTTTCTTTCTGTTGGTAGGCACCACGAGCTTGTTTTGCTGCACTCTTATACAAAGAAGTCTGTGCTTAACATTGGCAGATGTTTAAAACGAGACGCAACAGATTGATTGTCTGGCATATACTACCCAATGACACATACACCCACACTCTCACACACAAACCTCCTTATTATATCCAAATTCTTGGTCGGTACAAGGACGTTGTGTGATACCATACACAATTGTACCAGGCTTAAATACGTCCAGGCACCCATCTTATATCAAGATGCTTCTCCTAACTCAATAGTTACTCACGTCCACTCATGGTTACTATGCTAATGGTTACTAATACCATGGTCAGTAATACTCATGGCCACGCTTACCACGCTGTGCCTTGTGTAGGAGATGACGGAGGCAAAGCTGGAAGCAAACGCAAAGGAGCTGGCTGCGTTGAAGCAAGCCATAGCGGACCTCAATGCAGCACACAGCGCCTTGGCAGGAGAAGCGACGAGACTGCTGCAGAGAGAGGTGTGGAATTGTTACAAATGGAACGCGATGGAATCTCAAATCAATTATAAACGATCCATTGCAGAGAGGGATGACTGAGCTTTCGTTTGGGCATGCTTTCAAATGTTCCTAGGACGCATTCACCCTAACCTGACAGGCAGCTTTCAAGCTTATAATTCATTAACAGCTTAGGACCTGCCAGTGTCAGGGCGCACGTGCCTATCGGTTATTGGCGTGAGTCGTACTTTCCAAGCATGTGTATGCTGTATTTCACCAGCCAGAGCATTAAGTATAGCGGTTTGGTGTTATGGGCTATTCCCAACAAGCAAATATCACCGCCAAAAGGATGAAGTGAAAAAATCATGTAGTTGGTGAACGTGCAATAATGTGCAAATTCACATACCTTCTTCCTGTTGAAAGTATAAAGTGCATGGGCCAGTTCGTACTTAATACGCATAGGTGTGCATGAAGTCCTGTCAATTTGTTAGAAATATTTGGCTAGATTTGAACGTTTATACCGTGCTTATTGCGTCAGCTTCAGTCTAAAGCTCGATTATTCCAAAATGCCAAAGCGGCGTGTGCGGTGGATCCCTCTTTTAATGCATGAATGTAACATTTTTGGGCACTTGCCAAGCAATCCCCCACTGCTACCTCACGGTTCCTGCTTATACAACAAAGAAACAAGAGTTCAAGCTATTACTAAAACAATCAGAGGCCCCTGGTGAGAGTGGCCAAAGAGATGATGATTGTCCTTCTGCATGAAACCCAGGTACCAAATTTTAATCAATTATTGGCTATAGATGGTACGGTCCGGCCAAATTCGAAAGCAGTCTTGTTGTTGTCATTATAACAGACGATGAGCTGCCTCGTCTCTTTTCCCTGCAGGTTTAGCTGCTGAGGGTGCAGCAAGAATATTGCAAGGCAACTGAGGAGCTCAGCTCACTAAATTTTGCTGAAATTTTGCATAGATCAGCCGCTAAATGCAAGCACCAAAGCACACACAAACACACACGCAAACGCGCACACATGCACAGATACATACACACAAAACACATAACACACGTTTCCCTCAGGCTGAGCTGCGGAGGCTGCAGCAAGAACATGAGGAATTTCGTTCAGCTCACCAGATACTGCAGGAGGAGCATGATGGTTTAATAAAGGTGTGATTATGTGTGATTTTGTCAAAGTGCACAGAGCACGGCACTGCACAGGCGTAAGGTGAAGCAACAAGCAATGCTGGGATGTTTCCTGTCTTAGTGCAAGAGCAACTATGGTCTATGCTACTCAAGGATGAAGAGATTATGAATGATGGACTATGAAGCAAGATCAACTATGGTCTATGTTACTCTAATGATGGATTGTGAAATATGAAGCAAGAGCAACTATGGTCTATGTTACTAAAGGATGATGAGAATATGAAAACATGTCAGGTCTCCAAGTACATGACCTGGACTTGTATCTGCGTCTATAAACGTGTTTGTGCTGTATTTAGTCTAGCTAGAGCTGCGCGTTGGCACATAACATGTAAGTGGCTCCGGCCGTGTCTTCATGCCGCGTATCAGGCTTGACCTTTTCTCAAAGTTAGCTCCTCGTTTTATATCGACCGGAGCACGAGAGGCGCAAGTTGCCGACGCTTCAACACACCCAGACTTTTTAGAAGCGTGGTTCCCCTCTTCTAAATCTATAGGAGCACAAAAAGGCAAAATCCACCCTAGAGCGCCAAGCCATCGAGCTCAAGCAAGCACATGAAAAGCATCTGGCCAATCAGGTGCGTGGTTTGTTGCTCACTCGCAGGCAGAGCCCAGCGTTAAAAGTGAATGTTTGTTTTGCCGTTGATGCATCGCAATCAGAGCTGTGCATGATCAGCCATGTAAGATGCATCTATGCATGATCAAGTAATCCATGTTTGATGTAATGATGTGTGATGCATCGATGTAGGATCAACTATTTGTGATTTAATCCATGTATGATGTATCTATGTATGATGCATCTATGTAGGATCAACTGTGTGTGATGTAAGTATGTATGATCAGCTATGTATGATGCATCGATGTATGATCAGCTATGTGTGATGTAAGTATGTATGATCAGCTATGTATGATGCATCGATGTATGATCAGCTATGTGTGATGTAAGTATGTATGATCAGCTATGTATGATGCATCGCAGGCAGAGCTTTGTATGAACTCAAAGCTTTAAAGCTGACTTCCACCCTGCTGCTTCTTCGTCCTTCCTTTTGCAGGCAGCACTTGCAGATGCCGTTGCTCGTAAGGCCAAGGCGGAGCTCCAGGAGACTGAAGCCTGCAACAAAGCGGACATGTTACAGGGAAGGTTTCAGCAGCTGGTAGCAGATGTGGATGGCCTGACAGAGGTCAAGCAGAAGCTGCTGGGTGATGTGCTTGAGGTGCGGGTGGACTGCAGTAGCGCTCTGCTGTATGACTAGAGTGTCTCATGGTAGAAAGCTTTGGAAAAAAGGAAGACAAAGGGGCTTCCTCAATGGTGTGCTTGAGGTGCAAGTGGACTGCAGTGGCATGCTGATGTGTCTGGCTAGCAGCACGGACGCGTTTGTGGAAGTAGAGGCAGACGTGGCGTTGAATCACTGAAGGTGAGAGCGTTAGGACGCGGCTGTTGATGTGCTTGTGCAAGCAAACGATGAGGGTGGTGCAGGTGAGTGTGAGATTGTCAGGCATTAAGCCGTTTGGTAGGCTAAAGGTGGTGTGAACAAACAATAAGGGTGGTGCGGGTGAGTGTGAGATTGTTGGGCTTAAGCTATTGGGTAGGCTGACGGTGGTGTGAACAGACGATGAGGGTGATGCAAGTGATGAGGTAGGCGGATAGTGGTGTGCGCAGGTGAGTTAGATACAGGTGAGTGTGAGATTGCCAGGCACCAAGCTATAAGGTAGGCGGATAGTGGTGTGCGCAGGTGAGTTTGATACAGGTGAGTGTGAGATTGCCAGGCACCAAGCTATAAGGTAGGCAGATAGTGGTGTGCGCAGGTGAGTTTGATACAGGTGAGTGTGAGATTGCCAGGCACCAAGCTATAAGGTAGGCGGATAGTGGTGTGTGCAGGTGAGTTTGACACAGGTGAGTGGAGGTTGTCAGGTGGCAGGCTGTGAGATAAAAGGTGTGTGTGTGATGTGTGGAACAACCCACCTCATCAGTGTAGAAGCAGATAACGGTGATGCAGTTCCAGCAGATGCCAGAAGTTAAGCCAGGGCAGATCTGCTTTGTTGGAAATTTGTGCTTCACATCAGCAAAGCAAAGGTTTGGGGTATGCACAGACAAAGATGGGAGCTTAGATAACAGGCACTGAGCAGGACAGACAGCTGTGTGCAACAAACTGACTCGACCTTCTCACATCTTGAGCACAACATGCTTTAGAGCTGAGTGTGCAACCACCAGCTGGCTGTGTGCGACCACCAGCTAGCTGGTCTGCAGGAAACTAGTTTTTTTTTGATGTCCTTGCGCAATCTCCCTCATTGTGTATCCAGTACTGTAACGCTTGACACGTCTGTGCGCAGCTCAACAAGCTGCATGGAGTCGTCGCTGGCCTGCGGGATGACATTCGCATCCTGGAGGAGCGCCTAAAGGCAGCAGAGTCAGCACAGGTTGGAACTGGTGTTTGTGTGTGCATGTGTGCGTGTGCGTGTGTGTGCGTGTGCATGTGTGTGGTGAATGTTTGTGTGCATGTCAGCGTGTGTGTGTGTGTGAATGCACGCACGTTTTCAGTGTTGCTTCTTTCTTCTGCTGCACAAAGTGTTGAATATCCATTCCATTATTAATTTCCTACTCACAGGTGCAGGCCTTGGCTGACCAGCAGTGGTGGGCCATCGCACGTCAGCAGATGCAGGATGATATGCAGGTATGTGTGCGTTCTTGGATATGCAGGTTTTACGTGGGTATTGGTTAATCCTTCAAGTATCCTCTGTGATTTTGAGTGTGAGTGCAGGTGGTTTCAACCAAACAGTAGTGTTAGGATGAGGTGCAAGTTGTCGTACTTGTAAATGTAATTGTTCAGTTGTGAACGTAAATGTGAGTAGGTTAAATATCTTTGAGTGAGCATGCTCGAGCATTCCAGCACGCGGCAGCTGATTAGCAGTTTTTGAGGCTTGTACCTCTCCTTGTACTATGCTAGCATATCAAAGTTTTAGTTGGTGCGCACGTAAGCAAAGAAGAATAGAATAAGAGCAAAAGAAGGAGAGGGGATGATTTATATGCCTGAAATCCCTAGCAGCAAGTAGCATGTCGGTTTTAGATTTGACCCTCTCTCTCTCCTGTGGCAGGTTTACACACACACACACACACACACACACACACACACACACACACACACACACACACACACACACACACAAACACACACACAAACACACACACACATGTTAAAGTTTGCTAGCCCCCAAACCTGCCAACACTCCTAATTGCAGCGGTACTCTGATGCACATATTATGTAAATACTCTGGCAGTGTCAAAACACATATGAACACTCTCCTGTTATTGTATCTTTTGCAACTTTGCAGGGATTCTTGGCGGCCGGAGTACTTGAGACCCAGAACATAACAGCCATGTGCTCCAGCATCCAGGTAAGAGGACAAATAGGTCTCAACAGAGAGAGAGAGAGAGAGAGAGAGAGAGAGAGAGAGAGAGAGAGAGAGAGAGAGAGAGAGAGTGAGTGTGTGTGGGTGTATGACATGCAGTTGCAGAAAATAGAACTGTAGGGGGCTAGAGCTGCAAATGTTTACGTCTCAGGACTTTGCAACCATGTGCTTCAGTTTCCAGGTGCTTTTGCTTGGTACAGAAGTAGAAGGTGCAAATTTAAAAATCGTTATATGCTTCACTGCCATCTAAGGATGTTCAACGCCAAGATTACTCAACACTATGAAAGTTGTAAAACAGGGTCTGAAGCCTCCAATTCCTATACAGAGTAGGCAAAACAGAATTTGATTTCAACTGCATTGCCGTTGCATTGCATGCTGTGCTGTGCTGCGCTGCGGTGTGGCCTACTGTTATGCTTACTTCCAGAGGACCAAAAAAATGTTAGTTTTGCTCTGTGCTGTGACATTTAAAAGATGCACTTACACACATATCACATGCACACACATAACACACACAGGAAGGCATGTCTCGCTTGAGGGGCTCCATGCTTGGTCTGTTGCAAGGAGATGTCCCACAGGAGGGAGAGCCCAGCCCATTAGCCTCTGTTGATGCTGCCGAGGCTCACACAGTGAGTTCCTATGTGAACACGCGGTAATATGTGTATGTAGGGTGTGTGCCTGTGTAGATGATACATATAAACAAGTGTGTGAGTGTGTGTGTATGTGTGTGTGTAGAGCGCGTGCCTGTGTAATCATTACGTATAAACAAGTGTGTGTAGGGTGTGCGCTAGTGTGAATGATTACATATGAACAAGTGTCTATGCAGAGTGTGTGCCTGTGTTACAAATACATATGAACAAGGGGTGCGCATAAAGACAGAGCCTAGCCCAAGAGTTCATAATTAAGCTGCTGGAGCTCTAACATCTTTAATGCTTGTGTGGCCATGATGTATGTGCGAAACGCGCAGCATGTACCTTTTTGCAAGGTCCAATGCAGCTGTGTTCAAGGAAGGAATTATGACGGCCATGAAGTCTGGTGGTCAGTGTGTCCGTTTTTGTTTGATAGCCTCTAATCAGCACTCCTGCACCTCATTACTCAATACCCATGGCCTCTCCATTACGTGTGGTCAACGTCCCTAGGGTTCGGGGCTGACTTCAATCGACACTGCGTAAGTTCAACATCCACTGCCTCCTCATATATTCGCGCAGGTGTTTGCTGAAGTAGGGGAGCTGGGGAGTCGCATGGATGCATTGCTGCAGACGCAGCTCAGAGTCCACACAGAGATCATGTCACACTTACAGGTATAAGGCCTGATCAACTTGGTTAAATACGATGGCACATTCTGCACACGCACTACCGAACGTCTAAACATTGTAATTATATGCCTTAATTGTGTTTTTGTTTGCATGTGTGTGTGTGTGTGTGTGTGTGTTGGGAACTCATGTTGATTTGTAGGTTAAGTCTCCAGGCCTCTATTCACTGTGTAAATTACTGTGCTGTCGTGTTCACGCATTGCCTGGCGCCACCTTCTTTTAGGCATGTCAAGAAGAATGTTTTACTTGGTTCTTAAAATGTACAACACGGATTAGTGATGAAAACCAGTGTGGATGAAACCGTGGCTGATGCAGGCTGTGGATGTAGAACAGCCGCAGCAGATGACAAGGGCTGAGGAGTTCTGGCATGAGACGCTGGATGCAGCCCGCAAGTAGGTGCTGTGTGATGAGTGTGTGTGTGTTTATGTCGTGAAGGATTAGGTAGTGTGTCAGTACTCAAACAGGTTTGCTTCTGACTCTAACTTTGCATCTTCCAAAACCAAGAAAGCACGTTTTTTTGTCATTTCTTGCCCCCTATGGTACCCTGGTCACCCGCAAAATGTGTAAACTCGACATATCCTCAACTCAGCCGTAGTCGTTCAGACCATTACAGATGCCCTCCCGTTTTGCTATACCAAGGGTGGGCCAGAACCATATACATATACGTATATACGGTGTACATACAGTATTTTTAGCAGGGAAATCACCATACATACGGTCATGTACGGTGTGAATATACGGTTCTGGACCACTCTAGCTATACCTGATCTGTTCTGTGTCAGCTTTGTCCCCCCTCTGGTTCGCTGGTCACCCGCCAAAAGTGCTCAACTGCGCAAACCTCATGACGTTTCCTCAACTCACTCTTACTATTCCAGGCAAATGCCAAACGCTTCCCTTTTCACTGTACCTGATCTGTTCTGTGTCGACCCTGGCCCTACCAGGTACCCTGACCGCCTGCAGAAGGTGCTCATCAGTGCAAACATTACAGCGGGTGTGGATCCTGAGAGCGCCCTTGCGTGCCTGGTGCCAGCCTTTCTGCTGAAGGTGCAGGCTAAGGAGGTGGGTACAGGTGCTACAGGTGCTACAGGGTTACAAGGCTAAGGAGGTGGGTACAGGTGTTACAGGGTCACAAGTCCAAGGAGATCCAGGCAAAGGAGGTGGGCACAGAGGTGTTACAGGGTTACAAGGCGAAGGAGGTGGGTACAGGTGTAACAGGGATACAAGGCTAAGGAGGTACAAGCTTAGGAAGTGGGTACAGGCTTAGGAGGTGGGTACAGGTGTTACAGGTGCTACAGGGATACAAGGCTAAGGAGGTGGGTACAGGTGTTACATAATTACAAGGCTAAGGAGGTACATGCTACGGAGGTGGTGGGTATATGTGTTACAGGGTTACAAGGCGAAGGAAGTGCAGAAAAATAGGTCAAGAGGCAAAAACGTGCTCCCTCTAGCGCACATAGAATTGGCAGTGTTGTGGTACAGAATAGCAGAATGGAGACAGGTCATCATACATAGCATTGGCAGTGTTGTGATGAGCTGAAGCAGAATGCACGTAAGCACGTATGCTCGTATGCGCATGCGCAGGGTTGGCAGCACCGAGCAACAAATGATGAAGCAGGTTGCAAAGTATTAAGCTGATTCCTTGGTTGAGCCTTTTTGCCAGCTCCCCTGTCCTGAGCCACACGCGTCCACACGCCTAGTGGTGTGCAGCTACGTGGGTTGTGTACTCCTAGCCAGCCCTACGTGCTTGCTACAGTGACATGATATGCCGTGTTGCTAGCAATTCGGACAATCATGATGGCAGTCGCCTTCTGCCTCAAACCTGAAAGAATGTGTGCACGTGTGTGTGCATGTGCGTGTGTGTCTGTGTAAGCCTCAACCTCGTGATATTCACCCTTTTTTTACTGCCTCCTAGTAAATAGAATGCTCATAGCAGTTACTCTGCACTCCTCACACATTTTTCCAACTCCATTTCATTTAAAACTGCACTCAACGTTTGGTTAGAGTGTACGCTGCGTAACGATGCATGCAGCTAATAAAGCTATTCCCTAAGCGAGCTCCCCCAGGTAACTACACCATAAAAAGTTTTCTCCCCCTGCCATGTATCCTTTTGATTGTCAGGTGTCTAGGCTGCGTGCGTTGGAAGGAAGCCTGCAAGCCACCAGCAAAGCAGCAACTGCGCAAGCCAGTGCTGCCCTGGTGACTCTGTCCAGTGAGCGAGCAGCTGAGCAGATCAGGCAGCAACACATCACAGCATTGGTGGCAACCATGCGCAAGCAGGTAAGTGGGTGTGGGTGTGGATATATGTATACGTGGACGTGTGCGTGGTGTGTGTGTGACAATGTGGAAGCGTGATGACAAGCATGAGGAAAATCTTAAACGCATTGCAATTTGTGTCTCACTGTGTCTACAGTGCTCTACCATTTACACAAGCCCTGCAGACTGAAGTATCCATGGAGTTCATGAACACCTGTTGAGTGATTCTTAGGAACTGTGCTTGAGTGCAGACACGAGCCCTTCAGTCTAAACCATCCATGGTGTCGTTGTTGACCTATCAAAGGGTATATGCACTGTGCTTGACTGCAAGCATAAACCCTTCAATTTAAACCATCTGTGGCGTTGATGAAGGCTTGTTCAGCAATTAATATGCCGTTCAAATGCGCTATGTTTGACTGCAGGCACAAGTCCGTAATCATTCTAAACCAACCATGGCGACAATGTGTACTTGATAAGCAGTTGAAGTTGAGTGTGCTTGAATGCAAGCATAAACCCTTCATTCTAAACCAACCATGGCGACAATGTATACTTGATAAGCAGTTGAGTTGATTGTGCTTGAATGCAAGCAAAAACCCTTCTAAACCAACCATGGCGACAATGTTTACTTGATAAGCAGTTGAAGTTGATTGTGCCTGACCGCAGACACAGGCCCTGCAAGCTGAACTGGCCACGGCCTATGCAGGCCGCTCCCTTGCAGAGAAGGCAGCGATGGCTGCAAGCAAACGTGTGGCAGAGTCAACTTATTTAGTGTCCAAGGTAGGCGTGTCTGCTTGTGTGTGTTTGTGTGTGTGTGTGTCAGTACGTGTGCTTCAATGTATGTGCGTGTGTATATTTGTATCTGTGAGTTTTTGTGTAAGTGCACATGGGTTGTATGTTATTTGCTCATGCGAGTATACTTGTGTGTGTATGTCTTGTGAGTCTGAAGCGTGTGATGCTCACAATGCATCTTCTAAATCCCTCTGTACATAACAAGTATTTAGTTTTTGGGCACTCAGTATTGGTAGGGTGCTGTTCCTTTGCTGAGATCTGGCACTTTTCAGAGTTGAGGCACTCCTGTGTGTCAAACCCTCATGCGCAGGCCAAAGAGCGAGAGACGGTAACTGGAATGATCAACATTGTGCCAGGCCAAAGGATGGATAGGGGAGTTCAGGTGTGTGGTGTGTGCGTACAGGGAGAAAGTGCAGGGCAGGTCAAAAGTGTGGGGGGGGG
>Ga0307942_1002064_pt1:2500-16238 | contig 16238 bp, 19 predicted proteins | sample OrgLakmetagen175_FD_201846 | JGI IMG/M metagenome (GOLD analysis project Ga0307942, IMG submission 201846) | Saline water microbial communities from Organic Lake, Antarctica - #175 | ecosystem: Environmental > Aquatic > Non-marine Saline and Alkaline > Saline | place: Antarctica... | reverse complement strand
AGCTTCTCTGACACTCGTGCACCTGCTGCAAGTCATCCGTCAGCCGCTGTTGCTCCTGCCCAATTCTTAGAGCAAAACTGCACAATTCCTCTTTTGCAGGAGGTGACAGCGCAGCGTTCAGCTTCTCTGACACTCGTGCACCTGCTGCAAGTCATCCGTCAGCCGCTGTTGCTCCTGCCCAATTCTTAGAGCAAAACTGCACAATTCCTCTTTTGCAGGAGGTGACAGCGCAGCATTCAGCTTCTCTGACACTGGTGCACCTGCTGCAAGTCATCCGTCAGCCGCTGTTGCTCCTGCCCAATTCTTTGAGCAAAACTGCACAATTCCTCTTTTGCAGGAGGTGACAGCGCAGCGTTCAGCTTCTCTGACACTCGTGCACCTGCTGCAAGTCATCCGTCAGCCGCTGTTGCTCCTGCCCTGTTCTTAGAGCAAAACTGCACAATTCCTCTTTTGCAGGAGGTGACAGCGCAGCGTTCAGCTTCTCTGACACTCGTGCACCTGCTGCAAGTCATCCGTCAGCCGCTGTTGCTCCTGCCCAATTCTTAGAGCAAAACTGCACAATTCCTCTTTTGCAGGAGGTGACAGCGCAGCGTTCAGCTTCTCTGACACTCGTGCACCTGCTGCAAGTCATCCGTCAGCCGCTGTTGCTCCTGCCCTGTTCTTAGAGCAAAAGATCCAAAACCCACTGCCATTACCACTGCAGCAGCAGCAGCAGCAGCAAAATCGAAATCAGCTGCAGCGGCCTTCACATATTATGCATCCATCTGTACTGCAGCGGCAGATCTGGTTACAGCAGCAGCAGCAGCAGCAGCAGCAGCAGCAGCAGCAGCAGAAGCAGCAGCAGCAACAGCAGCAGGGCCAATATTGCAGGCAGCAGCAACAGCAGCAGCAAGAACAACAGCAAAAGCAGCAGCGACATCAGCAGCAAAACCAGCAGAAGCAGCAACATGTGCAGGAGCAGCAGCAGCTGCAACAACAACAGCAGAGGCAGCACCAGCAACAGCAGAGGCAGCTCCAGGAGCACCAGCAGAATCAGCAGCAGCAGCAAAAACAACAACAACAACAGCAGCAGCAAGAACACCAGCAACAGCAGAGGCAACACAAGCGGGAGCGACAGCAGCAGCAAGAACAACAGCAACAAAAGAAGAAGCAGCAGCAGTACCCCCTTCTCCACCCCTACCAATCTCACAAAGCACCACCACTCAGTCCTGCGCTGCAACTGCTCCCAAATGTGGTCAGTACTGCAGCACCAAACACAGAGTCAAATTTGTGTCCTCATGCGCCGTTCAATCCCACGTTTCCACCATCGTTAGTGACACCATCCTCAATGGCAAGCAGTGGTGCTGCGTCCCTTGCCGGCATCTCTGAAGGCGCTGGCGGTGCTGCTAACCTGAAAGGTGTGCGTTTATATGTATGTATTTGTGTGTGACTGTGTGTGTTTTGTGTGATCATGTGATCATGCATAGATCTATTGCTGGCAATAAAGTTGCAGCTAGAATGGAGAACTAAACGACTGCTACGCATGTGGTTCCAAAGTGGCTTTATTTTCCTTGATCAATGCGTGGAGTGGATATCACTGCCTGTCCTATGACGATATGTTAATAGCGGTAAAACGGAGTTGGGCGTTGGAGGACACCCGCTCTAATATAGGGAAAAGTTGTATAATTTGTGAAAGTATTGCATAATTCTTCTGTTCATGCATCCTGATGTTTGGAGCCATGATATGTGTTGCGTGTTACATAGGATCGATTAAAGCTGCAGCTAAAATGGAGAACTAAACGGCTGCTAGACATGCATCCTGATGGTCGAACCCATGGCATGTGTTATTTGTTACAAATAGGGCTGGCCAGAACCATAATTAAATACGGTGTGTATACGGTATTTTTGGCAGGGAATTCACCAAATATACGGTCATATACGGGGGGATACATACGGTTCTGGCCAACCCTAGATACAAACAGTTGATCCAGTCATTACGTACGGTCTATGGCTTATTATCTTATTATGTATATTTCATACAGGCAACGCGTCCAGGGCCTATTTTTATGCACTCATGTAGGCATCTTAGCATGGGCTGTCGATTTCAATCCAGCAGAAGAGCAAAGTCAAAAATTCTAAAGAGAAACAAAAAAAAATTCATCTGTAACAAAGGAATGCATGGAAGGATCTGTGAAGGATACACGACGGTCTGGTATCCCTCTCGTGCTTCTTTTGGAATGACAGACACGGACACAACGTGCACTTGCGCACACGCGCACACACGCACACATGCACATGCGCACACGCACACACAAGCAGGATTGATGCACCAACAGCAGATTTCAACATCACTTGGTCCATAAATAATTTTGCACCTATGGTTACCCTGAACAAAACGAAACAAGTGTCTCGCAGTGCGCTGAACAATTGAAAACAAAACAAAAAAGAATTATGCTGATGCATTACTTCACGACTTGCATCGGATAAGATATTCAAGAACTGGCCACGCTTAAGAAGTATACGCTTTAGAAGTACAATAGAAGGGCTTGTAGGTGCTGGCACCTAAGCGCTCCTTCCCGGAATCACGCTAGATTTGCTACTATAACTACTAACTTTACTTTTCTTTTCTTCTACGCTGTATGTATGTGCTACTATAACTACCAACTTTTCTTTTCTTTCCTTCTACTCTGGATGTATGTCCTACTGTAACTACCAACTTTTCTTTTCTTCTCTGCTCTTGTACCTGCATGTCACCGCCACACACACTGTTTCTTCACTGCTCTTTTACGTGTATGTCACCGCCACACACATTGTCTCTGCTCTTGTACCTGTATGTCACCGCCACACACACTGTTTCTTCACTGCTCTTGTACCTGAATGTCACCGCCACACACACAGTTTCTCACTGCTCTTGTACCTGTATGTCACCGCCACACACACTGTCTCTGCTCTTGTACCTGTATGTCACCGCCACACACACTGTTTCTTCACTGCTCTTGTACCTGTATGTCACCGCCACACACATGATCAGGCAGCTGCGTTCAGGCTGCCATCATCGTGGGCATCAGTACACACATGTACGCGCACACACACGCATTTCACCTTTCCCTTGCATCTACTGACTTGCTCCCTCACTTGCTCGCTCACACGCCCTAACACAGCAGGAGCAGCAGCAGCAGGGAATGCTGCAATGTATGGCATCCCGGGGGGAGGTGCTACTGCTGCCTTTCCCGTCACTGGCCCTTCAGTCGTCAGATCTTGTACATCACCTGCTGGTCCTGGTGCCCCATTTTTTGGCCCTGCTACCAGTGCTGCAGCAGGCCCTGGTGCCCCATTTTTGGGCCCTTCTGTCACCAGATCTGGTGCAGCAGCTGCTGGTCCTGGTGCCCCATTTTTGGGCCCTGCTACCAGTGCTGCAGCAGGCCCTGGTGCCCCATTTTTGGGCCCTTCTGTCACCAGATCTGGTGCAGCAGCTGCTGGTCCTGGTGCCCCATTTTTTGGCCCTGCTGCCAGTGCTGCAGCAGGTCCTGGTGCCCCATTTTTGGGCCCTTCTGTCACCAGATCTGGTGCAGCAGCTGCTGGTCCTGGTGCCCCATTTTTTGGCCCTGCTGCCGGAGCGGCAGCTAGTCCTGGTGCCCCATATTTTGGTCCTGCTGGTGCTGCGTCTGGATCTTGTCCCCCTTATGGCCCTGCTGCCGGTGCCTCGCAAAACGTCGGTGGCTCATATAGCACTGGCATCCCGCTGCAAAATGCTGACGCCTCGTACAATCTTAAAGACTCATACCAATCCGGCACCTCGTGTAGCGCTGGTGGGGGTTCACACAACGCTGGTGCCTTAAACAGTGCTACCAATGTAAGCAATGCTGCCAATATAAGCAGTGCTGCCAATATAAGCAGCAATGCTGGTGTCTTGTACAACGTTGGCACTTCACACAGTGCTGGTGGCGTGAGTAGAGGAGGGAGGGGAGCAGCAGCACAGGCAGGGCAGCGGTGGTCGCAAAATGCCGGCACTTCACACAGTGCTGGCACTGTGAGTATCGGTGCGATGGGGGCTCTGGCTGCTGGGAGAGGGAGCAGGGGTGGCAGGGGGCGAGGTTCTGGTGAGCCTCAGCAGGCCCAGGAGGGTGGCAAGGTGGTAAGCCAATCAAACGAAGTGAGTGGGGGGAGCCAGCAACCAGGGAGACAGCAAGGGGCAGGGGAGAAAGGGGGAAGGCGGGGGGGTAGGGGGGGTGGGAGGCAAGGCGGGGGCAGGAAAGGGCAGCAGCAGCAGGGGCCGCCAGCAGGGGATGTGTTTGACGCGTTTGGAGGCTGCTGTAGCTATGACTTGTAATGACATTGCTGCGATTGACTTGTGACTCGTCTTACTGCTGAAAAATTGGGGATGAACACTTAAACAGGGATCCTGTTCTGAAATGTGTTTTTTGCAACCTCTGAGGAGCAAAATGGCTGTGAGAGGGATACTAAGACAGCATCATTCATTTGTTAAGGGTCTTACATAGATGAAGGGAGATAGCCTAAATGAGACAAATAAATGAAGTTAAGGGAACACGAAAGGCCGGCTGGCTGGATAGAAAACAAGAGAGGCATCCGAAATGTTTTTCAGCTCAAAAAGAAGCTGGTGCCAATTGAATTAGGAAAACACAGGAGCAATTGACACTGGGATCTGCGCGTCAGTATGTAGAGTCTGGCAGAGAATTGGGGAGACAGGGCGAGCGAAAAGGGGCTCCAAAACGAGGGATAGTACAACACCACACCTCAGAGGCACTCAGAGTCAGAGCAAGAGACAAGAGGAGTGACTCAGGATAAAGGCGTATCCACAGCAGTAGCTGGTGCATTTAAACAAGCTCCTGATACAAAGCAAGTGACGACCTTTGACCGGCCCTTAAGGGGAAGAGGGAGCATAGCTTGCATTGACTTCACCCATTGGAAAGCCAGCGAGGAAGTGAGAAGCAGAGGAGCACAGAAAGCAGGACAGAAGCAAACCACAAGCAAAGGGGGGGATAGTTAAATCTTAATGTCAGAGAACCAGGGGGATGCCGTTTGACCTACACAGGGGTAGACCTGACCCAAATCAAAGGAGCTAGAGACTAGAGGCACTGCAGAGTCTTCTAAGCTGAAAAGAGGAGGTCAACTGCTTCAGATCCTAGTCCTACAGGCTCTAGCCAGCTCTAGCTATAATTTTTCTTCTTCTTCTGTGTTTGTGAGGTCGTGATGGCTAGGGCGTTGGAATAAACTGTTTCGAAATTGTGTGTACAACAGGTTCTATGCTACAGTTCGCTGTAGGCTTTGAGACTCCAGGTCCGAGCCGTAGCCCGCGCTTGCGTCCCAGTGCCATGATGTCCCCCTGCGACGCCCCCAGGCGTGGGCATGCGACGAGCAGGACGCTGCAAAGCTGCTGCTGCACTGTTACCTCTGCCCCTACCTCGGCCACGACCACGGCCCCTTGTGGCCGGGGCAGGGGCATCTCCCTCCACGGCTCAGGCTGCTCCTCGTGTCCTCATGACCAAAAAGAAAATAACCCGAGCAAAAGCAAGGCATAAAAAGAAAGCCTAAAACGAGAGTACACAGCATTTTATGCAAAGTGCCTGCCAGATCTCAGCCTACGCTCACTACGCAAGAACTCCAGTTCTACAGCTGCAGAGAACTGATGATTTTCCTACTGGATAGGGTGCAGTGTGAGGAGGCTGTTTTTAGGGAGGAATTCCCCAACGTGAATGTGATCTTCCTCACACTGGACTTTGCCCTAAGCCGGCTGCACTTTTTGGGCGGCAGCACCCTCGCAGAGGTGTGTTTCTGTTGGTGGTGCTCACGCTGCTGTGTACAGAGTGCACGTTATAGGGAGAGCAATGTGCAGGAGCAATGGGCGCAATGACGGCATGTGAAAGAATTGAAGTCCTAGGGTCAATTTTTCTTGAAATCCTCCTCCTTAGCATACTTTTTAGCGAAGAAATGAAAGTCCCAATCTTTCTGGCGACTTGCAGGCCATCCGCAGCATCATTATCCACAACGACACCTTGTCAACGTGGTGTTTCATCATAATGCATGTGTGTTTGTATTGTAATTGTGTGTGTTGTAATTGTGTGTGCGTGTGCTGTGTGCTGTGTGTGTGCGTGTGTGTGTGTTTACCAAGCGTGTACTCTGTTTGGACGTGTTGAGCCTTACCGGCTTAGCAAAGGCCACCAGCCTTGTGTTCTGTGTACTTTTGTGTGCTGCAAGTCCTCGTCGCATTGCCCCATCCCAGTCCCAGTCCTTCTAAACACCACACTATGCCCATCAAACCAGGGGTGATGCTGCTTCATGTTTGCATGCGTAGCATTTCTCCTTGTCAAAGAAATCCGTGCTGATTTGTTCGAATGGTCATTACCATCCCTTGTCAGGTCTAGCCTCTGTTGCGAGCAAGAAGGCGGAAGGGGTCATCAACCCATATATGGCCTCAGGCTCCAGCATGAAGGACTACGACTAGGAGGATCACCGCAAGGCCTTGGCCGACCGGGGTGAGTTTGCGTGCACAGGCGACGAGAACATTGCTCGTAGAGGGGCGGCAAGCGCCCCCTACTACGAGAACATTGCTCGAGGCTACAGCGTAGCCAACCCAGCTCCTCCCCATGTACAACACCAGTTCCATGTGAACACCGGTGTGTGCTCATGCACTTTGACAAACAATTATGGCTGTGCACTGCATCGTTTGCAGCAACGGTTTTGGCTGTGCACTGCATTACCTGCAGCAACGCTTTTGGCATGTCTTGCGTGTTGAGAAAGCTGTCGATTTGCATTCGGATCTGCGTTGCTGCACCTCCTCAACAGTGCGTCTAAAAATCCACCCTACCTTGCCCCTTGTGCCCCGTGCAGGCGAGGCTGGTGGTAAGTGTGCTGGCTGGACCCCTGACTATTGCCCACCCTGCTGTGCTGCACCGCTGGGAAGGGGCATGTTGCATTGGAGTGCACAGTACGCTGCGCTCAGTCTAGGGCAGAGTTTGGATCTGCTTGCTTGAGGGGAAGCAATCAGCGTTGTACATGACTTTGTGCGTGCAAGTGCACGCGTGTGCAAAACTTCTTCCAAAGACAGGCCTTCCCATTTTCTAGTGTGGCGTGCATCATGAAGTGCACTCCTCCTCCTCCTCCCATGCTCACAGCAGGTGCCCCTCCAGGAAATCAGAATGCCACATTGACACAGAATAATTCATATGCACTCCTTGCACAAATCACCTTACAGCATCAGCTCAGGTCCTGCCGAGTGTCACTGCTCTGAGCATCACCACTGCTTGGTTTCTCCCCACGCACTCAATGCACACTGAGATCCATGCTTGAGCTGAAACACCCCCTGCCTCTACGTCTGATCTGAAGGCCAGGCTGGTGGCCCTATTGGCGATGACAGGATGTCACAGAGTTCTTCAAAGAATTCTTTCACTGTTTCATGTGTTAAGTGATGCACGCCACAATGCCCTAGTTCCAGCATCAGCTCAGGTCCTGCTGAGTGTCACTGCTCGGAGCATCATCACTGCTTGGCTTCTCCCCACGCACTCAATGCACATGGAGACCCATGCTTGAGCTAAAGCACTCCCTGCCTCTGCGTTTGATCTGCAGGCGTTGTGCAGGCGGCCAACCACCAGAGCCGGGGGGGGCTTGGTAGTGAGAACTTTGCAGGCAGGGACGGCAAAGGCCTCTCTCGTGGGGGTGAGTGTGTGTTGTTAAACTGAGGTTTGGCAGTGATTGACCAAAGGCTTGAGACCTGCACTGTCAATGAGTGTTAACTAAGATGCCCGTAATGCCCGCCAGTTCCAGCATCAGCTAAGGTCTGGGTGAGTTTGAACTTGATTTGCAACATTCACCTCATCCCACCCGCTGACAAGCTTGTACTGCGTGCGCAAGGCTGGCTCAGATCAAACGCGCTGCCTGCTGTCCACTACAAAGTCGTTTCACATCAGTGCGTTTCACATCAGCGCGTGAAAAGTGATAAATGATCATGCAAGCCTTCATTCCAGCCCCTGTCCTTCTAAATACCACACTATGTTTATTATTGGTTCTGCGTTGCTGCTGCACAGCCTCAACCCAAATTTGTACTCCCTGCCTCTGTCCCCTGACCTTTCTGCTCTCCGCCGTGCGTGTGGCTCAAGTCGTGCTCTTGTTCTTTGTTAAATGCATCCAGAGAGGTGAATATCACACACACACAGAGAGAGAGAGAGAGAGAGAGAGAGAGAGAGAGAGAGAGAGGCTGAGAGAGGCTGAGAGAGGCTGAGATAGAGAGAGAGAGAGGCTGTGCATTCATGCCTTGAAATCAGCAGATGTGCTCAATTGCACACATGTCCTGGCTTTGTGCTCCGTCCATTCACAGGCAGGAAGTCAATCAAGCAGCTCCAAGGCATCCAAGGGCTGTCCATCACAGAGCAGGCTGGAGATGCCCTCCAGGCTGTTAAATTGACAATGTAGAACTAGCGCGTAAGGTCGCCAGGAGTTTCAGCGATTACAAACAAGATGCGTTGCAATGCTTGAAGAGACTGACCGTAAGCTATCTTCCAATACAGATCTGCTTACTTGCTATCTGACTGCAATTGCAGGATGGACAGCTGTTATGAGTTCACAACTTGTTATGAGTGCATCCAAATATATCAAGTATTGAATTACGCCTTCTTAAACGCGGCGGGTGGGCCAACATCCTTTATCTCAACAGGGAAAGTGCAGCGCTTCATGCCACAGGAGGGCAGGGGGGTGACGGCACACAGCAAAAAGGTGCGGCAGCACCTGGTGCAAGGACTGCTGGAACTAATAATGAAGTAAGAAGTAAGTTTGAGCATTGATCACATTTGAGCTTGGTCAGAGCCCAGATGAGATCAATGCATACTCTGAGCTGATTAGCGCGCTGGGTATCTAGAGTATTTCTGGTCAGGCCTTGCGCTATCTTGATGGAAGGACATGCTGGATGGTGATTGCTGATTATTGTTCGTCTCAAACGATCGCTTGGGCACGGGGGCACAAGGAGCGCAGCAGGAGCAGCAGAAAGCAGTCATCGCTGTTGTAAGGCCCCCCCACAAAGGCAGCAGGCGAGCCCAGCACGCGTGGCGAGCCTGAAGGCGCAAGGGTCCACTACGACAAGCTGTAGTTTATGAATGTTTTTAGTTTTGCTGTTATGTGTATATCGGTAGGAGAGGTGAAGAGAGGCAGAGAGTTGAGAAGATGAAGAAACGCGGGAATTGTGGCTAGGTTGAGATGAATCTGTAAAATTATCACCAATCTCAAAAATGAAACCAGTGTATCCCTTATCCCTTCTCTCAAAAGCACACTGCAAATGTTGACTTGCATTTCATGTCTGTAGATAGAGCATACTGCTTGTACGATGTACACGTGTTCAGACCAGTGTATGTTCCATGAAGCCAATGAAATTTAGAATCAGGTGTGAGAGGACATGCCCCACGCTTCCCACATGCTCGTCATCAATGGGCAGGAACAGTTTCCGGCAAAGATGATATGGTCCCTCTGGGGCGCAGACTTTAACCATTGCACAGCCTGCTGGTCCTCCACCTTTTCACATACCTGTGGCTGATGACAATGAGCTGCTCTCATCCCACATCTCCAATCAATAGACATCCTTTTTCACCCGGCTTCGACACAATCACTCCTACCTTTATCAATTATGCCACAAAACGAGTGCCCAGACACAATTGCAGGGGACAGGAAAATGTTAATGTGATAGCTCCACACATTGCCGCTCTTTTCAACGTGCTCATGACACAAGCACGCAGTTCCAGGTCCTGGAAAGAAGCAAGGCTTTCTCCTATGCACAAAAAGGGACCAGTGACAAATCCAGGCAACTGCAGAATAATCGCTGTGAGTGGCACGCTGTACAGATTGTATGCCAATGTTCTGCGCTCTATCGTTCAAGACTGGTTGTGGCCAGCACAACAAGATCCCAGATTTCCAGTTCGGTTTCTTCCCTGGCAGAAGCACACCTCAGTGACTCTTCATATTAAGGCACATGAAATATGCAGCCCAAAAATTACAAGTAAGCACATCACGACTGTATGCTGCTTTCATCGACTTCAAGCAGGCATACGATTCTATACCCACAGACAAACTGTGGGAACACTTACGCTGCTGTCACGTGCCTCATCATTTTCTCTCCTCCAAGACTTGTATTACACAGATGAGTACACACTGCTGGATGGGGACAAGCAAGCAAGTGTGCAGCCAGAGTTTGGTGTGAAGCAAGACTCCCCCCTCTCCCCCCTGATTTTTCTTATCTAGTTCTTGAGCAGTGGTGACAGTCTGGCTGAAGGGGTACAGTGCGCATTTGCTGGTATTCCAAATTTTTTCTGTCCCAGAACTGCTATCAGCAATTTGGTATCCCAGAACTGCTAGCTGTTTTCTGACGACTTCTCTCTCCTGTCCAGCTGCAGACCATGCTCAACAGGCTCAGAGCTTATGCCCACAGGAAATCTTTGACGGTGACAGTGTTCACGGAACACACAAAAATCTGAGGTGATTTGCTTCGACTCCAGGTCTGACAACAAACCACCTGCCTCCTCTCTATTATGACAGAACGTAACTATATATACTACACCGACACATTCAAATATTTGGGCATGGTGTGTGACAAAAATATCAATCCGACCACTGCGGCTGGCATTTTCAGAGTTAAAAAGTTTGTACAAGAGACACCTTACCAGCAGGCTGCACGCTCACATCTGGCTCCACAAAGCCTATACAATTCTTGCTATCATGTTCACGATCCAGATTTGGTCCACACCTTTCTATTATCAGGGCAGAGAGATATACAACCCAGTTCAGAAGTGGCTGCCTGATAGTGTTGAAAAGAATCCTTGGGGGTAGGGACACTACTCCTTCTAGTGCATTAATGCGAGAGTGCGGTCTTGAACCCTCGCAGTTCAACTGGTTTCGTGCCACAATGCGCCTTTACAATTATCTGACCCAATGCAACAGCACCACTGCCAAACAAGTTTTTCATGCTGACATGCAACTGAGCTCCAGGGATAAGACTTCTGGCCTTCCCATATTCTTTCAGCCATGACTGGTCTGATCTGAGAGCGGCTGGCTTCAGGAGCTTGCATGGCTGACAACCTGCCGGATCCTCATTAGTCTCTGTTGTTTCTCCTTTTTTTCGTTTTTTGGTGGGGCTCTGGCTAGTGTGAGCACTAGTTGAGAGCCTTTCCTTGATGCACGCTGGAGGAGGAGCCTGCTTGCTTGCATTTCGGCGGTACGACAGAGCCAGGCCCCAACGAAGGAACGCCCCTTTTCTAACAATGCCTGATCTGGCTGTGTGTCGTGGTGCCTTTGCTTGCTGTGAGTTGAACCTCTAGGGTGAGAAAAAGCTGTGGTGTTTGTTGGCTAGCTTGCTGTGGCTTGAACATCACGGGAGTGTGGACTGACATGGTTGAGTTTCTATGTATATGCAGCAACCGCTAGGCCAGGATGGGGCTCAAACAACCTAATAATGTGAGATGAAGGTATTTTCCTTTTAACACTTTTCTGTGCTTTTCTTAGAATGTACACGCTGGTGCACTATCCTTGTAAGGAAATGTTAAATTTGAACTCAGCTTCCAATTTGTTTGCATGAGCAGTCATGGGTTTCTAATGTGGCACTCCCTTTTCCCCCTCGAGTTATACATTCTGGTGTTAAGTTAACACGACTGGACTGCATGTTGTGGCTCTCCATCAGGCTCTTGTTATTGTCTCAGGTTTGGACTTTCATCATTTATCAATCACCTCTTACTCATTTTCCTAAGAGAACAAGGCACTGGCTCAGACCAGTTCTTTTTTACAACCTTATGTTTACTTTACGCTGGCTGATCCAGCAATGCCTATCAGCCCAACATATGTGGCTGCCGGTTACCCCCTTTGTAAACCCTTTGCTTTGTGAACCCTTCGTAATGCACGCTGGTGACTTGCTTCCAGCGTAGACTTTTACTTCTTGATACAAGAGTACATGTTTAAGAAAAGCTACGGAAATCCGCAGCTTTTCTTTGAACATCTACTGTGAACCCGTTGGCCTCAATCGTTTTGTCGTGGACCTCAGAGAGAGACACTTACGTTTTGGACACCCTATCTCTGATGGCTGCTCACGAGAGCACAACAGCAAAACTCTCACTTATAACAGATGGTGTGCACTGCCCCCAAAAAGGCTCTGGCTACTCGTTCTCCTTACACTTCCCAGGGGAGAACGAGTACGTACCACAGAACCACACGCACAATTAAGCTACAACGTTCCTTCCCGAAGGAGTGAATTCTAAAGCGGCGTGTCAGTTTATCTATCGGAGGGTCAGTCCCATTGTAACCATTGCAACACAGGCTATGTTTTCGCCTGGAATACTGCTGAGTAGTATAAAAGGCTCTTTGCAACAGTGCTAGCCAAAGCATACATGGAGTGGGAAACAAATACTCACGGCAATTGCTGGGGGTTAGCTTGGTCTAATTCGCCCAAAGGTATGCGCTTGAAATGATGTACAATATGAATCTCAGACAACATCAGCCTGGGAACATTCCCAGATTAATTATTATACTCCTAACTGGGCAGAAAATCATAGTGTGATAAAACCACATTTTATATGCACATTGAACGCTACTTGGTCATTGTCACCCAAACACACTTAAAAGCAGCAATCAAGTTTATATTTGGTAATATTAGTGCAAGTAATAGCATTGGCGCTATTCAATCGAAGGTTCAGCGGTCAGAGTAACTCTGTGGCGGGGACGACCGCGCAGACATCTTTTGGTCGATTCGCAGCTCCTGGAGCCGACAGGTGGAAAACGGATTGTGTGTGTGTGCGCGTGTGTGTAGCGTGTGCACGTGTGTGTGTGAGTGTGTGTGTGTGTGTGTGTGTTTGTGTGTGTGTGTGCGTGCTTGCGTGTGTGTGTGCGTGTGTGTGTATGTGTGTGTGTGCACGTGCACGTGTGTGTATGTTATGAGAGAGTTACGGAGGGTATGAGAAGTACCCCCTGCAACATGCACTAGCTTATTAATAATTACAAACCTTGGCGTTCTGGCAGGAGTAGGTGAACTAGAATCATGCGCAAGAGACAAGAATTGCTTGATGAAGACTGCAGCATAGTCTACTTTTTGTACAGCCAATCAGATGGGGGCGCTGCAAGTGACGCAGGCATGTGCAAGCGCAGCGGTGTGCACAATCTAGTTTTTCTCAAATATTCACATTCCCACCACCTTATCAGACATTTCTTCAAGGTAACCAAAGGGGGGCGTCCCATGCAAGTACTGGTGTGTGCACGCACACTTACATGCACCTCAAGCATGCACAAGCATACGCACACACTCCCTTGTTATGACCAGAATGTTTTAGAGGCGGGCCGCAATCATACTCATACTCCCACCATCTCACCAGAATTTCTTCAAGGTGGGCCACGGCGTCTTTCGGGCCGCAAGAGCCACAGACCTGGTACCAATAGCCTTCGCCATAAACATACCTACACAATGTTCCAAGGCAGGATCAGTGATGATCAGTCAAGGTCAAGGATCAGTCAAGGATCAGTCAAGGATCAGTCAAGGATCAGTGAGGATCATTCAAGGTTGAATCAGTGATGACAGAGGGAAAGCGACACACACACTCACACACACACTCACACAGTCAGAAAGATCACTTAAACACACAGTGACTGTGCAGGCATGAAGGGTTGGGGACATTGGGTGCGGCATGTAGGATAATACAAAGTGATCTTTCTGCGTGTGCACGCAGACGTGCCTGTGTGCGTGGGTGCCCGAGTGCGTGGGTGCCAGAACAATCTAACAATGATC
>Ga0307942_1002059_pt1 | contig 16251 bp, 18 predicted proteins | sample OrgLakmetagen175_FD_201846 | JGI IMG/M metagenome (GOLD analysis project Ga0307942, IMG submission 201846) | Saline water microbial communities from Organic Lake, Antarctica - #175 | ecosystem: Environmental > Aquatic > Non-marine Saline and Alkaline > Saline | place: Antarctica: Organic Lake... | reverse complement strand
CTGTTTGATCACTGACCTTGTCTCTTTTTCTGGTGTCTTGTTCAGTCTGGCCTCCTTCTCTTCTTGAAGCTGCCTTTTTTTTTTTTGCTATAGCTCAACTGCCCTCGCTGGCGGATATAGCTGTGTAGCCCTTACCCTTACCCTTAACCTATCTAAACAAAAGGGGAAGCGTCTATGATAAGTAAGAGAAAGAGACGGAATAAAGGTCTAGTCTGGAGAAGAAAAGGAGATTCAAGTATGGCTTAAGAAATAGCAGAAAAGGTTTTGGTCTGAGCACAGAGAGTACTGAAGGAAGCAGTGCTAGTGCTCCACAGAAGAAAGTCAAGCCAGCTCTAGAAACCAGAAGCAAAGCAGCAGGCGTCTGTCTAGAAGTATCAAGTTGGGCAGCACACACAGGCAGAATGAGACGACCAGGCAGGTTCTATTTCAGCGCTTGCTGAGAGTCAAACTACACGTACCCATCCAGGTCTCAAGGGCATGGCATGCAGATAGTGCCACACTACCATCATTAAGTAGGCAAGCATTGCAAGAATAGATCACAATAAACCGTGCATGAGGAGAAGAAGGATCACTGTGTGCACAAACAGGTCCAAATCGCCAGGAATCACTATGCAAAAAAGATTTTCAGTGAAACAGAACCTGTTGGGTAAGCCACACTACTGCCTTCTCCTTGGCAGCAGCTCCTCTAGCTCATCATCTTCTCATGCATCATCACAAGGTAAAAGAGGTGATGCGATTTCTTTTCCGTCATTGCTTGGAGACTTGGAAGTTGCTGCTTGCTCTACGGAGGATTCAGCAGATACCAGCAGGCGAAGCAATTGATCCTGGATGATACAGCAAATAAGGAAAATGTGCGAATTCTGCCTGCGTACTTTCTTCACGTTACAGCCAGGTGGTATGCATGTCATAGCGTTTGTTCATTTGTATGTCTCTTGGTTTTATAGCCAGGTGGTAGCTATGGATGTACAGGGCTGCAAGGTTCTTATGGGTAGCTCTTCTTGCATAATTTTTCCATAGGTCAAGGGGGGTAGCAAACTCCCTACTACGAGGTTGAAAAGAACCGATAGTTGATAAATAATAAGGGAGCAAGAGAGGCAGGCTGGAAGAAATAAAAGAAAGTAGGGGGGGCAACCAGGTTGATAAGAGGAGGGAGCTGCAGTGAAACAGCTAAGGAGCCGTTTGGCCTAGCATACACAAAGGGGTGAGTCTGGCTTAAGTCAGAGAAACTGAAGACACTACCTTGGCAAGCTGCGAGGTGAAGATCAAGACACTTGCTTTCTTTCCAAAATGAGCTACTTAAGTCTTTCTCGACAATGCCTTACTTCAAGGAATCAAGTTAATCAGTTCTTGGTATTTTGTGTAGCACTTTGTGGACTGATGGTTAGAAACCTTTCTTGATTTAGAACCTAGCTAGTTTGTGTTGGACGTGCATGTGTGCTTTTGCAGCACCGCGATCTAAGAAAATGGAGAGCCTTTCTGATGGAGGCCCTGGTTGGCAGGTGTTATGGTAGGCAAGCTGGTGGATGGTCTCCCACCCTTGCTGACAAGAAGATGGATGAGTAGGGATGGGCGTCATGACGGTGGATATCTTGGCCACTTTGATTTTTCCACAGAGCATTTCGCTATGGCATCAGCGCACTCATTCCCTAGGATGCCCGCACGAGCTTTTATTTTATTTTAGTTTGGATTTTAAAGGCATTCAGCCTGCAGGCTGGGATCCCAGCTGGGATGGCTGCTCAACCTATGAGAACGAGGTAAAACCTCAAAACACCAAACGAAAACTATAACTGCTAAAAAGAAAGCAGCAGCTAACGAGGAAAGTGAGCAAAACAAAGGCTAAAGGATGGGAATATCACTTCTATCACGTCTTCAACAAGCCTGATGCATGCATAGCGGGCTCCATCTTGGCCTACTACCACTATGTACCGTTCAGAAAGCAAGGAAACAGATACCACCCTGGCCTAGTGAGGGCGCTTTGATTGTACATTAACTAGAGGAAGAAGTCAAGCCCGCATCCTTGCCTTCAAGTTGGCGTCGCTGGTGATTGGTACGGCGATGTTGTCTAAACGCCTTCTCTGGTACAGGGAGGGGGTCTTCGAAGGTCAGCCAGCCAAGCAGCCAAGGAGTTTTACATCGTAGAATTGTTGGTTGGGGGGCGCGGCCATGGTCACGGAGGAAGGTGACGAGGCCAGCTGTTCTTTTGTGCTGTCCAGTTCTCCTTGTCATCAAAGTGGTAAGCGCTGAACGTTGCACGCATGAGCTTTTAACCTCGTAGAGATGGATGGTGTCTTTATATAACTGGATGTGTGTACGATAGTTTCTAAGAGTTTGGCATGTTTATGCCGTTTTATGTGCTGCGGGTAGAGGATGCTATTTCTTGCTTGCCATAGTGCACCAGCGCTGTCTGTTGCGATATGGGTGTGTTTATTTATCAAAGCAGCAGCAATTCCCGCTAGCTCGGCTCTGTTCATGGTTTTGTAGGTGCTTGTCCCTCCAGGATTAACTGTGGTGATTTTGTTGCATTGAGGGTGGTAAGATCTAGCTCCAATTGACTGAGATCCATTTTCTTGTTTGTGATACAATTCCCATCTGTGAAAGCCCACTCTTGCCAGTTAGGGGCCTTGAGTTCTAGCAAGCGCTTTGAGCTTTGTTGCATACCATACAGCCATACAGTGATCCAAGTCTGTAGTACCACCCTGTTTTCACTGCATTAGTGCTTGTTTTTATGTTCCTCGCGCATTAGCAACATCTTTTCTTGCCATGTGTGTGACCGGCAAATGATTGTTTGCAAAAAGGAAATAACGAGAGGCAGTGATTTACGCACATTTCAGATTTTGGTTTAAAGTACAGCGTAATCAGTTCAACCACGACGCCTCGGGTCAGCATAGGGAAGCATGATTTCTCAGGTCTTTTTGCTCACGACTTTTGAAAAGTATGTGTGTTTAAAAAATCCAAGCCATTAAAAAAATGATGAATCTGTGTTTGGTGATCCTTGCATTTGCGGTGTGTGCAAGCGCTCTGTACTCCCCTTCGTCCCCCGTGGTCAGCCTGGATGCCTCAAATTTCAAGAAGGAGATAAAGAGCAAGGGCTGCGCCCTGGTGGAGTTTTACGCACCATGCAAGTACAGTGTGCTTGCATACGTGAATTTGTCTGCTCCTTCACCATCGGCTTGCACATGTGCTGTGCAAGTGCGTGCCGTACAACTGCAGGCTGGTATCTGTGGGGGTGCCTAGTGTGCCTAGCGTGAACTGCCTGCTGACATGCATGCCCTGCTCCTCTTCAATTGAAGCTCGTGTAAGCTATATCGCTTGACTTTAATTTAGCAAGATAGCACATTATGCTGCTGTTAACTTGTTTGCACGCACAGGGTGTGGGCACTGCAAGTGAGTTGAAGTCTGGAAGCTTCAGAGCCTATGCGGTGGTCAAGTGCCGAGCTAGGGAGTCCCAAATGGACCATGTGCAATGTGCATTGATACAACACATACACATTCGCACACACACACACACACACGCATGCACACACATGCACATACCAATTCACGCATACAGACATACACACACATGCACACACATGCACATACAAACTCACGCATACAGATATACACACACAACGCGCGCATGCACACACATTCATGCACGCACAAACTCATTTACAGGCACGCACACACGCGCACACACACACATACACACACGCACATACCCACACCCACACACCCACACACCCACACCCACACATACACACACATACACATACACACACAGGAGTCTGCAGCCAACGTACGAGCAGGTAAGCTAGAGACACATGTACCGTGAAGCAATTGAAAGCTTTGCATGCAAACATCATGGACTTGATAAGGCATTATTGTGCCTTGACTCTTGTTACGTAGAAAAGTTAAGGACACCTCCTGTGTCATTCGCACTACACAGTGCTGTTTCTCGTCCCTTGAAAAGCCATGTGTGCTGCAACTTCATACATGCTGTCCACTGCAGATTGCACGTGCTCTTGCCCACGGCAACCTGCTTCATGATGCCTGCAGGTGGCCAAGGCCATGAAGGGAAGCGTGATGATTGCTGCTGTGGATGCAGATGCGCACGGATCTCTGGCCTCGGAGTACGGCGTGAAGGTGTGTGTGTGCATGCATGCATGCGTGTGTGTGTTGTAGGGTCGGCCCAAATTAAAGGTGGGAATACATGAGCTCTCTTGAATGAACTGTGACCTTGTACGCAATTTGAGTCTGCCAATCCTATATACAATGAAAGGGCTCTTTTCTTGCTTTATTCCATGCACAAACGGGCCAATCCCCGGTGGCTCCCTTGAAACGACAAAGAAAAAGAGGATAAGAAAAACTACGCATGCAGTGAAACAACCACTCTTCACGTCAGTCGAGGAAAGTAAGCCACTTTGGTATCGAGTACCGTAACACTGCTCCACCACAAAAAAGAGAAAAGCCGGAGGGGATCAGGAGGGTTCCTGTAACAGGCTTGGCCTGAAACCGGCTTTTGATGAAAGTTGATCAACAATATAAAAAAGGGCGCACCTGGTATGGACAAATTTAGCAGCGTTGTTGACAGAATGCACATGGAGCTTGGAGGCAAGCTTCTTAACTCTTTGAGACAAGCTCCTCAGAAGGCCCCAGAGTGTGAGTGTTGTAGATGGTGCCACCCACACCCGAGAGGATGGTGCCTCCCTTTCATCATAAGAGGCCGCCGGTGCTTACAACTTGAGTTCAAAAACAAGCGTAACACACACTAAAAATGTAGCATTCCTTACCATCACACCTCAAGAAAATGCCTGTACCCATACTGCTACAGCTAGCCAGCCTCTGCGCCCACTTCTAGGATGAATTGCCGCCTGCGTGCATGTAGCTGTACAGCTGTGTGCTGATAACAGTGGCAAGCCCTAACTGATCCTTCCGTCTGCGTGCATGCAGCTGTACAGCTGTGTGCCGATAACAGTGGCAAGCCCTAGCTGATCTTTCCGCCTGCGTGCATGCGGCTGTACAGCTGTGTGCCGATAACAGTGGCAAGCCCTAGCTGATCCTTCCGCCTGCGTGCATGCAGCTGTACAGCTGTGTGCCGATTACAGTGGCAAGCCCTAGCTGATCCTGCCGCCTGCGTGCATGCAGCTGTACAGCTGTATGCCGATAACAGTGGCAAGCCCTAGCTGATCCTTCCGCCTGCGTGCATGTAGCTGTACAGCTGTGTGCCGATAACAGTGGCAAGCCCTAGCTGAGCCTGCCGTTAGTGTTAGGTGTAGCTTAGCTAGCTGTTGCGTACGCTGGCTGCATGTCAAAATTTTAAAACGCCAAAAAAACTGATGCTGAATGTAGGCTTGGCTAGCCAGAGGCAGCCCTGGCCGTAAATGTAAAATGGACAACACAAGTGCTGAATGCAGCCTTAGGTAGTTGTGATAAAATATTAAGTACGGGTTGTACACACAGCCTCAGCTACTGTTTGTTGACCCTGGCCATGGAAGGTCAGCACAGAGCCCCCCCCTCACTTGCGCGCGCACACACACACACAACACACACACACAAACACACACACGCACACACACACACAACACACACACAAACACACACACACATACACACACACGCACACACACACGCACACAAACACACACACACACGCACACACACGCGCACACACACCACACACACACACAGGGATTCCCCACGATCAAGTTCTTCTACGTTGAAGGCGACAAGATCAAGAGCTCCGACTATAATGGCCAGCGTGCCACCAAGGATTTCATTAACTTTGCCTTCGACAAGGCCAAGGTGAGCGCAGAGTTTGTGACAGCCGGGCTTTCAGGAATAAGACCCTGACGCCTGCCGCCAGGGTACAGACATAAGAAATGTGTGTGTGTGTGTTCGGCGAGCTTACGTTTATGTATAGGGCTGGCCAGAACCATATATATATACGGTGTATATACGGTATTTTTGGCAGGGAAATCACCAAACATACGGTCATATACGGTGCATATATACGATATACGGTTCTGGCCAACCCTATTCATGTGTCATGGTTTTCAGACATTTATCCATGCATGGCTGTATATTTTGTAACTAGGCAGTACATTTGTAGGGTTGGCCAGAACCGTATATATACACATATACACTGTATATGACCGTATATTTGGTGATTTCCCTGCCATAAATACCGTATATTAACCGTATATATATGGTTCTGGCCAACCCTGTAAATTTTGGTAACTCAATACTACCACGTACATGCCGCGCATGAATTGGCTCTGGCCAACCCTTTATCATAAGTAGCGAGTTCAAGGTAAAGAGGGGGTCTCTTTGCGCTCAACCTCTTGTCCATCTTCCCTCAATCTCCTCTGTGCGCAGAGCCTTGCCCTTAAACGCATCGGAGAAAAAGCCTCTAGTGGAACCGGCAGTGGTGGCGGTGGTGGTGGTGGTGGCGGTGGCGCAGATTCAGGCTTCTACGGGTAAGTTTGTCCCTTACATTGTGGCATTTGCTTTTGAATACCTTCGAAGGAAAAGTCCAGGACTCTTGTTAGCCCCATAACGCCACGCCTTGGATATAATCCCTTAGATATAATCAAGCAGTTGCAGCCTTGTTTCAGCCTGCACTCGCTCCGTTTACGTACAGAACATGCACTACGCAGGACTCCATCTGTCTTCAAGAATTGCTCAGTGCCTCGATGCTGTAGCATCTTGTTGTGTAGATGTATGCATCGCATAAAGACCATACTCGGCACCTTTCAGATTACCTTGTGCAACGTTTCACACCTGCTGCTACGCTTTCTTTTGCACTCTTCACACACACCCAAGTGTCACACTTCTCACGCACTTACTACACTTTCAGTACATTCTTACGCGCCCCGTGTAACGCTAGTAATGCTGTTCATCACGCACATCAAAGTGTCACACTTCTCACACCTGAATGTACTGTTTTTACCTGTAGTAGTGTAACACTAGTAGTGCTAACACGTGTGACACGCCCAGGTGTCACGCTTCTCACACGCTTTCAGTACATTCTTACGCGCCCTGTGTAACGCTAGTCTAGTAATGCTGCTGTTCACACACACCCTAGTGTCACACTTCCCACACACTTTCAGTACATTCTTACGCGCCCAGTGTAGCGCTAGTAATGCTGCTGTTCACACACACCCTAGTGTCAGACTTCCCACACACTTTCAGTACCTTCTTACGCGCCCTGTGTAACGCTAGTAATGCTGCTGTTCACACACCCAAGTGTCACACTTCCCACACACTTTCAGTACATTCTTACGTGCCCTGTGTAACGCTCGTCTAGTAATGCTGCTGTTCACACACACCCAAGTGTCACACTTCCCACACACTTTCAGTACATTCTTACGCGCCCCGTGTAACGCTAGTAATGCTGCTCATCACACACACCCAAGTGTCACACTTCACACATCTGTATTAGTGTAACACTAGTAGTGCTGTGTGTGACACGCCCATTGTAACTTTTACACACACACCCAGCATCACTCTCCACACACCAATTTCTACCTCTCTCTTTCACACACCCAGCATCACTCTCCACACACCAATTGCTACTACCTCTCTCGTTCACACACCCAGCATCACTCTCCACACACCAATCGCTACTACCTCTCTCTTTCACACACCCAGCATCACTCTCCACACACCAATTGCTACTACCTCTCTCTTTCACACACCCAGCATCACTCTCCACACACCAATTGCTACTACCTCTCTCTTTTACACACCCAGCATCACTCTCCACACACCAATTGCTACTGCCTCTCTCTTTCACACCTAGAGCACATCATGTATAAGCAGGTTGGCTACACGACACACAAATGATAATAATATAATAATATAATAAAAAACTGAAAGCAAATCATAGATACCAAAGGTAACTTGGCATGCAACAGATGCTTAAACTTTTAAGTTAAAGCATCAAACTCTCGACCCTTCATGCATTCTAAATATAATCATCACATCCTCACTGCACAGAGGCACTAGTGTGGTGACCTTGACCGACAGCAATTTCAAGGAGAAGGTGCAGAACAGCAAAGATTTGTGGATGGTAGAGTTCTACGGTGGGTGGGGCTGAACGGACCCAAGGTGCCGCAAGATGTTGTATGCTGAAGGTTGACCAGTGCTGCACATTATAGCGTGCGTAGTCTGCACGTGCTGCAGTCATGTTTGTGCACTCGTGTGCGAACGTCACATGTGTGTGCAGTGCTTCACATGTTGTACTGTTTGCAACGCTGTGTATCTGCTGCAAGCCTGATGTGTGTGCACGTCTAGCTTCCAAGTCTGTGTGTGTGCTAGCGTCTGTGTGTGTGTGTGTGTGTGTGTTTGTGAGCTAGAGTCTGTGTCTGTACGTGTGGACTTGTGTGTTGTAGCCCTCCAGGCTAAACGCTGGCTACACGCCTCTCATTTGATGTTTGCTTCGTTTGGGGGCACCTTTGCAGCTCCCTGGTGTGGTCACTGCAAGAATCTAAAGCCTGTGTGGATTGAGTCTTCTGCGGAGCTCAAGGTAGGTGACTGATCAAGAGTTGGAAGTTTGTATCCATGAATGCTGTTGGATTCATAAAAGGAACACAAAAAAGCCCAATAACTGTGTTTATTGGGAGCTCGGATTGGGAGATAGAAATATGTTTGTGCGATGCAAATAACGCGCAGGCATTAGAAACATCTACCTTTTTTTTACAAGTGTGATGACAAAAGTAGAAACAAGTTTTTTTTACAAGTTTGATGTCAAAAGTAGAAACAAGTTTGTTTACAAGTGTGAAGACAAAAACTGTTTGGTACCAGGCCGCCAATTACTCACCGAAGTACGAGTCTGATGTACCTGGGCAAAAAGAGAAGGGAGTGAGTGATACCAAGCAGCCAATAAATGCATCTTTTTGGTAACTTCTAAACCTAACCTAACTTCCTTCCATCCATACCCAATGTCTAATAAAGGGGAGCAAGCACAGATCAAAGAGCAGAGTAAAAAGGCTTCACCTTTAAAGTAACAAAGTATGGTGGTCAATTTTTCTGTGTGTTTCTGTCATGTAGTTTTATACATCATGCAAGTTGGCAACCTGCAAGAATGTGTGCAGAAACAAGGTTGCAGCACCAGCCTGAGCCTAGTTACCAATGTGAGCACATTCTATGAACATTATATTGTTTATTAAAGCGCGCATCCTCTACAATTTTGCGTAAATGTATCGCCGAACGATGTGTCCTCAGGGCAAGGTGAAATTGGGAGCCGTGGACTGTGATACGCACAAAGCGGTGTGCTCTCAATTTGGGGTGCAAGGCTTCCCCACAATTAAGGTGAGCTTGGGTGTACGCTTGCTCAAAAGGTGATGGGTTTCATAGCTGAAGGCCGAATGTCTCTTTTTGTGACTGGAGGCCACCCCGAGAGGGTTTACCAAAGCAATGCTAAGGGATCACGAGAAAAAAGGCTTTGTTGCTAGTGAGACGACAGCCGGCATATTTTGGGCCACTATTTGTAATAGCTCAAGGACGGCCCCAAAGGTGGCGACATCAGCTTTCAGGAAAGAGGTTATCAGGGCAAGCATGCCAAATTTTAGGCAAAGAAACCTTCCGTCATTGTTTGCTGGCTCGTGGATCCTCGTTACGTCCAGGAGTCTAGCTGAGCCCACCAAGTACGAGCTTGTGCATGTCTCTTGTGTGGCAAAGTCTGGCTTTTGAGAGCAGTTCCATAGATGTGTGGCTCCAACATACTCACCTCTGTTTGTTTTTGTCCGTAATGAGTGCAGTTCTTTGGGGCTTCAAAATCCAGCCCAGAGGACTACAGTGGTGGACGTGACTCCTCTTCCATCGTCTCCTTTGCTTCAGAAAAGTGCGTGGTTGTACTTCGTTTGGCATCCCAAGACAGAAATGGACGTTAACAAGGGAACGAGAGTTTGGGACAGGAGAGGGATACCACAAAAAGCAAGGAGTGCTCACTTTGTTGTGTTTAGATTGCATTACGTGATAGTTCACATTATGATTCACATATAAACAAGCAGAAGTGGCAGGGGACAGGAAAGGGCCACTGCTAAGGAGCAAACGTTGCTCTGTTGTGTTCTTTGTAGTAATTACGTTTTGAGATGGATTGCTTGCAAGAATTTGAAGGGGTGGACAGGAATAAGAGAGGGCCAATGCTAAATAACAGGAGCTGCTTTTGCATTTAGATTGCATTACGTGATTGCTTGCAAGGAGTTAGAGAGGTGGTTGGGGGCAGGAAAAGGCCAATGCTGTGTAGCGATAGCTTCTTGACACGGTCCAGTTTGCTACACTGTCAGAGCTACAGTCCAAGTGTAGCACATTGAGAGGTGGGGAGCAAAATTTCAGAATAGTAAGCGGTATGCTTTTGAGTCTCTGGTGGCTTAGCGTTGTTGGCTGAGTCGAGTATGCTAGGTGTGCATAAAGGAATCTTTTACCGTCGTTGCTTTCGCATGCAAGCCAGATGACTTGATGAAATGAGTTGAATAAGCATTGATAGTAGAAGTGCCAAAATGCTGATTCCAGCGTAAGCACATCCGAATGCACGACCATTTATGGGTTCGCGCGATGCGTGTTTGCCGATCTCGCTTATGTTATTTGTAATCGCATTCAAAGTTGCACGTGCTCGTAGGTGGTCTCGCATGGCGCCCCCTCCTGAAGTACACGAGCTGACAAGCCCGGCGGTTTGGGAGAAGGAGTGCCTGGGCGATGGAGGAAGCTCTGCCCCTAAACAGCTCTGCTTTGTCGCCTTCCTGCCTGACATCCTGGACTCAAAAGCAGCCGGGAGGTGAGGAGGGTTTTTGCTTAGAAGTGAGATGGACATAATAAGTTCAGTGTTTGCTTCCCTGCCAGATGTCCTGTGTACTCCAAAGCTCATCAACAAAAGGGTGTTTGGGAGGTGAGAGGGGGGGGAGGTGAAATGGATGTGTATCAGTTCAATGTCTGCTGCTTTTCCAGTCACTCATATTTGAAAGAACCGGGGGGTGAGGAGGGGGTTAGGTGAATTTCCTTTGGATCTCGTTTTGTGGTGTCTGCTCTTGATAATGTGAAATTTCTAGGACCACAGTCAGCTGGGAGGGTGATGGGAATCACGAGTCAGGCCAGCAGTGCCTCCATTTCACATATTCTGGCTCAAAGGCCCAGACGTCTAGGGACTTTCCTTGGCTTACCTTTCCTGCATGGTTTTCAGACCTTTTGCTGTCCTCAGACCTCAGCACAAAGAGACTGGGGCTTGCACATTGCGCAAGGTGTGCTTGCCAAAGGGGTGAGGGTGAGAGATGGCACGTGAATGCATTTGTGTGTGTATGTGTGTGTGTACTACTGAAAATTGCCCACAAGTCATGCTCTAATAAGAGATGGGGATGTGGGCGGGTGCGTGCATGTGTGGTGACGCAAACGGATGAAAACGCAGGAAGGTGCACATCCATCTCCACCCTGCACCACGTGACAAAGCCTATCTTGGCATTTATGTCCACTCTGCATCACATGGCTGACAAAGCCTATCTTGGCATCCATGACAGAGCCTATCTTGGCATCCATCTCCACCCTGCATCACGTGGCTGACAAAGCCTATCTTGGCAACCATGACAAAGCCTATCTTGGCATCCATCTCCACCCTGCGTCACGTGGCTGACAAAGCATATCTTGGACCATTATAGTATGCTATACGGTGCTATACAGTGCCCATTCATACATGCTATACTATTCTGAACCTATGGTAATGGAGTATGAAAAGCAAAAGGCTTACATCTCCTTTCTTCCGAATCACGGAAAACGCAGGAAAGCATACATCTCCACGCTGAAGAAGGTAGCGGACAAGTTTAAAGATCGGCCCTTCTCTTACCTTTGGGCCCAAGGGGGATCACATGCTGGGCTGGAAAGCAGCGTGGGTGTGGGTGGCTTTGGTGAGTACTTGCATTGGTTTTTGGTGTGAAGTGTCGCAGAGGGGGCTGACTGAGCCAAAAAAATGGGTCTTTTTAAAATGTGAATTGAGCATGTGCGCCCTAAGTTGCTATGTTTAAGCTTAGCACCCAGAGGTAGCCCTTGCTCTAAACTTTTGACAGCACCTGAGCTTGAACATAGCAACTTAGGGCGCACGTGTCTGATTTTCTGCGGCGTGGACCCCAATTTTCACCACAAAATCTTCACAGCAGATCACCCACTCCACCAAATGGCATACTTTCGTGTGGTATAGAGTTGTTGTAATAAACGAATATGATTGCCAAAGAAATCAAGTGAAAAGATGATGTGCGTGGTGATGTGGCTCAACATGTGCTATTTTCCCATAGAAAGGCACCAAATTAGGGTTTGGGCAGTCAAGGTGAGCTTTGACCCCCGTCAATTTGCGCACACTGTGACTTACATGGATATAAGCAATCCTCGTGCAGCTTACAATATCAGCTTTCATTTAAAGCCAGGATGGTGTCAGTTAACTGAGTGGGCAGTGAATGGCTGGATTCAGAGTGCAAAAAGGGCACATATTTGGACATTTCCTCAGTCAGCCCCCTCTGGAAGTGTCGCCTAAATGTCAGCAAGGGCAATCGTTTCCCTTGCCAGAGAGCAACATGAGTGTGATTGGCTTGACTGAGCTGTTTTGATGTTTAACTCTGCCTCACTAGCAACGAGAGCAACGTGAGTGTGATTGGCTTGACTGAGCTGTTTTGGTGTTTAACTCTGCCTCACTAGCAACGAGAGCAACGTGAGTGTGATTGGCTTGACTGAGCTGTTTTGGTGTTTAACTCTGCCTCACTAGCAACGAGAGCAACGTGAGTGTGATTGGCTTGACTGAGCAGTTTTGGTGTTTAAATCTGCCTCACTAGCAACGAGGAGCGTCCAGTCACTCGCTGCAATCACTAGCTGCAATCACTAGCAGCGCGGAGCTTGCAATCACACAGGGGTGGGGGGGTGAGTGGCTTCCGTGTAAGAAATGAAGTTGCTTGTGTTTGTATCCTTTCAGGAAAAATATGGCTGTACGGGTGGCATTGAGTGACGCTACAAAATATCTGATGGTTGAATACAGGTTTTTCCATAGACCATGTGATAGGCATTAGTATGGTTTAATACAGGTTTTCCTATAGACCATTGATGGGCATTAGTATGGTTGAATACAGGTTTTCCTATAGACCATTGATGGGCATCAGGAACGTGGGTCACGTGCATCCAACTTCTGCACGTGCATGGGTCACGTGCATCCAACTTCTGCACGGGTCCAACTTCTGCATGGTTCACGTGCATCCAACTTTTGCACGTGCATGGGTCACGTGCATCCAACTTCTTTGCCCATATGGTCATGCAACTGTATGCCTCTCCATCTCACGTACACACACACACACATACGCACACTCTTACACATACGTACACGCACACACACAAACACGCACACACAGTTGTGCACACGCATACACACACTCTTACACTTACATGCACGCACACACACATACACGCACACACGCAGATGCGCACACACACACACGCGCACACACATACACACACTCTTACACTTACATGCACAAACACAAACAAGCACAAAAGTTGCGCACACACACACGCACACACACACATACACACTCTTACACATACATACACGCACACACACAAACACGTACACACAAACACACACACAAGCACGCACACACAAGCATGCACACATGCACACGCTCTTACACTTACATGCACGCACGCACACAAGCATGCACACACATAAACACGCACACACAGGTGCGCACTCAAACATACACATGTATACACTCACACGCTTACACGCACACACGCTTACACGTGCACACACACACACACACACGACACCAGGGTACCCTGCCCTGGTGGCTCTGAAGCCCAAAGACGGCCGCTACTCCCCTTTCCAGTCAGCCTTTGAGCTGCAGCACATCAGTGACTTTGTGGACAGGATCAGGATGGGAGGAGCAGCGGTGCTGGGCGTACAGGTGAGCCATATCAGCATATCAGCGACTTAGTGGACAGGATCAGGATGGGTGTAGGTCAGTGATTTTGTGGACAGGTTCAGGATGGGTATAGGTGAGCCATTTCAGCACATCAGTGACTTTGTGGACAGGATCAGGATGGGAGGAGCAGTGGTGCTGGGCGTACAGGTGAGCCATATCAGCATATCAGTGACTTAGTGGACAGGATCAGGATAGGTGTAGCTCAGTGATTTTGTGGACAGGATCAGGATGGGTATAGGTGAGCCATTTCAGCACATCAGTGACTTTGTGGACAGGATCAGGATGGGAGGAGCAGCAGTGCTGGGCGTACAGGTGAGCCATATCAGCATATCAGTGACTTTGTGGACAGGATCAGGATGGGTGTAGGTCAGTAACTTTGTGGACAGGATCAGGATGGGTATAGGTGAGCCATTTCAGCACATCAGTGACTTTGTGGACAGGATCAGGATGGGAGGAGCAGCAGTGCTGGGCGTACAGGTGAGGGCCCCTTCCTGATTCGCGCCAGTCGTGTTTACACCATCTGCGTTTCTCCTTTTTCCTCTTCCTGAGTCCTCAGCAGAGACAAAAACCACAGTCATGCGTGGTTTTAATGAGACACCTCTGAACCCTGCTTCAATTATTGGTGTACTGATTTGTAGTGGTTGACACGGAATTGAATCAGAATAAGAAGACACGCTGGTCCCTTCCAGCACAGTTTTTTCATTTTACCCCACCGGCAAGTTTAACTTTGGAGCTACGATTTCCTTGTATTCCTTTCATCTTACCAGCAACATGGCTTCCAACACCTGCCGTCAGGCTGAGCACTGCCGAATCAAATGTCTTTGATTTCGGAGCAAGGGCGCCCCTATCTCTCTCTTTCTGGAAAATCACCCTGACTTACATGCTTATTTTCCCCTTGGAACCAGGTACAGGTGATCACCACACTTTCTGGGTTTATGTGTGGTTGCAGGGTGATCTGACAGCTGTTCAGACCGTGAGCAAGTGGGACGGGAAGGATGCAGCAGTGCAGCTGGAGGATGAGTTTGATTTGAGCGAGCTGTAGGGCAAGTTGCAATAAAAACTAAATCGAATAGCTTGGACGATCAACAAAAGAATGGGATTAGGATGAGTTGTCATTTTTATGGGTGTTTAGATGGAAGCTGATTATAGGTTCTACCTTGGATGTCTTCTAGTGTTTGCAAAATAATGGCATAATTTTAGGATTCTTTAGTCAAATTATAGGTTCGAGAAAATTAGTAGGGGTCAGAACAATGCGATGGTGGTGAGTGCGGTGAGAGGCTCCTTACTGACCGAGTAAATGAAAGCTTGCTTGCTGGTAGCTAACAGCTGGTTATCTAAGGTCACACAATCGCACTCAAAGAGACAGTAAACAGGAAAAGTCTACGCTGGAAAACATTAGCATACGGAAAGGCTCTCAACTAATGCTCACACTGCCCAACTGAAAAAGAGACAGACACAGACATAGATATAGATGTATACGTATTTTATTAAGCAAAGAAGACGTACGTACATGTGACAACCCTTTACATATTGCTAGGGCATGTAAGAAGAAAGTGCAGGAGCTTATGATCCCCAATGCATTCCTTGGTAACAGCTTACGTAATTAACTAATAATAATTGTGTGTGCGTATGTATTAAGCGTCCTGATCCATCCATTGTAATCTGAGTTATGCACTTTGAGTATTAGGTAGTCTATAACTATCATCGATTCTTTGCTCTCATCCATAGTAAAGTAAGCACAAATGGACTTGGTATTGTTTCGACATCATCCTGCACCATTCGTTAAGAAGCTTCCATCACTCTCCAGGCGTAGGTGGCACCATATACGATCACACAGTGGAGCCTTCCAGGGAGCTGGTCTGAACTCTCAAAGAGCTGCATTTGCATTTTGTCAACTACGCTGCCAAAGTTGTTGATACTGCCAGACATACTCTCTCTAGTACTGCAAATTCATATTCTAGAGTACTGTTACCAGGTAAGATAAGGTAAGGTAAGGTAAGGTTACATCGCTATATATGCCTCTGGTGGGCATCTGAGCGGAAGCTTGGAAAAAAGCCTGTAACCAAACCAAAAAAACGCTAGAAAAATCAAGAACAGGGCTAGGCACTTAGCTACAAAAGAGGCAACACCAAAAATATCAGGCTGATTCATAAAGGTCCTCAAACGAGCTGGGCCATCCTCAAATTGAGGTGGCAAGATAAGCTGTTGCTGTGTGCGAAGTCTGACTAGATGTTCATGCGGACAGTCCAACAAAATGTGTTCCTCATCCTGAATAGTGTGCCAGTCACATCTGTCACAGATCCTGAGCTCATAAGGCCTT
>Ga0307942_1002057_pt1 | contig 16256 bp, 12 predicted proteins | sample OrgLakmetagen175_FD_201846 | JGI IMG/M metagenome (GOLD analysis project Ga0307942, IMG submission 201846) | Saline water microbial communities from Organic Lake, Antarctica - #175 | ecosystem: Environmental > Aquatic > Non-marine Saline and Alkaline > Saline | place: Antarctica: Organic Lake... | reverse complement strand
AAGCCTGCAACCCTCTTGATCCCCATTGATTTTTCCTTTCCTTTTTGCGGTGGAGGAGCTTTACGGTACTCGGTACCAAAGTGGCTCCTTTTCCTTAATTAATGTGGGGAGTGTTTTTCACTGCCTCGTAGATTTTCTTTTCTTTTCTGTTACCAACTCCTAACAGGAGCCGGTTTCAGGCCAGGCCTGCAACCCTCCTGATCCCCATTGATTTGTCCTTTCCTTTTTGCGGTGGAGGAGCTTTACGGTACTCGGTACCGAAGTGGCTCCTTTTCCTTGATTAATGTGGGGAGTGGTTTTCACTGCCTGCGTAGTTTTTCTTTTCTGTTCTTTTCACCCATCCAAACACCTGGACATGCATGAACCTCTGATCCAAATTGATCCAGCAAAACAGTCTCATTGTATTTGTGGTCCCACAAGAGGAGTTGCTTAATAGCTGGATAAGGGGCCATGCACTGATTGTTACAGTTTGCACGTGTTTAAGCGCTGCAGCAACCCTTCTGTTGCTGTCTGGCTTACCTACAACCCTTGCGAGCTTGACTGGCTGGCTGGCATGGAAAAACAGATGCCCGAACTTGGCAGAGATCATGAAAAAGGGTACGCATTTTTTTGCACTGAAAAGAGAGGATACAACTTGCCACAGTACAGCCACAAATATTCAGTATAAAGATGCGATGCTATGCTAGAGCTTCCGTCGGGTATGGATTGGCAGCGCCCTCTACTAGGTTATCACGGGTAACTCTTCTTGCATTATTGGCAGACCTAGTTTGATACGTTGGGTTTCGTTTGGGGCGTTGTTGCTGAGTCGGAGTAACTATGATTGCATCCTGCTTGCTACATTTCCGCCGCTGTTGAGCATTGAGATTGGAAGGTAATAGCCAGGTTGGAATCATTCCTATCTGTGCCTCTTGTAAAGGGAGTATAATGCCTTGTTGTACCATTTTTCACGACTGCCTACGTCTGCTTGTGCTAGCAGGCATACACCCTGTGTACCTTGTCGGATTGCTTTAGGAATTACTTTCCCAGCAGCGTTGTGCCTGTTAATAATCGTTATATTGATAATGGGATCACTGCAGCCTGACAGCATGCATGTGGTAGGTGTCGTCTAATTTCTGGCATATGGGGCAGATTGGTGGGCCTTCCATGTGGTTGCACTGAGCGGCACGCTTTTGGTTGTATATCAAATAAGTGCGGCAGAGCATGACATTTTTCTTTTCTCATAATATGGCAAGTGCATTGATAGTCCAAGCCCTACAAAAGGGACCATGCAGTGCCAACCAAATTGCCTACACTGACATAGGCAGTGCAGATAATCTAGTAGAACAGGGCCCAGATCTGAAAAACACTGCCATACTGGTTGCTATCACACGTGCTTTGAAAGTCTCTTCTCGTCCCGACGCTATCTTATTTTAGCTAGCACTATGTGTTCTTCTCGAGTAACCACCTGCAATTCAGATTTTCATCAGCCTGCTAAAGAAAATAAACTTATTCCAAACCAGTGATGTTCACCTGATTGAGTTATAAAATTGTGAAGACACTACTAGGCCTGATCTTCAATTTCAAAAGGCCAAAGCACAGCATAGCGTGCTTATCTCCGAGCTACATAGACAGGGATATAGGGAAGTCAAGCTCCAAGTGATCCTCGTTGGAGTTATGGGGACTATTTACAAAGACCATACAGACAAACCTCGGGCAGACTTCCATCAAACATCCCTCCTCCCGGTGCAGAAGGATGGGCCTCCCAAGTACACATTGAAGGCAGACAGACCCGTAGGCTTACGGACGTACCGGTGTTCATGCTTTAATTTTGTTAGGGCCATGCCTGAGACATTTATTTTACCACGTGCACGGGCATTGCTGGGAGGCCGCAGGCCTCCCAGCGGGCTGGGCATAAAAGGGTGTAAGACGTCAAATAAAGGTTTTCAAATTGGCCAAATCTGGCCGTGACGTGAAACGAAGGTTTTCCAAAATCGAAACAAGAAACACTGGCGTGTGCGTGTGCGTGTGCGTGTGCGTGTGCGTGTGCGTGTGCGTGTGCGTGTGCGTGTGCGTGTGCGTGTGCGTGTGTGTGTGTGTGTGTGCGTGTGTGTGTAACACTACACAGCACGCACAGCATGGTGCTCATAAAGACCTGCGTAATCACCGGTCGTGTAGCACGTGTATAATCCCACATTTTTGACCCTCAGGAGTTCGCCTGTGGCATTTGTTCGAGCTGGCTGGTTCTATCTTGATTTTGCAAGTTCTGCACTCAGCTTGCACCCCAGGAGATGCATCAGCTCTTTTTTGGGAGCATCAGCACGAATTCAGGAGCAACGGGGTGCCCTTTGTTAAAGTTTATAAACCCTGTATTGCACACATTGTAAAACGGAGCGAGGGTGAGCACATGTATACGCATACTCACGCGCTCACGTGACTTCCATCAAACATGCATCTACACTCATAAAAACACGATATGCACTGCAATGCAACCTAAGCAACAAAAGCCATGGTGTGGGTCTGGGTGCCACGGCACACAAACCCCCCTGACCCACACTAACTTATTTTTCTTGTGTTTGCACGGTGGGGGGTTGCCTGGTGCGGGCACCTGCGTAACCCCCTCCCTTAATCATGCTGGCTGTTTCATTGCTACCAGCAGAGTCTTTTGATTTTTCTTGGGCATTAGGTTGCTGTGTATGGCTGTGCTACGTGCTCAGGCGTGTCATGCAATTTTGCCAAAGCTTGTAGAGCAATGTATTTGTGTTAGCTTTACCAAGATAATGGTGGGCGTGCATATGATGTGTTATTAGCTTGTCCTCTAGGTTAGTCAAAACTCGTAGCTCTTCAGCATGAAAGCCATCTTTGTTAGGCACGTTTAGCCAGAACAGGCAGGTCGTAGAAGGGGTCAATAGCTGGCGGGAGGGGAATGTCAGAATTTTGATTGACTGCTGCTTTGGGTGCTAGGTGGTCTGCACCCTCATTGCCAATAAAACAGAGTGGAAGTTCATCTAGTAGAAAGTGATGGCAGAAGGTGAGGATTAGATTAGATTTACAATGTCCTTGAATAGTTCCCTGTGCAAATGGTAGAGTACAGCCATTAGGTTCAATAGCTGTTTTCTAATCTGAAAGACACTGTCTGTAGCAATTTCAGTGTGGCCTTTTTGTACCGCTACTAGCACAGCTGCAAGTCCAGCTCTATTGATGGTGAGTGTGGGCCGCTGCCTCCAGGATTGATAGTGATGGTATCACTATAACCAGCGCCTGTGGTGGGTGTGAAGGCGCCAGCGCCTAAGATTTGCTGTTTGCTGGTCGCATCTTGCATGGCGCTACCATCGGTGTATGTGATCGATTTCCAGTTTTGTACTTTCTTGGGTATATGCGGGCTCTTGTATTGGTTGACGTTTGTATTATGAAGCATTTGCCACTGGCTGATGTCAGCAGCAATATTGGGCAACACTAATGGAAATATCTGGGTGTAGGAGCTGGTACCTTTTGTTCTTACATTTCACACAAGCGGTGTCAAGCATGTGGGCAGTGTAACTAAAAGCCTACATTGCTTCAGGGCTTACTGCTTGAGATTGTTGAGCCAAGCTGGGTTGGATTCATTTAGGGCTTGTTTCCCTTGATTGTTGCAGACGACAATTAGCTGCATTTTATTCTTGTTGTGCTGAGGCTGGGGTGGAGCGCCTAACCAAACTTCTGTAGGGTTTAAGAGCATGCTGTCTGCAGAAAACTTGGCTAGAACCCACGTATGGTCAGGGTAATCAATTATCCAAGTCATGTACCCGTTCTTACTTCAGCCAAGCCAATCAGGGAGGAGCAGGAATGTTGCTGTAGATTCTTGAGTGTATCTTGCTGATTGAAGCGCATGTCCCACAAGTGCATGCAGGAGGCAGTCGCAATAGATTGGGTGACAGAAGGAGAAGCGTGTAAATTTCGTGTTAAGGGAAGGTGCTTGCTCTTAATACCGCGTCACTCCAGTCACTTCAGTCACTCCAGTCACTCCAGTCGGCTTGGTAGCTAGGGGCAAATTCTATGGGGCTGGCAAACTTTTGCTTGGTAACTAGTGCCCATTTTTGGAGGGAAGTCGTAATGTGCCTCGGGGTGCAGTACGTATTGGAAACTTTAGCCTTTTTACTAATGTTGCTCAGTGAGCTCATACCTTTGCAGTAGACCTGCAATTTCATTTGCTGCATTCAGTACAGGTGGTTGCATAGTATTGTGTAGGCCAATCCGTGTTATTTGACTGTAGGCATGTAGCAGAATGCTCAGACGTTCTAAGGAAAGCATCCCTGTGCACTTGCCGTGGATGTCATATACAACATACAACTGCTTGACAAAATATGTGTTCGGGGATTTTTAGTTCACCCTCTGAGTCTTTATGAGATCCTGGCTTGAGGAGACCCACATCCCGTACCCAGATCTCACACTTCCAAGGAGATAGAATGTCTACTTGGGGATTGACAGTGTCCGTGATAAAGAATGCCTTGTCTCTGATGTCGTTTTTTGTATGTTGTTGGCGTATTTCACAGGGCAAGGGGAGATAGCAAACTTCCTACTACGAGATTGAATCGAATCGAACCGAATTGATAAATAAGAAGGAAACAAGAGAGACAGGCTAAAAGAAATAAAAGAAAGTAGGGGGCAACCAGGTTGATGAGAAGAAGGGCAAAACGTGTACAAGAAGGACAAGCACGGGAAAGAAAGAAGGAAGGAAAGCCTGCGTACTTTTGTGTTTGTTTTGGCCTTGCACGAGTCCCACATATTATCAATATGGTGGGTACAACCATAGCCTTGCCTTGAAAGATTGTCAATCTCTTGGTCCTCTGGTTGGGCACTAAGCTGAGTGCTCGCGTCGGCATTTCATAACTATCTACGTGGGTTATAAAGTCGGAATTTGCTAAGAGCAGTTCTGCCGCTTCCCATGTGGGTTGCCAGAGTACTTTTACCATTTTTTAATCTTCTGCATCATGCATATGATACGAATTCCTGGTATTCTTTTCCACCTGGGTTAGGTCAGTATAGGCTGGACAGTGCCAGTCTTCACTATTTTCCGCGGCTTGCCTTGCAGTGTGTGCGCAGGCATCCAGGTCAGTCAGACATTTCCAATGGAAAGTGCGTTGGTATGTATCACATTGCGGCATATCTTCATAGTTATCTTATCTCTCTGGAATGCCTTGGCTGACTGGGCTCCACCAAATTTGGCAGCATTCATCTAACTTTTGGCTTCTTGGAAAGGGCTCTGTTTATGCGGCTTTCAGCCTCGTGCTATGGTACAAGGGTAGTGCCCAATTTTTACAACCTTGATGAGAAAAAGAAAAAATTACGCAGGCAGTGAAAAACACTCCCCACATTAATTAAGGAAAAGGAGCCACTTTGGTACCGATTACTGTAAAGCTCCTCCACCGCAAAAAGGAAAGGAAAAACTAATGGGGATCAAGATGGTTGCAGGCTTGGCCTGAAACCGGCTCCAGATGAGAGTTGATAATAGAACTGGAAAGGGCACGTCTGGTATGGACAAGTTTAGCAGCTAAGTTCACAGAGTGCACATGGAGCTTGGAAGCAAGCTTCTTAACTCTTTGAGAATCAAGACCCAGTTCCTTGAAAGGCTTCAGAGTGTGAGTGTTGTAGATGGTGCCACCCACACCCCAAAGGATGATGTGGAGAGTAACGGAGGCTCCTTGGAGAGTGTTGCAGAGATCTTTATGTTGATCCTTTGTGGCGTTCAGCTGGTTCTGAGGTCTGGTGTCTTCACAATACTTGATCTCGACAAGGTGGATGTCACGCCGAGGTTTGCTGAGGTCTTTAGGTCGATGCTGTCTGGGGTTGGTGGCTTTATTGGTTGGCTGGCGGTGCTGCTGAGGTGCTCCCAGTCTCCCTCAATTGCCCCCTGCCACTTCGAAGAACCCACCTCCCTACATTAGTTTGTTGTTTTTGTGTTTTTGCAGCGTGGGAGTAACCAGCACAAAATCTGGGCGGCTGGAGGTAAATCCTTGATTACATTTGGTTGGTGTTGCGTTTAGGTTTGCTAACTTGCTGCCAGTCCAACACCTCCTGGATTTAATAGTCATACATGAAAATTGTGTTACAGGCTTTGACATTGCATTGCTTGCCAAAAAGAGCCGCGTTGTTATATTTACAGTGCCACAGTCTCACCAGGTTGCAAAGGAGAAATAGGTAGTGACGCAATGGAATTTCCAGTAAGCTCCATTGAAGAGGGAGGGATTCCTCTTCTGCCTTTCATTTGGTTGTGGTGGCGGATTGCTTGTTGTTGGGTCTTGTTTGGCAGCGATGAGTGTTGGGGGAGCTGTCTGAATCTATGTTCATACTTTCTGTCTGCCCCTGACTTGTGCCTCGTTGTCAATATGGAGTATGTTTGCCGAGCAGGAGTTTGGGTTTGCAGGCTTTGTGGAATTTGTGTTTCTGATCAGGCCCATATTATGGGAATGTAGGCCTTGATTGCATCTAAAGCAGTAGTATTGATTTTACTGAGCATTTCTTCTTTGTTAGGTATTGTGTCCTTGCTGTTATGCAAGTCACTGATGAGCTGGGGGGTTATATTATCTGAGTGTAAAAGAAAGGCAATTATGTTTATTGCAATGATTTGTCCCATTTATTGTTGCTGCCAAACTAGAATTTGAGGCTGTTGCCATTTAGTGTGTATGTGCTGTCTAAGTAGCCTTGAGACTGGAGATCCCGGAGTCCATAAGAGAGAATGCAATGTCGGTGATTACGGTTTCCAGAGTAATTAAATTGGGTGCCCAGTGTTTTTTTAATACTGTCAAAGCTTTCTGTGATAATGGGTTGGCCATGGTGTGTGAGAGGCACAAACTGCTATTGTGAATGCAAACGTACTGCCGTGCTCTTGACATACATTGTAATTGCTTTTGGAGGTATCTTGGTGCGTGTTTGACACTGAGGTTCCAAGTAGCCTTGTGCCGCAGATTTTAGTTGCTGAGTTTGATGCTTGAGGAAAGCTTTGGTGAGCCTACCATGCTTTCCCTTATTAATAAGGCTAGTGGTAAGTGCGAGGGCGTTTATATAGTTGTACTCATTCTCAAGGTAGAGCACCAGACCGTACTTTAGCTTTATCTTCTCGGAGCAGTGCGGTTGAGGTGCACACCCAGAGTTTATATTTGCTTTTTATGGCTGCCAGAATTTGTGTGTCCCATTGATTGAGGACACTTAAAGGGCATGGGGTGACTAAGAAAGAGTGGGCTATGCTTGCCACTATTGCTGTGCGGATAATGTCAATTGTTTGTTTAGGGCTAGCAAAATAAATCTTTAACCGTTCTGATTCTAAGAAAAGCTTCGTAGTCATGAGTGTCAGTTGGTGTGGCCAGTTGAGGTCCATTGTGATGTGTACCCTGAGGTGTGGGAAAGGATCGTCGAAGATGAAAAACTATGCTGCTCGAACTTGTGCTATGCTTGACCTTGTACTTAGACTTTGTTGGTCAGCTGGTGGTGTGCAAAATCTGTCACCTTTGTGTTGCCACGCAGAATCTTATTGTCATCGCTATGGTACATGCAAGTCACCTTCGTATTTTTGCCTGAAATGATGAGGTGAGCCCAATCTACGTAATGGGTGAGTTTAATGGCTTGGGGTCGGATGTTTTGGTAGGAGCCGGAGAGACAGATTAGGTTGTCCGCAAAAGCCCCATTGCTAGAGCAGTCGGCAACGAGGTTAGGTGTGCTGGTATCAGCATTGCCTACATGTATCCTCTGTTGCCTGTATGCAGCCAGCGAAGCAGCGGCTCCATGTAATTCAGGAACAGGAATGGAGAGAGTGTGTCTCCTTAAATGGTTCCTCTTCCAACTGGGATATCTCTTGTGCAGCCTGAAGACAGCCTGATTATAATATGTGTGCTTGATAATAAAAAGTATTTTATATCTATGGCGTCTGTGGTCTGTAATATTGAAATCAGAAGTTAAGTCAACAATGAGAGCGTAGATGTCTTTTTTTTAGAGCTTGGCATCTTCCAGGGTCATTAAGACATTTTGGAGTTGCTGAATTGTGTCGTGTTTTTTGCAAAAGCCGGCCTGCATGTTGCCAAGAAGGGAGTTGGCCTCTGCATGTTCGTATAGTCTGTTGGTTATTAGGCGTGTCCATAGTTTGTACAGTGTATTTGCAAGGCCAATTGGCCTGTATGAGGAACGTCTGTCTCCAATCCTTTCTCCTTGTAGATCAAAATAGTTACACTTGCTTTCTATTTTTTTGGGGTTATCCCTGCTGCACACATAGTTATGACCAGTTTGTGGATCGTTTGCTGGTATTCTAACAGAATGGCTTTCAAGAGTTCGTTGACAATGCCTTCAGGGCCTGGGGATTTGTTATTTGTAAGTGATTTTAAGCATTTCTGGAAGTTGCAGAATCTAGAATAGAGTTTTGTGGCCAGGTCTTTACGTGCTGGTGCTTGTCCTCTACTTTAGTTACAGGGGTTTCAAGTTTGTATCGATCATAGTATTGACTACTCGTCCAAGGATAGTTGCGGCAGCATCAGGATCTGTAGGCAGGTATTTTCCTGTTTTCACAGATCTCAACGATACCAGTGATTTTGCTTAGTTCAGTCTGTACCGTATTGAATGCTGGATCCACACGAGCTTAAACACCAAAGTGTTGTTCTACTTTCCCCCCAGGATATATTGGTTTACTTGAGCAGGCTGCTTTGATATTTTCCTTTGTTGCTTTCTTTTAATTAAGAAAATAAAAAGAAAAAGAAAAATTACGCAGGCAGTGAAAACCACTCCCCACATTAATTAAGGAAAAAGAGCCAATTTGGTACTGAGTACCGTAAAGCTCCTTCAACGTGAAAAGGAAAGGAAAAATCAAAGGGGATCAGGAGGGTTGCAGGCTTGGCCTGAAACCGGCTCTTGATGAGAGTTGATAATAGTACTGGAAAGGGCACATCTGGTATGGACAAGTTTAGTATAGTTTGCTTGGAGCCGTGTCCTTTGAAAATTTTTTGATTTCTTGTTTTATAGTTGCTTGTTTGTCTTTAAACTGTTGCGCCAATGTTTTCCCTTCATTATGGGGATGGCTGATGTCTTGGCTAAGCAAAGTGTGCAATTGGGCGAGTGCTTGGCATACATTATTTTTTTGCCGGCTAGCGTTCATTACTTCATCCAAATTTATGGTAGTTAAAAAGTGTTGCCCTTGCTTCATTAAGAAGCGTAGGTGTTTGAATTTATTACATAAAATTTTTTGTAACTTGTTCATTTTTCTTGGTTTAGAATGTGTTTAGGTTTTGTTCAATTTTGCTTGGAGTGCATGCATATGAACACGTTTTTCCCGTTTTTCCCGTTTTTCCTTGCGCTTTTGAGACTCATAAGCGCGTTCCTGAATCAAACGAACTTTTTTGTTTTTGGCGCTTTTGAACACGTTTTTCCCGTTTTTTCCGTTTTTCCTTGCGCTTTTGAGACTCATAAGCGCGTTCCTAAATCAAATGAACTGCTTGTTTTTGGCGCTTATGAACACGTTTTTCCCGCTTTTCCCGGCGTTTCTCAGACTCAAAAGCGCGCTTACGAAAGTCATGAGTGCGTTCCTGAATCAAACAAACTGATTACAGACTCATAAGCGCGCTTATGAATTCCCATACACGCAATCCTAATTCCACAAACGAGAAAAGTTCAAGAAACGTGCTCATCACACTCATAAACGCGCTTATGAGTCCCAAAAGCGCGCGTTTCTGACTCAAAAGCGCGCGCTTATCAGCCGTTGTTAGCGTGCAGAGCGCGAGAGTTCAGAAACGCGTTTCTGAAGCTCAGAAACGCGTTGATAACGCGAGGCTTTTTGACAGTGGCAGTCTTGTGGCATTCATTTATGAGGTTCACAATTTTGTCTGCCATGTTTTTTACACAGGTTTCTGCTGGGGATCCTTGAAAGTGTGTCAGCCTGTTTGGTGTTTTGGCACACTTTGTCAGACCTGGTGCCTTTTCTGGGCGCAGCTGCAGTGCAGCTGAGGCGGCTGAATGCTGCCGCAATTATAAACGGCTGGAAATGCGGCTGAGAGTCCCATTACAACTAGTATTATTTACGGCCAGAAAAGGCACGGCTGGAAAAACTTGCTGCTGAACGCGGCTGATTTCAACGTGAAAGACAACGTGAAATCAGCCGCTACAACTAAGTCTTGGTCACATTTTTTTAATTGGACGGAGCAGGACCTTTTCTCTATTTGTTGCCGGTGCTTGTTGGATGTTCGTAATTGCAACCCCAAGCAAAGAGAGGGGGATGTCTGTTATGAGAGGAATGTGGTCACTGTGTTTGCAACCTCTGTCAACTGGGTAGCAAATTGAGGGTGTCTTTGTTATTTTACAAGAGCGCTAGGGAGAAGAAATTCATTAAGACGGGAGTTGTAGTGTGGAGATTGAGGGCAGACAAGGTGCACGTGCTAAGCAAAGGTCCAAGGTCGTTTAGCAAGGTTATGATCAATAGGGATCAGATGGTTGTCTTGTGAGAAGTTTTGGTAGTGGATATCCTTTTAATAGGAAATTTTACTAGATCTGTCATTTTCTTTAAAGACGGCGTTCATATCCCCTAGGATAATGGGAATACATTTGTAAATTGGTGATTTGGTTTACCTCGGAAGCAATGTTGTCTCTTTGATGAAGTGCTGAGATTGAGTCTTGGGAAGGCCAGTAAGTAGAAAACAGAATGATAGGAGGTCCTGAGGTTTCTAGGCGCACAGCTAGAAGTCTCCCATTGGTGGTATAGGACGTTTAATGGACTAGGGTTGGAACATGACAGTGCGAGCTAAAACCGCCTAGTCACGGGACAAAAACCCTATAATATATACCCCTTCGGACCACAGTGTCCCTCTCTAGGCATTTTTTTCTCTTTAGCAGGAAAGGATCTCGGCCTCAGCCAGTTTAGCTTATTCCAACAATTGTCTATGATAGGGGAATGAATTTAAGGTAAAAGGTAAAGGCAAAAATGAACAGTAGAGTTTGAAGAACGCCACAAGTTGTTTACTAAGTTCAGGCGTGCGTGCTTACTGAGCCCAGAAAATGATTTGTGAATGAGCAAATCAGAGTTGTGATCTAGGATGCCCCGCGGCCAGCACATGTTCAGAAAGCAAAAAGTCATTTCATACAATTTCACCATCTCAGACGACCATACACTTCCAGGGAAATCCAAGTCACAGCCATGCCAGCAAACTAAAGCCAAAAAGCAAACTTAAGCCAAAAAACGTGCAGGTGTTTCTAGAGAACAAATCACACAGCTAGTAGAAAATAACCACGACGTAAAGCATGGACCAGTTATTCGTCTGGGGTCTGGCACTTCATAAGGTGGTCAAACTTATACCTTGAAGTGGAACAGAAATAAATAGCTAGTATACACAGGTATACCTGTGCTCAAACGCAAAGCTCCACCAAGCCTTGTGTCGCTCGAGGCGTGCATGCGTGCGTGTGTGCGTGTCTGCGTGCGTGCGTGCGTGCGTGCGTGTGTGTGTATGTATGTGTGTGTGTTCCTGTGTTTATCTATGTTCCTGTGTGTGTATGTGTGTGTATGTGTGTGTATGTGTGCACGCATGCATTGCAGCATGCACAGCCCCGATGGACGCGCTGCTAGCATGGTGACCATTTTTTGCTCACACAACCTTGATGGATGCGTCACACACATAACGCATCGGTTTTGCACCACTTGTCTCGTGTGTGTGTGCATCAATGGCATTCATCGGAACGTTAATAAGCCTTACTGTTTGACTTCTTAGGGCTTCTTGAGCGACTGCTTACCAGAAAATCAGAATTTGGGCTTATTGAACAAGTCGCATAAGCCAAAGAAGCCAGGACGGCAGGTAATCAGCAGTAATCCAAGCAAGTAAGGGTGTATTCAATTAATGGCTTGGTGCTTGGTAATGCTTGGTAATGCTTCCTCCTTCCTTAGGAAGCCAAGCAGGTAACTCAGGATCAGTAAGCGTTATTATGTGCCTTGCCTCCTCAAGTAAGCACAAAACAAGCCTGTTGAAGAATTGCTTAGTAAGCCTAAGAATATCTGGATAAGCCGGGTGGGAACTAGATCAATAAGCGCTCACAATAAGCCTGGCCAATAAGCCTGACCAGTAAGCCACAATAAACCAGGCCAATAAGCGACAATAAGTCTGCAGTAAGCAACAAATAGCCAGGCAAGTAAGCCATAATAAGCCTGGCCAATAAGCAACCTGGCTAATAAGCCACAATTAAGCATTAAGCCAGATTAGGAAGCAACAAAGAACCAGGCAAATAAGCCATAATAAGCCAGGTCAATAAGCTGCAATTAGCCAGGCCAATAAGCCACAAAAAGCCTGTAGTAAGCAACAAATAGCCGGGCAAGTAAGCCATAATAAGCCTGGCCAATAAGTTTGACCAGTGAGCCGCAAATAACCAGGCTAGTAAGCCACAATAAGCGAGGCCAATAAGCGGCAATAAGCCTGCAGTAAGCAACAAAGAACCAGGCAAATAAGCCTTAATAAGCCTGGCCAATAAGCAACCTGGCTAATAAGCAAGCCTGATCAGTAAGCCGTAAATAACCATGCCAGCAAGCCACAATAAGCCAGGTCAATAAGCGGCAATAAGCCTGCAGTAAGCCTGATCAGGAAGCAACAAAGAACTAAGCAAATAAGCCATAATAAGCCAGGCCAATAAGCCTGACCAGTAAGCTGCAAATAACCAGGTCAGTAAGCCACAATAAGCCAGTGAAATAAGCCTGCAGTAAGCAACAAATAACCAGGCAATTAAGCCATAATAAGCCAGACCACTTATCCTGACCAGTAAGCCGCAAATAACAAAGTCAGTAAGCCACAAACATCCAGGCCAGCTTGAACACAATAGGGCTGACCATACTGGCAGCAAAGCTAATGCACACACATTTCCATGCTACATGACTAGTAGGTTTCATGGTCACACTACTGAGCAAGAAGCCACACATCCTGGCAGTAGTTCGCTCGTGCTTATTGTGGCATGCTAACGTAGTTGTGAAACCATTGGCACACAGTCTTGCCAGCCATGGGTCACTACATCCTCAAACGAGTTTTGGCCATCGTTATACTGAGGTGGGAAAACAATTTCAATGCTTACTGCATGCTTCCTAGGCAGGCTTACTGCATGCTTCCTAGCCTGCTTCTTTGTGGCTTACTGATCAGGCTTACTGCATGCTTCTTAGGCAGGAGGCTTACTGTCGCTTGTTTGCCAGCCTTACTGTGGCTTCCTTAACCGCTTATTTGTAACTTACTAATCAGACTTACTGCGTGCTTCTTAGTCAGGCTTACTGTTGCTTGTTTGTCAGCCTTAGAAAAAAAGAAAAAAACAACGCAGGGGTGATCACACCACAAGCATGGATTAAGGAAACGGAGACGTTGCTGTCGGACAGCGAAGTACTCACGCTACCAGGCGGATTTGAACCCGCGGCCCCGAAGAGTCTGGCCTGACCACGGGCCACTAGGCTTTCAGGGCAGCTACCCGAGCCTTGCTGTGGCTTTCTAGACTGCTTATTTGTGGCTTATTACTGCTTGCTGATCTCTGTGGGTTATCTGGGCTTACCTAGCCTGTTTCCTTGGATTTTTGCTCCAGTAAGAGGACCCCCTGCTTCATAGCTGGATTGCTAGCCTGTTTCCTTGGATTCTTGCTCCAGTAAGAGGACCCCCTGCTTCATAGTTGGATCGCTAAAGTACCTGTGGCTTACTTGTCTTCAGTTTAAAAAAGCAAGCCTTCCCAGGGTTACTAGCCAGCTTCCTTGGATTCCTGCACCGGTAAGAACCCACCGCTTCCTAGCTGGATTGTCAAATCACTCAAAATATATTAACAAAAGAATTCCTGAAAGCATTACTCCTGGCTTCCTGTCCGCTTCCTAGGTAGTAATCAAGCTGGCTTACTGGCCGCTTGTTCATCAAATAAGCGAGCAGTAATAAGCCAAACAATATATCTTACTAAGGCTTTCTAACATTCCGACGTTGTTAATTTACAGCACCCACATCATGGTGCTCAGAACGACCTGGATATGTAGCACAGATTTAACCCCATGTTTTCGACCCTCAGGAGTGCGCCTGTGGCGTTTGTTTTGGCTGGCATCATTCTTGAAAAGCCATTGTATACTCAGCTTGCACCCCAGCAGATCAAACCACCATCACCTTGTTCCAAACAAATTCAGGAGTGTCAATGGGCCAGCGTTTTAAAGCTTTGTACAGCACCATGACCTTTTAACAAGGGGTTTACGGTACAGCTAGGCCAGTAGGTCTATATTGCTGGTAATTTTTGTTTCTGTGAACGAGATAATATCTGGGTTGTGGTGTGCAATTAGAGCATTAAGGTCATCTTTGCGTTTATACATGCCTTTCACGTTCATGGTGACTGCTTTAAGGCTAGATATTAGCTACGTTATCCAGCCTATTCAAAGGGTGGACTTCACGGTTAGTTTGGTTTGTTTTTGGTGTATGGTTTATTAGTTGAAGGGTCATTTTCTTTGGGAAGGGAGGATCTCCTTCTCTGGAGTGGGCTATTTTACTGGGGTGTTCTAGTGGGGTCGGCTAGAGATAGGATAGAGTCTTGTGCAACGTAGTTCCAGATAGAATTGTTGGAGGGTTATAACATGATTACCGTGTAGGCCTTGCCATCTCAATCAATTTGGCCATGTCCTACATTAATTTTCTTGATAGTGGTGGCGTGGGCTTGGCAATTGTGTGGATTGGATGTCGTGAGGATAACTGCACGTGGATGGGCAGCCTGAGATAGTAGTTGCTCTATGAGGCTTATTGATTTGCCCTGGCTGCAAGTCATTGGTTTTAGGTAAAAGCTTCCCTCTTAATATTAAGGCAAGGGAGGCGGTACAGAGTGGTTGATGATCATGCTGTTTCAATTTCCCATTCCTTTTGTGTAGAGATGTTGTAGGGCGTTTTCTTGATTATAAATTCGAGAGTTTAAGTTGCTTTTTAAGCTTTCTATGTGGGAAGAAGAGAGTTGCCACACACAGATGCCCGGTTCAACAAGTGCCATGTTAAAGGCATGCACGAGGCAGAAGGCTTTATGCTGCCGTTCCATATTTAGGGAGGTGGCAAGTGTGATAAGTTTTGGTGGACACCCCGAGTTTCTAATTTGTAGAGAGTTAAGGTTTTGCTCATACTTCCGCTGTTGTCGATGTTTTGGTTGGATTTTTATAGACCATGCATTTCTGAGTCAAAAAGCGTCCAGCTGCCATTGACCCATTTTATTGAAAAGCTGTGGCCAGTGCTTAAGCCATCGTTGTTGCGGGCTACAAGGACTGAGACCAGTGTGTGGTTGCCGCTTCGTGGAGGGCCTGAATTTTGCTTGTTGCAGCTTGAGGAGGAAACACTGCCACACATTACCTGCTTTGTTCCCTTCACAAGCCTGCCTGCCTTTTGCTGGCACTTTTAAAAAGAGTATGCCTCCTGTCTACGCCTAGAGAGTGCTTGCAATGCTGCGTACCTGAGGCAGCCTGTGTTCCAGACGCATTTTCCCCCCTCTTCCTTTGAGCGGACAGGGCCTCTCTGACTGGGCCATTCTTCTTCAAGTAGTGTGAAATACCAGGTACATATCCCTGGGTTTTTACTCATTCCACTACGATTGCTACTTTGAGAATGCAAGGACCATAGACACTATTCACACTGGATTGCCTGTACGTTTTACATATGCCACCAGTCGATGCACATTCGTACTGGAAGGCTTGTGTTTCACATGTCATGTCAATTAATGCACACTCTTTTGAGCCCTTAGCATTCATGCATGCACACATCGGATGCAATACATCTGTACACGTCAGGAGGTGAAGATGAGACTCCCAGTGAAAGAGAAGGAACAGCAGCAGCAATGCACAACTTGGAAGGTGGTGTTGAAAAACACCGTTTTGTTTCGTTGCTGCTGAGAGAAGTCCCCAGGTCCCTGGTGTGCTCCTCACTTGGCAGAGGTGAAGGACCCCCTGGCTGCTTAGGCGGAGGCGCTCTCCTTCTTGGCGCTCTTCTTGGGCAGGAGCATGGAGTGCACGTTGGGCAGCACACCTCCGTTGGCGATGGTCACACCGCCCAACAGCTTGGACAGCTCCTCGTCGTTGCGGATGGCCAGCTGGATGTGGCGGGGCACGATGCGGGTCTTCTTGTTGTCGCGGGCAGCGTTGCCGGCCAGCTCCAGCACCTCGGCGCACAGGTACTCCAGCACAGCGGCCAGGTAAACGGGGGCACCGGCACCGATGCGCTCAGCGTACTTGCCCTTCTTCAGGTAGCGGGCGATGCGGCCCACGGGGAAGGAGAGGCCGGCCTTGGCGGAACGGGACACGGCCTTCTTGCCGGAAGCGGACC
>Ga0307942_1002054_pt1:0-10000 | contig 16271 bp, 19 predicted proteins | sample OrgLakmetagen175_FD_201846 | JGI IMG/M metagenome (GOLD analysis project Ga0307942, IMG submission 201846) | Saline water microbial communities from Organic Lake, Antarctica - #175 | ecosystem: Environmental > Aquatic > Non-marine Saline and Alkaline > Saline | place: Antarctica: Organic... | reverse complement strand
ACATAGGGTAGGCCAGAACCATATATACACGGTGTATATACGGTAATATTGACAGAGAAGTCACGAAATATACGGTCATATACGGTGTGTATAGATATATAGATACGATTCTGGCCAACCCTGCTGGTGTGCATGGCCCGATGTTGCAAGGCTGATGTGCATGGCTGATGAGTTGCAAGACTAAAGAAAGACTACTAATAATGATTTTGTGTCGACCCTGATCTGTTTAAGACCCTAGCTGGGGTCCATGAGAGTAGAGGTAGACATTCCGGTAGCATGGGAGAATAAGTAGACAATCTGATACACACACACTCACACACACCACATACACACATACACACACACACATACTCACACACACACACTAGTTGCTCATCCACCGTTGCCTGCGACGTTTGCTCACTTCATGCATCCAATTGCTCCTGTCCTTCCCCGCTTTGAACCCTCTCACACCAATACTTAGTCCTTTCCATACTACCAAGCTTGCACACTGCAAACCTTTTTCCTTAAAAATCATTTCGCCTTCTACCGTCCTCCCCACTACTCCTTTCCTGCACACCTTTTCAGTCTATCATCTCATCGATCATGTACTTTTCACCACACGCCTTTTGCACCTTTCTTCCTACTTACGCGCCTTGCACCATCCTCCTCAATTACACGCCTTTTGCACCATCCTCCTCAATTACACGCCCTTTTGCACCATTCTTCCCCACTTACGCGCCTTGCACCATCCTCATCACTTCACGCCTTTCACACCATCATCCTCAATTATACGCCTCGCACCATCCTCATCAATTACACGCCTTTTGCACCATCCTCATCAATTACACGCCTTTTGCACCATCCTCATCAATTACACGCCTTTTGCACCATCCTCCTCAATTACACGCCTCGCACCATCCTCCTCAATTACACGCCTCGCACCATCCTCATCACTTCACGCCTTTCGCTCTATCATCCTCAATTATACGCCTCTTGCACCATTCTTCCCACTTACACGCCTTGCACCATCCTCCTCAATCACACGCCTTTTGCACCATCCTCCTCCCTACCCACACGCCCTTGCCTCCCCCAATACACCATTTTTCCATTGTTCGTGTCTGCCTGTATGCCTTCCTGCCAACCAACCGCCTTTCAAGCCTTTCTTCACACTCATGGACACAAGACAAAGGGATAACCGCCTTGCCTTTGAGTGAAAGATCATTGCCCGAATTGACATTGCCTGGATGTGTTTTAGGGCCTGCACACCATTATTGCCCTCCCTTTTAACTTCATTCCTTGTTTATGTTCGCACCCTCATGCAAAACCACCACCATGTTAAAGAACAAGAAACTGCTCCAATTTTGTCTGCCTCCACACCCCCTGTGCCCTCCCTCTTACTTGCCTTACCCCTTAATCACATTCGCGCCCGCAGGCAAGGCCATTGCCAAATTAAAGAAGAGTGTGGCCGTGGGGTCACCTGTGTAGGTCCTTTCAATTAGCTTAAGTTTGCCTTTCTGTGTGTGTGTGTTTGTTTGTGGTTGTGATCTGAGTGGGCTCAATGCTGACCCTTTGTGTCTTGAATTCAATTTGGATGAATGTACGTGCACATCCTGTGGACCAGCCGCATATTATTTTCGGTTTCGAGCAGTGTAGGCATCTTAACGCTGCTCCTGACACTGAGATGCGCCTCTCTGTGAATTATAACATTCCAAAGTTAAGCCTTTCATTGCGCATTTGTGTGTGTGTATATGTATGTGTGCGTATTTGTGTGTGTTCATGTGTGTGTGCACGTCTACATAAATGTGGCGTTGCATCTATTGTGCTTGCTGTGTGTCTTGACTGCTGCTAGATTCCTTTGAGCGAACCCTAGTTTGAGCCCTTTTGTTGTGGGCTGCTCATGGTAGTGATGCACTACTAGTAAAGTGTATCCCACACTTTCTGTGTCACTAAGAACTGTGTGAACCCTTCAGTTTTATTGTGAGATTTGCTTTACGTGAGCTACAACAGCGTTTGAGCTGCGCATGCGCCAACGTGTGCATGTGCAGGAATGCTGCTTTTGTGTTAAACTATATTGTATTTTATTCTTCTTTTGGGCATGCCAATGCCTGCAGCAATGTAGCAAGCAATTGTAATTGTCTTGAATGTTGTGTGGATCTCAAAAAATCACCCCGTGCATGTTAGTCAGTTCTCCAGTTGAATGGTTGCAATGATTACAATGGGGGGCGACCTTCAGCCAGGTTGTTTGTTTGATCGGCTGTTGACTGGTCTTGGTCAGCCACAAATAAATCCATAAGCTCAGAAAGAAAGAGAAAAAGTCTAGTGTCTGCTGGGAAAGGGAATTATGAACAAGATGGTTGTTGACCTGTTGCAGCAAAAAGGGTTGGGCTTTAGAAAAGTCCTCAAAAATCGGCGTTGACAGAAAGTAAAGATGTTTCCTCAGCTGTTAAACTCGATGGTCTTGGCTCAATAAAAGAGCTACAGCCCGAGACTCTGGCTGATGGCAATTGGCTGGTGAAACAAAATCAACCAGTGTCGAGAATTGAAACTAAATCTGACAAACTTGAGCATTACCTTCTTGGTGAAGCTAACACAGATACATTGCTCTACAAGCTCTGGCAAAAGTTGCATGACACGCCTGTGCGCGCAGCACAGCCCGACTCTCACATACAGCAACCTAATGCAAAGCCCCTTGCTCAACTCAGTAGCAAATGGTCCATGCCAAATGTGACTTTTAAGAATCAAAAACAAGTTCCAAAAAATAGGACGGGTACAATACACACAACACACAAAAAGGTTTAGTTACATGACATGTCCTGCCACCTGCCCCTTGTGCGGAGGATCAGGCAGTGCTCCACACATGCTCCTTAGATGCAACAACCATATTCTGAAGAGAATGCACATGAACGGCACCACCACGCAGTTAGCCGTTGTGGTGAAGAGATCAGTAAGGCAAGCTGGGCTCAGCAGTCGTTACTATATAACAGTGAAAAGCTAACTGACCTTATTATTGAACCCCCCGATGACATTCATAGAAACCTTCCCGACTGGGTTTTTCTAGCACACACAACTTTCCAACTAGACATCATCAAAGTTGTCCAGATGGCGTGTTAATCATGCCCATTGAAGGAAGAAGCACTGCCTGAGCCCGCAGGCTTCCTGACGCCGCAGGCTGGCAGGTATTTGGACACCAAACAGGTTTTCCCAAGGAACAGACATAGACATCTAGAAAGTTTGTTTCATTCTTTCAAAGTTGAGGCAGCAGCGTAGCTTGAAGATGGTTCTTGCGTATGTGAGCAATGTCCTGGTGAAGATGAACATGTTCAGAACGAGGTGCATGCTCTTGTAATTTGCCAAGACCATCGAGTTTGTGAGCTGAGGAAACACTTATCCTTTCTGTTTCACCTTTTTTTGAGGACTTTTCAGCAGCCCAACCCTTTTTGCTGCAACAGGTCAACAACCAACTTGTTCATGATTTCCTTTCTCAGCAGAACAATAAACTTTTTCTTTTTCTTTCTGAGCTTATGGATTTATTTGTGGCTGGCCGAGACCAGTCAGCAGCCGATCAGCCAAACTACCTGGCTGAAGGTCACCCCCCATTGTAACCATTGTAATTCCAAGAAGGTAATGGTACAGAATACTCAAGGGGCAGCAAAACTAAGGCTAAAATGGACTGAACACAGTCGTAGCGAAGCAAATCTCATCAAAAGCGCCAGGAATCAGCTACGGAATACGAAAGGATAACAGGCAGAAATATGTGTAGTACTCGATTCTTAAGTAGTGGCTTTTAGCCCCAAACTCCTTGTACACTTTTTCCAATATGCTGCTTGTTATTCGCTTATGCACTTGCCAGTACTCCAAATATGCTCTGCATACTACATGGCAATCAGGAGTGTGATCCAGGCCAGACCTGTTGAGAAAGGGCCTTTTCTCGTTTATGTGTAAATCTGCCAAGGCCACGTAATTAATGTGGAGCTAATATGGGCAGACTGTAAAAGAAAACAGATGAAGGACACGGATAGCCTTAAGTCGTCCTTAAAACCCTGCAAATGAGCAAGCTCCAGCTAGCCTGCAGCCTAGATTTAGTAGACCTTCTGGCATGACGCAGCCACACCTGCATAGTTTCAACCTTCTCTGCTAAGAATGAATGCAGGTAGAAACTTCACCACAAAACATGATCGTGTATGAATAAACACCTTCTCTGCTAATGAATGCAGGTATGAACTCCACAAAACATGATCATTCATACAGATGATCCGTACCACTAAACTCCGAAGGCACCTCTTTGTATTAAATACACAAAGCAACTTGTTGCAATTACACCAGTCTGCTTTGGCACCCAGAGAATCACTGCATTTGGAGCAAATCTATCTAGAAGGGTCACCCCCTCGCTTCATCGCACTGTGTTATCAATACCACCAGAACAATTTGTTTTCTACCGAAAGGCAAGGAAACCTATCTAGCACTCCTTTGCCCACACACTCCTAAACAACAAGCGTGTGCACTTCCTGCAAAGAACGAGCCCATAGCGCCAGCTCCGTTTGTGGCATTCTTTTTTTTCTTCTGATGTCAGTATGTGTCTTTGAGCAGCAGCCCCATCATCTCCCTCTCATCCTCGCCAAACTCCTCCTCCTCCTCCTCCTCTTCCTCCTCCTCCACACCACCAGTCCTGGACCCCGCAACGACAGCTGCCGCGTTATCATTGCTACTGATGCTGCTGCGCTTTGTCTCAGTCGGTCCAATGGAGTCATGCACAACGGACATCCCCCCTGCCCCCCCCACTCCTCCAGGACCTGCTGCATCTGTATCGCTATGACGTGCCGCCCCTCCTCCACTACCTGCTGCTGCACTTACGCACGAACCGACCACTGCACCCCCCTCTCCTCCTCCCCTGCCAATCTCGCTGCCAAAAGCTTCCCTTCCTGACCCTCCTACCCCACCTGCCGCTGCGTCTTCACATGTGGCCGCGTTCCCAATAATCCCACATGCCGTCCCTGCCTCGCCAACTCCTCTGGCCGCTGCCACACCAACCCTGCCTGCCTTTGCCCTGTGGGCGGCCACATGTGCACGCAACTCTGCCTGCACGTCTGCTTGTGACCGACTGGGGGCGCGTGCATGTGTGCATGGCTTGTGGCCGAGCGCGTGTGTGTGAGGCCCGGTGGGTGGGGTGGTGGGGGCCGGGGTGCCCACGGGGCGCATAGCTGGCCGAGCATAGGGAGCAGGAATGCCTGAGGGAGCAGAGTGCTGTGTGTGCGCTGATGGGTTGGGCTGCACTGTGTGTTGGGAAGGATCGTGGGGTGCCGCCCAAGCTGCAGGGGGGTCGGCAAAAGTGTTCAGGTGCTCGATCCAGGAGGGGGGCACGGGCGCGTCTTCGCTGCAGATGCCTGTCAGGCGTAGAGTTGGCAAAGGAGTGGAGATGATTTTTCAGGCAGGGCCCACCGCTGCGTTTAAGCTGTAGGTGCGTGTACGCCCATGGTTTGGGAGTACAGTTGGCCAGGACTGTATGTATACACCATACGCCGTATTTGACCGTATAATTGGTTGGTTGCCTGCCAAAAATACCGTGTATACACCTTATATATATATGGCTCTGGCCAACCCTATATATGACCATATACTTGGTGATTTTCCTGCCAAAAATACCGTGTGTATACACCGTATATATATAAATATATATATGGCTGGCCAACCCTATTTGGCAGTAGTACGGAGGTGATCGTTCTATAGGGGGCGGCACGGATGCATCTTTGCTGCAGGTGCTTGTGCAGCTACCTTAGGGACACGCAAGGCCTGGCCGTACAGGCATTGGTCCTCGCTGCTGTTGCCTGTCAGGGCCTAGCAGTTGTAGGCGTTGGTATTTGGTGCTATCGTCTTTATTGAAAGCCTAGCGCTGTAGGAATACAGCCTCGGTGCTATTGCCAGTTTATTAAATCGTGGAGGTGCAGTATGCCGCAGGACTAGTGGTTGTAGTTAGAGGCATGGCATCTTATAATGTGGAATATTGCTATCAGGAATCGGGATTACACGTGTGCACAGACACCTACCCCTACCCCTGCCGCACTCGTACCCACACCCACACCCACATCCACACCCACACCCACACCCACACCCACACCCACACCCACACCCACACCCACACCCACACCCACACCCACACCCACACCCACAATCACAATCACACCCACATAACCACACCCGCACCCGCACCCGCACCCGCACCCACACCACACCCACACCCGCACCCGCACCCGCACCCGTACCCACACCACACCCACCCCCACACATTTACACAACTATATTCCATACATGCTGCTAGGTGGGGCTGCAGCCCAAATGCAGCAATTCCGGTGTCAAGACGTGACTTGTACACACACACATGCACACGCACACGCACACGCACACGCACACGCACACGCACACGCACACGCACATGCACACGCGCACACACATACACACATACGCACGCAAACAGGCACATTCACACCTGACCCAAGCCACACTTGCCCCCCCCCCCCCTACCCTCGCTGCTGTGTCCTCTGTACCTTCAGCTGGTGCTACTAGCTAGAGCTGCAGCCCTATGCAGCAATTCCAGTACCAAGGAACAACCTGCTAGGTAACGCTGCAGCCCTATTTTAGTATATCAAGGAATGATTTTATCAGTTAATACTGCACAAAAAATTGACCTACTAAGTAATGCTGCAACCCTATGCGCCCTGTGCGGCAATTTTAGTATCAAGGAGTAACCTGCTAGGTAACGCTGCAGCCCTATTTTGGTATTAAAGAATAACTTACTAGGTAATACTGCACAAGGAATGACCTGCTAGGTAATGCTTCAGCCCTATGCACCACCCTATGCGGCAATTTCAGTATCAAGGAATAACCTGCTAGGTAGCGCTGCAGCCCTATTTCGGTATCAAAGAATAATTTACTAGGTAATACTGCACAAGGAATGACCTGCTAGGTAATGCTTCAGCCCTATGCGCTCTGTGCGGCAATTTTAGTATCAAGGAATAACCTGATAGGTAACGCTGCAGCCCTATTTCGGTATCAAAGAATAACTTACTAGGTATTACTGCACAAGGAATGACCTGCTAGGTAATGCTTCAGCCCTATGCATCACCCTATGCGGCAATTGCAGTACCAAGGAATAATATCCTGTGCACATTTACACACTCAACCCCAGCCGCACTTCCCCCCCCCCCCCCAAAACCCCATCTACGCAGCTATGTTCCATACCTTCGGCAGTGCTGCTGGGCGGGGCCGGTGTTGGCGCAGGCGGTGATGGAGGGCGCAGAAAATTGGTGTGCGTCGAAGTATATAGGGGGTGCGCACAGTGCTCGTTGTTGTGCTCTGTGGCAAGGGCTGGGGTTGAGCATGGGTCATCGTTGGTGAGGTTCTCGGGTGCGTGTGCGTGTGGGAGGTGTGTGTGTGGGTGGTGTGTGTGTGGGTCATCGTTGAGGACCTCGGGGGTGTGTGCGTGTGGGAGGTGTGTGTGGGGGTGGTGTGTGTGTGGGTCATTGTTGAGGACCTCGGGGTGGTGTGCGTGTGGGTGGTGTGTGTGTGGGTCATCAAGGAGGCCCACAGGATAGGGAATTTCCAGCTGGGAGTGCCACGCAGACAGAGCTGAGGGCTCATCGTTGTACGTGAGATGAAAATGGTGGGTGGCATGAGCACTGCCAGCATCATCGTGCATGGGCGTTGTGCATGGGTGTTGCTGCTCCTGCTGCTGCTGCTGCTGCAGCTCCTCTTCATACCGTTGTTCCCAATCACCCTCCTGCTGCTGCTCCTCTTGGCCCTGGGGCAAAGAAGTCCCCTGCTCCTGGTCACCCTGCTGCTGCTGGTGCTGCTGCTGCTGCTGCTGGATATCCTGCTGCTGGTCACCCTGCTCCTGATCCTCCTGCTGCTGCTGCTGCTCTTCATACCGTTGTTCCCAATCACCCTCCTGCTGCTGCTGCTGGTCACCCTGCTGCTGGTCACCCTGCTGCTGCTGCTGCTGCTGCTGCTGCTGCTCTTCATACCGTTGTTCCCAATCACCCTCATGCTGCTGCTGCTTGTCATCCTGCTGCTGCTGCTGCTGCTGTCCATCGTGCTGTCCATCTTGCTGCCGAGGCCGCTGAAGCAAACGCACAGGGGGGCCCTCATCCAAGGAATCACGCCACTTGCTGTACGAAAAAGGCAGCTGCTGCTGCTGCTGCTGCTGGCGCTGCTGCTGACGCTGCTGCTGCTTCTGGTGAGGCTGGTGTGGGTGTTGGATTTGGTGCTGCTGCTCATGATCTGCCTCTTGCCCTTTACTCCTCCAGCTGGTACCTCTTGCATGAACCTGCCAGTCCTTCCCTTCCCTTCCTGAAGCTTCTGCTTCTAATGCCTCTGACACTACCGGCTGCTGCTGCTGCTGCTGCTGCTGCTGCTGCTGCGGCGGTTGGTAACTGTACTTTTGTTGCTGCTGTGACCGTGGCGGGAACTCATCGGCTGACACATGGTTTGTGCTTCTGACCTGGGCAGGGTGATGCGCGTATTCAGATGTCGTTGCGGAGGTGCTAGCTGCAGCCGCCGCTCTGTCTCCTTTACGCGCTCCCCTCTCCATCCAGCGCGAGCGTCGCAGATTCTCAAGGCGGAGTGCATCCAGATTTAGGGTGACGCTGCGGTGTGAGCATTTGTGTGTGCACGTGAGTGTCAGGTTGCATGTGTGCGTGGATGTGCGTGTGTGTGTGTGCTAATATTTCCTGACACTTGGCATACTTGCTCCCAGGCACACCCACAGACCCACACACCCAAATAAGCGCAACACACATGCCGCACCTGCACAGGCATACTTGCATACACCACCTGCACAAGTACACACACACGCACACACATGCACACACATAACCGCACCAATACCCACACACAAACACAGACACAAACGCACACACGTTCACACACACATACACACACACATACACACATACACACAACACAACACACACACCTGCTGCTCTCTTCTTCCCACGAGTCGTCCATGGTCAGGCAGGGATCATCATCGCCCACCAAGTAACGCATCTGGAGCCATGGTGTAGATAGTGTTGTTGTCGTTGTTGCTGTTGTTGTCGTTGTTGCTGTTGCTGTTGTTGTCGTTGTCGTTGTTGCTGTTGTTGTTGTTGTTGTTGTTGTTGTTGTTGTTGTTGTTGTTGTTGTTGTTGTTGTTGTTGTTGTTAATGTTGTTGTTGTTGTTGTTGCTGCTGTTAATGTTAACGCTGCCGTTATTACCATAGTCTGTCTGTCGTGCGCTAAGGTCAGGTAGCGTATCCGAAGTCAATGTGGTGCCTGAGGTGCACACACACGCAACATTGTCACATACGCATCACACGCGCATCATACACGCATCACACACGCATCACACACGCATCATACACGCATCACACACGCATCAAACACGCATCACACACGCATCACACACGCATCACACACGCATCACGCATACGCAACATTGTCACACACGCATCACACACGCATCATACACGCATCACACACGCATCACAAGCATCACACACGCATCACACACGCATTACACACGCATCACACACGCATCAAACACGCATCACACGCGCATCACACACGCATCACACGCGCATCACACATGCATCACACACGCATCACACACGCATCACACACGCATTATACACGCATCACACACGCATCACACACGCATCACACACGCATCACACACGCATCACACACGCATCACACATGCATCACACACGCATCATATGCGCATTATACACGCATCACACATGCATCACACACGCATCACACACGCATCACACACGCATTATACACGCATCACACACGCATTATACACGCATCACACATGCATCACACACGCATCACACACGCATCACACACGCATTATACACGCATCACACACGCATCACACACGCATTATACACGCATCACACACGCATCACACACGCATCACACACGCATCACACACGCATCACACACGCATCACACATGCATCACACACGCATCACACACGAGATCG
>Ga0307942_1002053_pt1 | contig 16273 bp, 18 predicted proteins | sample OrgLakmetagen175_FD_201846 | JGI IMG/M metagenome (GOLD analysis project Ga0307942, IMG submission 201846) | Saline water microbial communities from Organic Lake, Antarctica - #175 | ecosystem: Environmental > Aquatic > Non-marine Saline and Alkaline > Saline | place: Antarctica: Organic Lake... | reverse complement strand
AGACTTTTTCTTTTTCTTTCTGAGCTTATGGATTTATTTGTGGCTGGCCGAGACCAGTCAGCAGCCGATCAGCCAAACAACCTGGCTGAAGGTCACCCCCAATTGTAACCATTGTAACCATTGTATGTGACCAATGTCCTGGTGAAGATGCACATGTTCAGAACGAGGTGCATGCTCTTTTATTTTGCCAAGACCTTCGAGTTTGTGAGCTGAGGAAACATTTTTCCTTTCTGTTTACACCTATTTTTGAAGGACTTTTCAGCAGCCCAACCTTTTTTGCTGCAACGCGTCAACAACCAACTTGTTCATGATTTTCTTTCTCAGCAGAACAATAGACTTTTTCTTTTTCTTTCTGAGCTTATGGATTTATTTGTGAGCTGGCCGAGACCAGTCAGCAGCCGATCAGCCAAACAACCTGGCTGAAGGTCACCCCCAATTGTAACCATTGACAGTATTTACCCTCTGCTAGTAATAACGTAATCGTCAAACTGTTACAAAATAGAAATTTTTGTTATTACAGTATGGAATAAAATGTCAATATAATTCATGATTTGTTCAATTTACGGCTTCGCAACACAAGCATCTAATTTTTGGATGTCACATCACATTAACGAACTTAAATCTTTTTGTGTTCATCAGAGGTGACCATATAATGTGGTCTTACTGCAACAATCACAGGAGCCAGTGCAGATGAAATACTACACGTATCAGGACATTTGTAAGTGGAGAAAGGAGAGGGAGGGATAGATAGATAGATAATTAGAAAGATAGAAAAAAAAAATATATATATATATAGAGAGAGAGAGAGACACGATGTGGCACTTGTGATAGGGCTACAAGCTCACTGTCTGTGCCTCAAGAGAGGGTGATGCTGGAATAAAAATTAGATCCATAAATAAGCACAGCCAGTCACAATTGCCACAAGCAGATCGAACATCGCAGTTTGGTACTGGACACCGTAAAACACCCCCATGGCAACAAAGAAGAGAATAAAACTGACGGGCGCAACCAGCATGCTACGCCTCAGTCGCACTCGCTTTGGATTTGGCTTCTTGAAGTATTTTGCACTCTTTTTTGTGCCCCCCTCCCTTCCAGTGCAGTGACTGGCAATCAGCGCTGCAGTACCTGTGCATGTGTAGTGTGCGTATATGCATGTGTGTGTGTTTTGTCAAAGAACAAAGGTAATGAAAGTGCTTGTGATCTCAATACACCTAATTGCACAACAGTTTAAGGAGCTTGAGCCAACGACTCTGCCAATGTCGAGGGAGGGTTCCCTTGACGGGTGGGTCTGTAAACCTGGGCCACAGCTGTGCAAGCTGCGGGTTCCTTCTAAACATGCTACGAGCAGATGGGGTCGGTATACATGGGCCACAGCTATGCAAGTCATGTTTTGTTTCTTGTGAGCAGATGACTAGAGCGATCTGCGAGGATTTATTTGAGTCGATTATGGTTTAAGCATTGGCGCAGGACTCACCACGGGGGGTGCTTACTTATTATGCGGATTGGTGTTAAAATGCCTGCATAGTTTTCCTTCCATTCTTTCCACCTGCAGACCCCTTGGCACCACACTAATAATTACGGCTGATTTTGTGTAACAGTTCAAGCGGATCACAACAGACTCGATCAACTATTGTGAAACAGTGGGCAATCGACTTACCCTTGCTCGCAAATATGTCATCTGAGGGCTGTGAAACCTGGAAGTCTGTCATCTTTTGTTAGTTGCCTAGATGGATACGCCACAAGGCATTTGGAAAATAACTTTCATAAATAAGTAGCTGTACATTGATGGGCCACCCAGGGGCAGCATGCACTTCCACACCCTTCATTCACATCCACTCACACCTCACACCACACGTCACGACCCTCTCACCCGAACCTAAACACGTCACGCCTTGTACTCAAACGTCCGCACGCCAACCCACACGTCAAAACCCTTCGATTCAATGCAACACACACACAAACACACACGCCTCACAACCTCACACCCACGCGTCACGACCCTCTCACCCGAACGTCCACGCCTCGAGCACGTAATCTGTGACCTGTGAGGAGGGCTTTGGCTTCAGAGCTATACACCGCTAAAGGCAGAGGAGAACCTCTGCGTGCATGTAACGAACGGAATGATCGTGTGTATTGACCATTTTGAAGTCAGTGCTTTGCATCCAAAGCTGTGAAAGCGCATCAAAGCAATCATATACTAAGAAGTCGGCCAGCGTTTGAAAATCAGGCAGGCTTCTAGCAATTGAAGCACACACTGCGTCGTCCATTGCGCTTATAGATTTAAAGAAGACATATGATGAGGACACTACTTGCCATACCAAAAAAGTTGACCAAAGGAGGTGTGCTGTCAAGGCGCCACAGTTCACACCTTTTTATGTTCCTAAATTTGTGCACAGGCGCATGCACATATACAAAGCTATGCAGCAAGGCCTTTTTCAGAACTTGTTTGTGTATCGCATCTATACATGCTTGATGCTTGGTAGGTAACGTCACCTCTGCAACTTTTACAAGGAGAGGAGGATATAGGTAAGGTATAGGTGCAAAGGCTTGTGTTTGTTCAGAGTGAACCAATGGCTCAGCTTAAGGTCAGTTTAGAAGGTCAAGGCCCACAGAAAGAGCAGTGCTTTTGCCTGAGCAAGAGTGCGTCCTCTTCACTAGCACATGCAGTGAGAGCAGCTGTGTAGGGTTGGCCAGAATCACATATACCGGCAAACGGTGTATATACGATTTTTTTGGCAGGGAAATCACCATATATACGGTCATATACGGCGTATATATATAGAGTTCTGGCCAACCCTGCAGCTGTGCAATGCAGAGCACTGCATACCTCATTGGGATCAAGGCCCATAGACAGCAGAGCCTTGGTCTGCAAAAGCGCATCGTCCTCACTGCATACGTGTGTGTTACACAGGTGTGCTAGCGCGCGACGGAACTCCCCCGCTTTGTTGTCTTTGGCTGCAAATGCCACACAGGTACGTGGTTATGCATGTGTGCATGTGTGTGTGCGCGCGTGTGAGCACGTGTGTGTGAGTGTGAGTGTAAGTGTGTGTGTGTATGTGTGTGTGTGCGTGTGCGTGTGTGAAAATATGAGCACGTGCATGAACGTGAATATGTGTGAGTGTGTACATGCTTGCAATTGCTATGGTTGCACAGCTGTCCAGTGTGTGAAAGTGTGTTGTTGGTTTACGTTTTACTTCTCTGCATTGCAAGGAAGGAAGAGCAGAGTGACATATATGATATGCAGCACAGCTCTTTGACGCGCCAACGGTGTGTGCAAGCCTTCCTTTTCACAGCACCCACTCTTAGCTAAACAGAGGTTTAAATACAGGAGAGCACACCTCAGAAACGTAATAACTGCTCCAGTATACACAAAAGCACACACACACACACTTGTTTAACTGATGCACGCACCCTGAGCAATGTTTCCAGACATGGGTCACAAAGTAACGATAATGAGCTAACTGCACGCTGCACATTTAGGTGTGTGTGTTGTATGTTGTATGTGTGTGCACACATACAACACACACATACATAGGGTTGGCCAGAGCCATAAATGCACACCGTATGTGATCGTATATGTGGTGATCTCCCTGCCAAAACAATACATATATGGTTCAACCCTTCACAAACACACACGCAGACACACACCATATACACACACATGCGCGTACACACACATCACATACATAACCGTGTGCGCGCACAAAAACACACATATGCACGCGCACACACACGCACATACACGAACGCACACACTCACATACAAACAGACACATACTGATGCACAATCACACACTGACGCACAAGGAGATGATGCGCACCTTTGGCGTTTGCGACCCACTCCCTCAGTTCATTGCCCTTGCCGCACACAGCCTTCAGCTTGCGCATCAAGATCTTGAGCTAAGGGTCAGTGTTCTCAAACAACAAGCAGGCCCCCATGTCGTCTCTCCTCCAGGCCGGACCATGGTGCAGGCCATTCCAGGCCTGGACTGCCCAAAAGGTATCATCCCAGTCTCCACTCATGCACAACATGGCTTGGGCCTTGCAAATATGGGAGCTGACCCCTCTGCGTGTGTGTGTGTGTGTGTGTGTGTGTGTGTGTGTGTGTGTGTGTGTTTGTGCGTATGCGCGTGTGTATGTGTGTGTTTGTGTGTGTGTGTGTGTGTATGTGTGTGTTTGTGTGTTGTGTGTGTATGTTGCAGGTATACGGGTATGCATGTGCGTTTGTGCGTGTGCGTGTGTGTAAGTGTGTGCGTGTTTGCAAGCATGCGTGCTTGCGTGCCCCATGTTCATTGATCATTCTGACCTGGATAAAGTCACTCAATTGGGTACCGTCAAACAATTGGGTGAATAAAAGTAAATGAAATTCATTTAGGTTAACACGATTCGTTGAATACACACGATTCGTACATACATTTACGGCCTTAGTTTAGAGCATGATGCTGTCCCAGCCAACACCCCTGTTCATGAAACCAGTAACAGCAATACGAGAAAAACCGCAGAAAAGAGAGCTCACACAAGGTGGGAGGGTTGACTGGCTTGACCTTCCTTTTCCATTCTGCATCTGTACAGACACGCCACACAAAGGTGTAGGTAGGTAGACACACACACACACACATACACGCACGCACTCGCACACACATACACACACACACACTCACGCACGCACGCACGCAAACACGTGCATGCACACGCATACTTGTAGTCACGCACACACAACAAACATACACACCCACAGAGGAGGTAGAGGAAGTCCAATTTGCCTTTGATTCTCTGGACTACGAGAAGTCAGGAGCTGTTACGCCATCCCAGCTGAAGGTAATGCTATATGCATTTGAGAATCCTGGCATTTGATAATCCTGGTTGTGACCAACAAGCGCAATCCTTTGACCAACAAGCGAGCAGCTTGAGGAAAGTGGCAAGCTGTTGACCCATATCTTTTAATACAGGTTGCGCTGCGTGCCATGGGCTTTCCTGTGAAAAAGATTGAGATACGAGAGATGCTGAGGCGCCATGGAGAGGAAGAGGACACACAGCGGCTGGACTTCAGCACATTCAAGCGGTTGGTGGCAGGTGAACATTTGCAACCTGTTGACAAACAGATATGCTTTTACAGTTTATGAGCGCAGGCATTCCTTTTATAGTTTTCAGCATTCACAGAGGCTCACACAGAAAATACACGCGCACACGCAAGCATACATATACGCGCACACACATACACAAATTCGTACATACATACATATACACACATACTTGCTCTCTCTCTCTCTCTCTCTCTCTCTCTCTCTCTCTCTCACACACACACACACACACACACATGTACACACACATACACGCACAAACACACACACACACACAAACTAACACGACCTGCTAAAACAGAAGCAAATCCGCCTAGCCATTTCTGCATTGGGTTTGCTTGCAGATAAGATGTCTGATAGAACACCCCAGGACGATATGCTGCGTGCTTTTCAGCTCTTCGACATACATGGCATGGGCAAGCTGGATTTAGCGACCTTGCGCAAGGTGTGTTTGTGTCTAGTCATTGCATATCAGCTTTGATCAATGTAACGACGCGCAAGTGAAGGATTTCCAACCATACGTTGCCTTGCACGTGTTGCTTCGCGCCTTTCCATTATTTGTTTGATGCTCCTGATCCAAAGACTAAGAACCGGTCCAAAGACTAGGTCTGTGATCTCGTTAGATTTATCAAGCAGACGATTGACGGTTTCCACGTGCTAGGGCGTAGGCAAGGCAAGGAAGCTGAACAATTCGGATGAATACTTATAAACTGAGTTTAGGTACCTAAACAAAGATCCCTGCAGTTGTTTGTAGCAAAGATAAATTAAGAGAAGCACATTTTTATATAACCGTGCTCTTAGGTGGTGAAGTCTCTGGGCTTAGACATCCAGGAAGCCGAGCTGCAAGACATGATAGATGAATTTGACCACGACAAAGACGGGATGATAAACCAGGCCGAGTTCATGTCAATGCTCATGAATGATGACTAACACCACTTGTATGCTGACGGCAAATGATGGAATGTGACTCTTCACATGTCTTGGTGTGCAAATGAAGGTGGATGGTGTGCTAAGGAAATGATGTTGTATTTACAAATAAAGCACTGACTAAAAAATTAGGATTGGACTACAGTTGCCCAGCAGTGCACATTTGCATGAGGCGCACGGCAAAGGTTACGTTGTTTATGTGCGCGCGGTGTATACTTTTTTTGCCACGGTTTGTCTTGATTCTTATCCTGCCTCATTAACGCTGAATTGCAGTGACGTCCTCCAACACGTAAAAAAAGGGCGCCCAGTTAATTCTTTTAGAGTACGGGCCTAGAAGATTTCTGAGTTCTACACATCTTATTCTCAAATTAAAATAATTGAGATTGCCATCCACACTCGTGCCACCTACCGTGCTGCTTCCGCTTTAAACTAGCTTTTTTCCTGATTCCTTACCTTTCGAGGTTTTAATGGTTCTAACTTTTATGGGGTGTATTGTGTTTGCGCTGCAGCGCCTGTTTTATCTATTTCTCATGAACATAAAATGCGCAACTTGCTTGGCATTGGATGGCTGTTTACATGGGAAAAAGATGCTTCAATAGAGGAGGGGAATTCTGGGAAGGGTGACACTGCCTTTTCCGTCATACCCCCCCGGCGTCTAATTTATCAAGCCCGCCAGCCCACCATACTTTCTTAGAGATAAAAAGCACAGCACACAACTGGCAGCAAGATATATCGTGTTGCTGAGCTTGGTAGCCCTGCTCGCACAAGCTACATGCTTAAAAGATCTTGAGAAGAGGCGCGGCGCTGTTCCATGCCAGTAATTAAGAGGATTTATAAAATATGGACTGAGAGGTAAAAAGTTGAAATTTCAAGTTTGGGTTCGAGTTTGGGCAGAGCTCATGTTCAAAAATTGGGACAGCAGTATCTTTATTTTATTATTTATCAGAGAACATGGCATCCTCACAGCACACGGACAGATGGGAGGGCGTGTCCCGCAACTTCACACAGGCTGACGGTGAGTGGCTAGGCGAGACACTCTCTACACGGCCGCTTCCTTTGCATTTAAAATAAGTGCGGCGCATGGGGCCAACGACGAGAGGCACGTAGCAGCTCTTGCTTTCATTCTCGCCCCTCGCTCCTCCTCGTCCTCGTCCTCGTCGGGTACGGGATGAGCGACCTCGCTCTCTAATCGCTGCTTCACCTTATTACAATATTCTTGATAGCGCATGCATGAGGCCATGTCGTCCTCGCCTTATTCTTGGCTGAGATAGCTGAGATAGCAGCTGAGAGCTAGCATGTAGTCAGCTTTTGCCCTCTCTGTCCTCAGAGGAGCTCCTCAATCAGTGATACGGTGCATGCATGCACTTCTGTCCCATGCATGCACACCTCTTGCACAAATTACCACCACGCCGTGCGGCTGCTGCTGCTAGCACACATGTCATCTTTTTGGACTCCTCGTCAAGCAGTAGTTCTCAAAGCTTAACCTCCTGAAGCATATTATCATAAAGAAGTGCATAAAACTGCCTGCGACAACCAGCATGTCATGCGCAAGGTCCATCTACAACCTCATCATCATCCACACCCTGTCGTCGTCAAATCTGAAGGAACCCCGTTTTAATTCTGACTGTTAAGATTGCCTTTGAGCTTCTTGTGCACCTTTAATCAAGCTGCTGAACTGTTCATTATCAGCATGCCCTTCTCAGTGCTTTCCACGTCTCTCATCAGGATCTGGATTTATTCAATCAAGCCTCTCGTGATAATCTCCTTGTTTTTTGCTCAAATTCCTGCAGCAGAGTATCTTTACGGATTAGTAACTCATTCCCTGCTTCCATCTCCTTTTTTCTAATGATAGAGTATAAGAAATTCTCTCTGTTTCTTTGCACGCAGTATTGAAAATGCGCGGCTCCATCAAGATTGAGCACACCCTGGCTCGCCTTGGCGCAGAACGCCTCTGGAGTCTTATGAAGGTGTGAAAACCCATGTGTTTGCACGGCAGATGGTGAATTTCCTCCGTTTGTGCTTGGTCCTACAAGACACCTCAGCCGCCGCGTTCACTTGGCTTATACTCTTTTAGTCTAGAGGTAGATAATAAGGCCTATAAAATCCAAACTACCCTGCCTCTGATTTTTTCGTTGGAAGGATCTGGTACTGATACCCAGCATTTTTTAAATGGATGCCATTGAACAAGGATCAGGGGTGTGTCTTGGCTAACGTTCTTTACTTTGCATCTTTGCTTATCAAGGGAGAGCCTTATGTTCACGCTCTTGGCGCCCTCTCTGGAGCCCAGGCAGTCCAGCAAGTGGCTGGAGGTGCGTTTGCCTGGAAAAAAGACAGCTAGCTGTTACGGAAGTGCTCTGGACCGGACTGTGATGCATGCAAATAATTTCAGCTTTTCTCTTTCAACTAATTTCGCCAGTACAGTAAACCTTGTGGGCTGTTTTTCTATACACGCAGGCCTGAAGGCCGTCTACCTGAGCGGATGGCAGGTCGCTGCAGATGCAAACACGGCCCTCCAAACCTACCCAGATCAGTCTCTGTACCCCTGTGATTCTGTGCCCAAGGTGCGTGGAAAGTTTGGGCGAGGGCGCTCTTGCTTGCTTGCTTCACTGAGTGGTCGGTTATGCAATACGTTTTTGTTTGTATTTTAAAGCAAGCATTCCACATTTAGCTGTTTGTAATGCTTTAGCTGAAATATGTCAATGTCAGAGGTGACGGCTTGTTACGACCTACTGCTTTTCCATTAAATGTATGCAGATCAAAGACATCAGTATTTTTTGATCCCACACACTTTCCTAATGAATGTATTTCTGTGTGCAGGTGGTGCAGCGCATTAACAATGCCTTCAGGCGCATGGACCAGATCCAGCATTCTGAGGGCAAGGGTAACACCCACTGGTTTGCCCCAATTGTTGCTGACGCAGAAGCAGGTAGGAAGAAAGCTAAATTTTGTGCTTAAAGTCCTTTTATTACGAAAAGTTATTGTGCTTTGATGACTCCTTTAAAAATTTCTTTGACAGCTTCCTAAGGCAATAGCTGCTTTTGTTTTTTTGCGCTGCGCATATGTGTGTGCCATACCTTGTTATGCCAGCCTTTAGCGGCTCCCTAAATGCTGTAGGCGGCTGGTTTGATCGAGGCTGGCTTTTGCTCCCAAGCTTTGGCGACTTTCTGAGCTGGTGTCTAAGCCGATGACTGGCTTGGATTTGCTTTGCTTTGGATTTTATAATACAGCAACTAATACCTCCTGTGCCAATACATTTTATGTCAGGCTTTGGCGGCTCTCTGAACGCATACGAGCTGATGGCTGGCTTGATTGAGGCTGGAGCTGCAGGTAGGGGTGTGCCTGATCTGGTGCCAAGCGCTTTCTTCTTTCGGCAAATTCGCCAATACCCAAGACCCCACAGGTACTCACATTCGCCAGGGCCCAATGGCAAATTTGCCAATGCCCAAGACCCCACAGGAAACTAAATTGCCTTCCCTCTTCCTTTTTACTCAGGCGTGCACATTGAGGACCAGCTGGCATCTGCTAAGAAGTGCGGCCACATGGGTGGCAAGGTCAGTGGTGACCGCCTGTCATAACATAGAATGGAGATGACGTAATCCTTGGTCCGATGATGACTTGCACGAGCTTAAAAATGAATCGCCAATAGGTCGTAACAAAATTGAAAAATAACAAAGTAAATAGCCATTTGAGATTTGCTGGTTACACACTGAGTAAATCATTACAAACTTACTTAAAAGCTCTTTTGTGTTACGTACAGCCCTACATATGTGACTAGCGCCAAACGCATCTGCAAAAATAGGCAACATTTTAAGCATATACTGTCTTCACACAACGTTATCCTCTCGTCAACAGGTCCTTGTTCCCACCTCCGAGTTCATCCAGAAGCTCACAGCTGCTCGGCTGGCAGCAGATGTGGCGGATGTGCCGACCGTCCTCATTGCTCGCACCGATGCCCTGGGTGCTTACCTGCTCACTTCAGACGTGGACGAGCGCGACAGAGCTTTCTGCACAGGTGAGTGTGGCAAGACTTTTGTACAAGTGAACGTGGCAAAACGTCTCGCAGTTGAGCGTGTCGAGGCTCTCTGCGCAGGCACGATAGGGCAGACTTTGCTTCAAAAGGGTCCGGAGGGATGCGGGTGCATTATGCGTACAAAAATTACTATGGATATGCGTTGCCTGTTGTTAAATAAGTTAGTTGTAATTTGGTTTAAGGCAAACTTCAAAAAGGGTTTGGAGGGATGCGGGTGCATTAGGCGTGCAAAAGCCATTATGAGTATGCGCTGCCTAGTGTCTTTGTAAATTTAAGACGGCTGTGATTTTTTGTATGTGGCATGCTCTTCTATGTTCTGGCAAATAGCTTACTGAGTGCAGACAGTGACACAATCCCTGAGCACCTAACATACACAGCCTGAGACCTGACCTAAGATGCAACTTCATGTTTTGCCTCCAAATTTACAAAGGCCTTACTTGCTCTGTAATCTCATGAGCACATAAAGGCTGTGCAAGCTATACACATCGATGAGCACATACATTATGCATACCGCAGGCGAGCGCACCGCTGAGGGATTTTATGCATGCAAGGGTGGCATTGAGGCTGCCATCGCTCGTGGCCTTGCCTACGCACCATTTGCTGGTGAGATTGCTTATTGCCTCTGACAACACAATCACACACTGCACTGGTTGCCACCAGTGTTATAAGCAGCAAATTAAGATATAAGCCTGCAAACATAAGCATCAAGTTCAGGAATAGTGGAAGGAGCATAATAAGAAACTGTTTGTTTAATTCGACTTGCTGATACGTACGGAAACGCATCGCAGCAACATGGCCTGGTGTAGTATTTATGTGAGTATTGTACAAATCGTTTATCACACATCTCCCAACAAACTACTTTTGCCACTATGTTACACCCGGTGGTTCACCAATTCATGACGCTGCCTTGCACTGGCCACTGTAGTATTACACCTGGTGGCTTGCCAATTTATCATAGTCACACTGCTGCCTTGCACTATTGTGCTGCCCGTATGCAGACCTTGTGTGGTTTGAGACCGGGGAGCCCAACTTCTCTGAGGCCAAGGCCTTTGCTGAGACCCTGCACGCCAAGTTCCCAGGTATGATAAGCTGGGATTTAATTCTCTGTGAAAGGCAGACGCTTTTTAAATCAAGTGTCTTTGCAGATATCATTCCAAATGCTTTCTGTGCCAGTGTAAAGAACCTGAGGTTTGATTTTTTAGTGCATTACCATCATTGTCACCTCTGGCCAGCGTGCAGGTTCTATTCAACAGCACTCGCGTGTTATTTCACCATGAACCTTTCACACGTGTATTGTCAACTATACGCTCATTATGCTTGGCAAGGTACCTCTCAAGACGACATCATGCAAAGCCATATTCGTTGGACACGTGACATATCTTTGGGGCGTTCTTTAAATTTTATAAATTGGGCATTATATACGACCCTGCAGGCAAGATGCTGGCTTACAACTGCTCACCCTCTTTCAACTGGAAGAAGAAGCTCCCTGACAGCGAGATCGCAACCTTCCAGGTCCGTCCATGGTCTGGACATAAAGCAGCTTTGTGTACAAACATGTGAAATGATGCCCTGTATCTATCTAACACGCCTTTGCACTTTAAACAGCCATTACGTTGTTCATGCCTGGGTAGGTGGTCTGCAAAATCCAGTTTTTGATCTGCTTTGTCCTTAATTGCACTCACATTACTTATACCTGTAACTATTCCAGTGACACGTCTGTGCATTACTCAAGCTTTGCAGGCACGCCTGGACGGGCTGGACTACAAGATCTAGTTTTCATCTGCTTTGTCCTCAGTTGCACTCACATGCTTTAAGAGACAAATCTAATGACACGTCCGTGCATTCATTGAATTTGCAGGCACGTCTGGGCGAGCTGGGCTACAAGTTCCAGTTCGTGACCTTGGCAGGCTTTCACAGCCTCAACCACGGAATGTTCACCTTGTCGCACGCCTACGCCAAGAGTGGTGCGTGCCTCTGCTTTCATAGTCGTGCTCAAAAAGCGTGGATTGTGCTGCTTGTGTTCGTCTAGATTATCTTCATGATGCTTTCTCACTGTATTTGCAAAAAGAACGAGAATTTTGCAGGCCCTGTGGAGTTGTGTTGTGGTGACAAAGGACAAATAGTTCTTTAACATATAAAACACGTTATCCTGTTATACTTGACGTTCTGTACAGGACGAATAAAGTACTGCGCGTACCAGACATTGGTCTTTTAAAATTTTAATAACTGCAAAACTCAGTGCGTAGCAGGCGGTTGGCATTTGCTTCATCAAAGTCCTTGCCTAAAACATGTGTACTAAGATTTGATCAGTTGTCCCAAAACCTGCATCTATTCTTTCACTACCATGGTATGAATTTATCACCAACTGCGTACATTGCTTCATAGGCATGGCTGTGTGTGGTTGCATGTGTTTGATATTTTTTGCGCATGCACCCCATGGAAAACGTGCTGAATTCTAACTGGGTGAGTCCATGGTGCACAGGAATGGCTGCATATGCTGAGCTGCAGCAGGAGGAGCTGGCTCAAGAGGTCAATGGCTACAAGGCTACAACACACCAGAAGTTTGTAGGCACTGGCTACTTTGACCTCATGGCTCAGGTGAGGGTGATTTATATGTATGGGGCAGGGGGAGGATATATAAAAAAGAGTAACACGGAAACTTACAGTCACCGACTCGTTTCAGTTTTATGGCCAGTGATGAGGCAAAGTGTGTGTTTGTGTGTTGGGCAAGAAGTGATCAGTTTGTTTACCGTTTAAAGCCTGTGTGCGCCTGTGGAGGCACTACCTGGTGCAAAGGCTCATCAATTGTGTGGCTGCATTTGATGAGCATTGAATTAGTGAGCAGGAATAAGATATTGCATGGGCGCTTGCTTTAAGGATATTGCATGAGCACTTTCTTTGAAGACACATGCTATACATTTAAGAAGCACGAAACACTACTTCAATTCCCGTCTTGCTGATACTTAGACTGTAACTCTTTGCTCCAGATTGTTGCTGAGGGAGGAAGCTCCACCACTGCCCTCAAAGGGAGCACCGAAGAGGAGCAATTCAACAAGTAGGACAGCCATTTCCTAAATGCTCAGCCTGCCTTTGCGCTTGATTTATGGCCTCAATTACATGTGTGGTGGCTAGAAACGCTAGAAGCTAGTAACTCCTTCTTTCAAGCTTCCTTGTCGCTATGAAGTAATATCTTTTTGTAGCGCAGTGGTCAACGGTTCTGAGATATCCTTGTACATAGCAGCATCCCTCTTGATAATCGTGGCCTTAATTTGATGTAGCTGTGATCTCTGTCCTTTTATCCAGTAGCGACTAGTGCTTTGATGGTAGCACCATTCCCTTCCGTATATATGTAAAATACCAGAGGGGTGAAAGTTAAAAACGCTTGTTTTTGCAGAGGAGGTGAAATGTCACACCAATCTGAACCCAATCTAGCTTCAAAATAAGCTAACATGGACTTTTCCAGCTATAGCTTCCAAAGCTTGTGCTTAGATTCAGTCACCTTGCGTACAAATTGACAAGACAAAATGACAGAGGCGGTCAACTGAGTAAATGTTTGGAAATGTGACTTTTTTGATGCACACTATAAAATAACATAAGTAGATGGTAAGTTTGGGGCCAAACGGACCCCCCCCAGTGGTCTGGGCAGAATATCAGATCATTTTTGGCACTGCATATTTATGTAATGAGCCAACACGCTCTACCCAGGGTCTCTTTTCACCTCAAAATACGACAGGAGTACTTCTTTTATGATATTTTTTGCAGTGATATTCTTATTAATATACAAATGACACAAATCAGGTCAGTTGGTGGTGAGATATGACAGATTGGTGGTGAAAAGTGGGGTTCACGCCACGCACAATTAGACGTGTGCCCCAGACCGGGCTGGTTTCAAGTTCTGGTTTTTTAGCTGCTTTACCTCTGGATGCCAAGCTTAAAAACGGTCCGGTCCGAGGCCCACATTCAATTCACATTTTAAAACACCCCCATTTGGGGCCTCAGTTGACCGCCTCTGACAAAATGAACATGTATGGCGCAAATACCCTACTTTGATTCTGTATTTGTGAAATGGCATCAATTGAATTTGCGCAACTCGTCAACCGATTGGTATTTTCACTCCATTTCTTGTGGAGAAACCTATATATGCTGTAGGGATCCCAGATCATTTAATGTCACTAACTTTGTGCAAGAGATTACAAAGATTTGGCAGCAAAAAAGTAGGGTTCACACCGCGGCCGATTGGCATGAGCGCCCCAAATACCTACTTTCAAGCTCAACTGCTATGAAGAGATATGTGACGATGCTGAGATTATTACAGACAACTGGGAGCCCATAAAGAAGTAAGAACGCGGACAGTGTAAAATTACCGGCATGGAATAGGAAGGAATGTTGATTTGTGTTCTGCATCACCCAATGGATGCAGAGATCTCACAAATAAATTACGTAGGCAAAACCAGTCCCCACATTAATTAAGGAAAAGGAGCCACTTTGGTACCGGGTACCATAACACTCCTCCACCGAAGAACAATAAAAACACCAATGGGGATAAGAGGTTTGCAGGCTTGGCCTGAAACCGGCTCCTGATGAGAGTTGATGAAAGTACTGGAAAGGGCACGTCTAGTATGGACAAGTTTTGCAGCAAAGTCCACAGAGTGCACATGGAGCTTGGAGGCAAGCTTCTTTACTCTTTGAGAATCAAGACCCAGTTTTTTGAAAGCCTTCAGAGTGTGAGTATTGTCGATGGTGCCACCCACACCCAAAATAATGATGTGGAGAGTAACGGAGGCTCTTTGGAGAATTTTGCAGAGGCCTTTATGCTGTTCCTGCGCGGCGCTCAGCTGAATCTGCGGTCTAGTGTCCTCACAGTATTTGATCTCGATGAGGTGAATGCCACGTTGAAGAATGCTGAAATCTTTGGGTAGGTGCTGTCTGGGGAATGTGGATCTGCTGGTGGCGGCAGGCTGTGCTGCTGAAGTGCTCCTGGTTTTGCTCAGTTGCCCCCTGCCACTCCTGAGAACCCACTCCCCTTCATTGCTAGCCTGTTGCTTTTTTTGTTTCCGCGGATAGATGGGAGCAACCAACACAGCATTTTGACGGCTGGAGGTAAACCTATTTTTGTCTGAAGAGCCATTTTGGTATAATACTGGTTTCAGCTGTATTGCAAATCTGAAGATTTAGCCTAGCTGGCCGTTTGCTGCTGCCTATATCCTTGGAGACAAAGCAGGATCCCAGGAAGCCTGTCTTGCTGATGGCTTTGAAGATCATCCTACATGCTAAGTTGTTTCTCTCAGTGATCATATTTCTTATTTGCGTGTTTTGTGTTTTGGCATCCAGAAAGGATATCCGGGGCGATGTCTGGTTAAGGGTAGAGGGGGCAAGGTAGGCTTATTGAGTGCTTAAACCATACCACATGTTTTGTTCCGAAGTTCGATGTAAAAGTTTCCTGGACTGATTGGTAGAGAACCCTTGTTTCTCACAACATCCTATATGGAAAACAAAAGAGAAGAGGCTTTTTAGTGGGGTTCAGGTGGTCGGGAGGCAGCCAGAGGCCTGCACACACCAGGAGTCACTACGGTATTGCTCAGATACTTGTGGGGGTTGTGTTCAATGTCTCGTTCATCTGCATGATTTCTGTTACGGATCTCATGCTACTAGTATTCCTAATTTTTCCATGAGTGCTGTGGTATGTAGACCAGTAACTCCCGCACCACAGCCACGCTCAGCAACACACCACAGGCACCCCATTACAAACAACTTAATCAGAGGCCCACCACCTACACACACAGATCCATCAACAAGTAATGGACACCCCAACCGATCCTCTGTTTTTGACATACTCAACTTAGAGCCGCAAACATCCCCTGCCTCCTCCAAAATCACAACCGAACCTCAAACAGAAACTCAAGGTCATGTTGCACTCAACGTACTTACACCTTCAGTTTCAGAGGAATTTACCCCCCAATGTACAGAATCCAATGCTCGACTCAGGAAAAGCACAGCACATGGCAAGAAATCCCGCACTGAGTTTCCCCAAACACAACACTCCCTCATCACAACAGTGGCAGGGCCTCCACCTTCACCACGAATGGAACCCCCGCGCTCACAACGCTACTCACAAAGGGTATCCAACCAAACAAAAAGGAACCACGACTCTATAAGCACATCGCCAATACCACTGCCACAAACTACAGCTATTACTTGCCTCTCTGACCCTGCACCCACTAACCAACTGGCCACT
>Ga0307942_1002052_pt1 | contig 16274 bp, 15 predicted proteins | sample OrgLakmetagen175_FD_201846 | JGI IMG/M metagenome (GOLD analysis project Ga0307942, IMG submission 201846) | Saline water microbial communities from Organic Lake, Antarctica - #175 | ecosystem: Environmental > Aquatic > Non-marine Saline and Alkaline > Saline | place: Antarctica: Organic Lake... | reverse complement strand
AGCAGCAAAGTTCACAGAGTGCACATGGAGCTTGGAGGCAAGCTTCTTAACTCTTTGAGAATCGAGACCCAGTTCTTTGAAAGGCTTCAGAGTGTAGGTGTTGTAGATGGTGCCGCCCACACCCAAAAGGATGATGTGGAGAGTAACGGAGGCTCCTTAGAGAATGTTGCAGAGAGCTTTGTGCTGTTCCTTTGCGGCGTTCAGCTGGTTCTGAGGTCTGTTGTCTTCACAATACTTTATCTCGACGAGGTGGATGTCATGCCGAGGTTTGCTGAGGTCTTTAGGTCGGTGCTGTCTGAGGTTGGTGGCTGGCGCTGCTGCTGGGGTGGCTGCTCCCAGCCTCCCTCAATTGCCCCCTGCCACTTCGAAGAACCCACCCCCCTACATTAGTTTGCTGTTTTTGTTTTTTTGCAGCGATGGGAGTAACCAGCACAAAATCTGGACGGCTGGAGGTGAACCTGTCTTTATCTGGGAAGCGGGGTGGGAAGAGCCATTTGGGAACAATTCTACTTTCGGCTGTTTCAGGAGTCTGGAGATTCTGCATAGTCATCCGTTCGTTGCTGCCTTTATCTAAGGAGACAACGCATGACCCTAAGGAGCCTGTTTTGCTGATAGCCTTAAAGATCATGCGGCATGCTAAGTTGTGTCTTTCGGTGATCATGTTCCTTATTTGCGTGTGTTGGCACCCAGAAAGGATGTGCAGGGCACTGTCTACTTATGGGTAGAGGGGGCAAGTTTGACATGTTGAGAGTTTGAACAATACCGCACGTTTTTTATTATATAGGGTGCCTGTTCTGTATTTCATAATGTTACATTTGGTCTTAAAGGAAACATTGGATGATGTTAGGTAAGCAATGCTAGTGGCTCCATTGGCAGTACCGTCCTTTATTAGGGTCTAGTAGTACGCATGGTAGTTCGCTTCAGTTTTGGCATTTCCCAGTTTATGGAGAAGATGCATATGTGCTGGAAGGGCGTCACGGTGGTTTGTAGGTACCAAAGCCTTGGGGGAGGAGGATGGGTCATGTTTGTTGCATGGGTATGATTGTGGATTTGTGTTTATTTTCTATGTCTTCTTTGGCAAGCCAGTGGATGTTGTAGAAGGGATTTCCCTCAGGGCCTGCTATTCTGATGGAGGTATCTGCAATGTTGGCGTAGGTGGTGGCTGACTTTTTAGCAAGGGCGTCGGCATGTACATTACCAATAATACCGGCATGGGACTTTACTTTGAAGAAGTGGATGGGCGATGGTGATTGGCGGATTGCTTTAGCAATGGATTGAAGGACATCTCCTTGGATGTGGTGGCGATGGAGATTCGGATGTGATAGCTGCTTTTTTATCTAATGCAGTGATGTAAGGCTGTCTGTGGCTATATGTGAGTAGCCGTGTATGACTGCAGCTGCTATAGCTGCTAGCTCTGCACGTGAGATGGTGTTGGTTATACCCATGCCTTTTGGCTTACATAGTGGGAAACGTTTGAGTTAGGGTGGTATACACCTGATCCAGTGCCTTGCCCTACTTCATTCTTTTGGAGGCTGCCATCAATGTAGGTCCAATCCCGCCAATCTTTTACCTTACGGGTTAGGTTTTGGCTGGAGCTGTTTTGGGGTGCTTCGTCGATATACAATTATGAGGTTGGTCAGTGCTAATCAGGGCACTTGTTTCATCTGGGCCTTCTGGGGTTTGAGGGTGGTCATTGGGTAGCTTATTAAATGTGTTGAGTCCTGAGTGTTGTCCAGAACCTAAGGCTGTTTGGTAGGGATTGTTATGTATGTTTTGAATTTCCCACTTTGCCTTGCTTAGGGATTTCTTTGGCAAGTTCTTTTAGCCAGTCTTTGTTGTGAGCATTGAGGTAGACCCTGCCCTTGGTGTTCCATATGGCAATGATCTTCAATTCCCAAGTGTGTTTGGAAAGTGGTATTTGTATGTTGTTCCAGAAGGGCACTTTCGCATATTGGAGTTGGTTTGATGGGATGGTGCCCAGGAATTTACACTTGTGTGGATATTTATGGCAGAGTGATGCATAGGGATTTGTGGTCATATTTTTATTCTAGGAAGGGAGGAGCATGAATGTGGCTGTTTCCTCTGTGTTGACAGCAGCAGAGTAGATGGCGTGTCTTATTGTTAAGAGCATGGTGTTTTCATGGTAAATGGGATGGCAGATGGAGAACCCAGAGATTCGGGAGGAAAAGGCATTGGTGTTTGCCCCAAACATTTTGTCTCTTGGGTGCTCACTCCAGTAATGGGGAGATTCGGGGTCATATTCGAGGGGGGATGCCATTTTTTCTTTAGTGAATAGGGCCCACTTTTGAAAGGCGGCGGAGATGTGGGAGGGAAGTATCCAAGAGAACGAGTCTTTGATTTTTTTGTTCGTATGTTTAGAGGTCGAGATATTTTTACGAGCAATGAGGCCTACAAGTTCTGATGGCAAAGCTAATGGGAGGAGGCTGGACATGATTGTGAAGGCCGCTGCACTTTGCCTTATCAAAATCCTTTTGCAGTATGTGAAGGTGCTCGGGAGTAAGCATACCTTTACACTTTCTGTCGACAATGTAAGTACAGGCTACTGTGTCAGTGTACACTTCAGGAAGCATAGTGTCATCTGGGGAGGATAGGGTACTCTTTTCTTGATACTTCATGAGATCAATGGTTGTGATCCAGTATCCACAATGCCCTGTGGCCGTAATGTCTGCCTGTGGGTTGGTGGGTTGGATGTCAAAGTTGGCTCTGTTCCGGAGATCGACATTGTAGGGTTGGTACGTATTGCCCTATTGGGTGGCAGAGAAACCTTGTTTTTGAAGATCATTTAGGTGTTCATCTGGTGCAGGCTGTGAAAAGTTTGGTGCGGTGATATGCTCTTCAAACTTTCTGAGGCTCTGCTTGAAGCTTTCAAATGTGTTTTTTAGTTCTTCTGGCTCCCAGGTTGGGTTCCATGAGACCTCCACAATCTCTCTTTTCTGAGAGTCGAGGATACGGTTTTCCTTTTCATTTTGGTTCAATTTGATACAGGCAGGGCAGGCCCATGAATCATTGGCATCAATAGCTTTCGCGTTGCAGCAGCTTGTTATAAGCAAGCATTGCCAGTGGTAGGTACGGTTGCAGACGTCACAAATGTTAGAGCAGGTTTTGAGGGCTACCTTGTGTACCGACTCAATAAAATTTGTCAATGATATAGCCAAAATCTCAATTTGCTCTTCTGCAGGCTTTTCACTCAGGTGTTGCAGCCTAGCAGTGTTTCTGGCACTTTTATTTTGCAGTCCATTAAGAAACGCAAGGGCTTGCCTGTGAGCGGGAGTGAGTACAAGCAGGGTTTCCTCAAGCTCTTGTATAATGCCATGGGAGGGGTCAGAAAGGGCATGTGTAATTTATAACTGGTCTGGAGCGCTGACAGGGCAAGTAAGGGTGGCTTGTTTGGCAGCTTTTTTCGCTTGGGCTTTTACAATGTGAGGGATCCACAGGCTTAATGTGCAGGTGGGTCTGACAGCAATACAGCACATCTGCACACTCCTCGCAATGTGTAGAGCAAGTGTGTGCAGGAGGAAGGGGGGAGGAAGCATTCAGGGATAGTAGAGAAGCAAATTCCAGATATACACACCACAGCAAGTGCACAAAAAGTCTTGTTTTGCAACCAGGAGGACCTGACAACAGGCACACTCCTTACAAAGCATACAACATGTATAATCAGGATGGAGAGAGGGAAAGCATCCAGAAATAGTGGAAAAGCAAGCTAAACGTACACATACACACGCAGACAGACACACACACACACTTACACACACATTTCTGGCCCATTTCTGGTTCGCTTCTTAATTTTGCCCTAAAGTTGTGCTCCAGGTATGAAGTTTGTTGATTGTCTATCTTGTCTGTCTCAGTCGTACGTGTTACTGCCTGACCTGAATAGATTGTGTAAAACAAATGTTTGTGTATAGGGGAAGTAGTGATTACGTACCACATGACAAGAAAAGATGAGTTAGGGCTGGTTAGGGAATTTAAAAGTGAAAGAAGAACAGGGTAAAATTGAGTAAAACGAATGTTGCCTGCAGCATCTATATGTTAATATCACCACCTTATAAGGAATGCGTTGTTGCTCAAAGGGAAACCTGAGCTTGTACATTCTTACCAAGTCCTGCAGTTTTGCATCATCGGGTGGGCACATCTCATTCCTGACTTCGCATATGTTATGTAAGCACAAGCAAGCCAGAATCATGAAATTTTGATTCTTTAAGTGCAGCTCATTTTCTTTTAATAGTGCACGCCACCTTGTCTTTAATCTACCAAACGCTTTTTCAATCACATTTTGCATTGCCGCATGCTTCCTATTGAACCTCTCTTTATTTCTATCCTGACCAGCAACCCGTAAGCGGGAAGTACAAAAGATGTGCAGGCATACGCAGAATTTGCAATGATTTGGAACGGCACTTGAGTACCCAATACAAGGGAGCGTCCCCTTCACAACACGCTTCCCAAATTATGAAGTGATCCTTAATAATTATTGCTTAAATATATTGCTGTCTTGCATACTTCCAGGATTGCCTTATAGGACTTCAATAAACCGACCGAACTGATCACATATAGCATATAGCATGCACATTAATTGAGGGGAAGCCTTTGCGGCAATGGTGAGCTGCATTGCCATAAACAGGAGTCTGTGTGCCATCCATTGCCCCTATTACTTGAGGAATGGCTGCTCCACCTCACTTAGTTGCTTGATAGCCAGGCTGGAGGAGGCCTTTGTAATCCAAACTAAACTATTTAAGCTTAGTTCCTAGTTTATAAAACCCTGCTGCATTTCGCTTCATCCCCTCAATGGTAGTTAGTAAAAGCACAATAGCTATGAAATTCATTAAAGCATTAAGACCATGCACTGCCTCTTGCACTGTAGAGGGGGCAGGATGCATCATTATTCTTGAGTTGTAGGGGTGATCTATCGGGGCCGCATAACGCGTTCGGTCTGTTGAACCTGGGATTTATGATGCTGGCCTAGCATAAGGGACTATTACAAGTAATTTACTTTACTTTACAAACTATGAAAGCTGATGGGTTTTCTGCCTGGGGGCACTTCAACTGGGCATTTGTACCTCATTTTGGAGGAGCCAGAATTTGATGCCACCTTTCCCGCCCGATACCTCCGCGCCCAGTCCACGGATTGCCCCGCGCTCAATGCAGGATGTCATAGCTAAATCTCAGCTGCTCACTGCTCCAAAAATCTCCCTTTGTAAACCCTTTGTTGAATAAGCTGGATGGCCCGTCTAACTATTAGTTGATGTATTGAGTCTTTTACCTTGCAGTGACGGTGATTTGTTCTGACAGTGTACTTTGTTTTCATAGGTTGAGTCCATCTATGTCTAAACTATGCTGTGCTCATTCTCCTTGATTCACGAAATGATACGCTTTCGAGCTCAAACAATAACAGTACTGTCACGACGAATCATGGTACCAGCATAAGCAAGGATTGCATTTATGAGTTTATGAGCCATATGGGTACGCCCCGAAGGCATTTGACCAGAGGGCATTCAACGCCCCGAGGAGATGGTACTCAGACATGCAGTCTGAGGAAAGAGAGAGTTTGTTACAAGAGGACCATCTAAACTGGCCAAACAACCAAATAACCGTAAAATCGTTGCTCACATTATAAATCCCAGGGAAAATCACACGATTCGTCCATGCCACTGATTTAGCATGACAGTACTATACCTGTAATCCGCTACTTGCCCATACGCTTTCGTAGAAGCGCGCACACAAAAACCATAAGCTCCCCCAGGCGTAGAGCCGTACTTTCACAACAGACAAAGATCGACTTGCCATCAATAAAAGAATCAAAGTTCGCTTATTTTTGGGTTCCTGCGCTTCACCTTCAGCTTTGATTTGCGCTGCTGCGCATTGCTAATGCCCACTTCATTTGCAGTGTCCATCACGTCCTTTGTTGGCACAGCAGAGGCCACCACGTTCCCACCCGCTGCAATACTTTTTCCCGGCCCTCCTCCTCCCGCTACAGGCTGGTGGACACCAGACAACCCTGTGTGTACAATAACAAAACCAGGCTTGTGCGACTACGCCGTACTAGAGTGATTTTTTTATCGTACTTACGGTACCGTACCGTATTACGCCGAACTGTACTGAACTAAGCTGGTGGAGTTGACTAGTACGGTCCCGAACAGTACAAGACGGTGGTCACCGTACAGCACGTTTTTGGTGCAATTTGGCCATTTGGCTCCAATTCTGGCCCAAAACAATTGTTTTCTCTTTACAACAATTGTTCATGTATAAAACGCTAATTGTTAACCAGGAATCAAGCACTGCGTCCGACTTTGAGTTTCCATGCAAGCCACTGCTGGGTTCTTCCCTCGAGCTGATGCAGCCCCAACCCAGCCTCAGGGTCATCCAGGGAAGCATTGTATGGCTTCAACACATGAGAGGAGCATGCGGGAGGTGGAAATGCAAGGTGTTGGGGCGGAGAGACCATTCTGAGGCCAAAGTTGCACTGGCAGTGCCAGCTTGGCTTCGTGCTGTACATGTACCGCATTTTACCGTCTAGACGGTAAAATACAGTCACTAAACTTCAAAAATACGCCGTCTTGTACAAAAAAGACGGTTCGTACCGTACTGGTGTACCGTCTGACCGTCTGAGCACAAGCCTGAACAAAATACATAGGGTTGGCCAGAACCGTATAATTATATATATACGCCACACATTATATACGTTCCGTATATATACGGCTGTAAAAATAAAAATTCTCCGTATCCGGACTCGTATGACCGTGCGTGAATTTAAAATGGCATATATGTATACGCTGTATAATACGTATATATATACGGTCTGAATGAGTGGTCAAAAGCGACCTTCCACCGGCCTTGGAGTCCAAAGCCCGTGTATCCGGGCAATTTTTTACAGTTGTTTTGTGCTATTTAACAGCCGTGTCCCGTGGAAGAGAGTCCCTCACATAATTCAACAGCAGCCAACCAGGTTTGACAGCAAGGTGCTCAGCAGCAGATACAGAAGCACCAGAGTGGAGTATAAGCAGGGCATGCAAGCCAGCCCCACTAAAGGTTTCCAGGGCGGAGATGATGCAGGAACAGAAACGGCAGACACACATTCTCGTGCACGCATCCCCTGCACGCGCCCACATACGCAAACATACGTGCACGCACACCTGTGCACCGATACACACGCAAACACACACGTACGTGTACGTTGACGCACACGTACACGCATGCATGTACGGACCTCAGCACACACACAAATGCGTACGCACATGCAAGCACCCATGCATGCATACAACCATAAGCAAGCACGCGCACACGCACACACGCGCACACGCACACGCATGCACACAAACACGCATGCACACACACATGCACACGTAAGCATGCACACGCACACGTTTGCATGCAGGAACCCCAGCTCGCGCGCAAATGCACACGTACATGCAAACACTACACACATACACGCACCACACACATAAGCATGCACACGCACATGCATGCACACGCACATGTACACGCAAGTATGCACGAATCCCAGCACGCGTGCAAATACACACACGCACTACACATGCATGCATGGACATTTTTTGCACACACACACACACGCGCACACACACGTGCATACACAAACAGGGTAATTTGATGTGGTGGGGGAAGAAGAGGGGTCTCGTGACAGTGACCGTGTGTGCCTGTGTGCGTTGTATGGGTTTTGGCCTCTTTGGGCAAGCATAGCTCCCCGACCTTTCATTTTTGGTTAATATAAATGGGGTACACGATCAGAGCTTTTCAACAGCTACAAAATGACCCCCATACATTTAATGCTGAAAAGGTCGAAGTTTCCCCATATACGGTTTATATACGGTTTACCGTACTGTACCGTAACTAATCCGAGATATGAAAAACCCCAATTATCAAACCCCAAAGCGATCAATGCGAGGGGGGCACACATAATTAATAAACGCAATGCAAGCCTATGCGAGGTCCTTCTGGCCCTATGAGCTGCACCTACATGCGTGTGCACGCGCGTGTGTGCGCGTGCGCATGTGTGCGTGCGTGCACGTACGTGTGTGCTTGTGTTTGTGTGTGTGTGTTGTGTGCGCGCGTACGTGTGTATGTGTACGTGTGTGTATACATATGTATACATGTCCCATACATGTGTGTGTATGTGTGTTTGTGCATGGGGTACGTCTGCATGCATGCGCATGTGAAGGGATTGAAGACGCCCTTCCCCTTGGTGTCCTTTCTCCCCAAGAGAGGGCCAGCCTCCCAAGCTGTCTGTACACCTTGGGGGCCTTGAGGGGCGGCTTGGGAGGCTTTCCCGGCCTGTCCCCGTTTATGCTTGAAATAATTAATTGATTGTAATGCGAGCTTCGCGAGGCCCTAGTAACCTAGTTACTTGAATTGCTCCCAACACACCGCGAGGGGGTCAAAAAAGTTTGTGTAGCGCGGTGATATAAGTACTGTACGGTATACGGTTAATACGTACATATTCGGCCAGCTTCAAAAATACAAAAAGAGGATCAAATTATAAACGAGTATTTGTAGGCGATAGAGGACTGGCCTATCCCAAATTATGCTGCCTGTGTCATCACTACCACCAAGAAACTGTGAAGAAGATTTGACATAGACACAAACATCTCTCTGACTACTAGTCAGTGAACCTGATCCTCAAACGTCCACAATTTAAGCTGAAATAAGAGCAACTTACACTAATTGCTAACCGTGAAGGTTATTAACGGTAGAAGTTCAAGCTTGGGAAAATGCGTGTGATATAAACGAGAAAGTTTACAGCGACAAGTCCTTTTTAGACTGGGACTGCACAAACACGCATTGCAGTGGTTGCGTTACAAACTACAAGTCTAAACAAGCTGAAACAAAGTGGATGCTCTGGAAATCAGCAAGCTTCAGACAGCTGTTCTGATCTTTGTGGATTTATTACAAGTTTGACGGCTTGAGCACTCCTTTCCTAAATCACGCTCATCCTCTGGCAATCTCTGCAGTCTCTTGTATATTTCCTTAATTACTCAACCTGCACAGCCATCAAGCTCGACCTGTACAGCGGTTAAGAACAGAAAAATTGCAACCCATGCATAAAGGGGTCGAAAGGCCTGCTTGCTGGAAGCTGTTGCATCAGCTACCTGTCTACGTACGCTTAGGACCCAGTGCACCCTTACCTGGCTGCCCGCTCTCTCCTGCCGCATCTTCGGCTTCCTGGCTGTCCACACTGGAGCCTTCATCTGCGACAAAGATGTAATGTTGATCTCCTATACAAATTGCTGTTTGCTATAACTACCTTCTCCCTTTGCTGGTTTCCTCCTTGCCTGACAACACCCATAGTCACGCATACACAGCGCATACCACTTGCTAATTTGATAAATGAGTAGGTATTATTGTATTTAGGGAGGTCGGCCCATCCAAAGCCCTTATTACGTACCTGAACTACTTTCACTCTCACTAGACGAGCCCGCTTCCACGCCCTCGTAATTGTCGGCCACAGGTTGCCCGGTTGCTATTGCCTGCACAGATTTGACTAAATTTGTAATTTCTGTCACCCTTTAAGATCATGCGAATTGTGCAGTATGACAGGCGCAAGGCTTTCCTGCATGGATCTGTCATAATAACTGACACATTCGTAATTTCTGACTCGCTCAGTGGCCTTCAAAAATTCTTGCTGACCACACCATTGTAAAATTTCATTAGGCCTAGCACAGAGGTATATTTTGGAGCTTTGCAAAGACACCATTAAAATTCTCATTATGTCCTCTTCTGGCATTGCGCAATAACCACTGACAACAAAATCAATCAAGGCAGTGAAAACCACTCCCCACGTGAAATAAGGAATTGCATGAATCGGGCAAATTAATCTCTTCCTCCATGAGAACCGCTGAAAAGCAGCAGCTTGAAGGATACTTCCTCTTTAAATTACCTGCTCAGCCGCTCGTATTGCATCTGCATTTTTCAGGTCCAGTAAGCCACATGTCAGGTCCTGCAGTCGGGTGCTAAAACGCATTGCATTATTCAGGATACATCATAACTGCTTGTTTTCATATAAACAGTCAAAGCACCTACCATTTCGACGTAGCCACCCTCTTGGCCTTCCTCAACTCCCTCGATGTCAAATGATTGCGGATCTGCTGCCTGCAAGCATTCGAAAGTAAGAGGTAATAAGCACAAAATATGTTAAGCTAAAAAAGTGACTATTTTCACACAATCAATTAGCTGTAGTATGCGTAAACACGGCAAATAACTTTCATCATATCTCTCTACGTAGGCAAGCTGTTACGAGTTCACAGGCTTGCAATCATAGTTTATTCGATGCAGAACAAATTTGCAGCTACGGCTGTGTCACTGTGCCGGTTACATAACACAGCTAAACGTCTGCGCCCACGACAATGCACCATTTGCCCGAGGGAACTGTGGGTCGATTGTTTCAATTCATTAGATGTTGAGCTTACTGTATTGTTGCTGAAAGTACTGCGCTAATTTCAACTGTTAACTGTTGAGCCCCCCCGCAATGCGAAGTATGATAACTACCGTACAAACATGTACTCACCGTTCCCCCCCCCCACTAAATATTTTACCAAAACTCAGTAACCACCACCCCTAGAAATATTTACCTTATATCTAAGTTCAGCAACCACCCCCTCTAAAAGGGGCGTTAGCAGGGGCGTTTTTATGCTACATCATTTGTTGCAAGCACAGAATGCAATGCCAACTACACAATCCTGCAACCAAGGCCTGCCTGGCTTGTTCTTCACTCTTCCGCCTCTTGCTCGGCCCGGACCGCTCTTGCCTGCTGCAAGCGGACGAGTTCGGTGCCTGCTGCTGCTCCTTTGCAGGCAAGCCGACCTCGCAGGGGCAGGGGTGGAGCGGGGGGGGCTGGACCGCTCATTGCTGCTCTACAATTAATATTTTACACTACCGTCCCTAAACCGCCACCCCTAAAATAATACACAATCAACCACCGCTTTCACAGTAAAACCTCACCGCCACCTCCAAAAAACGTTACTTAGAGGCGGTGATATACCTTATGTACAGTTTTAAGAACCCTCACAAACTTGACTTTGAATGGGAAACTATTGGTTGGAGCCTGCAGGTCTTTAAATTCAAACTCTGCTAAGGTGCACTTTTTGCTATTCAACCCGAAACAAATTCTCCCGTTTCATAAGTGGGTAATGAAAGGAATTGCAAACTCAAGAAGCAGAGTTTAATGCAAAGTAGAGTACACAAAATGCCTAAACTTCGCAAAATGTTAAAAATATATCCCAATGTGTAATTTTGGTCTTGCAAAGCTCAAGCACTTGCGTATAAATGCGCATTTCTTTGGCACCCTCAGGCCAGTTGTACATGCAATATCTGAAGTACAGTACTGATCTTAAATAAAGCTTACAAAAAATATGTATTGGTGGCTCATTGTCCGCAATGCTGAAAGTTAAATCCTGTGACATAAGAGCCTTTGCTGACTCCTTGGCATTTTAGGATTAGTTTGAAGCTTGTCCTAGATCCTTTCAAGCCTTGACACTCAGGTTCAACTCTCATACACTGCCTTGATCCTCCTTACAAACAAAAATTATTTCGCATCCATTCTGCACTGATACCGGTCGCTGCAAGTCCTTCAGAAATGTTTGTGACACATCAGTGAGCTCACACTTGCAATACCCACGCAATTATGCACACCTGCAGCTGCTGCTCAAGCTCTTGGTTTGCTTCATGCATGCGTGGCATGAATTGTCGCAGCTTGTCTAAAACTGTATGTGAAAGTGTGTGAATGTGTGTATGGGTGCAAATGTAAGTGTAATGTTTTTGTGAGTATGCATGTGTGCATATGTGTATGAGTGTGTAAGTGAGTGGATGTGTGCATGTGTGTATGTTGGATGTGTGTGTGCATGTGTGTGTACGTGTGTGTATGTGATTATGTGTGTGTGTGTGTGTGTGTGTACGTGTGTGTATGTGATTAGGTGTGTGTGTATGTGTGTGTATGTGGGTGTGTCTCGTTCTCAGGCGTCACTGTTGGCACTCACACCTGAGCTAGGAACCACTGGCCCTATATTGGGCTTTCCTGCTTGGCCTGAAGCAGGTGTCTGCAAGTTGAGCCGCCGTTCTGCAGAGCAGAAAGGGAAAGGCAGCATGTCGCCGCGGCAGTGGCCATACATGTCTCATGCACACTCTGTACTGAATAGCGCACCAAGGCCACTGGGTCCTGGCTTTGGATCTTCTAACTTCTCTCTGTTCATGCTGATAGAGCAGCACAGGATTGAAATCGAGGTTTGCCTAATATCAGCAAGCTTAATGCATGTAATCCTTTAATTATTTATATGGTTAAAATATAGTACATCTGCGAAAAAAAATGCTGCCGCTTGAGAGGAAGGCAAACGTCACGAGTAATCCTTGTTCCCGTCCTCTGTTGACCCCCTATAGACTAAGCATACCATGCAACAGCAGTATACACCCACTACCACCCCAATGCAAGCGGCCATTGCCCAGGCTGCTGCAGCAGGCATACCAAGCAGCTCCGACCTCTCTCCTCTCACAGCAGCAGCCAAGCAAGTCCCCGTCATTAAGATGCGTTGCTACATGCGCTTCCTCGGGGGCCATGCCCATACCGGACGGAGATGTGCCGGCAGAAGCAGCTGATGTGCGTCTCCAGCACACACACACACACGCACACACACACACACACACATACACACACACACACACACTCACACACACACGCTCACGCACACACATACACACAAGCGCACACACACACACACGTGCTCACACACTGCACGTATTCACACACATATTCTCACACATGCTAAGACACCCGCACCCACACTCACACATACACACATATTTACACGTACACACACACTCGCACACACACATTGATTGTACTAATCACATGTACAATCGCAGGGAGCAGGCTTTGTTGCATCAGTCCTGAATGTGGTGCGTGGGTCTTGCTCCATTTAAAGCAGCAGAGTTTGCCAGCAGCATTTTAGTTATCAGCTTATTTCACAAAAATATTGCTTACCTGTGACACTGCTACATGTTGGCTTGTGTTGAGCATGACGCAACAGTGGCTGCCACTGCCTTCAGGTCAATTTAATGATGGGTGTTGGTCTGCTGTCCCTGCCCTTCGGTGAGTTCGCTAGTAATACTTGTATGTGTATGTAGTAACGCACAAGCATTCCTCTTTCAGATTAACTTACACACCACTTTCTTTATTTTAAACCGGAATGCAGCTTTAAAAAGCTCTGGATGGGTGGGAATTGGCATCCTCTGGGTGATGGCGTTCATCACTAACTACACAGGTAATTTCAGGTCTTGGAGGAGGAGGGCCTGCTCTGGGTGCTTTGCATTCCTGACCCAACGACCAGACACACACACGCACACGTTGTTTCTGAAGCAGCCTTGAAGAGGATGGGTTCGTAAGAAATGACAGCTGCGCGTCGTGTTTCTTTTTTTGCTGCTTAGCACACGCGTGTTGTACCTGCTTGTAGGCAAGGCGCTTGTGGAGTGTGCAAACAAAGTAGCAGAGCAGCGAGGGCAGCCGGGCACAGTCGTGGGGTATGAGGATATTGCCGAGGCAGCCTTTGGCAAGCTGGGGAGGGCTCTTGTCAGTGCAATTATCTACATCGAGCTGTTTGGCACCTGCTGCGTGTTGTTTATTTTGGAGCAGGTACGCGTCGCTTGTTTATTTGTGTGATTAAGGCTCGTATTGCTGCATGAATAAAAGGTTGGCTATGCAAACCTGTTGCATTGATCTCCCATTTACCTGCAGGACAACATGTTCAACCTCTTTGGTACAGCTCTCAACCTTTCGCCCCCATACTTCTTGGCCATCGCTGCGGCCCTCATGATTCCCACCGTGTGGCTGCCCAATCTGTCTGCGCTCTCCTTCTTGGGAATTTTTGGTGTTGCAGCCACAACGACCGTGGTCGCCTCGGTGCGCGCTAAGCCTGGGCGTGGGAACTGTGTGTTTCGCTGGTGATGGGTAAATATTAGGTTCCAAGGTTCTATGCTGGTAGAGTGCAGGCCTGTGCTAGTTTTAATATTTTACGATAATTGCTGGCAAGTTAGGCGCCAACACAGGGCACCATTGCACTGTTTGCCAACGGCTACTTTGTGTTTTTTTCATTGAGCTCTCAGTGAGCCTTCGTCTTTTTTCTTTGTTGCAGGCGAGGCCTGAGGGTCAACTAACAGGCCCACAAGTCAATTACAGGCCCACAAACTTATTAACAGTGGTCCGTGTACCTCTGCTTCCCCCCTTTCAGGTGGCCTACACCTTGTTTACCGGTAACTTCATCGCGGGTGCCCTCACTACTCCTGCTGTCTGGGCTTCCTTGCCGCTGGTGTTCGGCATTATGACTTTCTGCTACTCCGGCCACGGGGTCTTCCCTTCCATCCAAGCCTCCATGCAAAAGCCCTCAGACTTCCCAAAGGTTTGCACTTGTTCCTTGCACTAAATAAGTATTCTTTCTTGGTTTGCTAGCTCATTTCAACTTAAACTCGGCAATAGCAAAATACACTTGCCTTCCTCTGCACGCTCGTAGGTGCTGAACGTGGCATTCTTCATAGTAGCTTTCTTGTGTTCGTTCATCGGGGGTGCTGGCTACTACATGTATGGCACTGCAGCTGCGGACATCATCATCTTCAACATGCCTGGCGTGCTTGCTCTGATCTGGTGTGTTATTTGTGCTTGAAAATACAAAAAGCCACTCAAATGTGTCATGAGCAATATGCATTGCTGAACACACATTTACATTGCATCACCTGTACTGCAACACTGTACCGTTTTTACAGTCATCACCTGTGTACTGTTGCTGTTATATCACCTGTACTGCAACACTATACTGTTATATCACCTGCAACACTGTACTGTTTTAAAAGTTACCACCTGTACTGTTGCTGTTATATCACCTGTACTGCAACACTGTAACTCTACACTTCAATAACCAACCAAGAACCTCTTTCCGCATCTGCACCTTGCTTTTCTGCAGCTCCTGTCTTGTCCTCATCAACCCTGTAGCTAAATTTGCGCTGACAATGGAGCCAATTGCCGCTGCCGCCAGCACGTCAGCAGGTGAGGCAGGGTTAAGATCAACAAGGCAGCTGGTGCACTGACTAGCCACATAATCAGCGCACAACGAGCCTCTGCCCGTACCTCCAAACTTGTGCCTAAACCCCTGCCTCTGGATCCCCACACTCATGACTTCTACCTTATAGTACAAGGTGTTTCAGGTTTTCTTGTTGTTCGTCCGCAGGTGGGGGCAAGCCTCTCTCGGGTGTCCCCCGCATCGCCTTGCGGACAGGGCTCGCTTTTGTCATCCTAGCAGCCGCAAAATCGTTGCCCTTCCTGGCCTACGTCATGGCCCTGGTGGGCAGCTTCATGACCATTTCCGTGTCCGTGACCTTCCCTGCCCTGTGCCACCTCATCCTTCACAAGGGCGAGCTCTCGCAAACAAAGGTATGAGGCCCGTCTTACATGGTAGTTGTGCCAGTTACAGAACAGAGAACAGAGGTTGGACATTTAGAGAGCTCGGCCGGGAGGGTCCGGTGACCATAACCTATGGACACGTGTTAAGCCGAATGCAATTTAAATGTAGATAATCAGAAGCCTGTCGTCAAGACTTATCAATTGGTATGTGAATAAGTCCGTTCGGAGGGAGTGGCGGATGTGAGGGTTCAAGGGCTTTTTGGAGACCCCTTCAGAATGTTCCTGGGTCATTTTCTCATACAGTTTTGCGCTTTTAGTATTGCAAGGCAGGAGGGTTCAAAAATTAAAACCATGACAGTCACGTGTAAATTTTTCTCGGCCCAAAATGACCCCCCCCAAACCCCCATCCTGACCCCCCATACAACTAAAAAGGGTGTCTGTCTGCTCAGAATTCAAACAGCTATCTGCCTGCACAGTTTTCATGCCAATTAATGCAATACCTAACGAGCTATAGGGCAAAAACTGGTTTGCGCACGCTCTTGCACTGACCACCTGTTTAGTGCACAAATCCAGCCTACACCTTTGCCAAAGCACTTTTATACTTCAATCATGCAACTTATGCATAATGCAATGCGTGAACTGCAAGTTTGGAATCAACTGCTAGTGTTGCCTGAACACAACCCCGCGGCCTACTTGGGGACATTCCATGCATTTCTATGGCACCCAGACCCCCCCCTTTATCAAATCACCCAACAAGGGTGCCGATTGACTGGGCTTGAGCCTAGGATTAAATATATTTTTTATTTTTCGTGAAGGTGGCCCAGTAAAATTATGGAGACCCCCCCCAATATTCCCCGACCCCCCCTGG
>Ga0307942_1002051_pt1:2500-15000 | contig 16276 bp, 19 predicted proteins | sample OrgLakmetagen175_FD_201846 | JGI IMG/M metagenome (GOLD analysis project Ga0307942, IMG submission 201846) | Saline water microbial communities from Organic Lake, Antarctica - #175 | ecosystem: Environmental > Aquatic > Non-marine Saline and Alkaline > Saline | place: Antarctica... | reverse complement strand
GTGTGTGTGATATAGCGTCTTCACTCTTTTGTGCATCGAAGCTGATGCGCACACGAAGCTCACCAGTTTCTGAGCCACCTAGCTGCACCCAACGGTCCTGTGTTTATGTGTGTGTACGTGTGTGTGCGTGTTTGTGTGCAAGTGTGTGCGTGTGTGTGATATAGTGTATTCACTCATTTGTGCATCGAAGCTGATGCGCACGCACGGCTCACCGATGAGCCACCTAGCTGCACCCAACGGTCCTGCGTGTGTGTGTGCCTTCAAATCTTTTGTGCCTGTGTTTATAAGTGAACGCGCACGCGCAGCTCACCGGTCTCTGAGCCACTTAGCTGCGCCCAACGGTCCTGCGTGTGTGTATGTGTGTGTATGTGTATGTGCGTGTGTGTGCGTGTGTGTGCGTGTGTGTGATATAGTGTCTTCTTTGTGCATCAAAGCTGATGCGCACGCACGGCTCACCGATCTCTGAGCCACCTAGCTGCACTCAACGGTCCTGCGTGTGTGTGTTTGTGTGTGTGTGTGTGTGCCTTCAATTCTTTTGTGCCTGTGTTTATAAGTGAATGCGCACGCGCAGCTCACCGGTCTCTGAGCCACCTAGCTGCGCCCAACGGTCCTGTGTGTTATGTGTGTGTGCGTGTGTGTGTACGTGTGTGTGTGTGCGTGCGTGTGGTTTGTTGTCTTCACTCTTTTGTGCTTTGTAGTTATTGCGCACCCGCAGCTCACACAGATCTTCGAGCCAGATGGCTGCCGAGTTGGGTGTGTATGTGTGGGAGCGTGTGTTTATGTGGGAGTTATGTGTGTGAGATTGTGTGTCTATGTGTGTGGGAGTGTGCGTTTATGTGTGTGGGGGTGTGTGTTTATGTGTGTGGGAGTGTGTGTTTATGTGTGAGTTGGTATCCTCGCTCGTACGTGGATGTGATGTGGGATTGATGATCGCACGCCAATCTTTGTATGTGATGTGGGATTGATGATCGTACACCAATCTTTGCATGTGATGTGGGATTGATGATCGCACACCAATCTTTGCATGTGATGTGGGATTGATGATCGCACGCCAATCTTTGCCATGCCAGTGTCTGAGCCACCCAGCTTGCCATGCCGTAGGAGAAAGTTCCATATGAGCTCCTACTTCGCGGAAAGTATATATAAGAAATCATAAAAGGAGTTTACGGGTTGAGACGAAAGATAATATCCTTGGTATAGCGTGCTTAACACCCCCCCTCCCCCAAACACACACAAATACCCATGCACACGCACACACCCACGCACACACCCAAACCCACATGCATACAAAAACCCACACCCGCATCCATCCCGACACCCCATCTCCCAACCCCCACACCCACCCACTTACAAACACGCACACACCCCCACACTTACAAACAGGCACACACACACACACACACACACACGCACACACACACACACACCTGCAAACACACATGCCCAAACACACACCAACACACCAACACACCTACAAAAACGCACACACACACACGCACACCTGGATTGTAGCTTCCAGCGCCATGTCCAAGCTGATGGAGGCAGTTCCCAGTGCCTCAGTCTTATCCATCACCCCATCGTCCCGTACCGCTAGCCGCACTGTCCTGTATTGAGAGAGGCACACACACACAAACAAACAAGGAGGTAAGATGCTTACTAGTTCACCAGTTCACCTGCACACACACACACACACCTTCACACGCACACATACCACACACACCTTGCCAGCAGTAAGGATGTTCCAGGAGCACATTGTGCATATAGGCAGACAAATACACCCAATCTTGCACCCACACCCACACCCACACCATACCCAAACCCCCACCCCCACCTACACCCCCACCCACCCACTCCCACTCCCACTCCCACTCCCACACCCACACCCACACCCACACCCACACCCACATCCACACCCACACCCACACCCACACCCACACCCACACCCACTGCCAAACACACCCACACCAAACGCACCCACCCACACCCACACCCACACCCACAAACACGCACACACCTTGCCAGCAGCGACGAGTTCTCCAGAAACACAAACGTTTCGTTCCAGAGCGGCTGCTGGCTGTTATACAGCGTGCGTGTGTTGTACGTGCGCTGGTCGTACTGCAGTTGTACGTAGGGGTCGCTGGTCCCTGCCCAATCGTTGGCTGGCAGGTCCTTGCCTTCTAAGACCTAAATTGGATGTGAAAATAAATGGCGTAGCTGTTAATGATTGTCTGTGTGCACCCAAGTGTGTGTGCGTATGTGTGTGCGTGTGTGTGTGTGTGTGTGCGTGTGTGTGTGTGAGTATGTGTGTGTGTGCGTGTGTGTGTGTGGCGTCTGTGTATGCGCCATATGTGTAGGGTTGGCCAGAGCCGTCATTATATGCCGTATATGACCATTTAGTTCGTGTGCACACTATGAGTGCAATTGAATGTTAAACAATTCCTGACTCCTGCCCAATCGTAGGAAAGCTGCTCGCCCTTAAGACCTTCCAGGTTGGATGGGGAAGAGTAAGCCAGTGTAGGCAGAGTAAGTCGTTCTAGGAAAACTAGTTGTTGTAGAGTGAGTCGTTCTAGGAAAATTAGTTGTTGTAGAGTAAGTCGTTGAAAAAAGCCGATGTAGGCAGAGTAAATCGTTCTAGGAAAATCAGTTGTTGTAGAGTAAGTCGTTGGAAAAAGCCGTTGTGGGCAGAGTGAGTCGTTCTAGGAAAAACAGTTGTTGTAGAGTAAGTCGTTGGAAAAAGCCGTTGTAGGCAGAGTGAGTCGCTATAGGAAGATAATTTGTTGTAGAGTCAGTCGTTGAAAAGAGCCGTTGTGGGCAGAGTGAGTCGTTCTAGGAAAATCAGTTGTCGCAGAGTAAGTAGTTGTACACATTCGTTGTAGGCAGAGTAAGTCTTTGTAGGCAGCTCATACAGCCCTGAAAATGAGCTGCAAGTAAGGTTGCCCAGAACCGTGTGCATATATATATATATATATATACACATATAACATAGATATACACGCACCGTTTATGACCATACATCTGGTGATTCGCCCTGCCAAATGTGCCGTTAATTATATATACACACAAACACACACGCACACGCACAAGCACACACACATTCACACAGAATCGTGACCTAAACATCACAGAAAAACCTTCACACACACACACACACACACACACACACACACACACACACACACACACACACACACACACAGACACACACACACAGATATGTAGCCTAAGCATCGCAAAACAAACTACACACACATACACATGTTCACTCACAGGTATCTGACTCAAGCATCACAGAAAATCTTTCCTCTCATCTGCAGCACGACTTTTATATTTTGTGTCTGACTTTATGGATCTATTGTTGACTGGCGCGGATCAGGCACAGGCCAATCAGCTGAACAGTCTGCCTGAAGGTCCCCATAATAATTTAAAATCAATTCAAACTTTGACCTGCAGCACCACTGTGCGGGCGCCTGGTGTCTTGTACAAACACATATAGCACACGCACACACACATACAAACACAGACACGTGACCTAATAATCACAGAAAAAAACTTTCTCTCACCTGCAGCACCACTGTGCGGGCGCCTGGTGTCTTGTACAAACACATTCAGCACACGCACACACACATACAAACACAGACACGTGACCTAATAATCACAGAAAAAAACTTTCTCTCACCTGCAGCACCACTGTGCGGGCGCCTGGTGTCTTGTACGCTGACATCGGAGCGACCTACAGCGCACGCACGGCACGAGTTGGGTATGCAACACGATGTTTTCTTTTGTTTTACTTTTCAGGCCTCTACTGGTGATGGGCACACAAGATGCACTTGCATGGGATCATTAGTGTGATGCTGGTCTTGAATGAAGCACGCTCTTGGAACACGTGCATGGGAGCAGGCTGCAGCAAAACATTAGAGAGCGTGGACTGTGTGCCCTACAACGAGGAAGATGTATGGGCTTCCTTTAATATGTGAGTATTTGGGAGCGGCTTACAGCAGCAGTGGTAGAAGGGTGCCCAGAAAGAAAGGCAATTGAGGTTTGAGCGCGTTTAAAAAAGATGCGAAAGCGGAGAGAGAGAGAGAGAGAGAGAGAGAGAGAGAGAGAGAGAGAGAGAGAGAGAGAGAGAGAGGATCGCAAACACGCTGCTGCTGCTGTGATTGATGTGACAAAAGACTTAACGAAAAAGGAAACAAGGCGGGAGATTTGATGCAGCAGAATACTCAGAGAAAAAGGAACAAGCAGTTTGATGTAACAGAATGCAGTGCAGTTTGATATAACAAAATGCCAGTGAGAACAGTGAGAAAAGACGCAAGAGCTGGAATGCTCAAAAGCACTTTTTCCTGGACGTGACAAACATCAATGTTAAAAGCTGCTTGCAGTACCAGGGCGTCCACAGGAAAGGCGAATAGCGTGCCCGCATAAACACGGCAGGAAAGAGAGAGGAACTAGAGAGGAACACACGTCCGCTGCTGCTATGCTGTTTGTGCCAACGCACTCATTGAAAAGAGATAAAATGGCAGGTCGCCACAAAAAGGCAATTCGCCATCAAAAGGCCAAGAGCAGCGTAATTGCCAGCCGGTTGTGTTATACATGCTGAGCCGTTTGTAAAAGGTAGGTTTTCTTACGACAGCTTGCAGTCGGTCAACACATTGTTACATTTTGTTAACCATGTGTGCCAAAAGAATGATTAAAATAATGTGTCCCAAAAGGATGCTCGAAGTAATGTGTGCCAAAAGAGTGATCAAAATAATGTGTGCCAACAGAAGGACCTAAACAATGTGTGCCAAAAGAAGGACTTAAACGATGTGTGCCAACAGAAGGATCTAAACGATGTGTGCCAAAAGAAGGATCTAAAAGATGTGGCCAAAAAAAGGATCTAAAAGATGTGTGCCAAAAGAAGGATCTAAAAGATGTGTGCCAACAGAAGGACCTGAAAGATGTGTGCCAACAGAAGGACCTAAAAGATGTGTGCCAACAGAAGGATCTAAAATATGTGTGCCAACAGAAGGATCTAAAAGATGTGTGCCAACAAAAGGACCTAAACGATGTGTGCCAAAAGAAGGATCTGAAAAATGTGTGCCAAAAGGACGATCACAAATCAGTACTCAATCGGTACCGAAACTGGATGCACCAGCACCCACACATACGGAAACACACACCACTCATGAACAAGAGTGTTGGCACGCATGCAAATTGATTAGCAGTTCAAACAATACTGTTGCACACACACACACACGCACATACACACACACACATACAAACACACACACATACACACACACAAACACACACACACACACACATACAAACACACACACACACAAACACACACACATACAAACACACACACACACACCTGCACCCACACCCACACCCACACCCGCACCCATACCCACACCCACACCCACACCCACACCCACACATCCACACCCGCACTCACCCACCCATTCAACCCCCCCCCCCCCACCCACCCACACACCTGGGCGTACGTCCATGGGTCGGTCGACAGGGCGAGCGTGACAGAAGCGTTTGGGAAGCTTGCATTTTCAAGGGGCACGGTGACTCTCCACGGGCCCATGGCAGGCTGCCACCTGCACACAGGTAACACAGAAGCAGGTCGTGTCAGTAAATTCCCGCTTGCCTTCATCTCACTGTCACAAAATAATTGAGCTACGAACCCATGGCAGGCTGCCACCTGCACACAGGTAACACAGAAGCAGGTCGTGTTTGTAAATTCCTGCTCGCCTTGATCTCACTGTACACAAAATAAACTTGAGCTACGAACCCATGGCGGGCTGCCACCTGCACACAGGTAACACAGAAGCAGGTCGTGTTAGTAAATCCCTGCTCGCCTTGATCTCACTGTACACAAAAAAAACTTGAGCTACGAACCCATGGCAGGCTGCCACCTGCACACAGGTAACACAGAAGCAGGTCGTGTTAGTAAATCCCTGCTCGCCTTGATCTCACTGTACACAAAAAAAAACTTGAGCTACGAACCCATGGCGGGCTGCCACCTGCACACAGGTAACACAGAAGCAGGTCGTGTTAGTAAATTCCCGCTCGCCTTCATCTCACTGTCACAAAAAAAACTTGAGCTACAAACCCATGGCGGGCTGCCACCTGCACACAGGTAACACAGAAGCAGGTCGTATTAGTAAATTCCCGCTCGCCTTCATCTCACTGTACACAAAAAAAAACTTGAGCTACAAACCCATGGCGGGCTGCTGCCTGCACACAAGACACAGGAGCATGTCGTGTTCGTAAGTTTAGTTGCGTTTATCCCTCATTTATCTTTTCCCCTATCCTTTGGTGAAGGAGCTTTACAGTACCCGATACCAAAGTGGCTCTGATTCCTTAATAAATGTGGGGAGTGGGTTCTCATTGCCTCATCCTCCTTTCAAAGCACAAAAATAATTTGAGCTACAGACCCCATGACGGGTTGCTGCCTGCACACAGAACACAGGAGCAGGTTGTATTCGTAGGATGCTTGCCTTCATCTCAATGTCTACAAACAAAACTTGAGCTACGGATCCATGGTGAGTCTCATGCTCAGATTATTTGAGCATGGATCCATGGTGGGTCTCATGCTGTCTCCCACGTTAAACAGTCATTTCTTGAACTCAGGCATACCAAATTACACACACGCACCCATTTTTTTGCATGTGCGTGTGTGACATCCAATGACCCTGACCCTAATGCCCCCCCCCCTCTTCCCTCCCCATCGTTTCATCACAAACACAGGAGTGGAAAAGTCGCATCCTGCCTCAGTGTTTTGAGAACGGCTGGCTGCTATTCGGAGCATGAGACAGCATGCACACATGCGCACATACACAAAAGGAGGCATGCGCACTAGCACGCATGCGCACATGTTCACATGCACATGTGCTATGCATATCCGTACGCGAAAATCAGATATACACGTCAAACACACAGACACACACTCACACCTTTGCGCCAGGGCCTTGTTGCCTACTTTTCTGCACCAATCAAGCGCGTTGCCTTCTTTTCCCGCTCAATGCACACGGCATACATCGTGCTCTCTCTCTCTCTCTCTCTCTCTCTCTCTCTCTCTCTCTCTCACACACACACACAAACACACACACACACAAGCACACACACACCTTTGTGCCAAGGGCTTGTTGTCCACTCCTCTGCACCAAATGAGTGTGCTTCCGTCTTTGGCAGCTGCTACGTGCAGCTGCACACGCCCAAACACAGGGACCCCGCTGACCCGGTTTTTACGAGAGGCGTCTCTGACCTGGAAAGTAAGCAAACACGAATAAGCAACATGCTTCACTACTTCAACAATACGAAAAGTGTTGCACACACACACGCACACACGCACACACATACACACACGCACGCACCACGCACACACACAGCTAAGAGATAACACAGCTAGGAGATAACTAAACCTGTATTTAAAAGGGCATCTTTGCAGGATGCTTTTCAGGGTATTTAGGGTTACTAAACGGCGATAGGGTTAACCAGACGGCGATAGGGTTAACTAGACGGCAATAGGGTTACTAGATGGCGGCGGCTGCGCGATACAAAGCCTCACGTTTGAATGCAATTGAGCAAAGGTCGCACTGCGCTTCACACACACACACAAGTCGGGCTGGCCAGCAATGACCTCAGAGATGACAAAGATCAGATGCAAGCACAAACACGATATGAGTGAGGTTGGCCAGAGCCATATATACGGCGTACATGACCGTGTATTAGGTGAGTTCCCAGCCAAGAATACCGTATATACACTGTTGGTATATAAATGCTTATATGTACATATATATATGCTTTTGGCGAACCCTATTCTGGCCAACCCTATTCAGGCCAACCCTATTCCATCCAACCCTATTCTGGCCAAGCCTATTCCGGCCAACCCTATTCCGGCCAACCCTATTCCGGCCAACCCTATTCCGGCCAACCCTATTCCGGCCAACCCTATTCCGGCCAACCCTATTCAGGCCAAACCTACTCAGGCCAACCCTATTCCGGCCAACCCTATTCAGGCCAAACCTACTCAGGCCAACCCTATTTTGGCCAACCCTACACCTAAAGTGTGCACGGCGTTATACACATATGCATGTCATGTTTGACGGGTGGTCTTCTTGGTATAGAAAATGTTGCATACACACACATGCAGGCAAACATGCATGCAAACATACAGCACACACACTCACGTGTAAACACACACATATACACACACACACACAACACAAAGCACACACCTGTATTGAGATGATGCCATCCTTTGCCCCCAGCTCCACCTTCAGCAGCTCGTCGATAGCAGCACGCCCTTCTGGGCTCACCAAGCGGGTGGCACTCCTCCTTTCCAGCTTGGAGCCGATGTTGGTTGCGCTCACCTGAGAGTTGTTGCCGAAATTTGAAATAAATGTGGGGAGTGGTTTTTCACTACCTGCGTACTTTTCTCTATCTCTGAGAATTAATTTAAAACATTGATGAAATAATTGGGTTCCTGGTGGCACTCACCAGCAGGTCAAGATCAAAGAAATGAAAAAAATTTACTGGGTGGCAATCACCTGCAGTTACTGAATACATTGAGTGGAATGATGCTAGGGTAAAGAAACAGTTGCAGTATTGGGTGGCACACTCTGCCTTTCCGGCTTTGAGCCAATGCCTTCCAAAGAAATGAAAATGCCTTTCCAGCTTTGAGCCAATGCCTTTCAAAGAAATGAAAAAATTGTACTGGGTGGCACACTCTGCCTTTCCAGATTTGAGCCGATGGGTTGCGCTCGCATGCAGTTGTTGTACAGGTGAGACGAAAGAGGGTTTCGTTCGAGAGCTGCTTCAAATCTACAGACCGGCATTCCTCCAATCCGGCTTTGAGCTGACAGCCATTGCGCAAATGCAACTGTCGTAACAGCGGAAATCAGCGGAGAGAGGGCAAGAATTCCACACGTTTGTTTTTCTGGCGTTACAGCTATAAGACAATGTTATTTGCGCAGACCTACATGTCGCAAGAAGAGTAAAAAAGAAAAGAGGGCAAGATTAGAAAGTTGCATTGTGACACAGAGCGTCATTCCACCATTCCATGTTTTCAGCTTCAAATTAATGCAGGCCACACTCGTGTGCGTGTCACAGCAAGATTGCACTCATGTGCGTGTCACAGCAAGATTGCACAAAAAAAGAAAAACAAATGTCCTAGCTGTCACACCACTCAATGCCCCTGAACCTGACCCGCACACACACACGCACACACACACGCACACGCGCGCACACACACACACACACACACACGCACACAAACACGCACACACACACACACGCCACAACGCACCTGCACAGCAGAACCACTTCGATTCCGGAGCTGCTTAAACAGCCCCACCGCTTGACTACCACTGTTGTTTATACTGGAGCCGGCCTTGCTGTTCTCACCACTGCCCTTGCTACCTCCTCCAAGAGAACGTGCCAGCTGGGGCCATCCATACCTCTGTATGTTTGCATGTGTGAGTATTTGAGTGTTTGTGTATATTTGTGTGTGTGTTTGAGTGTATGTTTGTACGTGTATGTATGAGAGGGTGCTGATCGTTTTAGCCTCTGTTTCTGAGGCAGCTCAACAGATGGGGCCATCCATTCTTCTGTATCTGCATGTGTCTGTGTGTACACATGAGTGCCTGTGCAGGTGTGCGTCTGTGCATGTGTGTGCCTGTGTGTGTGTGTGTGTGTCTGTGTGTGTGTTTATGTGTGTGTGTGCATGTGTTGTGTGTGTGTGCATGTGTGTGTGAGTGTATGTGTGAGCCATTTTAAGTAAGCTGCCACCTCTTGTCATGTGGAAATAATTTACGGGGGACGCATGGTGTGAATGAGACACTTTTTAATGACTGCATGTGCTATGAAATCATTGGCTTGCACTTTCTATCATTGGCTGCTAATGGCTTGCACTTTCTATACAGTCCACAAGGTCAGACCAGCATTGTGTGTGTAAACAAGAAGACGCACACGAGAGTGAGGTATGTGTGTGTGCGCGTGTGTGTGTGTGTGTGCAAGTGTGTATGTGTGTGTGCGAGTGTGTGTGCATGTGTGTGAGTGTGTGTGTGTGTGACTATACGAGCACCAAGCCTAGGAGATGTTGAAGATACACAGGCCTGCAGCAATCGCTGCCTACCAATGGGATCATTACAACCCTAAAAATCGAGTAAGAAACAGAGGAGCATGTTTTTTTGCAAGCAACGGCATCAGGGCATTCTTAAGTTGGAAGTAAAGAGGATGCACACGATAGAGGTACAAGGCCTGCACCAATTTCTGCTTGCCCATGGGATCATTTAAAAAGTGGAGAGTTGATAAAAGAAAGGAGCGGGAATCACGGGGGTAACCAGGCAGGACTAACATCATACACAAAAAGATCAGGATTGGCCAGAACCGTGTATATACACCATACATGACCGTATATTTGGTGATTTCCCTGCCAAAGATAGCGTACATTCACCGTATATATATGGTTCTGGCCAATCCTACGTACATTCACCATTAATTTATATATGGTTCTGACCAACCCAGCAAATAAAGAGGACGCACACAAGTGAGGTGTTCGGGCCAGCGTCAACCTCTGCCTGCCAACGGCTATTTATTATGTATTACGTGCTGTAGGTGTCACTTGTTTTTTGTGAGGATTTGCCTCTGCTGAGGGGCTGCTGCGTTGTTTTTTTCAATTTTTTATTTTTGGCGGGGAGATAGCGTACTCCCTATGGCTGCATCATGGTACCTAAGTATTGGTACGTTATAATACCTTGCTGCGTTATGATGCCTGGCTGCGTTATGATACCTGGCTGCTGCGTTTTTATTTACTTTTTATTTTTGGCGGGGAGATAGCGATAACGTTCTCCCTATGGCTGCATCATGATACCTAAATATTGGTACGTTATAATACCTTGCTGCGTTATGATGCCTGGCTGCGTTATAATACCTGGCTGCTGCGTTTTTATCTTTTTTTTTTTTTTGGCGGGGAGATAGCGATAGCGTTCTCCCTATGGCTGCATCATGAGACCTGAATATTGGTACGTTATAATACCTTGCTGCGTTATAATACCTTGCTGCGTTACGATGCCTGGCTGCGTTATGATGCCTGACTGCGTTATGATGCCTGGCTGCGTTATGATGCCTGGCTGCATTATGGTACCTGGCTGCGTTATGATGCCTGGCTGCGTTGTGATGCCTGGCTGCGTTATGATGCCTGGCTGCGTTATGATGCCTGGCTGCGTTATGGTGTCTGGCTGCGTTGTGATGCCTGGCTGCGTTATGATGCCTGGCTGCGTTATGGTGTCTGGCTGCGTTGTGATGCCTGGCTGCATTATAGTACCTGGCTGCGTTATGATGCCTGGCTGCGTTATGATGCCTGGCTGCATTATGATGCCTGGCTGCGTTGTGATGCCTGGCTGCTGCGTTTTTATTAGTAATTTTTTATTTTTGGCGGGGAGATAGCGATAGCGTTCTCCCTATGGCTGCATCATGATACCTAAGTATTGGTACGTTATAATACCTTGCTGCGTCATGATGCCTGGCTGCGTTATGATGCCTGGCTGCATTTTGAAATCTGGCAGCACAGTTGCTCACAATCCTAACAAACTTGTTCATGATTTCCTCTCTCAGCTGAACAATAGACTTTTTCTTTTTCTTTCTGAGCTTATAGATTTATATGTGGCTGGCCGAGACCAGTCAGCAGCCGATCAGCCAAACAACCTGGCTGAAGGTCACCCCCCATTGTAACCATTGTAACCAGTTGCTCACCTTCCTCTCCCTCTCTCCACACAGTTGGCTTGCTGAGGAACCTCATTTTCTCACTCACCCTACAGTTGGCCACAGTTGGCTTGCTGCGGAACAAGGAGCCCCCACAGTTGGCTTGCTGAGGAGCCTACAGTCCCCTCATTTTCTCACTCACCCTGGGAGGTGCCTTTTCAGAAGTGGAGGTGGAGGAGTTGGAGGAGGAGGAGGAGGAGGAGGAGGAGGACAGGCGTTGTGCATTGGAGGTGGAGGGCTCTGGCGTCACGTCCGTGGTGGTGCCCTGCAATATTAGGTGTGTGTTTGTGTGTGTTGTGTGTGTTGTGTGTTGTGTGTGTGTTGTGTGTGTTGTGTGTTGTGTGTGTGTGTTGTTTGTTGTGTGTTGTGTGTACAGTGAGGGCTGAGGATTAAAAGGCTTAGTGATCAAGAGTGAACTATGCTCTGATGCTCCTCAAGAGTAAATTCTGCTTCGATGCTCCTCAAGCAACACTGATCTAAGCAACACTGATCTAAGCAACACTGATCTAAGCAACACTGATCTAAGCAACACTGATCTATAAGTGATTTCTGCTTCGATGCTCCTCAAGCAACACTGATCTAAGCAAGTCCTTGTCGTGCTTTTTTAATTCCTTGCAAGTAATACACCTCCATCCCACGATGCAAACGGAGTTTCAATTTCCCTAAACCAGACATCTGATTGTCCGCCAGACGCACATTTTGTTTTCCTTGTAATCAATTTCCTTCAACCAGACATATGA
>Ga0307942_1002049_pt1 | contig 16286 bp, 17 predicted proteins | sample OrgLakmetagen175_FD_201846 | JGI IMG/M metagenome (GOLD analysis project Ga0307942, IMG submission 201846) | Saline water microbial communities from Organic Lake, Antarctica - #175 | ecosystem: Environmental > Aquatic > Non-marine Saline and Alkaline > Saline | place: Antarctica: Organic Lake... | reverse complement strand
CAATCAAAGTGTGGTGAATGTGTGTGTGTGTGTTTGTGTGTGTGTGTGTGCGCGAGTGTGGGCAAGTGTGGGCAAGTGTGAGGTTGCTTCACACGCGCCCTGTTTAGGATTTCGGCTGTTGAGGGTGATAAGCTCGCCAGTATCCCTGAAGTCCAAAACCCATCCAACATATATTTGTTCCTTCCAATGAGGAAGGCACCATCGCTGTACCAACCAACCAACCCACGCAATCGTGTACAGGCTCGATAGTTAACGTGTTACAAAAGCATCAACGTCATTGTACACACACTGGTGCACATGCCAAGCACAGGGTCACAAATACACAATACACACACACATACAAACACACGAATGCACACACACACACACACACACACACACACACACATACACGTGAATACACACATACACAACAGGCTGCAGCAGCCCTGCACAGCCCCTTGCTGGGTGGACTATTCCTCGTGGGGGGTTTCCAAGGCCGGCTGATGGTGTATGAAAACTTGTGATGGTGCCTTCAGAGGTCGCGCGCGCAAAGCTGCAATTGCAGCACCACATGTTTGTGCCATGTTTGAGGTGATCTGATCAGTCATGTGTAGCGGTTTGGTCTGGAAGGCAAACGACAGGAAATGTCTCCTGCCTGTTTTTTTGCAATGGCGCACGAAAGGAAATGCCTCCTGCCTGTTTATTTGCATTGGCACACGAAAGAAAATGCCTCCTGCCTGCTACTTTGCAATGACACGTGAAAGTAAGTGCCTCCTGCTTGTTCATTTGCAATTTCATTCACTGTTTCGGACGCCTTCTTTTAAAGGGCGTACAAGCGCATGCTGGGCTGGGTTCGGCTGACAGGGCGTGTGGTGGCGAGTGTGTGGGATCAGTGATGAATGTGGTGGTGAGTGTGTAGGGCCGGTGATGAATTCGGTGGCGAGTGTGCGTGATCTCGGTGGTGAATGTGGTGGCGAGTGTGCGTGAGGTGACGTGAGAAGTATAGGTGGTGTGTGTGGGTATGGGTTGTACTGGTCTGCACCACAAATTTGTCTCCATGAAATTACCATGAAATTGCCCTAAGAGTTGAGTTTGCCACTTGTGCAGGTGCGTGCGCACTTGTGTGGTCATGGTGCATGCTAAGGTTTTGTTGTGTGAGGTCCATTGCTACACTTTCAATGTACCGTTTAGAATGGTACGCAGCAGCACAGAGCCACGAAGCTGAGTACACGCTGCTGAGTGTGTGTGTGTGTGTTTGTGTGTAAATACGCCGTGATAAAGAAGGGGTTAGAGACAGAGGGGGAGCTGTAAGGCCCTGTTGACTCGTTGATTAAAACATTGTGCGGTGTGTGCAGTGGGTGTGTGGGTGTGTGGGTGTGGGTGGGTGTGCGCTGGTATGTGTGCCTGCAAGCCCTTTGTGTCATGGTCATTTGTGGGACCACATACTGAGCGCTGGTCAGTGCAAGGCAGCTGACTGAGCAGTAGGTACTCCCTATGATATCTGTATTGTATACATGTCGTCTCTAGGAGTGCTCCATCACTGCTCAAACAGGGTCCAAGAAGCACTGGACTAATAGGATAGGGAGGCTGCGAATTAAGAATGTTGACAATTGGCAGTAGGATGGTGCATGCGTAGTGTTAGGTTCTGCATCAGGTAGTAGTCCGTTATGGTTTCATGCGTTCGGATGTTGTCAGTTTGATGTTTTAACGGCCCAAGCTCCTGTAGGGATGTTGCGCTGATGAAAGCATTGGCGCTGATGAAAGCATTGGCGCTGATGAAAGCATTGGCGCCCTCCTTTTGCCTCTGGAGCAGGCTAGGATGAGTTGCCACCTGCTTTACATAGTGTAGGTGCCTCTGGAGCAGCTAGGATGAGTTGCCACCTTCTTTACATAGTGTAGGTGCCTCTGGAGCAGCTAGGATGAGTTGCCACCTGCTTTACATAGTGTAGGTGGCTCCTCCTAGAATCTAAATTGAATGGTTTCCCAGAAAGGGTCTACTGTGTGTGCAGTTTGAGAAATTTTCCAGGGACAGATGGATAAAATAATTCATGCTCTCGAGCAATAAAACGACACGGTGAACACTACATCGCCTCCTATGACATATTTCATTTCTCCCTTATCTGCTTGTACATACTGATTCAGAACCATACTTTGTTGCTATGTAATCTGGTTTTCTTTAGGGGCAGGCTTCTGAAAGGAACGCATAGAAGACAAAAGCCATCAAATTGTTACGAGGGAAACATCTCTTAAGACTTGAAAAGATAAGTCTCGACATGTGCTTGACATGGGTCATGACAGCAGGCTTGTTGCTGACTTGAATAGATAGTCTGACTTTTACAAAATCCTCATTATATTGGTTGGAACCATTCACTATGGCCATACCGTCATCCCCTAAAGGTTGCCACAATATATATTATAACTTGTAAGAACAACCTAAGCTGCCAATGTCTCGTTTACAAGGTTTACAAGAAAAAGGCCTTGAGTCAATAAGTATGACTGCTCGCCTGTTCATAACGTAAATTGACTTCATGAACGATAATTGGAAGTTGTTGTTTTCCCGGTGTAAAAAAGATCCTGTCTGTGAAGAAAGAACGCATACTTCCTGCGGAGAGAAACCATCTGAGGGTGCGTGCATTGGAAGAGAACATGTTTAATATTCCTGTACATCATCATCATCAGCCTTACATAAGTCGCAAGCAGGGGAAGAGGTGGAAACCCAAGTTGCGCTTTTGAAGAGAAGTGTGTGGACACAAAGTCTGCAGCGAGCCACACTGTGAATGACACCTTGATGAAGGTCAAGATTCATGTTACCTGGTCCCAGGATTATAAGGAGGATGGGTGACCAGAGCTCTTCTTCAGGCAGTGCGCACCACTGGTGATAAGTAAGCGTTTTGCTGTTGCGCTCTCTAGGGTGGCTATCAGAAAAAGGTGTCCAAGACTCTAAATGTTTGTCCCTTAGGTTTACAACAAACCGACTGAGATCAATAGGCTCACAGTTCAACAACTTTTGTTTGAACATGCATGTGAGATTGTGTCAAGCCTTCCATGGCTGAAAGAATGTGGGAGGACCAGCATATGGTGTCTTGGAGCTCAGTTGCATTTCAGCTTGCAAAACCTTCCTCATCGTGGAACTGTTGTATTGGGTAAGGGATTTGTACAGATGCATTGCAGCGCAAAAACAGTTGAATTGCGAGGCTCTAGCCACACTCTTGCACAACGCACCATGAAGGAGTTTTGGGGAGCCAGATATGAGCGTGTAATCTGTTAGCAAGGTCATGGCTCTTGACGAATTGCTTGAGTCTGAAAGTACCAGCCACAAATGGTTGCAAAGCTGCGTCAGCCGCAATATTCAGATTGATCCGCCTGTCGCACACAATACCGAGATATTTGAAGTTGTCTGTGTAGGGGAGGTGTGTGCCATCAAAGAAAAGGGGAGACAAAAGACTTCCAAACCTGGAGTTGAAGCACATCACCTCAGACTCTTGGGTGTTTACTGTCAAGGACTTCTTTTTGGCGTAAATTCTCAGTTTGTTAAGCATAGTCTGTAGCTCATTTTGAAAGAAAGATCATAGCAAACAGCAGGTGGGTCACTGTAAAAATGGGAATGCCCGTGATTGCGCCCTGCACCCCCTCCAGGCAAATTGAAAGTAGTAGAGGGAAGAGGGGGCACCCTTGTTTGGCACCAAAAAATGGTTGCACATTTGCTCTTTTGTCTCCATCCAGCATCGTGTACTCATCAGCGTGGTACAAGCCTTGGAGTATGGACACAAGATGTTAAGGTGTCTGACAGTAATTGAAGTGATCCCACAACTTGTCTCTAAAAATTCAGTCGTACGCTTGTTTGAAGTCAATGAACGCAGTGTACAGGCGTAATGAACCCCTCTGCATCTTCTGAGCTGCATCTTTGAGGTGCTGCAAGATAAAAAGTGGTTGTAGCGTGCTTCTGCCTGGATAAAAACCAATTGTGTGGTGAATTACACGTGTTGACCACGCCAGTCTTGAACAATAGAGCGCAACAGATTGCCATACAGTCTGTACAGCGTGCCACTCACTGCGATCATTCCGTAATTTTCTAGACTCGTTATGGAAAAACAGATAGCAGTCGGCTTGGCCTCTTTCCAAGACCTGGGAATGTGAGCCTTTTTTATGAGCAGACTAATGAGAGCAGCAATGTGGGGGGCCAAGGCATTGACATTCTCTGACCCTCTGCCATGATGTTTTGGCACTCGTTTGTAGGCACATTTGATGAAAGTGGGAGTGATCGTGTCAAATCCAGGGAAGGATGTGATATGCATGTCTGAATTGTGCTCTGGTCAAGTTAAGCAGTTCGTTATCTGTAGGCATGTGGAGGTGGACCATCAGGTTGTGGATTGTTGTTGTGTCTCGCTTACTCGGAAACTGCCAAAATCTCCACACCATCCTGCCTGCCAGGAGCAACAGGCATCATTTACAGCTGCCACACATAAACCCTGTCAGATCAAACCATCGTCACTGCAAAGTATAAGAGGAGTAGTCATGGCTCATACTTGCAATCCACGCTTAAGCTGGTACCATGATTTGTCGTGACAGCTTTCTCTAATTGAGCAAGACAGGTAAAAACATACAATTTTTTCCACCAGAGGTAAAAGAAAAAGATCAATGGGGATCAGGAGGGTTGCAGACTTGACCTGAAACCGTCTCCTGATGAGAGTTGATAATAGTGCTGGAAAAGGGCATGTCTGGTATGGACAAGTTTGGCAACATATTGACAGAATGAACATGAAGCTTTGAAGCAAGCTTCTTAACTCTTTAAGAATCAAGACCAAGCTCCTTGAAAAGCTCCAGCGTGTGATTGTTTTAGATGGTGCCACCCACTCCCAAAATGATGGTGTGGAGAGTAACAGAGGCTCCTTACGGGGTGGAGCAGAGGCCTTAATGCTGTTCCTGCACGGCGCTTTGCTGTTTTTGCGGTCGAAGAATGTGCTCACCGTACTTGACCTCGATGAGGTGAATGTCACGTTGAAGAATGCTGAGATCTTTGGGTCGGTTCTGTCTGGGGAAGGTGGATCTGCTAGTGGCTGGCGGTGCTGCTGAGGTGCTCCCGGTCTCCCTCAGTTGCCCCATGCCACTCCTAAGAACCCACCCCCCTTCATTGCTAGTCTGTTGCTTTTTTACTTTTGCGGAGATGGGAGCAACCAGTACAGCATCCGGACGGCTGGAGTAAACCTATTTTTGTCTGGGAAGCGGAATTGAAAGAGCCACTTCGGTATAATCCTAGTTTCAGCTGTATTAGAAATCTGAGGATTTTGCACAGTCAGCCGTTCGCTGCTACCTATATCCATGCAGACAAAGAAGCAGGGTCCTAGGGAGCCTGTCTTGCTGATGGCTTTGAAGATCATGCTGCATGCTAAGTTGTGTCTCTCAGTTATCATATTTCTTATTGCGTGTGTTGGCATCTAGAAAGGATATGCAGGGCACTGTCTAGTTGAGGGCAGAGGGGGAAAGTTAGTCTTATTGAGTGCTTAAACCATACCGTATGCTTTTGGTTGTACAGGGTTCCTGTTCTGCACTTCATAATGATGCACTTGGTTCTAACAGGGACATAGGATGCTGCTAGGTAAGCGTTGCTAGCGGCTCCATTGGCAGTGCCATTTTTGATAAGGGTCTGGTAGTATTCATGGTAGTTTGCTATGGTATTGGCATTTCCCAGTTTGTGTAGGGGGTGCATGTGTGCCTGCAAGGCGTCGTGGTAATTGGATAGGTACCAGAGCCATGAAGTAGGTGACTGGGCTGTGTTTGGGTGATTTTGTATGATGTTCTTCGTATTTTTTTGCAAGCCAGTAAATGGTGTAGAAGAGATCTCCCTCAGGGCTGGCTGTCCAGATAGAGGTATCCGCAGCGTCAGAGTAGGTCGTGATTGATTTTCTAGCAAGAGCATCAGCACATTCTTTGCCTATAATACCTGCTATTTCACAACTTGACAACAGACCTGCTAAACCAATTATCCTGCTAGTGTCAACATTCCCGCAAGACAGCCTAATTCGTGGTGAAATAAGTCGTATAAGCCACGCTTGTTGAGCTACAAGTTAACACTATGGGTTTAAAAAGAGCTAGACAGGATACAAATTAATGTAGCAAAACACTCATACTCAAAATAGTATTGTGCCAATACAATGTACGGTACAGTGTACGGTTATACAATATGGTACAGTATGAACAAACCATAAGTAGGGTTGGCCGGAACTGTTTATGACCGTATAGTTGGTGATTTCCCTGCCAAAAAAAAATCATCAGTTCTCTGTTTCAGCTGTAGAACTGGAGTTCTTGCGTAGTGAACGTAGGCTGAGATCTGGCAGGCACTTTGTATTAAGTGCTGTGATCTCTCGTTCTAGGCATTCTTTTTATGCCTTGCTTTTGCTCAAGTTGTTTCTTTTTCAAGAGGAGCAGCCTGTGCCGTGGAGGGAGATGCCCCTGCCCCGGCCACAACGGGCCGTGGCTGTGGCCGTGGCCGTGGTAAGGGCAGAGGTAACAGTGCAGCAGTAGCTTTGCAGCGTCCTGCTCGTCGCATGCCCACACCCAGGGGGCGTCGCAGGGGGACGTCATGGCACAGGGACACTAGCGCGGGTTACCCTAAGATTAAGGTGTTTCACACTGAACTCATAAGTTTTTTGTCAAACACTTCTCTGTGCTTTTTTTAGAACGTGTTTGCTGTTGCACTATTGTAAGTAAATTTGAATTCAGCTTCCAATTTGTTAGTGTGAACAGTCATGAGTCTCTAATGTGATTCTCCCTTCCTCCCCTTGGGTTATACATTCTGGCGTTCATTTAGCACGCCTGAACTGCTTGTTGTGGCTCTCCATCATGCTCTTTTTATTGTCTCAGGTATTGCCTTTCATCACCTCTTACTTATCACTTTCCTAAGAGAACAATATGGCACTGGCTGAGACCAGTTCTTTTTTTTACAACCTTATGTTTACTTTACGCTGGCTGATCCAGCAATGCCTATTAGTCCAACTTATGTGGCTGCCAGTTACCCCCTTTAAAAACCCTTTGTACAAATTTGTCTACAACCCGACCTTTTATGGCGTCTGCCACAGAACCAATTCCCTTTTCACCAAACTTCAACCAATTACCTCGCTGTGAATATACTCGTGGCTGGCCAAGACCAGCCATTTGCCCCCCTTTTTCTTTTTCTTTCTGATCTTATGGAATTATTTGTGGCTGGCCGAGACCAGTCAGCAGCCGATCAGCCAAACAACCAAGATTGTAACCATTGAATCAATTCCCTTTTCACAAAACTTCAACCATTTACCTCTCTGTTTTTACTCGTGGCTGGCCAAGACCAGCCATATGCCGATCAGGTGAACAACCGTTTGCCCCCGTTTGTGAATGACATGGTCGTATAAACGTTAAACACACACAGGCGTGTGTGGTCCAGAAAGGCAGCACACATTTCAACGCTTCACTCAGGTCATACGGTGCAGCACAAACATGAAGCACACACTACGACATACGGTGCACTACAAGATGTGCCGCCATAGTTTAGCAACGGAGCAAAAAGTGACAGACCGCCAATACGTGCCTGTTGAAGGCCCAATATTGGTACACAATTGGCGCGTACGCGCGTACAAAATGTGATACAGCAAAAAACACCCAATGTTTCGCAATCTACGCATAACCACCCAAAATGATGCACAATCAACGCGTACCCAATGTTTTGCAATCAACGCATACCTAACCAAAACGAAGCACAATCAACGCGCACACAATGTAATGCATGATCAACGTTCTGACATTGCTGACATCGCCAGCAAGTACATGAAGATGCAAAGAATAAAAAATTGCGAAAAGAATGAAGCAATGTATGAAAAGGATGAAGCAAATAAACTTGAGTCGACATCCTTCAAAGAATTGATGCACGGCTACCTCATCTCAATCGCAATGTGTTCTACGATAGAGTAAACATGATGAAGTCCGAGTAGTTATGACAATAACTGATGAATCAGGTGACGGCTCTAAATGTTCTTCTTCACAGGGGCTTGGATGCCAGCCCGGCTGAAAAATTGTGTTGAAATAAACTACATCGCTCTGGTGGTCCTAAACTCAAGGTTTCATACCATATCTTTCTCAACTTCAACCTCAAAGGATTGTCGTCACATAGAAATTATGTCCCCATCCTCTTGAAGACCCTCTGTGTTGACAATGGGCCGCAAATGGATCCCTACAGCTCAAATATCTTCATCATCCGTAGGTGGCGCCGTCGCGTCAGTGAGCTTCCTCCTTCTTCAGGCAGCCTGAAAGCAAAGTTCGCAAAAGGCGCACATGGGGGAGTGTGCGTTGTGGGTTGAGACTGTGCCATATAATATTCATACGAAGTTTTATTAGTAATAAGACGACAGTGACGCTGCTGCCGCCACACAGTCACTAAGTAATGACGTCACCAGGCAGAATAAAACCTGCGACCCCAAATAGTCTGGCCTAGACACGGACCACTAGGCCACTGGGCTGAAATTTGCGCAGCAGCTATGCAACAAGTACGCGCTGAACTTTTGCTTGCTTGCATGCAACGAACCGACTCCTGTGTGTGTTTGTGTGTGTGTGTGTGTTTGTGTGTGTGTGTGTGTGTGTGTGTGTGTGTGTGTGTGTGTGTGTGTGTGTGTGTGTGTGTGATAGTTGTTGCAGCTTGCGTTGTGCACGTAGATTTTTATTCCCGTCTGTGCAAGTGCACCCAACACAGCCTCTACTGCTTTCTACGTTTGAAACTGAAAAAGCGACAGTTGTTTCACAGCAATGAAGTCAGGCTTTGTTGCATGCGCAGTATATCGCAGACATGTTGACGTGCACCAACGCTCGCCCTGTACCAACACACACCCAGCAGCAGCAGCAGCTCACTTTTAGACGGAGCTTGGTTTGACGCCTGCACGATGCTGCCCCGATTTATGGGCCTGAACTGCTTCGCAGGGCCCGGACCTGCCGGCTGTGTTGCCTTCCCGCTCTCTTTCAGGATGCTCTTGTACGCCCGTGTGTGCCCCTCCAACTCGCCACTTCCCTCTTCCCCACTCACACCCCCCACACTCTTCTGTCCTCCCTGACTACTCCCGCTCCTCTTCACCCCCCCACCTCCCACCCCACCCCCACTTATCGCTGTAACACCCTCCCCACTTGCAACCCCTAATCCAGGCTCAGACCCAGGCTCAGCCACATAAGCACCAATTGATCCGCCCCCATCGTGCCTGCCACTTGCCCCGGATCCGGAGCTCTTGTCACTCCCACCCTTCACTAGGAGACCCTTCCTATTTTCCCCCCCACACCCACCGCCCACTCCCCCAGATTTACTGTTGGCCCGCCTGAAACCCCCACTTCCATTCCCGACTTGGTCACTGCTCAGCTGCTGCTGCTGCTGCTGCTGCTGCTGCTGCACAAAACTGCTGCCGCGATTTAAGTTCGACGAGTTGCCTGCTATTAACTGGGCATTCCCTGAGCTAGCACCCACACGACTGTTGGCTCTGTACAGGCGCGTATGTATGAAAGTTTGCGTTTGTGTGTGTGTGAGTGTGTGTGCGTGTGTGTGTGTGCGTGTGTGTATGTGTGCGTGTGTGTATGTGTGTGTATGTGTGTGTGTGTGTGTGTGTGTGTGCGTGTGTGTGTGAAAGCAAGCAGATACACAGTCCAAGGGGACCTGCTGCAGCATGGTATGTTTAAACTCCTACCTTGCGGATTTGTGTGTTAGCACATGAGAGTAAGATTGCAGCCAACATCCAGTGCGCATGCATTATTCCGAGTTGTATGCATGCACAAGTACGAGAACTGTCAAGGCGCATTTGCTGGTGCGTCTCCAATGTGCAACCTACATGCACACATCTGCATAGAGATGCTCATGCACCCATCAAAAACACAAAACATTTGCACAGGGAGACTCACCCACCCGGCCAAAACATAAAACATCCGCCCAGGGATTTTCACCCACCCATCCAAACTATGAAATATTTGCACAGGTCTAGACTGCACAAGCTCAACCATCCATTCAGAACGCTAAATATTGCACAGAGAAGCTCAACCATCCATTCAGAACGCTAAATATTGCACAGGGAAGCTCAACCATCCATTCAGAACGCTAAATATTGCACAGGGAAGCTCAACCATCCATTCAGAACGCTAAATATTGCACAGGGAAGCTCAACCATCCATTCAGAATGCTAAAAATTGCACAGAGAAGCTCAACCATCCATTCAGAACGCTAAATATTGCACAGGGAAGCTCAACCATCCATTCAGAACGTTAAATATTGCACAGGGAAGCTCAACCATCCATTCAGAACGCTAAATATTGCACAGGGAAGCTCAACCATCCATTCAGAACGCTGAATATTGCACAGAGAAGCTCAACCATCCATTCAGAACGCTAAATATTGCACAGGGAAGCTCAACCATCCATTCAGAACGTTAAATATTGCACAGGGAAGCTCACTCACCTGGCCAATGCAAACACCTACACCCTCCTTATCCACTTGCAAGACGCACTCTCCAGGCACATTTGCTGCTCTATTTAATGGACATCTCACATGCTCATCTGCATACACTCACGCAATAATGCTCACACACCCACCCACACCTTCACACAGCTACGCAACAATGAGCTCTTGGAATGCATGTTGGTACGTCTTTCTAATGTCCATATCACATGCTCATCTGCATACACTCAAATATATATTCTCTCTCACACACACACACACACACACACACATACACACACCCACACCCACACCCACACACACCTGCGTGATGCGCTCTTAGGACGCATCTGCTGCAGAGGAAACACTTGCTGTTCATCCAACGTCTTCCCCAGCAGCCCGTGTGACGTTTCGTTGCTAGATGCTTCCAGCCTCAAGATCTGGGCTTGCATGCCGCCCATGCGTGAGTCCAGTTTGCCTACACGCTGGTTGAGGATGTCCATGGCTGACAGTAGGGCCTTGACCTGCACATGCGTGTGTACGTGTGTATGTGTGTATGTGCGTTTGCATGTGCAAGTGCGTGTGCATTTGTGAGTGTGTGTACGTGTGTGTGTGTACGTGTGTATGTGTGTATGTGCGTGTGCATGTGCAAGTGCGCGTGCATTTGTGAGTGTGTGTGTGTGTGTGAGTGAGTGTGGGAGTGTGGGAGTGCAAGTGTGAGTGCGGGTGAGTGTGGGAGTGCAAGTGTGTGTGCGGGTGAGTGCTGTACAAAAGCATGCGTTAATAGTACGTTTTAAAAATTTGTGCGTCCACACAATGTTTGAGACTGACATTGTCGTACACCAAAGTCGCGAGACTGCGTCTTAAATCCCCTAGGGCAAACAATTAGGGGGTAGGGGCTGCCCGTGTGGCGAATGCAATCGCCAGCCTTGATGACGAATTAAGTTCAGTAAAAGATTCTGATCGGGCCAATGATGTTGGTAGCTCGGCCTGCCATACGTGTCAATGATTTCAGTGAGCAAAGTAGCGAATCGGTTGCAGCTTCCGCCCTCATACCAAGCTCATGATGTCAAGATAGGGACCCTTGCAATAACGCTCAATTCAAACACGAAGTAGGAAAAAAGTAAGCAGTTTAAGGATCTACCTACTTATAACTTGTAACACTAGGGTTTATTACAATATATACTTCAATGGCTGGTAGTGTCTGTCAGCGTCTGTCGCCATCTGTCGCCATCTGTCGGAGTCTGGCAGCCCGCGCTGACTGTCAGCATATGCCGACCAAGCTCTGTCGTCTATGCCGTGACGCGTAGCTCACTCACAACTATAGACCATCTCACACTCACAAGTAGTCTTACCCTCACAACTAGTCTCCCTCACACGCTCACAACTCGTCTCACGCTCACGACTCGTCTCACTCACACTCACAAGTAGTCTCACGCTCACACTCACGACTATAGACCATCTCAGTTGAGGTACCATGAGAAAAGTATGGTTTCGTCACATACGTAGTTGTGACCGTATGTATGGTGATTTCCCTGCCAAAAACATCATATATTACACTGTACATACCAAATAATGTATGGTTTTGGCCAACCCTAAACTATAGACCATCTCAATTGAGGTACCATGAGGAAAGTACGGTTTTGTCACTTAGTGATTGTGTGTTGTGGCATGTCTATGCCGTGACGTGCAGCTCACACTCACAACTATAGTAGGGTTGGCCAGAACCGTATTGGTACACCGTATATGACCGTATGTATGGTGATTTCCCTGCCAAAAATACCATATAGTACACTGTACATACCTAATAATGTATGGTTTTGGCCAACCCTAAACTATAGACCATCTCAATTGAGGCACCATGAGGAACGTATGGTTTTGTCACTTAAAGATTGTGTATTGTGGCACGCCTATGCCGTGACGCGCAGCTCACAGTGTTTAGCCAATCCTACAATCAAACACAATGAAAAATGAGCATAAAAAGGCTATAGGCAGCAAGCCACTTGAAGGCCTTATAGGCAGCAAGCCACTTGAAGGCCTTATAGGCAGCAAGCCACTTGAAGGCCTTATAGGCAGCAAGCCACTTGAAGGCCTTATAGACAGCAAGCCACTTGAAGGCCTTATAGGCAGCAAGGCACTTGAAGGCCTTATAGGCAGCAAGCCACTTGAAGGCCTTATAGGCAGCAAGCCACTTGAAGGCCTTATAGGCAGCAAGCCACTTGAAGGCCTTATAGGAAGCAAGCCACTTGAAGGCCTTATGGGCAGCAAGCCACTTGAAGGCCTTATAGACAGCAAGCCACTTGAAGGCCTTATAGGCAGCAAGCCACTGTAAGGCCTTATAGGCAGCAAGCCACTTGAAGGCCTTATAGGAAGCAAGCCACTTGGACCGCCCAAAGCCTTGGCGGCCTATTGGGCCGCATGCCATTTGAAAGCCTTTAAGCAGCAAGCAGCTCGGACAGCCCTAAGCCCTGACAGCAGTGGAGGAGCTTTATGGTACTCGCTATCAATGTGGCTCCTTTTCCCATATTAATGTGGGGAGTGGCTGTCACTGCCTGCCAAGTTTTTTCCCCTTGACAGCCTGATAGGTAGCCAGCAATCTACTTGAAATACTCCCAGCTCATTCACCTGCTTGAACAGCTTGACCCGCAATGACTGCTCTGATTCCGCTTGTTGCCGCACCCCTGTGTAGAGTCAAACATTTTTGCATGCGACGAAAGTCAGGAAAAGGGGCAGGGTTTAGGTAGTGGCGTGTGCGAGGGGGCTTAGGTGGTGGCTAGTGCGAGAGGGTTTAGGTGGTGGCTAGTGCGAGAGGGCTTAGGTAGTGGCTGGTGCAAGAGGGTTTAGTTAGTGGCTAGTACGAGAGGGCTTAGATGCTGGTTAGTGCGAGAGGGCTTAGGTAGTGGCTGGTGCGAGAGGGTTTAGGTAGTGGCTGGTGCAAGAGGGTTTAGTTAGTGGCTAGTACGAGAGGGCTTAGGTGCTGGTTAGTGCGAGAGGGCTTAGGTAGTGGCTGGTGCCAGAGGGTTTAGTTAGTGGCTAGTACGAGAGGGCTTAGGTAGTGGCTAGTACGAGAGGGCTTAGGTAGTGGCTGGTGCGAGAGGGTTAGGTAGTGGCTAGTGCGAGAGGGCTAGAGGGTTAATTGTTCTGAGCCTGATTAGAAACTGAGTGGAGCAAAACACTCGCTGTAGTTAAAAAGGTTTGGTTCATTGTTCTGAGCCTGCATATAAACTGAGCGGAGCAAAGCACTCGCTGTTGTTTAAAAGGGGTTTCATTTTACGTTTGGGGGTGTGCGGTACGGTATTTGGGGGCAAAAAGGGATATTAAACTTTGTTTGGGGTGTTGGGGTTTCTATTTATGTTTTGGGTGTTAGTATGGTATATGTGCCCAGTAATATGGAAAATTAACTCCAAACCGATGACCTTTTCACCACGCAACATAGGGGTACACTTGCTAAGTGGTGACTCCATGTGAGCACCCCTGTGTGGTGCTGAGCATTTTTGCACCCAATGGATCAGAGACAGGGGTCAGGGTTACAGGAGTAAATTGGTTAGAGGGTTAGCTGGAGGGTCACAGAAGCTAGTTGGTTGGAGGGTTAGTTAGAGGGTTACAGGAATTAGTTACAGGGTTCAAAGGATTTGGGTTGTTTTCCCCTCGTATCCATCCCAAGGAAAGGAACACACACCTTAAGGGGTTTCGTTGTTGTGTTTCCCTCGCATCCATTTTAAAGAAAAGAACACACAGGGTTTTATTGATTTTCTATTGTATTCATTCCAAGCCAAGGAACACACCCAGAGGGTTATATTGTTTTTCTTTCCGTATTCATTCCAAGCAAAGCAAAGGAACACACCCAGAGGGTTTTATTGTTTTTCTTTCGTATTCATTCCAAGCAAAGGAATACACCCAGAGGGTTTTGTTGTTGTGTTCCCCTCGCTTCCATCCCAAGCAAAGGAACACACGGTCACTGGAAAAGCATGGGGCCTTTCCTCAGAGACAGCTGTGCGTTTGCACAGCTGGCCGCTCCTGACACAGTTACACCTTCTGAGCACACACACACACACACACACACACACACAACACACACGCACACACACACACACACACGCACACACACACACACACACACACACACAAACACACAAACACACACATCCCGCAAACGTTGGGTGCATGCACAGATGACAGCTCCTACACACAAAGCACAGACCCACTGAAGAAGGCAATCCTTGTGGGGCACACACACGTTGATTCTTCACTGTGAGCATGCACAAGTGACCAACAGACTCACATACACACACACACACACACTCAACACGCACAGGACAGAGAGCATTGCAAAGGTATGTGAGAAGCGGTGCATGCATCTATGTGCAACGTAAGTGCGTGTGTATGTGTGTGTGCGTATGTGCTTGTGTGTGCATGTGTGTGTGTATGTGAGTTTGTGTGTGTATCTGGATCACACACGCATGCTCTTTCAGCGTGTTTATGTCAAAAGCTGCTCTTGAGCATTGCTGAACTCCCTCGTCTCGAGGGGGGAGCGTCTCAGCAGCAAACTCACACAAAGTGCAAACTCACACACTGTCCAAACTGGCACAGTAATCAAGCAAGCACAGCACGCCTATAACACTTGGCTGGTGCTTATGCTTGACCTCTTTTCTATTCCCTCCTTTTCTTTGCTTTCCATTTTATGTGGCGACATATTAATGCCCATATCTATGTGACACGTTTATGCAACACGTTAATGCCACACGTTAAAGCAACAGGTCTGCGCAACACCTTATTGCAACGTGTTAATGCCACACGTTAATGCCACACGTTTATGCAATACGTCTGCGCAACACGTTATTGCCACACGTTTATGCAATATGTTTATGCCACACGTTTATGCAATACGTTAATGCCACACGTTTATGCAATACGTTAATGCCACACGTTGATGCAATACGTCTGCGCAACACGTTGAAGCAACAGGTCTGCGCAACACCTTATTGCAACGTGTTAATGCCACATGGTCAAGCAGCACGTTTGTGCGACAGGTTTTTGGCAAATCATGCAACCCGTTTATCTAACACATTTATGCCACACATTTATGCCACATGTTTAGTCTAGCACAATAACAACAAATTTAAGAGCACATGCACACACACACGGATCTCACACATTTACCCACACCCTCACACCGTCTTCTTTCCCTCCCTCACCCTTTTCTTTCTTTTTGGATGCCTCTCTCACAGACCTACTTACGAAATTATACACACACACATCTCTCTCTCTCTCTCTCACTCTCACCAATCAGCTCTCCTCTCAGCTCCCCTGCCACCCGCTCCACGCCCTTTAACCGTTCCACCTCCTCCTCCGCTCGCTTCAGTCCAGCCACAAGCTTGGCTTCGGATCCGCGTGCCTGTTCCTGCTGCTGTGTGTGCTGCTCAATCTGCTGCTGCGCATTCTGGATGTACAGGTACAGGTCTTGCTCCTGCATATCTCCAAACCCTGCCTCTTTCTTACCAGCCCCCAACTTTAGGCCCCTCAGCAGCTTGTATGCCATATCAGCCGCCCCAGCACTGGACTCCCTGGTGTGTGTGTGTGTGTGTGTGTGTGTGTGTGTGTGAGTGTGTGTGTGTGTGCGCGCGCATGTGTACGTGTGTTTAAATTGTTGGCCTGGAGATATCATTACTGAGCTGATGCCGAACCTGTGTCTGTGTCATTTCCAGGCCCTAGTTGGGGGTGCAAAGCAGTGCAGAATGCATGCACACCCACCCACCCACCCACCCACCCACACAACCACACCCACTCACCCACGCACCCACCCACACATACCCCCCCCCCCCTCAAAGCCTCATGAATGCATAACGAAAAGTCACACACACTTACACCCACCCAC
>Ga0307942_1002047_pt1 | contig 16290 bp, 7 predicted proteins | sample OrgLakmetagen175_FD_201846 | JGI IMG/M metagenome (GOLD analysis project Ga0307942, IMG submission 201846) | Saline water microbial communities from Organic Lake, Antarctica - #175 | ecosystem: Environmental > Aquatic > Non-marine Saline and Alkaline > Saline | place: Antarctica: Organic Lake... | reverse complement strand
GTGTCTGTGTGTACGTGTATGTGTGTATGTGTGTGTATGTGTGTACGTGTATGTGTGTATGTGTGTGTATGTGTGTACGTGTATGTGTGTATGTGTGTGTATGTGTGTACGTGTATGTGTGTATGTGTGTGTATGTGTGTACGTGTATGCGTGTATGTGTGTGTATGTGTGTACGTGTGTGCGTGTATGTGTGTACGTGTATGTGTGTATGTGTGCGTGTATGTGTGTACGTGTATGTGTGTATGTGTGTGTATGTGTGTACGTGTATGTGTGTATGTGTGTGTATGTGTGTACGTGTATGTGTGTATGTGCGTGTGCATGTGTGTACGTGTATGTGTGTATGTGTGTGTGTATGTGTGTACGTGTATGTGTGTTTGTGTGTGTATGTGTGTGTGTATGTGTGTATGTGTGTGTACATGCGTCTGAGTACGTCAGCATGTGGCGTTAACCCGAACTAAAAAAACTCTGTGCGTACACCTTGTTTGCGTGTGTGTGCATGTTTGTATAAGTGTGCACGTTTGTATAAGTGTGCATGTTTGTATAAGTGTGCATGTTTGCGTAAGTGTGCATGTTTGTATAAGTGTGCACGTTTGTATAAGTGTGCATGTTTGTATAAGCGTGCACGTTTGTATAAGTGTGCATGTTTGTATAAGTGTGCATGAATGTATAAATGTGCATGTTTGTATAAGTGTGCATGTTTGTATAAGTGTGCACGTCCATAAATACGGTGTTTGACAATCGAACAGAATAAAAGACGGACAAGAAGTCCGTGCTCCCATCATTTTTTGTGCCTGCATTCTTGTAAAGCCTGATTGCTTCTTGTTTATAAATTCCAGTTGGTCTGTCATCATTTGTCATCAGACGAATTTTGACCATATGTTTTATATATTTTAGCACACAGTTTATCCGCACAGGCCCTGCTCGGTGCATCTCGCAATGAAAAAACGAGCATCAAGTAATTGATTGCACGCAGCTCGCGCTTGGATCCTACAAGTTACGTATTATGCCACTTGACATTATGAGCAGTGCACGTGGTATAATGAGCAATTGAAGAGAAGCCTGCAACACCATGTGCCATACGATTGTTTATTGTCTATGCATATCTATGTCAAAAATTGGTCTATGTCAAAAAATTCCACCTGCAAGCAGGTGGCCGCCAAGCTCCACACCAAGGGCGTGGGCTAGCCATCATCTCCCCCCTCTATGTTGTTTATTTTCTTTGTAACAGCGAAGGCATTACGAACAGCGAAGGCATTATTTTCTTTGTAACAGCGAGGGCATTATTTTCTTTGTAACAGCGAAGGCATCATTTTCTTTGTAACAGCGAAGGCATTACTTTCTTTGTAACAGCGAAGGCATTATTTTCTTTGTAACAGCAAAGGCATTACGAACAGCGAAGGCTGACTGACGTCCCAGCTCAATGCACCTCACAAAGCACATGAATAGGGTTGGCCAGAACCGTATATATACACCGTATATGACCGTATATGTGGTGACTTTCCTGCCGAAAATACCGTACATACACCGTACATATATGGTTCTGGCCAACCCTACACATGAACAATAACACACACACACACACCTGCGTGCTGCCATCCTTGTCTGTGCCTGCGTAACCGTAGATCGAAATCATGTTGCTGATGTTGGCAGCCGCCTCACCACCTGTACGTGCACGCGTGTGCGTGTGTGTGTGTGCGCGTGTTGTTTATGAGCGTATCGTGTGTATCCGTCTATGTGTTGTGTGTTTGCATTTGCGTTTGTGTGTTTGTGTGTGTATGTGAGCATGAGCGTGAAATCAAGCTGCCATCAACCTAGTCTGCTGATATGTTGGCAGCAGTTTTGCTACCAGTCACAGAGGAGACGCTTCTCAGACAACTCTGTACTCCCACAGGTACAATCTAGCCTGCAGCAACACACGGATGCACCCTTTCACACACACAGCCTTGCCTGACCCAGCATTGCAAGCTTTCAGCTGATCTACGGTGATGGCTTGCTTAAGGTCTTTCGACAACGCAAAAGAGATGCACCATGTTTAACCGGCTTGCGTAAGGCCTCCCATCAACGCAAAAGAGATGTACCATGTTCGGCGTGCCACTCTTACACTGAAACCATGAGGACAGAGAAACAACCTGCACGAAGGAAACCGTCATGACAAAGGAACGACCAGTACAACGATGGAAAGACCGTTACGACGAAGGAGCGACCACTATGACGAAAGAAAGACCGTTTTGACGAAGGAACGACCACTATGACGAAAGAAAGACCGTTTTGACGAAGGAACGACCATCACGACGAAGGAATGACTATTAGGACGCGCTGTTGGTCTCACCCATTGCCTCCAGCTGATCTACGATGATGGCTTTCACCAATGCGAGAGAGGTGCACGTTAAATTTTAATTTTAATGAACATTTTTAATTTAAATGCACCATATGACACAGTTTGCTTACATGAAGATTCGCCCGTAAGCACACACACACACACACACACACACAACTGTTGCTTTCAGCTTATCTGTGGTGAGAGTCCCTATCCAACCAAGAGCTGCTCTGTGCTATAAACCTTCCATAACCTTCCATTGTGAGCCCAAACCGACGTAGAAACAAGCTGTTGGTCTTACACCTGGCTTTTGGCTGACCTGAGATGAATTGCACCAAAATATTTTACTTTAGCTTTGGCTTTGGCTTTGGCTTTGCAATTGGATTTGGATTTGGATTTGGCCTAAAATAGTAGTGTTTGGTCTCACAAAGTGGCTTTTTTTCCTTAACCCAATGTGGGGAATGGTTTTCACTGCCTGCGCAGTTTTTCTATTCTGTTTGGTCACACCAATGGCCTTAAGCTGACCTGCGGTGGAGTCTTTTCTGTTTGGTCTCACCCATGGCCTTCAGCTGATCTGTGGTGAAGTCTCTGTCCAGGCGGCCAGCAAACTTGTCAAACTCATAAGACAAACTCAAGTCAAAGGCAAACTCTTTGGTCTTACCCATGGCCTTTAGCTGATCTGTGGTGGAGTCTCTGTCCAGGCGGCCAGAGGGCTTCACCACTTGAGGCTGGGTGGCAGCTGGTTGAGGGGGTGGAGGTTGAGCAGGCTTGGAGGCCTGAAGTGTGTGTATAAATGTGATTGTGAGTGAGTATGCGAGTGCGTGTGTGTGTGTGATTGCGTGCGTATAACCTAGTGTTTGTGTGTGTGTGTGTGAGTGCGAGTGTGTTTTATGTGTGTGAGAGTGTGTTCGAGGGCACACTGTGTGCGCATTGAATTCAAGTCAAGAGTCTTGAAATTGAGGTTGACTGAGCGCACCATCATGGCCAATTTTTGCACGGCAACTGAAAAAGCAAACAGCACCTTGAGGTTGGCTAAGCCCACCATCACAACCTAACTCTGCGCAGCAAGGTCAAGCTAACAGCACCGTACGTAAAGAGTAAAGTACATAAGTACGTAAAAAGCTATCCCACCTTGATCCGTGCTTGCTGCTTAGCCTTCTCAGCCGCGACCGCCTCGTCTTTCTGTCTTTGCTGCTGCTTTTGCTGATTCAGCTTCAGCTGGTTGGACAGCTGCGTGGTGGCGTGCTTGGCTGCGTCCAGCACGGATTTGAACTGCTTGGTGGGGGCGTGCTGCGTATGTTTGTGCATGGTTCGCAGGTGTGAGTGTAGTGTGTGCGTGTGCGTGTGAGAGGGAGGCATGTGCGTGTGAGAGGGAGAGAGCTCTTGGCTGGGTTTTGGACGGCTTAGAACTGCTGGGTGGTGGCATGCTGTGTGTACTTATGTGTATTGTCTGTGAGGAAACCTGTCTGTGAGTGTGTGCAGCTGCGTGCTTTGCTGAGTCCAAGCCAGCCTTTTGGTGGGGGCATGCTGCGTATGTGGGTTGTGTGTGTGCGCATGCGTGGTTGCGTGCGTGCTTGGCTGCATGTGGTACGGATAACGAGGATCAAGTGTTAGTTGAACAAGGGAAAGTGCAATAGGAGAGCATACAAGTTAAGTAACTAGACCAAGCCTGATGTAGGACACTAGGGCAGGTACCCCTACGTTCCCTTCCGACCTACCAGCATTGTATTCCGATCCCTCAGCTCCCGCTCAAACTGGCTGTGCACATCAGATACGCCAGCCTCCATGCCATCTGTACGTGTGCAGGGTTGGCCAAAACAGTATATGTGCACTGTATATGACCGTATATTAGATGAGTTTCCTGCCAAAATACCGTGTACACACCATATATATAGGGTTCTGGCCAACCCTGTACATGTGTATAAAGTCGCATGTTTTGTTTGTGCATGTACTTTCGTGTTTTGTGCGTGTGTGTTAGCGTGTTTGTTGGTGTGTGTGTTAGCGTGTTTGTGTATGTTAGTGTGTGTTTGTGTGTGTCTGCGTTTCTGTGTCCGTGTATGTATCTGTGTGTGAGTTTGTGTGTGTGCGTGTGTGTGTGTGTGTTTGTGTGTGTGTGTGTGTGAGACATCAGCCTCCGTGCCATCTGTGAGCTATCTGAAAAAGTAGCCTCCGTGCCATGCATGTATGAGCGCCGCCATTTCACCCACATGCATGTATGTATGTATGAGCGCTGCCAAAACAGTAGCCTCCGTGCCATGCACGTATGAGCGCTGCCGATAAAGTAGCCTCCGTGCCATGCATGCACGAGCGCCGCCGTTTCACCCACCAAACACCCTAATCATCAGCCTGCTGTTTCACATGTCGCAAAGAGGGACAGACCGTTGTTGGGCTACGTGATCTGCCCATAGGGCGAGCCTTAGGTAGAGCAGTGGCTGGGAGTAACGAACATATACACATGCACACACGCACAAGCACAAGCACATGCGCAAGCACACAACCACACACACATACACACACAGAGCAGTGGCTGGGAGTCACAAATATATATACACACGCACACACGCACAAGCACACACAAACACACACGCGCAAACACAAGCGCAAGCACACACACACACAGAGCAGTGACTGGGAGTAACAAATATATATATCCACACGCACACACACAGAGCAGTGGCTGGGAGTAACGAATATATATACACACACACGCGCAAGCACAAGCGCAAGCACACAAATACACACACACACACGTGTATGTACACACACATGTATACATATGCACGCACGCACACACGCACATACACATGTATACACACACACACACCTTCCAGCCTGGCCCTCTTGAGGGCTGGCTCTCCAGCCTCTTGTCCCAATGCTGGAGGGGGGTGAGACTGGAGAGCACTACTTGTGTCTAGCTGCAGCTCTGCCTTGCCGTCCAAGTACTCCAGCAGTTTCTGCGCAGGAACACACACACGGACACACACAATTACACACAGAGCAATAACACAGACACACAGACACACGCACACACTCAGACACACACAATCACACACAGCAATAACACAGACACAGACACATGCACACAGACACAGACACAGACTCACACAATTACACACAGTAATAACACAGACACACAGACACACGCGCACAGACACACAAAATTATGCACAGAGCAATAACAACATTGACAGCTTACGAAGTGCTAGACATAAAAACGGTGTGAGCATGGGCTTTGATCTCTAGGAGCTGTGCTCACGTATGTTCATGCCTTTATGCATCATTTTTATGTGTGAATACGCATGCGTGCTTGTGTGTGTGCATGTGTACACATATATGCGCTTGTGCGTGTGTGTGTATGTGTGTGTATGTGTTTGTGTGTGTATGCACGTGCGCCTTGTGTACATATGCAAGAATGAGATGTGAGCTCACGCACCCTTCTATCAACAAAAGGCATAGGGACCAAGCCTGCCTGGCTGGCTGCATTGAGGTATTCGTGATGAGGCAACTGCCGGTTTTGAACAACAAAGAGAGCCGCATCCAGCTGGTAATAATCTGCTCCGGCCCTGGCACCTACAGTACATAAGTGTGTGTGTGTGTGTTTGCATTCAATCATGTGTGTGTGTGTGTGCGTGTGTGTGTGTGCTTTGTGAGTGTGTGTGTGTGTGTGTGTGTGTGTGTGTGTGTGTGTGTGTGTGTGTGTGTGTGTGTTGTGAGTGTGTATGCATGTGTGTGTATGCGTGTGTGTGTGTGTGTGTGCACGCGTGGGCTCGCATGTGCGCGCGTGCATGCGTGCTTGTGTATGCGCGTGTACATGTGTGTCAAAAACTTACCCTTCAAAGCGGTGAATGCTGTCCGTGGGAACACATAGCTGGTGCCAAATTTGATGTGATTGCCTGCAACCTCTACTTCAGATAGCTTGTGGCCCACGTTGAAATCTCTGAGTAGAGTGAGTGGGTCCATCTTACAACTTCAAGTAAAAACAGTTAAAAATATACTTATTATAAAAGTAAACACAGGTACTATTTCCATGATACACGCGCACACACACACACACACACACACACACACAAACACACACACAAACACACACGCACACACATACGCACATGCAACCACGCATACACAAACACACACACACACACACACAAACACACACACACGCACGCGCACACACACACTTACGTACACGCACAGGCACACAAACATACACACATAACACACATAGGCACACACACACACAAACATACTCGCACAGGCACACAAACATACACACATAACACACATAGGCAACACACACACACACAAACATACACGCACAGGCACACATGCACACATACACGCACACGCGCACACACACACATCTATATACGTACGCATGCACATGCGCCTCAACTAACCATAAGACAGGCTTTACAAACAAAATATCACTGGTTTTACAGCCCAGCCACACCTACACACAGCCTCTACCCATTTCCCTCCTACCATTGCCGCAAATTTTTCTGTCCTTCAAGGCAGCATGTGCAAGCGCTGCCGCACACGCCCAGATCAGTCAGCTCTGTTGGGGGAGGAAAACAGGCAACGCTTTGCTTTTGAAGTCCCAAATGCGTGGCCCACAGATCGTGTCACTGCAATTGGCCTTGATCCTTAACCGGTCAGCCCAGATTGGGCTGAGCAATTGCATGCAGTAAAGATGAGTGTCTGAGTACTTGGATGACATTCGAATGTAAATCGCGCACAGATTATGCTGTGTGTACAGGCCCTGTGCCGACTCCTCCTGCACAGTGATGTTGCCCTTGGTGCGGTTACTTTGTCTGTTTGAAATAACGGGTGCTCACCTCACGTCGGGTGGACAAAACGCCTGATTTCATACACACACCGCATCCTGCACACCCACTTAAACCCCCCATTTCTGAGTTGAATAGGTCCTATGCAACCCCAAATATGCACTTTATTGGTCCTGATTCACCCCATGAACTCCAAGTATTTGGCTTTTTAGGGAGCAAAACTCCATCAACGTAGAGCCGTACTTTCACAACAGGCTCAGGGCAGCGTGCTTGTAATAGCATACATCAATAGGGATGCAATCGCCCAAAATGGAAATCTGTTTGGTTCTACACCATCTTTGACCAACGTGGTGGGGAAGACCCCGTCATGAGATGAATTATCCCGTCTGTCCAGTTGGCTATAAATTGCTCCCTCTTTTTTGTCAGAAGTGCTACTTGTACGCATCGCACACTGTACTGGGGTCAATTATTTTTGTGGTTCCTGACATTCATCGCACGCACACTCTGCGTAACTGCTGCACAAATGTGTATTCAAAGTACTACTGCAACGCTGTCTGTGCACAAGGTTGCCGCATGCTGTCTATCCTCTCAACATCATGGGCACTGCTTGCCTGTCAGGACATGGTGCCACCAAGCTGTAACAATGATCACGTCAACCAGTACAAGAGACCACATATTTTCAAAGTACAAATTGGAAACCAATCACATACACCGGTAGCGCCATGTAAGATAGTTTAGTTTAGTTTGGATTACAAAGGCATTCAACCTGGATTGGCTGCTCAACCTATGAGAACGAGGTAAACCTCAAAACAAACATGTAAGATAAGATCAGCAAACAGCAAATCAAATTAGGCGCTGGCGTTCTCACCCCCACCACAGGCACCGATTCTAGTGATGCCATCACTATCGATCCGCCCTGTGCCTGTAGTGATAGGACGGCTCTACGTTGCGAGAGAGCACACCCGGGTGGGGAGATGCACCCAGGTGGGGAGACGCACTATCGATCCTGTGGGCAACTGCCCCACGCTCACCAGCGACAGAGCAGAACTGCAGCTGTGCTAGTAGCAGTACAAAAAGGCATTACTGAAATTGTTACAGACAGTGCCTCATCCCTCTTTCAGATTAGAAACGCAGCTATTGAACCCAATGGCTGTACTCCACCATTTGCATAGGGAAGTACTCAAGGACATTGTAAATCTTATCCAATCCTCACCTTTTACCGTCACTTTTTACAAGGTGAAACCCCACTCTGGTATTATTGACAATGAGGGTGCAGATTAGCTAGCACACAAAGCAGCAGTCAATCAAAATTCTGACATTTTGGTAAGGTAAGGTTACATCACTATATATGCCTCAAAGGGCATCTCAGCGGAAGTTTGGAAAAAGCCTGAAACTACACCTGGCTAAACAAAAGACACAGAAGCTAGAGGAAACGTGAAACTGAATTCTGGCATTTCCTTCCTGCCCGCTACTGACCCCTTTTACAGCCTGTTCTGGTTAGGCGTGCCTTACAAAGATGGCTCCCTTGCAGAAAAGCTACAAGTTTTGACTAACCCGCATGACAAGCCAAAACATCATATGCACGTCCACCATCACCACTTGGTGAAGCTAACACAGATACACTGTTTTACAAGCTCTGGCAAAAATTGCATGACACGCCTGAGCGCCCAGTACAGCCCGACCCTTACACACAGCAACCTAATGCAAAGCCCCTTGCTCAGTATGCTTAACTCAGTAACAAATTCTGGTACATGCCAAGCGTGACTTAAGGAACAGGAACAATTTGTTAAGTATAGGACACCATACCAGACGTGCCCTTTCCAGTACTGTTATCAACTCTCATCAGGAGCCGGTTTCAGGCCAAGCCTGCAGCCCTCTTGATCCCCATTGATTTTTCCTTTCCTTTTCGCGGTGGAGGAGCTTTACAGTATTTGATACCAAAGTGGCTCCTTTTCCTTATTTGATGTGGGGAGTGGTTTTCACTGCCTGCGTAGTTTATCTATTCTTTCTTTTCTATAGGACGGATACAATACACACAGACAAACACACCAAAAGGTTTAGTTAGCCACATGACAGGTCCTGCCACGTACCCTTTGTGCGGAGGATCAGACAGTGCTCCACACATGCTTCTTAGGTGCAACAACCATACTCTGAAGAGAATGCACATAAACTGACACCACCACGCAGTTAGCCGTTGCGATGAAGAGGTCAGCAAAGGCAAGCTGGGCTCAGCAATCGTTACAATGGATGCTTGTAACATTGAAAAGCTATGTGACCTTTACATTGAACCCCTCGATGACACTAAAAGAAACATTCCCGACTGGGTTTTCCCAACACAACAGAACTTTTCAACCAGGCATGAAAGTCGTCCAGATGGCGTGTTTGTCATGCCCATTGAAGGAAGAGGCAGGTAGTTGGACCCTAAACAGATTCTCTTAAGGGACAGAGACACACATCTTGTAGAGTTAATCTGCTCATAAACCGGCAACAGACATTAGACAAAGCGCACAACCAACATCTACCTCTTATTCAGCGCCTACGAACAAGGAGCCTCCGAGGCATCTCTCGAAACAACAGTTACACATAATGTTACACTCCGAGTACAAGGATCGTTGTTGAAGTTGGGGGCACAATCTACAATCGATACACCATAACTTCTTTACTAAATCTAATCATTCCCCTGCACAAAGTGCACCAACTAGCTACTAAGCTACATGCCATGCAATAAAAATACATTTTGCCGTTCTTCTCATCAACCTGGCTGCCCCCCCTACTTTCTTTTATTTCTTCCAGCCTGCCTCTCTTGCTCCCTTTTTATGTATCAACTTTCAGTTCGTTTCAACCTCGTAGTAGGGAGTTTGCTATCTCCCCTTGACCTATGCAATACACCAACAGCATAAAAAGCTTAAACAAGATCACGAAAACAAGACACAAAATACACTTCAACTACAGTGATAATGGGGGATCTGATGGAGGGGTTACTGGTACAGCGGCTGGCTTCAGGAGAGCTAGGCGCAGGCCACATTGCATTGCTGACAACCCGCTGGATCCTCACTAGTCTCCAGTGTCTCGATTTTTGGTGGGGCTCTGGCTAGTTAGAGCACTAATTAAAGCCTTTCCTTAATACACGCTGGTGCTTTTAAGCGTAGACTTTTACTTTTAAGCTGGAATAGATAAGGTGTTCTCGCATGAACAATGTCAAAACAAGAATCAAATTTGTTTATTAATGTTTAATGTTGCTTCTCAGGTATTATTGTCACGACAGACTATCTCATTTAACTTCTCGGCGATTTTGAGTAAAGGTATGTTGCTTTCTACAGTGTCTGGCCCCTGCAGGGGCAGGTCTGTCTTGCTGGCTAACTAATGACTCCTTTTTCGTTATAGATGTGGGGGGAGGTGTCCTCTACTTGTATTTCTCTTTCTTCCTTCGTACAAGTCTTTTGTTTCCAAACTTTTATTGAATGGAGTGTTGTGCATAGTGTATTTCTTTGCAGCATTGTATTAGCTAAGTTAAACCCAAACAAATAACACAAATTTCCATATGTCATGCCAGTAGCGAATCAGCTGTATGTACGATGTATATTGCTTTTTCTTACGCATTCATTTTCCAGCAGAAGCCAAATAAAAGGCAAAAAAGGGTATGAGAAGGGCAAAGAAGAGGCAAAAAGTAAGATGGAAACGAAGCAGAATACATTTCAGAAAGCAGCACTATTGGGGGGAAGAACGAGCATCACACAATGAAATCAGACTCGGGATCTTCAGCACCTATGACTCATTCCCTCATTTTGGATAAATTAGCTGCGCGCCACCAGATACGCTGCTCGCCGACAGCATCTCTTGCTCCCACTCAGCCTTGTGCGCCTCGGCCTCATCTTCCGTCATCTTACGCGCTGCATTTTACAAGCAAGAACAGGAACACAGTTGCAGTGAGCGCAACCCAACCGACAACCAAAAGAAAGGCCAAGGCTCTATGTATGCAAGCATAATAGCGCAAATGCATGTGCTGGCCTAGCTGCAAGAACGTACAGCGCACAAACACTTTGTGCTTCGACCTTCACACAAACAAAAGAACAGACCATTCTCCTGATCAGGCAGGAAGCACGTCAAACAAGAAGCGACTACAAAGACTGCTTGTACTTTCTGCACCCTCGTCCTGCATACCAGAAAGTTCTGGGTTGACGGCAAGCGTGTCCTTTTTATGTTCAACCTGTTGAGGGAAAGGGCTCGCAATTCAACATGAATGCTCTTGCCACTTCAATCAGGCATCGTAATTCAGCTGAAGCTGCACCTCTTTTAAAGAGAAGAGCAGTCGTTTGAAGCTTGTGTTGATAAAATTGCCCTTATCTGCTTGCAGAATTGGGGACAGGCTTAGAAAGTTAAGCAGGCCACCACTTGGCATCTCTGGGTAGTGTTGGCTGTTTTATTGACGGTTTTCTTACCTCTTGCCCCCTCTGGTTTATGAAGACCTGAACAAATTCACCCAGGAAAGAAAACACTGAATGGATTTTGAGGCAATGTGCTATGCAAACAGGTGAAGGCACCGCACCCACCACTTTATCGCCATGGACTGCTACAACTCGACCCTGTTGGTTTGGAACAAGTGTTCTTAAAAGCAAGGAAGCAAAAATAGAGTGAATATTTGGGCGATAGGCAGTCTCGTCCAACGTAGATGCAAAAGCATAACAATATCATATACAACAATACCAATACAAAACGTCGTGCTTGTCCGGCGGCTGGATGGAAGCTTCATAATGACTACTACCTGACGCGTACCGCCTCTGTATTGATTTCCCACATAATCTCCTTCCTCAATGTGCTGCACATGAAAAAATCATCATACATGTTCAGCATCACAGGTTGATTGAGGGACAGGATGTGATGAATTGATCTATGGCGTGGCAAAAAAAGGGCGCATTGTCCACACGCTGTTTCAAACCTTTCCCCCATCTCCTGTAAATCCCATGGCAAGAGGAATAGTGCACTGAATGCTATTATTCAAATCGAATATTATTTAAATTGAATTTAAATGTTTAAATGCTCGCAAATCGATATTTACGGCGCGTTTACAACGGCGGGTTAAGGTTAAGTCAATTAACCCGACTTGCACTTTTCGAATTAACCGCGGTAGCTATTTTAACCCCGTTTGCATTTACAACAAACAGGGTTAATATTAGGTCAAACACCTGCTCCTTTCTGTCGCTGTTGGTGCCAACGTGCTCATGAATCTGTTTAGTAATCCCCTGTGAACTATCATAATCGTGGCATGCAGAACATGAACTTTGTTCATCTTTGACCAGAGGCAAAACTCGGGTCTCCTGGCCTTTTTGACCTGTCGGCATGTTTTCCTCTGTTTTAATATCTCATTTCAATTGCATCCTGGCCTTCCTGGAATTTTTTTAGCCCTTAACCTTTTTATTTTTTTTTCTCCCGGGGGGGGGGTGGGAGAAAAAAATAATTTATTTAACCCGATTGAATTTCCTTAACCTCACATTTAACCACGCGTTGTAAACACACATTCGGGTTAAATATTTCCAATATTCATTAACCTTAACCATTAACCCGCCGTTGTAAACGCGCCGTTATTAGCACGGAGTTTAGACACTATCTGAGTATAGATTATAATTATAAATTATAATGCTCATAGTAGATGAATAATTGTTAAGGGTCTTCATAATCCCACGGTTCAGTAGTAAGGAAATCCCAAACTTTCCACTATTATTTAATCGACTGTCAAACACCCTTCTTTTATGACCTACTCACACGATGGTGTGAATTTCCCATAGGAGGTTACCTGGGCGTAAGCCAGAACACACTCCTTTTTGCATAAGAGGTGCAGCAACTACCTACACGTCACTTCATCAAATTGGATCCAACCTAACTTCAAACTGATGCTGACTTTATAAGCTACTCGAGCATGTGCAAGACCAGATTTAGACAAATCGTCATGCGAACAGAATGACAAGACTAAAACCACGCGTCGTGCACCTGTACCCTAGATGCGTGCTTTCCAGGAGGAATGGCATAATAATTTGCATATTTTGCAATGGTCTTAATTTATCATAAGGATTTCAAACTCCAAACATCACTCAGTTTGGTGCGCTGGGTGGTCAGATACGGCATATGGCAGCACAATAAGGGTTCACGCTGCACCGAGCTCAGCTGCATTGGAATCCTTGGAATCAGCCCTGCTTATCAGAGCTGAGCTTGGAACCTGCCAGTTAGGGGGGCCACACCCTAGGAGCACGCGAAAACCATGCCCATTTTGGGCCTCAGATAACCCTCTGTGATTTTCCTTCATGTGGGCCTGAGTTTATATCAATTAATGCCCAGACCCCAAAAATTGCAAATTCCTTTAGAAATGCAAAGCTGCTTTTTCACATAGTCTCTACTATCCATGGCCAGGTCATGCATACACAAGTACCAACCTTCATTCTTCCATGAGAAATGCAAGCAACGTTGACGTACTGCCGCTGCGTCCAAACTCCCAGCCGCCTACAATAGCGACTTTGGCCACCTGGTTATGTAGAGGGTATGTGCCGTTTTCCGAGGCAGCTCGGGCGAATTGCCCTTTCCAACCTGCAAGGTGGTGGGAAGTTGACAAGATGAGAGTGAGAAAACTCATGTGCTATTGATGAGCACAAGCATGGTCTAAGCTTTATTTAGAAAGCACGTGTTTGTAAACGGAATGACCTGACTTTGCTTATGCATGATTTGATTTTCTCATATTTGTTAGCATGACCCATATCTGAGCGTCTGTCATGCACATTATTCTCACTCTGGACCCAGTGTTTCAACCGAGCAAGGTACAACACCTCCTCACCTGCTGCAGACGGATCTGGGCCCTTGGCGCCCCCAAAACCAAACCCCGCCGCGATGGAGGCACGACCGCCCCTACTGCCTACAGAGACAAAATGTGTTTGGCAGCTGTATGCTTATATCTTATATAGACTTATATACATACAGGACACGTGTCCGGCGATATGTCATGCAAAAGCAATAACGCGACAGCATTGCTTCCTTTCCCAACGCTCTCTTTCCGTTGTGACTGATTGGTGGCGATTGCGTGTGTAATTGTAGGCATTCCTCAATGCTGAAGATGAAATCAACTGCCCCCTCTAGTCTGAACATCCCTCCTGGGAAATGGTGCTGCAGGGCTGCACATACTTCAGTCCACAAGAAACCTGGGACCGCCGAGTCCAGCACTTCCCTGATGGAAGCGAGAGGGTCCAGGATCACCCTGGCACCCATCTGATGCATGCGGCGGAGCGCGCCTTCCACTATTTGTGGGAGGCAGCCTTCTGGCAAGATGGCGTCGACGACAGGATCCTCCTCAGACTTGGCTCCACCACGTCCATGAGGCTGCATTGCGGAGGGAATGAGAGTAGATCAAAGTGTAATAATTGAGAATTGAACAAAAAGTGATCTCCTAAGGCCAAGCGCCACGAAGTGTACTTTATTTTCCTGCGGAAAACCAAACAAGTTCAGGACAAATGAAAAGTGCTTCCCTCCGTATTCGTCACATCCTGTTTTCCTGTGCAGATCCCCTTGCGTAATCCCCCCGCACCCTTTGTTGACATAATTCACAAAGACGATCTCTACCAGGGTCACGTCCCCAATGTGGCTGCTGGCTTGCATGGTTATCAACAAATGTTTGGCTGTGGTCTGCGGGTGAAGAGATCAATCAATTCAAGGGATTAATGTTGGCCTGAAGTTTTTGTAATGTGTCATACAGCGACATAGTAGTTTAACATGATCATCTGTTTGCAAACCATACTGCAGATCACTCACATCAACCAGCTGCTTGTTGCCGAGATCCACAGCATCCCCACGAAGGTGGTCGTGGGGATGCTGTGGACCTAGGCGCCTGGAAAAAATGGAACAAAAGTAAGTTTGCTGAAAGGCTGAGCTATACTAAACATTGATGGACAAGCATGAATACAAGCGCACTCAGGGAGTAATGGCGTGCATGCGCACATAGATTTGCATCGATTGTGTAACATTAATTACTGGGGCAGACGGAGTTGTGCCCGCAAGGTACACGAATCTGCGTCGTTACAGATTGGGGCGAGAACACATAGATATATTTGCATCGATTGGAGCAATTGTGGCTATTGCTCATGACAATGACTCACGCGTTGCTTGCGTTAACCCGCCCTACGAAGGGCAGGTCCTCGAGGCAGGAGACCAGCTCGCGGGCATTTAGGAGCGTGGAACACTACTCTAGGGTCTTATCATAAGACTCTTATCACTCAAATGTGCTTGGCGATGCTGATACCAACTTTAGCCTGCATACCACAGCAGTTGAATGCCAACATACTTATTTTTATTTTACAAAATTTGATTAATAACTATTTCGCAGGATGCCAAAATTTTAAAGACAGATCTCAAATGACTCAACCCCTGTCAAACTGAAAAAGCCTTGCAAAATTCAGTATTGTATTATTGGCGCACATAATGACGAATCCCTGTGGGAACAACTTGAGTACCAAGACGTATCTACATTGACAGACATCGCTATCGCTATTGACAGAACTATCAATGTTTGTTCTTTCTCATAAATCGGTCCCTACCTTCTCTTTTAGTGTGAATGAATAATTATGTATTTTGTTAGTATTACTTAATTATTCTACATATTTCGATGTGTGTTTGGGGAAGCCGAAGTGCCAAAATGCTGAAAAGATACCAATGAGAATGACAATTAACGGCGTGTTTTCAATGGACCGTGGTTCACAAAAATTAAGTTAATGGCTGAACAACGCTAATTTTTAAAACTACGAACAACGTTTTCAATGCGTGGTTCATGACGTTCATGACGTTCAGCATTCAATAGATTTAATAGGTCAAAGTTGATTCAAATAAAGTTATAATCATGTCAAACTTCTTTGATGATGTCTTGTTCAAACTTACGATTGATCCGCTCTGCTTGCTGCAAGAGCTTCGTTCCAGTTCCAAACATCAGCGTGCTGCAAGAAGGGAAGAAGAAGTTAACCACAGTAAGGAGGAGTCAGAGAGCCTGGCCGTGGTGGAGTGCTTGTTGTGCCTAGAGGTAGGACAGCTAACAGCTGTCGCTCACGCACGCGCACGCACGCACGCACACACACACACACACACACACACACACACACACACACACACACACACACACACACACACACACACACACACACACACACACACACACACACACAC
>Ga0307942_1002046_pt1:10000-16302 | contig 16302 bp, 18 predicted proteins | sample OrgLakmetagen175_FD_201846 | JGI IMG/M metagenome (GOLD analysis project Ga0307942, IMG submission 201846) | Saline water microbial communities from Organic Lake, Antarctica - #175 | ecosystem: Environmental > Aquatic > Non-marine Saline and Alkaline > Saline | place: Antarctica... | reverse complement strand
GTAAGGTAACATCGCTATATACGCCTCAAAGGGCATCTCAGCGGAAGCTGCTCCACTGGTGCTGCCTAAAGGTAAGGTAACATCGCTATATACGCCTCAAAGGGCATCTCAGCGGAAGCTGCTCCACTGGTGCTGCCTAAAGGTAAGGTAAGGTAACATCGCTATATACGCCTCAAAGGGCATCTCAGCGGAAGCTGCTCCACTGGTGCTGCCTAAAGGTAAGGTAAGGTAACATCGCTATATACGCCTCAAAGGGCATCTCAGCGGAAGCTGCTCCACTGGTGCTGCCTAAAGGTAAGGTAACATCGCTATATACGCCTCAAAGGGCATCTCAGCGGAAGCTGCTCCACCAGTGCTGCCTAAAGGTAAGGTAAGGTAACATCGCTATATACGCCTCAAAGGGCATTCAGCGGAAGCTGCTCCACTGGTGCTGCCTAAAGTTAAGGTAACATCGCTATATACGCTTCAAAGGGCATCTCAGCGAAAGCTGCTCCACTGGTGCTGCCTAAAGCTCGCCCTCTCTACTTGTGCAACACATACAGATAGAAGTCAAAAGATGCAGCACCGAAATTTTCCAAAGCAAAGAGACGCCAAAAGACGCTTGAACTCCCTTGTTGATATGAGCAAGGACCTCAGATGCATCATTATACATATTGCACCTACCCAATTACTGGCAGCACAAACAACACAGGGAATTTCGATTCTCAAAACAAAGCCCACCCAAACCTTTATATGCCAAAGCACAGCCCAGACTACTGCCACCACACCATCACGTCCTATACATGTGTCTCTTCTGAAGGGCGTATTATACCTTGTTGTACCATTTTCCACGACTGCCTACGTCTGCTTGTGCTAGCAGGCATGCACCATGTGTGCTTTGTTGGATCGTTTTATAACCATTTGTCCAGCAGCGCTATGCCTGATAATAATCATTTTATTTATAATGACAGTTGCCGCGTCGCTTTTGGCAGATGAGACAGATTGGTGGGCCTTCTGTATCGCTGCACTGAGCGGCACGCATACCATCGTGTATCAAATCTGTGCGGCAGAGCATGACATTCCTTCTTATCCCAGAAGTGATACTGAGTCAAATCAAATCAGTGCCACAGCAAAAATACAAGTCTCAAAAATCAACTAATCAACCAATTGGGCGTGACAACTTGTATTCTTCCAAGAGAAATTACTCATGTCCTCCTCAACAATGCCTTCCTTGGTCAGTTCTTAGTATTTTGTGCAGCAAATTTTGGACTGATGGTTTGATTTTGATTTAGAACCTAGTTTGTGTTGGACGTGCATGTGTGCTTTTACAGCATCGAGATCTGAGAAAATGGAGAGCCTTCCTGCTGGAGGCCCTGGTTGGCAGGTGTTAAGAGTACCTGGTAGGCAAGCTGGGGGAGGGTTTTTCACCCTTGCTGGCCAGAATATGGATGAATGGGGACGGGCGTCGGTTATAATGTGGATATCATGGCCACTTTATTGTTCCGCAGAGCACTTTGCTACGGCATCAGCACACTCATTCCCTAGGATGCCAGCATGAGCTTCAACCTTGCAGACTTGGTTGGTGTCTTTAAATTGCAGGATGTTGTACGATGATTTCTAAGAGTTTGGCATGTTTATGCCGTTTCATGCGCCGAGGGTAGAGGATGCTATTTCTTATTTGCCATAGTGCACCAGCGCTGTCTGTTGCAATATGGGTGTGTTCATTTATGAAGGCAGCAGCAAGTCCTACTAGCTCGGATCTGTTTATGGTTTTGTTAATGCGTGTCCCTCCAGGATTTACTGTGGTGATTTTGTTGGATTGAGGGTGGTAGACTCCAGCTCCAATAGACTGAGATCCATTTTCTTTGTTTGTAATAATACTCCCATCTGTGAAGACCCGGTCTTGTTCATGATTTCCTTTCTCAGCAGAACAATAGACTTTTTCTTTTTCTTTCTGAGCTTATGGATTTATCTGTGGCTGGCCGAGACCAGTCAGCAGCCAATCAGCCAAACAACCTGGCTGAAGGTCACCCCCCATTGTAACCATTACACTATCTTAATAAATGTGTGGGGCGTTTTCTCCCTGCGTAGTATTCGCTTCCTTTTCTTGCCCAGCTCAGTGCCATGCTTCATCATAAGCTTCTGGGTTCTTGTGCTGCCGGCTTCGCTAACAGCCATGATGGTTCGCTTGAAAATTACAACAGGACAAAATACCCCCGTCAGCACACCAAACCAAAACAATTCTTGTTCACAATTAAGCAAGAAATTTGCGCATGCATCCCCAGATGACATTAAATGTTGAAAAGGGACCTGCTCCGTGCAGGGCCGTTCTAATTTACAGTCTGGATCATTGTTGTACTCTCACCCCCTATGTAGCACTACGCACGTTGCAAGCACTATTATGTTTGAGGAGGCCAAATCTTGAGCCACACTCAATGCCAGTGATATGTACCATACTGCAGTCAGTAAACCAGATACCAAAGATTGAGCACTGATCAATGCTTTGCCCTATTTCACATGGGGAGTGCAGTGCGCTGCCTGCGCAGTTTTCCCCCTCTTTCTGTTGAGAGCTCAGCTGAAATGCCAGGCAGCAAAAGCACCACACAGGAGTTGCTGTCCGAGTAATACCCTTCAAAAGATCAGGTGCAGCACGCAAGTGCGAGGGACGTCCCTCGATGCTCTACTTCTTGCTAGACATCTTTGGGAACGCAGCCTTGGTGAAGGAATCAAAGCTGGCTTGGGCGCCCTCCCTGTACACAAGAAGCATGAAGAAGAGGTGCAAGGGAGGTGTACACAGGCAGCATGAAGAAGAGGTGCAAGGGAGGTGTACACAAGTAGCATGAAGAAAAGGTGCAAGGGAAGTGCACACAAGTAGCATGAAGAAGAGGTGCAAGGGAGGTGTACACAAGCAGCATGAAGAAGAGGCGCAAGGGAGGTGCACACAAGTAGCATGAAGAAGAGGTGCAAGGGAGGTGTACACAAGCAGCATGAAGAAGAGGCGCAAGGGAGGTGCGTTGAGCTTTAACTTGACAAATGAGGGCATGCATAAATGATTGAGCCTTGTTAACTTGACAAATGAGGGCATGCATAAATGGTTGAGCCTTGTTAACTTGACAAATGAGAAATGAGCGCATGCATAAATGGTTGAGCCTTGTTAACTTGACAAATGAGCGCATGCATAAATGGTTGAGCCTTGTTAACTTGACAAATGAGGGCATGCATAAATGATTGAGCCCTGCCTCAGGGAAGAAAAACACTTAATTATTAAAGAGCATCGAATGAAGAAGTGTTGCATGTGACATCAAAGTGTTGCAAGTTTCAAAGTGTTGCATGTTATATTAAAGGGTTGCATGTTATATAAAAGTGTTGCATGTTATATCAAAGTGGCTTCCGTTCCTTTTCCTGTCAAATCATACCCTGTCTGTTCCTTGTTCTTTTAGCAGCAAACGCCAATGGAGCAACAACACACTTGAGTCGAGCATCATAGCCATGGGCTATTTTTTGGGTTGGCCAGAACCGTATATACACACCGTATGTATGATATTCCCCAGCTAAAAATACCATACGCACACCGTATATATGTGGTATATATGTACATATGTATGGCTGTGGCCAACCCTAGCTATTTGTAAGTGCATGAAAAGAGGGCATCACTCGTCAAGTGGAAGTGTTAAGCACGGAAAGCATGCACGGAGCAAGGCAGGAGGATTGCTGTTTAGACAAGTCTGGTAGTACATGTATGTGCTCGCATCCACTATCTACATCCATGTGCTGCCAAACAATACATACTCACGCACACCCAGGCACATTCAAGCACTCTCACGCACACACACACACGTGCACACGCACAATCCTACACGCACACACCTCTCGGCAGGGTCTGTGGCGTAGCGGTAAGCGTACACACTGGTCACAGCCAGGCCCACAAACTCCAGGAAGGGGCTGATAAGGGGAATGCGGTCCACAGCGTCTACGGTTGCTCCGATGGCGATTTGGGCAACCACAGAGGCAATGACGATGGCAATGGCAGCGGGCTTTTCGCTGTCAGGGATGGACTCCCACTTGTTCTGTGTAAAGTTGGGCAGTGGGAGAGACAGATGAGTTATCTTTTGACTGAGGGGGTTTTGACTGAGGGACACTGTCGCTCTGCCTTACTGAGATTTTGGATCACTACCTCACCTCTCCTTGGTGGCCATACACTGGACACAAGTCCGACCCACACAGCACTTCAGGGTTGTTGTGTGCCAGGCAGAGCAAACCACAATGTTTCAACCGGAAAGTGCTCTTCCATTAGATCTTTCAGAGTGCACATCCCGCTCATTGGTAGATGAAACCCTTGCCATTGCCACTACATGTCAAGCTGAACCTGTTCATTTTCATGCTTGCATCTCCATCGTGAAGCACACTTGCGCTCGATGAAACTCTGTCAGGTCAAGATTCACCCCCCCCCCCCATTCTCCAAGGAGGTTACCTGAGCCTTTGCAAAGAGCTCCTCAACCTTCTTTGTCATGTCATCAGAGGATTCTGCTGCCTTGCTTGGGGGAGGGGGTGCAGCAGCAGAGGTAGACTGGGAGGGAGGAGGGGGTGCTGCAGCATCAGCAGAGGGGGGAGGGGGAGGAGGAGATGATGAAGCCTTGGGGCTTTTCCCTCTTGGTCCCTTGTCTTCCGTGGCACGAATCAGGACGCTCAAGGGGGAGCGGCGGGCTGCGAGGGGAGAGGAGCAAAGATGTAGTGAAGAAATCTTCGGCAAAGTCCAAGAGAGCAGCTACGATCGTGCCTCAGCACTCACATAGTTGTGGTACCGATGATGGGCTGAAGGAGGCTCCCACGACGTGCTTGCGGGCAAGCGTGGTGTTGCTTACGGTGGGAAGCATTTTAAGGGCCATGTTTGCAAGTGGGTAGAACGTTAAATATAGATAATTGAATCCTGTAATGTAAATGCCAAGTACTGGATTGCTAAATTAAAGATGCAGAACACAGAACTCCCTCCGGCTGAATTGACTGCCACCCAATATGTCATCTTAGCAGAGTGAGCTTGCTTTTGTGGGATGATCCAAAGTTCTAAGGCCTTCGAATCCATTCAAATGCATGAGCCCGTTGTTTGCAATTCAGGAACCAGCGCAAGAAGAAGGCCCTTGCTGACACCAAAAACCAGTATGGCAGGGTGGCAGAAGAAAATAAGGCTCTCCTGGAGCAGTTGGAGTTCACACAGCGTGAGAACTACGAGGTCACAGAGCACCTGAGGGAGGAGCTGCTGCTCAAAAGCCATCGCATTGCAGAGCTTGAGGCTAAGATTCTGCAGGTGCGCATGCACGTATACCTCTGCACTCATGCACGTCGAACACACACACACACACACACAAACAAAAACACACACACATGTACATGAAGGCACAATACAATCCAAGCAAAGACATATTCCCATGTAATTTCACGCACATGCATGCATACACACACATAACACACACACATACACACACACAGACATACCCATACACACAAACATATGTACACGCAAACACACATAGACGTGTACACACATTGACACGTGCAAGCTCATGTACACGTGCATGCAAACACACATCTGCTCAAAGATACGCAATCAGACAGACAGACACGCTCACACACACACACGCACACACACACTCTCACACACACAACACATGCTCGAGCATACATATACACATACAAGCACAAGCACACTCATACACATACAAGCACATACACACATACACACACAGTAATGCTTAAAAACATGTGCCACAAACAAACGGACACACACACAAACGGACACTCACATACACAGGATGGAGAACAGCATGCACACACATACACATACGCATACACATACATATACACATACATATACACAGGAGGATACACATACACAGGATGGATTTACATGCGCATATGGATACACATACACAGGATGGATACACACACATATGCATACACATACACATACACAGGATGGAGAGCAGCATGCAGCGGAGCTGGTACGTCAAGAAGAGGCTGCAGCAGCACGTGAGGCGGCATTGATAGAGCAGGCAAAGTGGGTACGATGACAAAATGATGGCACGATGATGTATTTGATTGAGGAGAAGTGTGAGATACTCTGGGGGGGGGTGGGGCTCCAATCAGCGTTGGTGCTATTATGGAGTTTGCCCTAATTAGGTCAGTCAGGTTGTACACTGATCCTTGTGCAACCAGCTGCAACTTCAAATATCATGCACGACACGCACGCACGCACGCACGCACTTACACACACACACACGTGCACACACACTCACACACACACACACACACACACACACACACACACA
>Ga0307942_1002046_pt1:0-5000 | contig 16302 bp, 18 predicted proteins | sample OrgLakmetagen175_FD_201846 | JGI IMG/M metagenome (GOLD analysis project Ga0307942, IMG submission 201846) | Saline water microbial communities from Organic Lake, Antarctica - #175 | ecosystem: Environmental > Aquatic > Non-marine Saline and Alkaline > Saline | place: Antarctica: Organic... | reverse complement strand
TGGTGGGTGCCCATGCCCAGTGTGTTGAGTACTCATACTCTGTGTGGTGGGTGCCCATGCCCTGTGTGGTGGTGCGCAAGCCCAGTGTGGTGGTACGCAAGCCCAGTGTGGTGGGTGTTGATGCCCGGTGTGTTGGGTGCTCATACTCTGTGTGGTGGGTGCCCTGCCCAGTGTGTTGAGTACTCATACTCTGTGTGGTGGGTGCTCATGCCCAGTGTGTTGAGTACTCATACTCTGTGTGGTGGGTGCCCATGCCCAGTGTGGTGGTGCGCAAGCCCAGTGTGGTGGGTGCGCAAGCCCAGTGCGTTGGGTGTTGATGCCCGGTGTGTTGGGTGCTCATGCCCAGTGTGGTGGGTGCCCATGCCCAGTGTGGTGGTGCGCAAGCCCAGTGTGGTGGGTGCGCAAGCCCAGTGCGTTGGGTGTTGATGCCCAGTGTTGTTGGTGGGTGCTCGTGCTCCATGTGGTGGGTGCTTGTTCACGTACCCACGCCTACATCACTCCATACACAGACGCCTGCATTGTTTCCTAATATTACTTGTCACAGAGAATGATCCACGCCAAAGCAATTTTCTCACTCTGGTGCCTGTATCTGTCTTTTATCTTTCGTTATTTCCTTATTCCAAAGGCCTGCGCATAAACTTATCTCACGCCCCGCACAGAGCCTCCAACTATATCAAACATGCTGCAGCTTGTACTCACACCTCAAGCCTGCACCATGCGTCCATGTCTGGACACTTTTGGCTGCACACGGTGCCCACTTTTTGACGCACGCAGTCCCCACTTCTTGACGCACACGGTGCCTTCACCATCCCTGCCTGCCTAAGTCATGTGAAGAAACAACTGAGTGTTCACAGGGTTGGCTTGAAACATACACACATCCGTACGCTGTTTATGCGCTGTTTATACGCTGTTCATACGGTGCCTGTACGCATGTGTATATACGCTGTTTACACAATTTTTATACGGTGTGTATACGCTGTTCATACGGTGTCTGTACACATGTGTATATACGCTGTTTACACAATATTTATACGGTGTGTATACGCTGTTCATACGGTGTCTGTACGCATGTGTGTATACGCTGTTTATACAATTTTTATACGCTGTGTATACGCTGTTCATACGGTGTTTGTACGCATGTGTATATACGCTGTTTACACAATTTTTATACGCTGTGTATACGCTGTTCATACGGTGCCTGTACGCATGTGTATATACGCTGTTTACACAATATTTATACGCTGTGTGTACGCTGTTCATACGGTGCCTGTACGCATGTGTATATACGCTGTTTACACAATATTTATACGCTGTGTATACGCTGTTCATACGGTGTCAGTACGCATGTGTATATACGCTGTTTACACGGTGTCTGTACGCATGTGTATATACGCTGTTTACACAATATTTATACGGTGTGTATACGCTGTTCATACGGTGCCTGTACGCATGTGTATATACGCTGTTTACACAATTTTTATACGCTGTGTATACGGTGGAAAAACACCATATGCATGGCCCTTTACGGAACCCCAATACAAGCAATTGGCGGTTGAGCCCATTCGTACAAAGCAAGAAAAGAGGTGTATATGAAACAATTCTGACCATTTCTGTGTGTATGGGCATACACATCATACCTGTGTTTTTACAATGCTGCATCTGTCACTTAAGACCATCTCTGTGTGTATGGGAATACACTTCATACCTGTGCTTTTACAATGCTGCATCTTTCACTTAAACCTCAGACTTGCGTACTTTGATACTTGTCCAAACTTCCATTAACAAGTAAAACGACTGTGGTACTTTCATGTTTACCCAGATCATGGATGATGCGGAACGGGAGAGGATGGCAGTGCTGCAAGCCACACACACCCAGGTAAGTGCTGCATGCCGCATGGCTTGCCATAGCAGTTGCTGCGTTTGTAATGAGATGCTGTATGCAACACGTTTGCCATAGCAATTGCTGCGTTTGTAATGAGATGCTGTATGCAACACGCTTGCCATAGCAATTGCTGCGTTTGTAATGAGATGCTGTATGCAACACGCTTGCCATAGCAGTTGCTGCGTTTGTAATGAGATGGTGTATGCAACATGCTTGCCATAACACTTGCTGCATTGGTAATGAGAAACTGTATGCAACACGCTTGCCATAGCAGTTGCTGCGCTGATCATGAAATGCTGCAAGTCACAAACAAACCAAGCTGTTTGTGCGGATGTTTGATGCTGCATACCACATGCCTTCCCAGATATTTACAACGCTGATCACCCATTGCTGCAAAAAACTTGAGTGCTTACAAATAAATGTGTGCATTGCGCGCGAACAAAGATAAGTGTGTGCACTGCACGCGACCCAAGATAGGTGTGTGCACTGCACGCGACCCAAGATAGGTGTGTGCACTGCACGCGACTCAAGATAGGTGTGTGCACTGCACGCAACTAAAGATAAGTGTGTGCACTGCACGCGAACAAAGATAAGTGTGTGCACTGCACGCGACCCAAGATAGGTGTGTGCACTGCACGCGATTCAAGATAGGTGTGTGCACTGCACGCGATTCAAGATAGGTGTGTGCACTGCACGCAACTAAAGATAGGTGTGTGCACTGCACGCGACCCAAGATAGGTGTGTGCACTGCACGCGACTCAAGATAGGTGTGTGCACTGCACGCGACCCAAGATAGGTGTGTGCACTGCACGCGACTCAAGATAGGTGTGTGCAATGCACGCGATTCAAGATAGGTGTGTGCACTGCACGCGACTCAAGATAAGTGTGTGCACTGCACGCGACCCAAGAATGTGCAGCACGTACAACTGCAAGCGTCGACTGCAAAGAGCTTCCTAAACAGGAACTATTGCCTCAGCCTGTGAGCACTGCCACTAGAAGAAACAGCTTTTTTGTACAGGCACTGGGGTATGCTTATCAGGAACAGCTTGGGACTTTATGAAAAACGGTGCTGCCCATAAATGCTCACAGCATTGAAGCACGACACGTATTATTTGAATTACATTCTTGCAAGGATTTGTGTGCGTGCACTTCCTTTGGCCGATGTCTGTAGAATGTATGGTCTCGTGCGGTACAGGCCAACCTCAATACAGCCAAATCATGGCCATACATATGTATTGTTGGCCAGAACCATATATATACGGTGCATATACGGTATTTTTGGCAGGAAAATCACCAAATATACGGTCATATACGGTGTGTATGTACGGTTCTGGCCAACCCTATACATATGGTTATGGCCAATACCCAAGGTCAATACATTCATATGGTTATGGTCAATACCCAAGGTCAATTCATTCATGGCTATGGCCAATACCCAAGGTCAATACATTCATGGCTATGGCCAACACCCAAGGTCAATACATTCATATGGTTATGGCCATTACCCAAGGTCAATACATTCATATGGCTATGGCCAATATATGGCCATTACATTCATATGGTTATGGCCAATACCTAAGGTCAATACATTCATGCCTATGGCCAATACCTAAGGTCAATACATTCATATGGTTATGGCCAGTACCCAAGGTCAATACATTCATGACTATGGCCAACACCCAAGGTCAATACATTCATATGGTTATGGCCAATACCCAAGGTTAATACATTCATATGGTTATGGCCAATACCCAAGGTCAATACATTCATGACTATGGCCAACACCCAAGGTCAATACATTCATATGGTTATGGCCAATACCCAAGGTCAATACATTCATATGGTTATGGCCAATACCCAAGGTCAATACATTCATGACTATGGCCAACACCCAAGGTCAATACATTCATATGGTTATGGCCAATACCTAAGGTCGATACATTCATGGTTATGTTCAATACCCAAGGTCGATACATTCATGGCTATGGCCAATACCCAAGGTCAATACATTCACGGTTATGGCCAATACCCAAGGTCAATACATTCATATGGTTATGGCCAATACCTAAGGCCGATAAAATACGGCTATGGCCAATATATGGCCATTACATGGTCAAACCAAAACGGTGTGCAGTTCCTGTTAACTTTGATTCCCGCGCGACCATTTTCACATACACGTTTGTTAATGCCTGAGCTGTGCATCGCCAAAAGGGCAACACACAATCATCACCACATTTTTGCCCTTAAGTGGACTTTAAATAATTCAGTCCAACCCGGCGTCCACCTCTTCTGTCCACCACTTAGTTCTTTTTACCCATCCTTGCGTTTGTGCTAACTTATTGTTCCTGTGTCTGTGTGTGTGTGTGTGTGTGTATGTGTGTGTGCGCGCATTGCGGCACTTCCAGGTTGCTGAGGCACGGGCTGAGTCGGATGCTTTACGAAGGCTGGTCAAATTGAAGACACGGGAGCTGAAGAACACACGACGATTAGCCCAAGAGGTAAATAGTGGCGCCTTCATTCACTGTTCGTCGAGACCTAAGCTCTGTGCCTTATTGGTTACAATAGCTACAATGGGGGGTGACCTTCAGCCAGGTTGTTTGGCTGATCAACTGCTGACTGGTCTCGGCCAGCCATAATTAAATCCATAAGCTCAGAAAGAAAGAGAATGGTTACAATGGTTACAATGGGGGGTGACCTTCAGCCAGGTTGTTTGGCTGATCGGCTGCTGACTCTGTGCCTTAACTGTTTGTCTGCCTTTCGTCCTTCTCTTGTCACCCTTTCAGGTGCCTATGCTCTACCCATGCTCTGTGCCTTAACTGTTTGTCTGCCTTTTTTTCCGTCTCTTGTCACACTTTCAGGTGCCTATGCTCTACCCATGCTCTGTGCCTTCACTGTTCGTCTGCCTTTTGTCTGCCTTTCAGGTGCCTATGCTCTACCCATGCTCTGTGCCTTCACTGTTCGTTTGCCTTTTGTCTGCCTTTCGTCTTCCTTTTGTCTGCCTTTCGTCTGCCTTTTGTTTGCCTTTCAGGTGCCTATGCTCTACCTGTGCTCTGTGCCCTCACTGTTCGTCTGCCTTTTGTCTGCCTTTCGTCTGCCTGTCAGGTGCCTTCACTGTTCG
>Ga0307942_1002040_pt1 | contig 16336 bp, 22 predicted proteins | sample OrgLakmetagen175_FD_201846 | JGI IMG/M metagenome (GOLD analysis project Ga0307942, IMG submission 201846) | Saline water microbial communities from Organic Lake, Antarctica - #175 | ecosystem: Environmental > Aquatic > Non-marine Saline and Alkaline > Saline | place: Antarctica: Organic Lake... | reverse complement strand
CCTCTTGGGTGGTTATAGACTAGCCGTTGCGTAATACATTGCGTGCAGGGTCTCAAAAGCATTTTCACAAGATATGGTCACACACTTCATCAAACACATGCATGTGTACGCAAATTATCAACATCCCGCAACCACGCATGCCAGCAAATTCAGAATGTAAGGAAATGCAATCCACACGGAACAGCTGGTCCTTTTCCCCTCCAAGAGGCTTGTCACATAACCCAGGGGTGTCTGGATCCTGGGACAAGCCTCTTGGGTGGTTATAGACTAGCCGTTGCGTAATACATTGCGTGCAGGGTCTCAAAAGCATTTTCACAAGATATGGTCACACACTTCATCAAACACATGCATGTGTACGCAAATTATCAACATCCCACAACCACGCATGCCAGCAAATTCAGAATGTAAGGAAATGCAATCCACACGAAACAGCTGGTCCTTTTCCCCTCCAAGAGGCTTGTCACATAACCCAGGGGTGTCTGGATCCTGGGACAAGCCTCTTGGGTGGTTAAGGACTAGCCGTTGCGAAATACATTGCAATGAGGGTCTCAGGTTAAATACAATTTCACATATTATTGTACCCACACCATACACATACAAACACACATTTCATCAAACACATGCAGCTGTGCCAAAAATATTGACATCCCGCAACCACCCACGCCAGCAAATTCAGAATTGAAAGAATTGCAATCTGCACAGAACAGCTGGTCCTTTCTCCTCCAAGAGGCTTGTCACACAACCCAGAGGTGCATGGGTCATGGGATGGGCCTTTTGGAGGCTTGAAGATTTGCAGAGTGCGTGCAGAGAGTTAGTTAAAAGATGAGGATGCGTTTTTCCCAGGGATGTTTCATACAGCGGATTTGTGTGGTACCATGTGTCGTATTTACGCGTATTTCTAGGTGTGGCCAGAACCGTATGTATAGACCGTATATGACTGTACATTTGGTGATTTCCCTGCCAAAACACCGTATATACACCGTGTAGCCAACCCTACGTATTTCACCGTATTGAACAAATCAGTCGTTTTTGATTACAGACTTCGGCCGACGAGGCAAGCCAAGCAGCAAACTCATCACTCTGCGCCCTTTCGACCTCTCTGCCCTCTCACTACCTGGAACCCTCTCCCCTCTCTGCCTTTTCACCTGAGACCCCCTCGACCCTCCCTACCCTCTCACCTGGGACTGACGTCTCCACCCTCAGCGCCTTGTGCAGCATTGCTCGTGCCATGCCCACTATTTCATCCGGGGTTTCGCCCTGCAGAGAAATCACACACACACACAAACCATGCTGACAATCCAGGTGTTTGCATGTTCACCACCATTGCATTTGTTTCAGGCACGGCATGTGCCTTGTCTGTTTGCTATTTCATCCGGGGTTTCGCCCTGCAGAGAAATCACAACACACAAACCATGCTGACAATCCAGGTGTTTGCATGTACACCACCATTGCAATTGTTTCAGCCACGGCACGTGCCTTGTCTGTTTGCTATTTCATCCAGGGTTTCATTCATGGCAAGTCACACCATTGTACTATTTACCAGCTGCTTTTCACTGCCACTGAGTGATCACAAGCAATATCACAAGCATTACAGCACCCGATTGCACGCATGTACCTCGTTAGAGGCTGCGCCTGAAAATAGATGAATCAGGGTGAATATGAGACCCACCTTAGCTCTCAACAGGACAAGCAAGGCTGCAGCTTGTTCTGGGGAAAAGTCATCCAGCAGAATCTGCACAAAAGGGAAAAGGGAACGACTTTTAGCCGCCACAGGCCATATGCACGGATTTGCCAGGCGAAGGAGTGTCCCTGTGCGTCTCCCTGTGTGTGTTGATGCGTGTGTGTTACTGTGTGTTTTTGATTGCAGGTGTGTGTGTGTGTGTGTGCGTGCGCGTGTGTGTTAGTGTGTGTATGTGTGTGTGTGCATGTGTGTGCATGAGTGTGTGTGTGTGTGGGTGGGTGTGTGTATGTGGGTGTGAGTGTGTGTATGTATGTGCGTGTGCATGTGTGTGCATGTTTGTGTGTGTGTGTATATGTGTGTGTGTGTGTGTATGTGTGTGTATGTGTGTGTGTGTATGTGTGTGTGTGTGTGTGCATGCATATGTGTTTGAGTGTATGTGTGTGAGCGCTTGTATGGCTGCGTGCGTATGTGTGACACACACTCATGTAGAACGTATGATGCTAGAAAGTGTGCAAGCACGCTTGCATCCTTACATTGAGCATGTCCTCGGATTGCAACTCCGTCAAGTCCTTGCGCTCTATTAGATGCTCCAGCACCTGCTCGGTTGGCGCATGGGGAAGAGGCGCAAGTGTGCAGTGGCTTGTTTGTATGCGCGTTTGTTTGTGTGATTGTGCAAGGGAGTTGCACGTATGAACGTGGTTTACCTCTCGTATCTGCATGCCTGCCCTGCATGCTAATTGTCTCTTTGAAAGAGAGTGATGTCTTGTGCAAGGGCTGCTGCGGATGTGCCTGTGCTGCCTGTGCTGCCTGTGAGACAGGCGAGACTGCCCATGCGCAATCGACCCACGATTAGCAAGCATTTTCGAGCAGAATTTATATGGAGGGCGTGATTGAACACAGGGGTGGAACAAAAGTGTGACAAGAAGTGGCAATGTGGTTTCAAAATTACAATAAAAAATCGTGCATGCTCAGGCTTGCTAGCGTGATTACATCCGCAGCCAGGCACTGCAACCAAAAAGGACACTTCACATCAGGCTGGAGGGCCCTGCAGCAGCATCAAACAACAGGTTTGATCCATCAATCATTTATCCAATTGCTTCTCCTTGCATGCATCCCATGCCCATGTGCGCACGTCCTCATGCGCAGCAGACTCGTGGACAGACCTGTTGCTGCAAGCCGGTTTCAGCAGCGACGCGCAGCACCCACCCATTCAGCAGCTAAACATGGTGAGGCATCTTTGGCATGCAAGTGCGGCTGCAGCGCCCATTCGCCTCGTGGCAGATTACAAAAGCACATGACAACGCTCTTGAGCTCTCTTCCCCGCAGGCTGAGCAGTCCGTGGAGAAGGTGATGGAGAAAGCCAGCCTTGGGTCTGAGGAGAAGGCCCCCAAGGCGCCCAAGGAGAAGAAGGAGAAGCCGCCCAAGGAAAAGAAAGAGAAGAAGCCTCCTGGCGAGAGCGCTGGCGGTAAGAAAGAAAGGCAATTGAAGATAACTGACGTGACCATAAAGCACGGCTGCACAGACTTGCCTATGAAGACTGTATACGGCTTCTTGCAGTTGTGTGGGGCGTGCATTTTTTCTGAACAGATGCAGCCAGACGCACGGGCAGATTCAGACACACGCACTCTCACACACACACACACACACACACACACACACACACACACACACACGCACACACACACACACACATAAACACACATGCACACATACACACACTGTAGTTCCTGGAGAGAGAAAAAAGGAGACCAAACTGGGCATGCAAGTGTCTAAGAAGGATAGCTTCACAGACTGGTAAGGTTTTTGCATCAGTAGAATGGCAGTTTTCTTTTCAAAGACTTCAGAACGTGACGCTTTGGCAGTTGTTAAACACTGATGAAAAGGGTTCTTGAACAGCTTGTTGTAGTGATGCCATGCTGTGCCGAACTTGCAATGCAATGTGACAAACCTGCAATGCAATGTGTTAAACTTGCAATGCTTCACCCTACCTCTCACCCTACCCTGACCCGTGCGCACGTCATTGGTGCAGGGACGCTGCACACAGCAAAAATAAGCAGCGGTTGTTTTCGTTGCACAGCAGCTTCACACCTCTCATCCCTTGTCGATGTGTTCAGGTACTCTGAGTTAGTGGTGGCATCTGAGCTCATTTCTTACTACGATGTCTCTGGCTGCTACATCTTGCGCCCCTCCTCCTTTGCCATGTGGGAGGTGCGTGCTAGGTAGTTGATTTTCTACTCCAGCTATGAGCACGCCATGCTCACGGATTCCTTTTCTGCTGTCACTCTATTACGCCCCTCCGCCTTTGCCATGTGGGAGGTGCGTGCTAGGTAGTTAAATTTTAGGGTTGGCCAGAACCGTACATTTATAGGTATATACGGTGGATACTTGGTATTGTTGGCAGGGGAACCACCATACATACGGTCATATACGGTGCAGATATACAATTCTGGCCAACCCTATTTATTTTCTACTCCAGCTATGAGCACGACATGCTCACGGGTTCCTTTTATCTTCTGCTGTCACTCTATTGCACCCCTCCGCCTTTGCCATGTGGGAGGTGCATGGCCTTATATGTAAGGTTGGCCAGAACCGTAACTGTGCACCGTATATGACCGTATATTTGGTGATTTCCCAGCCAAAAATACCGTGTATAAACCGTATATATATGGTTCTGGCCAACCCTACTTATATGGATCGTGGCGGCTGCAGTCATTCCAACGTTGGTGCAGAGGTCCTTATATGGGTCCTGGCGGCTGCAGCCATTTAAATGTCGGTGCAGAGAAGGTCCTTATAAAATTGTGGCGGCTGCAGCCATATCAATGTCGGCAAAGAGAAGGTCCAAATAGGATCGTGGCGGCTGCAGCCAATTCAATGTCGGCAAAGAGAAGGTTTAAATAGGATCGTGGCGGCTGCAGCCATTTCAATGTTGGCAAACAGAAGGCCATGCCTTTTGTTACATACACAACGCTGTGCGTTGCTGACGCGCATGCCATACCGCTGCCAGGCCGAGTAGCAACGTAGCAATTCTAAAAAAGTTACGCCTTCTCACCCTCCCACATTCCTGCCACATCTATATGTAGACGCACACACACATACACACACATACACGCACACAACACACACACAACACACACACATGCACACGCACACACAGGCACACGCACACACACACACACACACACACACACACACACACACACACACACCAATGAGCACTGCTTCAGACTGTGTCAACCTAACTTTCTGTCCTGCCCATTCCCGCAACGTGCAGTTTGTCCAGCGCTTTTTCGACGACAAGATCAAGGAACTGGGGGTACAGGTGAGTGGGTTGTGTGATGCATTCCCTGTGTGTGTGACATTCTGAGATGCTACCTGACATTGCGCATGCCCTGTGTGAAAGAGTGTGCTTGCTTGCAGCTGTTGAATCCCTGTGTGACATTCTGCGGTGCTACCTGACATCGTGCAGTCCCTGTGTGTGACATCTGAGATGCTACACGACATTGCGCATGCCCTGTGTGAAATAGTGTGCTCGCTTGCTGCTGTGGATTCTGTGGTCTCTTGTTGTGCTTAAGGCAGGATCAAGGAACTGGGTGTACAATTGAGCGGGTGGTGTGTTAAAATTTCACTTGCTTGCTGCTGTGGATTCCGTGGTCTCTTGTTGTGCTCATGGCAGGATCAAGGAACTGGGTGTACACGTGAGCGGGTGGTGTGTTAAAACTTCGCTCGCTTGCTGCTGTGGATTCTGTGGTCTCTTGTTGTGCTCAAGGCTGGAACTGGGTGTACAAGTGAGCGGGTGGTGTGCTAAAATTTCGCTTGCTTGCTGCTGTGGATTCCGTGGTCTCTTGTTGTGCTCAAGGCAGGATCAAGGAACTGGGTGTACAAGTAAGCGGGTGGTGTGTTAAAATTTCGTTGCTTGCTGCTGTGGATTCTGTGGTCTCTTGTTGTGCTCAAGGCAGGATCAAGGAACTGGGTGTACAAGTAAGCGGGTGGTGTGTTAAAATTTCGTTGCTTGCTGCTGTGGATTCTGTGGTCTCTTGTTGTGCTCATGACAGGATCAAGGAACTGAGTGTACAAGTGAGCAAGTGGTGTGTTAAAACTTCGCTTGCTTGCTGCTGTGGATTCTGTGGTCTCTTGTTGTGCTCATGGCAGGATCAAGGAACTGGGTGTACAAGTAAGCGGGTGGTGTGCTAAAATATCGCTTGCTCGCTGCTGTGGATTCCGTGGTCTCGTGTTGTGCTCATGGCAGGATCGAGGAACTGGGAGGTGCAAGTGAGCGGGTGGTGTGTTTAAATTCCGCTTGCTTGCTGCTGTGGATTCCGTGGTCTCTTGTTGTGCTTGTGGCAGGATCAAGAAATTGGGAGGTGCAAGTTATAAATTCTTTGGCAGCTTCATCTTGAACATTTCTGTTCTTGCCATGTGGGATGTGGGAGGTGCAGGTGTGAACGAAAAGTGAAGTGTGAGTTGATGTCCACGAGGTTTGAAGCAAGTTGCTGCAGCCCAATAAATCGAGGGTTATGTTTAGAGTTGGCTAGAAGCGTACGTACGCAGCGTATATGGCCGTATATTTGGTGGTCTCCCTGCCAAAAACACCGTAGTACACCGTATACACCGTGTCAGGGTTGTTCAGTTCGTTTTTTGGGAAGCACGGGCTCGATAAAGTTTGTAAAAGTTCTACAACCCTCAAACTGTTTGAAGGGTTTGATGTGCAATTTTGGGAAGCGGGCCCTTGGGCTCCTCCCCCCACCTTCAAATCTTCCCAATTAGATGTGTATATTATAAATATTTATGGGGGGGAAAATGGGGCCAGAATGGGATCATGTCATCATTGTAGAGCAGAAAAAGGAGAACCTTCAGGTCTAGTGCAAGTGCCGCGTTGTCGAATTTTTAGCAGTTCAGAAATGTGTGACAAGTTTGGCCTTAAGACCAAGGTTATTTCCTGTCCTGATACAGATTACAGATCATATTTCATATATAAATCATTGAATAAGTTACTTTTACTGCAAGGGAAGAGGCGGAACTGGGGGGGGTGCTGTCCCTTGCAATTTTGACATACGCATGCTGTAAAGTTTGACAAACTCTTAAAAGTTTGTCGAACTTTGACCGAATTCCGAACGGCGCTTTTCAAATTCGTTAAAATGCGTGAAAGTTCGCAAAATCGAACTTTTGGCCGAACCTCGAACTGAACAACCCTGCACCGTATATATATATCGTTCTGGCCAATCCTAGTTATGTTCTTTTCGGGTGATTGCTTCAAGGAAACGGGGCAGCTGAACCTTCAGCGAAGCTGGAAAAGCTACCCGGCAAAGAAGCTACCCGGAAAACCAAACATCATAATGGCTGGAAATCTCAAAAACCTCAGAGAACGATCACCCTCAACCAGACATATTGGTCCTGGTCAAGGGCTTCACACCTTTTGTCATAAATGCATTGCATGGCTGAGTACCTCCATCACTGGTTGCTTGCAGTTAGGGTTGGTTAGAACCATATGTATATTATAGGTAATTATGCCGGCAAAACCTCCTAATATATACACGGTCATTACGGTGTACACGGTCATATACGGTGTACACAGTACATGTTCAGTTTGGCCAACCCTATACTTGCGATTCACATCAGCACAAAGCCACGAAATGATCCAACTCGTGCATGCTCAACCCTTGCGCACTTTTGTATTTCTGTATGATGACACAATGAAGTCCTGCTTCCAAGGTATCAGTATGATATAATAAATAACAAATCAGTATGGTTCAACACGCCACAGCAAGGGAGTAGGCCCTACCTCCCCCTCTCCTCCTCCCTCTTCCAGCCTCCTACCCATCCCAAGCCTGCCACCCTTTTACGAATTTCCTCTCACCAAAAACGTTTGCAGAACTCCTACTTCCCACTCTTCATCACGGAGGATGCGCTCAACACAGAGAAGGACCACGTTGAGGGCTTTGCCCCAGAGGTTGCGTGGGTGACCCGCTGCGGCAACAGTGATATGGATAAGCCCATCGCGATCCGGCCCACCTCTGAGACGGTACGTGCACTAAAGGATTAACAAAGGGTTTACAAAGGGGGTAAACCGGCAGCTACGTGTGTTGGGCTGATAGGCACAAAAGGAAGGAGAAAGTGTGTGGGCGGTGGTGAGCATCAAAGCAGTTCCAACGTTGGGGGAGCCTCTGTTTGGAGCCAGGGCTGAGGGAGGCTGTGTGAGTGAGTGTCGTGGGTGACGTGCTGTGGGAGCAAGGTGAGACAGAGGTGTTCGTCCCTCGCCACCTGGCCTACCTCAAAGGTAGTGCGTGCAAGAGAAAATGGAAAGTGTGTGGGTTGTGCTGAACATTGACGCAATTCAAAAAAGAAGAGCATCGGAGCAACTCCGACAAAGGGGGCCTCTGTTTGGAGCCAGGGCTAAGGAAGGCTGTGTGAGTGAGTGGCATGTGACCTGCTGTGGAAGCTGGGTGTGACAGAGGTGTCCCTCCTTCGCTGCCCAGCCTACCTCAAAGACAATTTGTTCAACTCCGGAAAGGAAGGGATGTTACAAAAGCACTGAAACAAATGCAGCATTTGCAGGACCTTTGTTTCTTACAGCTGCTGTGGGAGGCTTTATAAGTTCGAGAGCTGTTAACAAGCAGCCTCTGACACTTTAGGTGCAAGTAAGGAAGAAGTGCTGTGCGAGGGCTAGGACTTGAATTGCCCCAACTTGTGCATTTGGGAGGGAGCGCTCCTCTGTTCAGTTTCCTCTTGAGATTTTGGAAGGGAGCACACAGACTTGTTTTCCAGGCGCAGCGGGTCGTATCTTCCTGTGGGATAATTGCCCGCATAACATACCGCTTACACACACTCTCACACACACGTATACACACGCATACAAACACAAACACACAAGCATATACATACAAACACGCACACGTACACACACATGCACCCACACATCTTACACATGCACCCACACAAACACAAATGCACACACACGTACACACACGCATTCACATCCTACACATGCAGGTCATGTACCCACACAAACATAAACACACAAACACACACACACAAACACATACACAAGCACAAGTACACACGCAAACACATCCTACACACGCAGGTCATGTACCCATACAAACACAAATGCACACACACACATACACACGTACACACACTCGCATACACATCCTACACACGCAGGTCATGTACCCACACAAACACAAATGCACACACACATGTACACACACTTGCATACACATCCTACACAAGCAGGTCATGTACTCACACAAACGCAAATGCACACACACGCGCACACACACACACGTACACACACTTGCATGCACATCCTACACATGCAGGTCATGTACTCACACAAACACATGCACACACGCACACACGGACACACGTACACACACTCGCATGCTCATCCTACACACGCAGGTCATGTACCCCTACTACGCACAGTGGATCCGATCCCACAGAGACCTACCCCTGCGCCTCAACCAATGGACCAACGTTGTGCGCTGGGAGTTCAAGCACCCCACCCCTTTCATCCGATCGCGGGAGTTCTTATGGCAGGTGTGTGCGCCGGTGTGTTGTGTGTGCAATTATTACATGCGTGCGGTCGCTGGAGTTCAAGCACCCCACCCTTTTCTTCCAATCACGAGAGTTCTTGTGGCAGGTGTGTGCGCCGGTGTGTTTTGTGTGCAATTATTACATGCGTGCGGTCGCTGGAGTTCAAGCACCCCACCCTTTTCTTCCGATCACGAGAGCTCTTGTGGCAGGTGTGTGCGCCGGTGTGTTTTGTGTGCAATTATTACATGCGTGCGGTCGCTGGAGTTCAAGCACCCCACCCTTTTCTTCCGATCACGGGAGTTCTTGTGGCAGGTGTGTGTGCGTTGTGTGTTTTGTGCGCAATTAATACATGCGTGAGCTCGCTGGAGTTCAAGCACCCCACCATTTTCTTCCGATCACGGGATTTCTTGTGGAAGGTGTGTGCGTTGTATGCTTTGTAAGTTCTATGTGCGTGCGTGCGCAGGGAGTTCAAGCACCCCACCCCTTTCATCCGTTTTCCAGAGTTCTCGTGGCTGGTGTGTGCACCTGCGTGTGTGCTTGTGTATGTATGTGTGTGCGTGTGTGCGTGTGTGCATGCGTGGAGTTTTGTCTAGAAAGCTATAGATCTACCGGAGAGAGAGAGAGAGAGAGAGAGAGAGAGAGAGAGAGAGAGAGAGAGAGAGAGGGAGGGAGGGAGGGAGGGAGGGAGGGAGGGAGACATGGTTCAACTTGAAAACGGATGATGCCTAACTGCTTGGCTCTGCCACCCAAGATGATATTTATCTCTTCCTCACACCTTTGTCAGAAAGGTCACTCCTGTCGTACGCAGTAGGTACCACTGCTTATGTACACAATCAATTCTAGCTTGACAGAAGGGTCACTTTGCAATCACGCACAGTGGCGTCACACTGCAGCCACACATACACACACATACACACACACACACACACCGTAGCCACACACAGTGGCATCCCATTGCAGCCACACATACACACATACACACACATACACACACACCTTAGCCACACACAGTGGCATCACATTGCAACCACACATACACACACGTATACACATACATACTTTAGCCGCACACAGTGGTATCACATTGCAATTGCACACAGTAGCATCACATTGCAGCCACATACACATGTACACTCACATATACACACACACTGGCGTCACACTGTGTGACAAACTCAGTAGTTATGCATACACGCACACACACACACACACACACACACACACACACACACACACACACAAACACACACACTGGCGTCACACACACACACACACACACACGTCACACTATGTGACAAGTTCAGTAGTTCATAGCAGCACACTCACTTCTTCTTGTGCTTGAGCACTTTTATTTCGGCTGCACCAATCTACTAAACACGGAACGGATGGTTTTGTCGTCTTCTCTCCTTTCTATTTCAGGAGGGCCACACTGCACTTGCCATACACAGCAACAAACACGTCCTTTTCTCTTATTGCATCCTATTTCAGGAGGGCCACACTGCATTTGCCACACAGCCTGAGGCTGAGACGGAAGTGATGCAGATCTTGGAGCTGTACAGGTGTGTGGAATGTGTGTGTGCTTGTGTGTAAAAATGTACGTGTTTTTTTTTTTTGTCTGTGTGTGTGTGTGCTTGTGTGTACACCATTTGTTCACGATCAGTTTTAAAATTAATTAATAATTTTGCCAGGAAATGATTTTTTATATATTTCTCGCGGCTCTTCGAACTGAATACGAATTGATTAATTACTTATTATAAATAAGGGTGGGTCGTGGCCTTGGCGAGCCTCTTGCCCGGTGTGAAAGACACTCGTCGGCCAGCGAGGGTGTCCACTTTTTGGGCGGAATCAGCCCCATCTCCCCAGAAATCCCCAAAAAGTTCCCAGATCGAACTTTTTGTGGCTAAATCGGCTGACAGGCCCATCTTTTTAACCAAGTATCTTCATTAATAATATTTTTTTATTATATAACACCAAGAAAAGTTAAAAGGGGTGTGCAACAAGGGGGGTTTAAACGGAAACCGAATTTTCCTGGATTACACGCCCATATTTTCCACCTGGTCTCAACGTTAATATGCAATAATATATAAGCAAACAACAGAAAAAGTCTCGGCTCAATCCGTGCAGATTTGAGAAAGTGATTTTCTAACCGTAATGCACCAGTTAGGGCCTCACCAGCGAGTGCCGAGCCTCGTTGAGGCTCGCCAAGCCTCGCTGGCAAAATCAGACACCCTATTTACCCACCCTTATTTATAGTAATTTTCGGCTGACAACTTTTCTTCCCTCTCTCTTTCCCCATTTGCATTTGGCCCTTGTGTGGCTATTGCTGCATGTAAACCCCTCACCTCTCTTTCCCTACTTCTGAGCACTGTGCAGCATCAGCATCAGCAACAGCTTCAGCCTTAGCCACAGCCTCAGCATCTTCAACAAGCAGCAGTAGCAGTTCACAGGCAGCATTTACATTTAGGGGGGCTCTTGAACTCAAAAATTAATTCCCGACAGGGTCCTCCCGAAGTGCCCTCGAACTCAAAAGATAATCCCCAGACCCCCTCACGAACTGAAATCAAAATTTTAACTATTTATTTAAAAGTGTGGTCCCAAACTGACCGTGAACATACGGTATGTGTGTACGTGTTTTTGTCTGTGTGTGTGCTTGTGTGTATATATAGTGTGTATATCTGTGTGTTTGCACGTGTTTTTGTCTGTGTGTGTGCTTGCGTGTCTATACATGTGTGTTTGTACGTGTTTTCGTCCCTGTTTGTGTGTGCGTGTGTGAAAGAGAGAGAGAGAGAGAGAGAGAGAGAGAGAGAGAGAGAGTTAGTTCAAATTCTGGAGTAGCCTCAGGCAATACTTCCAAGGATTACAAATATGTGTGCTTCTAATCTGCGATCACCCCCTTATTGTAGGCATGTGCATATAAGAAGCTGCTCCGTGATTGCATACACACGCACACACACACACACTCACACACACACACATGCACACACTGAAGGAGAGTGTATGAGGAGCTGCTTGCTGTGCCAGTAGTCCGGGGGAAGAAGTCGAAGAAGGAGCAATTTGCAGGGGCCTACTACACCACCACAGTCGAGGTAAGCTGCATAGATGTGATGCACAATGTCGTAGTGAAACATGCACGTGCGACAACAAAGGAGCAGTTTGCAGAGTTTTATGGGGGCCTACTACACCACCACAATTGAGGTACACAATTGCACGGATTGCATGGATGAGATGCACAATGTCGTAGTAAAACATGCACGTGCGACAAGGAAGGAGCAGTTTGCAGAGTTTTACAGTAAAGCACCACCACAATTAAAATAAGCTGCATGAATGTGACGCATAATAATGTCGTGGTCATATACACTTGCAACCAAACAAAAGCAATTTGCACACAGTGTCATGACTACACGCACACGGTACGAAAAAAGAAACGTGCGCTGGGTTCTTCCTCACCACCACATTTGAAATGAGGAGCATGCGCGCAACGCACAGTGCCACAATTACGTACGCACACAATACGAAAAAAGCGACGTGCACTGGGTTCTTCCTCACCACCACTTTTGAAGTGAGGAGCAATGCGCAACGCACAGTGCCACAATCACATACGCACACAATACAAAAAAAGCAACGTGCACTGGGTTCTTCCTCACCACCACTTTTGAAGTGAGGAGCAAATGCGCAACGCACAGTGCCCAATCACATACGCACACAATACGAAAAAAGCAACGTGCACTGGGTTCTTCCTCACCACCACTTTTGAAGTGAGGAGCATGCGCGCAGCGCACAGTGCCACGATCACATACGCACACAATACGAAAAAAGCAACGTGCACTGGGTTCTTCCTCACCACCACTTATGAAGTGAAAAGCAAATGCGCAACGCACAGTGCCACGATCACATACGCACACAATACAAAAAAAGCAACGTGCACTGGGTTCTTCCTCACCACCACTTTTGAAGTGAGGAGCAAATGCGCAGCGCACAGTGCCACGATCACGTACGCACACAATACGAAAAAAGCAACGTGCACTGGGTTCTTCCTCAACACCACTTTTGAAATGAGGAGCAATGCGCAACGCACAGTGCCACAACTACGTACGCACACAATACGAAGAGGGATCAGTCTGCTAGAAGTCCAACTGGCACTTCAGTGTGTCGCATGTGCATGCGCGCGCGCACACACACACAAACAAACACACACACACACAAACACACACACACACACGCGCACACACACATACACACACGCACGCATGCACACACAATCATAAAAAACACACGACATTCTCACACATGCAAAACATATGCACACGAAAACTCAAACATGCACACACACATACACAAACATGCACACACACAAACACACGCAAACACACGCACACACAAATACACACACAAACACACGCACACACACACAAACACACAAACACACAAATACACACAGGCGTTCATCCCTGAGACAGGAAAGGGCATCCAGGGCGCGACCAGCCATTGCCTGGGTCAGAACTTTTCAAAAATGTTCGACATCGAGTATGAGACGGACGAAAAGACAAAGGAGTTTGTGTGGCAGGTGCGGGGGGCATGGTAACGGATATTTATGTATGTGTGTGTGCGTGTGAGTGTGTGTCCGGTTATAAAATTGCAAACCAAACGTGACTCGTTGCTTGACAGTGCAGTGCTTGCATGTGTTTTGGCAAGCATGCCTTACGCAGCTACAGTAGATTTTAGATTGCCCGATTGTCCATTAACATTGGTAGAGGCGCACTGTGCACAGAGCTGCGCAGTGTGATTTTTTTAAAGAATCAAATGACCAAGCACTGCCACCCCGGTAGAATCAGCACACACACACACACACACACCATGTTGATGACACACACACGCACTCATACACACACCTTGTTGATGACACACACACACACTCACTCACTCACACACATACACACACACGGTGATGACATCAACACACGCAGCTTGCCCGATCTGACTTGCATGCTGTTTGTCGACTCCTCTGCTGCCTGCTCACACGTTTGCGCAGAACTCGTGGGGCATGACCACACGCACGCTGGGAGTTATGATCATGACGCACGGAGATGATAAGGGCCTGGTCAACCCCCCCCGGGTAGCACCCAAGCAATTAGTGCTGGTGCCCATTCCTAAGGCAACCACTCCACCTGAACTTACCAAGGTGGGTGTGTGTGTGCATGCTTGTGTGTGTTTGTGCATGCATGCATGCATGTGCGCACGAGTGGTGTGCATGCATGCATTTGCACACGAGCGGTGTGCATGCATGCATTTGCGCACGAGCGGTGTGCATGCATGCATGTGCGCACGAGCGGTGTACATGCACGCATGTGCGCACGAGCAGTGTGCATGCATGCATGTGCGCACATGCATGCATGCATGTGCTCTTAAGCGGTGTGCTTGCATGCACGTGCTCTTAAGCAGTGTTCAGGCATACATGCATGTGCGCACGAGCAGTGTGCATGCACGCATGTGCGCACGAGCGATGTGCATGCATGCATGTGTGCACGAGCAGTGTGCATACGTTAAAAGTGTGTAGGCTGCGTCAGTGCAATTGTGTCTCACGAGGTCCTTTTTGTTTAAGGCCCGAGCCCATATGCAGCAACACGCCCAAACCCATATACAGCAACACGCCTGAGCCCATATGCAGTAACATGCCCGAGTCCATATGCAGCAATTAGATCAAACCCATATACAGCAACTTGCCCGAGCCCATATGCAGTAACACGCCCAAGCCCATACACGCCAACATGCGCGTGGTCTCGAAGTTTGTATTGGTCACAGCAGTTTTGCGTCACAGCCCTTTTAATACTTGGTTTTTTTTTAGGTTTACCTCGTTCTCATAGGTTGAGCAGCCATTCCAGGTTGAATGCCTTTGTAATCCAAACTAAACTTGGTCACAGGTTCATAGGTTGGTGCACGCATATACTGTGCCGGTAAAGTTGGAGCACAATGCATTCAGGCACGACATCAATCGTGGCTCATCCAGCGTCCAAAACGTTTCAAGCAGCAGGCGTAATCAGGAGGTTATCCTGTGCCCTTGTTCATAGGTTGCCTTGTCCATAGATTGCCTTGTTTATAGGCTCATAGGTTCCCTTGTTCATAGGTTCCCTTGTTTATAGGTTCATAGGTTGCCTTGTCCATAGCTTGCCTTGTTCATAGGTTCATAGGTTCCCTTGTCTGTAGGTGCCTTGTTCATAGGTAGGGTTGGCCAGAACCGTATATATACACTGTATATGACCGTATATTTGGTGATTTCTCTGCCAAAAATACCGTATATACACCGTATATATATGGTTCTGGCCAACCCTATTAATAGGTTGTCCTTCGCCCTTGTCCATAGGTTGCCATCTCCCTTATTTCAGCGCCCACCTCTGCACGTGCAATGCATGTTTCAAAGCTGCCTGCCTCATTGTTCATTGGTTGAATTGCGGCTTTGGCAATGTCTGGCAGCCAATGTCTGGCATGGCCAGGGTTGGCCAAAACCGAATATATACAGTGTATATACAGTATTTTTGGCAGGGAAATCACCAAATATAAGGTCATATACGGTGCATATATAAGGTGCATATATACGGTATAGCCAACCCTAGACATGGCAGATGTGTAGGGTTGGCCAGAACCGTATATATACACTGTACATGACCGTATATTCAGTGACTTCCCTGCCAAAAATACCGTGTATACATATAAGTACACCGTATGTATATGGTTCTGGCCAACCCTACAGATGTGCCTAATGCCTAAGCATTGCTCTGTTTCGATACCATCACGAGCAAGAGAAAGACAGACGCCCCTATTGTTTTACGCACCCCTCGCACACAAACACACGCACACCACGTATGCACACATCATGTACACGTGTGCGCACACGCACACACACACACACACACACACACACACACACGCACACACAAACACATCACACATATCACAGGCAATGTTTGACAAGGCAGATGAGCTTAAGCTTCAAATGGAGCGAGCCAGTGTTCGTGTGACCACAGACTACCGAGACAATTACACTCCTGGGTAAGCAAATTGTATGTGAAAGTGTTTGTGTGTGTTTGTGTGTTCGTGTGTGGGTGTGTGTTTGTGTGTAGGTGG
>Ga0307942_1002031_pt1:10000-16369 | contig 16369 bp, 24 predicted proteins | sample OrgLakmetagen175_FD_201846 | JGI IMG/M metagenome (GOLD analysis project Ga0307942, IMG submission 201846) | Saline water microbial communities from Organic Lake, Antarctica - #175 | ecosystem: Environmental > Aquatic > Non-marine Saline and Alkaline > Saline | place: Antarctica... | reverse complement strand
AAAGACGCCCCCCCCCCCCCCCTGGACACACACACACGTAGGTGCACACTCACACTCACAACCACATCCCGCTGACCGACCACATCCCGCTGACCGACCACACTCAAAACTGCCCCATGGAGACACCCTCACCTTCTCGTTCCACAGCTTTGGCCCCGCCAGCAGCGCAGCCGCGATTTTGGACACAGGCATCAAAGCACGAGGGGCCTGCTGCCTACCCACCAGCCCCTGCTGATCGTACACACTGCCGTTGTAGCCGCTGCTGCGCGCCGCACGCTGGCCCCCCCCTCCGTCCACTCCACCCCCAAAGTCAGCGGCGCTGTTGCTGCTGTGCTGGTGTTGGGGGTTGGGGTGGGAGCTGCTGGCAGGGGAGGAGGAGGGGCGGTGGACGACGCCAGGAGGAGGTACTGTTGAGGCAGGGCCTGCATTTCCGCCGTACGGAATGGGACCGCCTGCATGCATTCGTGATTGTAATTGTGTGTATATGTATGTGTGTGTGCCATCCTTCCAAAAGTAACAAGTCCATTCACTGGAAAGTATGGTAAGGAACGGGACTGCCTGTGTGTGCGTGTGTGTGCGCGCGGGTGTGTGTTTGTGTGCGTGTGAGTGCGTGTGCGTGTGCGTGCGTGTGTGCCTCTACGTGAATGACAATTCCAATAGATCGGTACCTACAAACAAATTTCTGTTCCATCCAACAAATACGGGTCACTGTTGGTCGGGGCCAACCCCTAGTGCACGATGTTGGTGCAACCCTCTAATGCCTCAAACCAACAGTTGGTACTGTAGCCACCTTCCACTGTTTATTCCATGAGCATTGGGCACGTTTTTCCAACTGCAACTCTTCTTACTGCTTTGCCTATCGCTGTGCCCAGTATGCTTGTCCTCAGATGTGGGCACAGTGAGCCTACCTTCAAGGTACACTGCTCAAGTTTCACTGTTTATACCAGAGGCCAAGTGACCCAGCACAACCACACACACACACACCTAGGAACCAATCAATGCACCAGTTCTGTGTGCATTAAGCTGGCCACATAGGTAAGGCGTCTCCATACGTGCCAGGCTTGCTCAAGACAAGTGCCAGGCTTGCTATGGATCTGCATAGTTTCCCTTAAGAGGTACGCAACATCATCAATGCACATGCACACACTTCAAACCTGAAACCGTGCACTTGTCTCACACAGACAACCTCCATTGAACCATGCACACACACATACCTGAAATCGTACGCTACACGTGTTAAAAAGCTACACCCTGCACCAAATCGTGCACACACACTCACAACAGGAATCATGCGCAGCACGTCACACACACACAGCTACACCCTGCACCGAACCGCGCACACACGCTTGCACCTGTGCCATACGCATCCACCGGCCGTGAGGGCAGAGGCGTCGTGAGGACGCGTTGGGCGGGGGTGTGACTCATGTTGGCAGCGTAGGCTTGCACGGAGGAGCGGCGGGCTTTGGAGGTCATGGGTTTGGGGGCTTCACCGACTGCGCATGAATGGGTTTGAAGGGGGCTTGGCATGCGTGTGTACATGCATTTAATTGTGTGTGTGTGCATGTTGTGTGTGTTTTAAAATGTGGGAGGAGGGGGCACTTTCTGTGCACACGGGCCTTTGGGCATTATCAGCCCAAGCATGTCCATGTGTTCTGTCCTGCATGCAGGCTGGTTCACGTGTTGTGCTCACGCTTGTCCACATTCATGTGACCTGTCACTGCTGCCTTTTAACCATCCCACAATCCTGCACCCCACTCACATCCACCCCCCCCTCTTCCCCTTCTTTCACGTTCCTACCACCTATACCCACCCACCACCACCTCTCACGCAACCTGCACAGGACTAGGATAGGGCTGGACAGAGCCACACAGATGTGTGTTGTGTGGGGGGGGGTACATGGGGGAACGGTACATCTGCACCATAAAGGCATCCGCGCCGTGACCACACACTATCTCGGTGAAAGGCACTGAACAGCACAACAACAAAGCACAACATCGTGCAAGAGCCACCGCCAAGTGAGGGCTGCCGACAGAAACACTCACCCTGCGCGGGTTGCTGAGGCCCTCCTGTTGAGTACTCCTGGGGGGCCATCATGCTGTGCTCCACACGCGCAGGCCCTGCCATGGGTTTTGCACCAGCAGTGGCGGGTCTGGGCTTGGCTGCACTGCCAGGGTGCTGCAGTGCGTGTGTGTGTGTCGTTGTGTGTATGTCTGTGTGAGTGTGTGTGTTGTGATTGCCTGTGCGTGAGCGTTATAATTTCGTTGTGTCTGTGTGTATGTATGTATGTGTGCAATCGTGTGTGCGTGTGTGGGGATGTGTGTGTGTGTGTGGGAATGTTATTTTGAGCACAATAGCACTTGTTTAAAACGCGCACATGGGTTGGCAACTGCGCACATGCCTCATTTGTACTCAAAGCGGGTTGAAAGACTTTGACCCAGATTAATAAAGTAATGCACCGCGCTTTCCTGCTATCACCCCAGCTCACCACGTACATGCAGACGATCCCAGACACAAACACGCACACGTACACATGAACAACAAAGAGTTAGAGTTAGAGTTGGAGAGAGAGAGAGCGAGAGCGCATGCCACACACCGCTATTGTGCTGCTGTGGTTGAGCTGGGGCACAGCTGCAGCGGAGGTGGTAGGGGCAAAGGTGGCAGAGCGTGGCAACGGGGGCGCCATGATGATGATCTCGTCTTTGGTGCTGGCAGCAGCCGCAGATTGAGGGCGTGAAAAGGACAGGAAGGGCTTGGGGTGCGCGATGGATGCTGCATGCATGTGAATATGTGTGTGTGTGCGTGTTTGTGTGTTTGTGTGTTTGTGTGTGTATATGTACATGTCTTTGGTGTGGAAGAATTGGCTAAAGTGCTGGGCCAGCCCTGCTTTGGAATCGTGTGTGTGATCCCTCTCAAAAGATTTTGTATTTCGAGCTGGCCTGCACACAATGGGCCTCGCAAATTGCACCAATAATTGTGCAAGCGAGTGGCCGTATAGTACGGACGACACTTGCAGGTACGAACAAACGCACGTTGTAGCCAAGCATGATTGGCTGAGGCGTTTGTTGAACAGCGGTGTCCCTCACAACAGAGAGTGTCACTTCTTGCACATACAGGACGGACAAACCGCAGAGGGTAGGAACACGTGGGAAGGGTAGGTGCGTATGCAGGTCGGTGTTACAAGGTCAAGGAGGAAGAGCCAAGACGACACCCAGGGCCACGAAGGCAGCGTTGCTGCGCACCTTTTCTTTGCAGCTCTGCCCCGTTCTTGGACTGCAGCTTGTCTGCGAGCCAGGGCTCTAGCCGTCTGATGAAGGCGTGTGCGTGGTCGGGCATGCGCTCCATGTACCTGTGTGCGTGTGTTTGTACAGGCATGCACTGTACATAGATAGGCTCACCATCACAGGTTAGGTCTGATGTCACCTTAAAAACACACATACACAGACGCATAACGTGCACACAAATGGCGCACTGCTGCTCACGGCGCGGGTGCGGCTTGTGGTGCCTACGCGCTGGCGCCCTGTGCTGCTGCTCAATAGCTGCATGCACACTCATACAGCCCATGCACACAGCCCATACACTCTTACCCTGCGTACAATGCGCGTGCGGCTTGTCGTGCTTCTGCGCTAGCATCTTGTGCTGCTGTCTTCATGCCTGACTCAAAGTCATCTGCACGCACGCCCAGTGCCCCTATGTCCCACGTCTCCATAGCCTGCAAACAGCATAAGGTGTTTGGGTTGTGTGCAATTGAGTGCCTGCGTTTGTAGTTGTTTGTGTGCTTGCCTGCTTGTGTGCGTATGCTTGTGTGGTGTGTGTATGTGTACATTCTGTTTAGTGAGTGTGTGTGTGTGTGCGTGTGTGCACATCTAACTTGCCTTGGATGCCATATTCCACTCCTTCCAGTTTGACACAACCCTCAACTGCCAGAGCAGCATGCCACGTGCCTCGTCATCCCCACTGCTTTTACTTCCATACACCTATGAACAGTCCTGGCACATTCACACCAGCCCATACCCACAACCACGTTACAGGTGCATGCATGCATGCACTCTCTCTCTCTCACACTCTCTCACTCTCACTCTCACTCCCTCTCTCTCTCTCTCTCTCACTCTCACTCTCTCTCTCTCTCTCTCTCTCTCTCTCTATACACACACACACAAACATGCACACACATACACAAACATGCACACACAGAGAAATACAAACAAACACACCTGTGCGAGGTAGCTGGCAGAGCTGGAGCGAATGCACGCATTCTTGTCTGTCTTGAGAGTGTTCACAAGCAGGGGGATGGCGCGCGGGGTTTGGCAGTGGAACAGCATTTTCCGGATGCCTTGGTCAGCTGCCTCACGTATTACCTGGGGACACAATTGCAAGTCGTTCAAATTGTGGGTGTCCATTGTGTGTGTGTGTGTGTTTGTGTGTGTGTCTGTGCACGCATGCGTGTTTGTTTCTCGTGATGTAGTTGCAATCAAAATAGGGTTTGAGAGCAGATAAGTCAGCTGCCCCGGCTAACTTTTGGAGGTAAATGAAAAGGAACAAGCCAATGCGCCAAGAAATGTGCTCACCCTTCCCAACCACCAGGGCGTGCTGCCATGATTTCATTCCTTATCCACGTGAACAGACATTTAGCACACACGCCCTTGCCCAGGCGCATCTATCTGAACACACACACATACACACGTACACGTTCACGCACATGAGCTCGCACACCCCCACACAACACCCACCTGCACGGTGATGGGCACGTTGCGCAGCAGCACGGGCAGGTAGTGGAGAAGGAGCTCTTGGAAGCGCAGGCCGTATATGTCACTGAGGGCGCTGAGGGTTTGGCAGGCCTGCTTGGATACTGCAGAGCGCCGGTCCTCTAACTGCTTCACCATGGGCTCGCGCAGGGCTCTATGACGGGAGAGTAGTCGCACACGTGCTATTAGGGTGAAGCGTGACTTTGGGGTAGGAGGGGTGAAGGGGGGAGTCAGTTCATTTGGAGGGGAGAGCAGGGTAGTGTGTGTGTGTGTGTGTGCAAAGCGTGTGTGTGCGTGTGTATGTGTGTATGTGTGTGTATGTGTGTGTGCAATGCGTGTGTGTGTGCGTGTGCGTCCGTGCTTGTGCGTGAGCTTGTGCGCGCACGCACGTGGACGTGGGGTTTCTCAGTACGATGGTGCGTTTGTTACAAATTGCTGACGGAAAGGCATGTACGCCAATACGCACCTGAAGTTGTCCAGCAGCACCTCTTGCAGATGGGGGCTGCAGCCAGCAGCTATGCCTTGCAAGCGCTGCATGCAGCTAATGCGCTGCTGCCAACCGGCCACGGTGCCTGCAAGGGGGAGGGCCATTGCTTCCAGCTCGCCTATGAGCTCTTTCTCGGAGTGCATGTGCACCACAGGCACCTGTGCATGTATGCGTGCGTGTGCGTGTATGTGTGCGTGCGTATGCGTGTGCACGCACGCACGTGTTTGCGCGCTTGTGTTTAGTGTGAGTACATGTGTTTACGGATGTGATAAGGTGCATCAACCATTAGTGGCTTCACGTAAGCACATGGCAGCATGAGCTGTACCTGTGAGGCGTCCATGGCAGAGGAGGCCTTGCTTGCAGCCCCGTGCTGCCCTCCTGCCTCCCCAGAGCTGCCCTCCTGCTTTGTGCTGCTCTTAACATGCACTGAGGCTGTTGCGTCTGCTTCCCCCCTCGCGTGGTTGGCGCCCCCTTGGCTGGTCTTAATGCGCCCACTACCACTATTGCTGCCTCCGGAGGGGGGGGCGTCTGGCACGATGATGTTGGTGGGGGCGATGGCGTTCAAGCGTGCTATCACTTCCTACGTGTGTACGTGTACGTGTGTGTATGTGTGTGTGTGTGTGTGTGTTTGGGGGAAAAAAATTGAAATGGCAAATAATCATGTTCGCACCTTGTAAACCGTGCTGCGTATGTTTTGACTCTTTAAATTCTCCAGCAATTCCCCACGCAGCAAGCGGTACATCTCTTGCAGGCACTCCAGTGCAGCATCTCGCACAGCTCTACGGGAGGAGCACGTGTATGTGTGTGTGCTGAGTGTGTGTGTGTGTGCCGAGTGTGTGTGTGTGTGTGTGTGTGTGTGTGTGCTGAGTGTGTGTGTGTGTGCTGAGTGTGCTGAGTGTGTGTGTGTGTGTGTGTGTGTGTGTGTGTTTAAGTGTTGCACAGATTCTCCACTCGGCAGATGCCATTCCCCATTTACTAGGTAGTGCCTGTACGATTCGCAGAGATGGGCGCATATGTTGCGTCCCCAGTTTGCCAAGGGTGCTTGCAACACGATTTTGCCACCCATAAGCACACACACACACACACACACTTCCATTGTTGAGCTAGGCTTTCATTTCATCCCCACACCCTACCCCAGTC
>Ga0307942_1002031_pt1:0-5000 | contig 16369 bp, 24 predicted proteins | sample OrgLakmetagen175_FD_201846 | JGI IMG/M metagenome (GOLD analysis project Ga0307942, IMG submission 201846) | Saline water microbial communities from Organic Lake, Antarctica - #175 | ecosystem: Environmental > Aquatic > Non-marine Saline and Alkaline > Saline | place: Antarctica: Organic... | reverse complement strand
GGGCTTGACGCACACAGGGACTCAACACACAGGACTTAACCTATATGTACCAACGACTGATGGCTTCTGCACCTCCTCTCCGCCTTCTCTACACCTTTCACCCGCTTTTAAAGCTCCCCTTTACCGCATCTTGCATCATTTATACTTTGCAACATGAGCTCCCCGTCATATATCATATAGCTCCTCTTGCTCCGCTTATATTTACAAGCCTAGGCTTTCCTGTGCCCTCGTAGCTTGATACTGCCACACAGGCCGTCTGTCTGTTGCTGAAGGAAGCTCTTATGTGTTGTCATAAGAATCCTAGTGACTCCCTTCAGCCCTTCACACAAAACCCCATCGTCAGCGATGACCAGGCCCCATCCTTGGTGCCTGCACTGCATAATGTTGCCACAGCTATAAGGGCGGACATCAGGGGTAGCAGGGAAGCACGTCAGTGCACATGCATGCCCACACACATATACACATACACGCTCACGCACACCCAAACACACACACATGCACACACACACACACGCAAACACGTGCACATGTACATGTACACACACAGGTTTGAGCAATAATAGCAAATGCGATAGTTGGATAGGTCAGCAGGGTCATGGATCTGGGTCCCGACAGGTGTACCTTGTCCTGCTCAGGTGTGTACTATTTCCTTTTTATTTCACTCACTCAAAACACGCGTTTCCCTTGTTGTTGTTGCTTGCCCAGCCTGTTTCTTTTCCTGCTGGTGCAGCACATGAGCTCGTGTTTTGATCGTGCCTGTCTATGTTCGTGCGACTGTGTGCATGCGACCATTATTGTTACGCAACATGGCTTGTACAGTAATAACCTGGGCACCAAGTAGTGTGATGTATGTCATGCTTGTGTTCTACTAGTAGCGATCTGCGTGCACACAAGGGTCAGATATCTCAAGCCTTTACACCGCTGCCACATCCGTAACACACTTGCTATGCATGCTTTGGTGTGTATGTGTGTGTACGCACGTGTGTGTTTGTGTGTGTGTGTTTGTGTGTGTTATTTGTGTGTGTGTGCGTGTGTGCGTACGTGTGTGTGTTTGTGCGTATGTGCAGCTCCTCCCCCATTGCTTCACACGCTGTGTACCGCCTACGTGCACCAACAGAGCCCACCTGAATCTCTTCAGGTGGCGAGTAAAGCAACTTCACACTCACCAAGTTCTCTTTTTGCACTGCTTTCTGGGAGATGCCCACCGCCCGTGTCCACCTTAGGGCCCAGCACACACTGTTAAAGCGCCCACCTCACACTGTTAAAAGCGCCCACCTCACACTGTTAAAGCGCCCACCTCACACTGTTAAGGCGCCAAGCGTGCGTCAGATTTAATGCTCTCTCTCCTTGTTTGCTGTGCAGCTCATCTGCCGCTGCGTTCCACGAGCTGTCCACTGCCCGTATGAATGTGCAATTTCAGCTCACTCAGTCTGGAGCCCTGCGCAGCATCCAGCAGGCTGCTGCAGGTCCCAGGGGGGGGCGCTTCAGTGTACCGGCACTACCCAAGCCGCTAGGTGAGTGAGTGTGTGTGCGTATGTGCGCGTGTGTGTCTGTTTGTGTGTTTCTGTGTGTGTGCGTCCATCTGGATTTCTACGTATGCATTCGTTAGTAGGAATGTGGGATTGTGTGTGTGTTTGTGTGTGCGTGTGTGCGTGTGTGTTTGTGTGTGTGCGTAGTCCTGGTTTGTAGATATGCAGGTATGTGGTTGTGGTGCATGACTGCTGCGAGCCATTCAGCAGGACACTCCGCACTAACAACTGGTAAGTAAACTCAAAATGTGTGTATGTAGGGTTGGCTAGAACGGTATAAATATGACCGTATATTTGGTGATTTCCCTGCCAAAGATACCATACATACACCGTATATACAAAACGGTTTTGGCCTACATATACGGCTATATATATATGGTTCTGACTAACCCTACATGTATGCACCCTCCACGCGGAAGCCAGCACAACTGCTACGTTGATATATGGCTGCGTGACATAGATCTGGTTCAGTCCTGCGCATGCGACTTGCTGCAGCCTACAACCCACTCCCACCCATGTTGTCCTGTTAGGAAGCATACCTTAATTTGGTGCACCACTTCATGGTGCGCATCTCTTCCTCGCTCCTGCAACACCTGCGCACATGCACACCATTCACACCTCAATACGCAGGCAGCCCTGCTTTCCTCGGTTCCCCTTTTGTTACACCACTGCATGGTCTGCGTGCGCAATCGCTGCCAGCCCCTTCATGCAGCCTACTCTAAGCCACCACAACCTCGCTCCCCCACTGCCTGCACACACGTGTATTCGCACCTCAATTTGCAAGCAGCCCTAGTTTACTCGGTTCCCCCATTGTTTTATTGCTTCATGGTCTGCATGCACGACCACCGCCAAGCAGCCTACCCTAGCCACCACAGCCTCGTTCCTCCACTGCCTGCACACATGCACACCATTCATACCGCAACGTGCAGGCAGCCCTACTTTGCTCGGTTCCCCTTTGTATCATTTCATGGTACGCATGCCCAACCGCCGCCAGGCCTTTCGTGCCGCCTACCCTAGCCACCACCACCTGTACAGCACCCCTGCTGCTCAGTGTGCGCTGAGCCGGTGCTATGGCCACATGTATGCTGTGATGGCAGACCATGCTGAGGGCACGAGGTGGGCGGGTGTTTGCTCAATCTGTCCCCAAGCAATGTGTGATGCTGTGCCTGATAGTGGGCTGTGCTGAGGAGGAACGGAAGGTGGGTTGGTGTTGGGCCTCCTCAGCAACACCTTGTTTGCTTGATACAAAGTATGTTGAGGGCGCTAGGGTCAAGGCATGCGCACACACCCGTGCTCTCCCCCAAAACATTGTCAGTCCTTGCATCAGAACATCAAAACCCAACAAGCGCGCACTGGCGCCTGTGTGGAGCATTCCGCAACAAGCTAGGGTGCTGAATTTGATTTGATGAGCAGGACGGTCATGACGTACCTATCTCTCACGTGCAGGCCCAACAAAATCATGTGGCTCGCCACAGAAAGCCACATCTTGTTGGCTCTGTCAGATCCCGAGGTAGGTCAGGATCTGCTTGCTTGGGTCTCTTTGTCTTTGTTGTGATTTTCCGCATGGTGGGCAGGCACGCCGCAACGGAGGGAGACGGGGCACAGCTCCTAATGCTCAGCCACGCAGAGATGAGTCTGGAGGCGCGGAACAATCATGACACCTGACCACGGCAGATGTTATTTGATCACACATGTAGGGTTGGCCTGAACCGTGTATGTACACCGTACATTAGTACATGATCGTATGCTTGGTGATTTTCCTGCCAAAAATACCGTGTATGCATGGTTCTGGCCAACCCAACACATATGACGTCTCACAAGGTGGAAATACAAGGTTACCTCTCTGACCCTGGTGACCGCCAACCGTACCACTGCCCTGCAAAGTCTGATTATGCACTGCTCAATCGTCTTTATAACCAGGTGGAGCTGTACCTGGTGCTCGACCCCTTGATCGACAAGCCTGGTGCAATCAGGCTGGCGGAGCAGCTCAGGCATTACGTCTCAGACAAGCAAGTCCGTGCCGAAAACTGCCTGTCCTCCACGTAGTTGTAGCACGTAGTTGTAGCACGTAGTTGTAGCACGTAGTTGTGGAGGTGGTTTTTTCACTCGCGGGGGGCATGATTCCTTTTCCTGTGTTATTGTTGCAGTGCATACGTTGACAGAGGGTTGAAGGGCTTAGGTAGGGTAAGGGCTTAGTACATGTGCCCTGGAATGATTATTGTCTAAACGTGGTTGTTGAAGTGTTGGTATAAGTTAAACCATCTGTTGGGGATGTTGTAGACCCAAAAGTAAGCCTCTCCGGGTATCGGGTGTAAACTTATCTCCACTGTGGTGACAATGTCCAACTTCACTGGTGATTTCATTTTCTAGCTGGGAACAGGCAGGTTTGTGTGTTTTTGCTGTGGTGTCGATGTTTGAAGGCCTGCTCGTGTCATGTTTCGGCCTTTTTTGACCTAGTTCAAGATATTTCTCGTTAAGCTGCGTCTTAGCAACAACCCAAAAGTGTTGTGAGTCTATTTTCCTTCAGCAGTATCCACATTGAGGGATGCGGTTGAGCAAAGAAACGTCTTATGCTGATCTATCATCCAGGGTGGACTAGACACATGACCCCCTGGGGGTGTGCTGTCGGAGATGCTGAGATCGCTGCTATGCCCCCAGGCATCCTGAGGTCCGTGGCTCTGCATTGCTTATTCCGGGTTTAATGGCTGAACACGCCTGAACTTGCAACATGCAGCTTCTTCAAACTTTCTTTCTTACCTACTTTTATCCACCTTTCACAAACATTTTTAAGGTTTACAAGGTTTACAAAAAAAAGGCCTTCAGTCAAGAAGTGCGACTGTTAGCCTGCTTATAAAAAAGGTTTAGTTCAAAATGAAGCTTGTTATTGTAGTTCAAATTAATAACATGATCACCGAAAGACACAACATGCATAGCAACATCGCAAATAAGGGACATGATCACCGAAAGACACAATTAGCATGCCGCATGATCTTTAAGGCTATCAGAAAAACAGGAGGCTTTGTAGGATCATGCATTGTCTCCAAAGATATAGGCAGCAACGAACGGATGACCATGCAAAAATCTCCAGATTCCTGAAACAGCTGAAAGTAGAATTGTTCCCAATTGGCTCTTCCCACCCCGCTTCCCAGATAAAGACAGATTTACCTCCAGCTGCCCAGATTTTGTGCTGGTTACTCCCATCGCTGCAGAAACACAAAAACAACAAACTAATGTAGGGGGGTGGGTTCTTCAAAGTGGCAGGGGGCGATTGAGGGAGACTGGGAGCACCTCAGCAGCACCGCCAGCCACCAGTAGAGCCACAAACCCCAGACAGCAACGACCTACTAAAGACCTCAGCAAACCTCGGCGTGACATCCACCTCGTCGAGATCAAGTACTGTGAGGACACCAGACCTCAGAACCAGCTGAACGCCGCAAAGGAACAGCACAAAGATCTCTGCAACATTCTCCA
>Ga0307942_1002028_pt1 | contig 16380 bp, 15 predicted proteins | sample OrgLakmetagen175_FD_201846 | JGI IMG/M metagenome (GOLD analysis project Ga0307942, IMG submission 201846) | Saline water microbial communities from Organic Lake, Antarctica - #175 | ecosystem: Environmental > Aquatic > Non-marine Saline and Alkaline > Saline | place: Antarctica: Organic Lake... | reverse complement strand
CCTTTTCCCTTGATTTTCCTAGTGCTTTCTGTTTTGGTTTTGGTTACAGGCTTTTTCCCCAAAGCTTCCGCTCAGATGCCCGCCTGAGGCATATATAGCGATGTAACCTTACCTTACCTTACCTTTACGGTACTCGGTACCAAAGTGGCTCCTTTTCCTTAGCTAATGTGGGGAGTGGCTTTCACTGCCTGTGTAGTTTTTCTTTTCTTTTCTTTTCCACAGGACACTAACAGCAAGTTGGCAACATATCAATACCTTTCCGCAGTGCCTTTTGATTACAATGTGCGAGCCGTTGCCGTTGCCGAGACACTGTGTGTGACACGGATATCATTAGATTTGCATGTGGGTCCATCATGTCTTTCAGAATGTTAGCCATTTCAGGCTGAGGGCGTACCTCAAGGCGGAGACAGCATCTTGAAATCATGAAACTTATTTTTTGTGAAGAGACGCAGCCAATTGTGCTCTGAGGAGAAAGTTTGCTTTCCTGGCTGTTCAGTCAATTTTTGGATGAGTATGATGATGGCGTATTACATGGATTTTATAGAAAGCAACCGAAAACAGTCAGTGCCCAGGTTGTTTGTGATTTCCTCTTGCAACATAACAACAAACTTTGTTCTTTTGTGTCTGCAGAGCTTATGGATTTTTTTGTTGACTGGCAAGGACCAGTCACAGACCGATGAGCAGAACAGTCTGGCTGAAGGTCCCCCCATGCAAATCTAATGATATCCGTGTCACACACGGTGTGAAGGACTGTGCTTCATCTTTTCTGGGTGCGTAACCCTTTGTAAACCCTTTTGTAAACCCTTTTCTGGGTGTGTGGACTCTAAGCTGTGCCTTCTGTCATGCTCAGTTACGAACATGGACATTCCAATTATCTGCCCAGCCAATTAATTGCTTCTTGCAATTGACTTCAATAATTGCAGGATGGAAGAGCATTAAGCACGTGCCTGGCCTAAAGCAAAACTAATTGGAAGAACTCGCTGTTACAGCGACGTGCAGTTGGCAGACAAAAAATCGTAGCAAAAACTGTAGCATGACAAGAAAAATGAATTCCAGTAATTCAAAGAACTAACAAGACACTAACACCTGCTCGTCCAGAACCTGCTTACCCACAAGCTTCATCCCATTTTAGCCGTCAGACACCAATCTGGCTTCCTTCCTCATGTGCTCATTCAATCAATCATGCCACAACACAAAAACTCCCTCTATCCCAGGCTGGACTGATGCTCGGTGTGTCTACAACTTCCGCGCCAATTTTATTGATCAACCATAACACAAGCCACAACAAAAAGGCCCCCTTTTCAGGCTGGACTGGTGATGTCTTGCGCCATATGTGCCAATGTTGCTGATCAAGCATGCCATAGCACAAACGCTTCCTTTCCAGGCTGGACTTGTGTCGCCTTTACACCTTCTTTTTGGCCGACCTAGGCACACACACAGGTGATCCGGCAGTTAATCCGTTTCAGCATCAGGCACTCTGCGTCGGCACGTTTGAAAGGGGAGAAAATGCGCAGCGAGTGTGGAGCAGTGGCTAATATAAAAGGAAAGATAATTAGGATGACAGCAGCTGCTGATGGCAGTGAAGATTACCCCACACATAACAAAAGACGAGAAAAGCTTAATTGCTTGTCCTGCAGAAAGTTGGGTGGATTTTTTGCAAGGTATCTTTTAACTGACAAGGCTTTTTTTCTTTTTATTAACTCAAATAAAGCGTCTACGGGTAATGTAATCCAACCGCCTTGACCATCGCCAGTAGGTACTCCCACCAACCCTTGGCGATTGCCGAAATGCAACCTATCAACCTGGGCAATTGCCAGCAAGCACTTCATGATGAGCTCAAGCTAATCCCACCCAGCGTGGCGATTGTCAGAAAGCACCCCACATGGTGAGCCAGATGCTCAGTATTTTTTTTTACGGTTACTAGCAAGCACACTACCAGGTGAGATCATCCTACGCATTTTACGATTGCCAGAAAACATCACTTCAAGTGGCGAGCCAGATGCTTACTTTTCTCGAAATTGCCAATAAGTGAATTGGGTGGTGAGCCAATCCCACCCACCTTTACAATTGCCAGCAAGCATTCCACGTGGTGAGCCAGATGCTCGCTGACGCTGCCCAACCCAATGAAACCCTGCAAAATTTGCAGAACGAGAAAGACATTAATAGCAGGGGTCACCGCCATCAGACATTCAGTGCTTCCTGCTCTCATGTGTATGCTTCGATGCAAGTACGTTGCTTCATATTAAGATCAAAAAGATTAAAGAATTGAGAAGAGATCTGATAAATACGCTGCAGGAGATGATGCACTCAGCATAACAAAAGGGAGGGGGTGGACCTCAAGCTGATGCAATTTAGCGCATGGTTGGTAACATTAAAGAATCGCAACCCAGTGCATGATTGGTACCACCAACAAATGCAATCTAGTGAATGTTTGGTACCACCAACGAACGCAACCTAGTGCATGATTGGTACCACCAACGGACGCAATGTAGTGCATGATTGGTAGGTAATCGGTACCACCAACGAACGCAACGTAGTACATGAGTGATACCATCAAAGAACGCAATGTAGTGCATGATTGGTACCGTTAAACAAACGCAACCTAGTGCATGATTGGTACCACCAACGGACGCAATGTAGTGCATGATTGGTAGGTAATTGGTACCGCCAACAAACGCAATGTAGTGCATGATTGGTACCATTAAAGGACGCAATGTAGTGCATGATTGGTACCATTAAACGAACGCAACCTAGTGCATGATTGGTACCACCAACGAACGCAATGTAGTGAATGATTGGTACGACCAACAAACGCAATGTAGTGCATGATTGGTACCACCAACGAACGCAATGTAGTGAATGATTGGTACCGTTAAACGAACGCAACCTAGTGCATGATTGGTACCACCAACAAACGCAATGTAGTGAATGATTGGTAGGCAATTGGTACCACCAACGGACGCAATGTAGTGCATGATTGGTAGGTAATCGGTACCGACAACAAACGCAACGTAGTGCATGAGTGATACCATTAAAGAACGCAATGTAGTGCATGATTGGTACCGTTAAACGAACGCAACCCACTGCATGATTGGTACCACCAACGAACGCAACGTAGTGCATGATTGGTAGGTAATCGGTACCACCAACGAACGCAACGTAGTGCATGAGTGATACCATTAAAGAACGCAATGTAGTGCATGATTGGTACCACCAAAAAATGCAACCTAGTGCATGATCGGTACCACCAACGGACGCAACCTAGTGCATGCTTGGTACCACCAACGGACGCAATGTAGTGAATGATTGGTAGGTAATTGGTACCACCATCGAACGCAATGTAGTGCATGATTGGTAGGTAATTGGTACCACCAACGAACGCAACGTAGTGCATGAGTGATACCATTAAAGAACGCAATGTAGTGCATGATTGGTACCGTTAAACAAACGCAACCTAGTGCATGATTGGTACCACCAACAGACGCAATGTAGTGAATGATTGGTAGGTAATTGGTACCACCAACGAACGCAACGTAGTGCATGAGTGATACCATCAAAGAACGCAATGGAGTGCATGATTGGTACCGTTAAACAAACGCAACCTAGTGCATGATTGGTACCACCAACGAACGCAATGTAGTGAATGATTGGTAGGTAATTGGTACCACCAACGAACGCAATGTAGTGAATGATTGGTAGGTAATTGGTACCACCAACAAACGCAATGTAGTGCATGATTGGTACCATTAAAGGACGCAATGTAGCACACGACTGGTACCACTGAACAGCTTGATGTAGTAAATAAATAGTGCCACTGAGGAACGCAATGTAATATGTAATAACACGACAGGTTGAATAATGCAAAATATTATGCAGTACACGACTGGTACTGATATCAATGATGAGCACAAAACGCGATAGCCACACACTTAGAGTTGGCCAGAACAGGATACATGCACCGTATATGAATAAATATTTGGTGATTTCCCTGCCAAAAATACCGTATTCGGAGCGTACATTATATGGTTCTGGCCAACCGTACAACCACTGTACGTATGGTTCTGGCCAATCCTACGCACACTCTACAAACACACACACAAACACACACACTCTTACCATGACACTGCGCTTTACTGCGCCCATTCCTCTGTTGCCGACGACCATGACCTGCACGAAACACACACAAGCACACAAAGACATGATTGTATGCATGTGCACACAGGTCACTCATGCACGCACAAATTCATAATTGAACCCACACCCACACCTGTACCAACACTTGCACCTTCACCATCACCATCACCCGCATCCACATCACACCCACACCCAAACACTGCACATGAATACACCCATGCAGAGGCAGTCTCAGGAATGCGCTAATTGGCCAAGGAGGGCAAAAAGACGAAAGTGTTGGTACATGTTTGGCACTGTGTGAGTACACGTACGGCACTGTGTGAAGTTCACACGTGTGGCACTGTGAGAACATACTTGTGGACTGTGTGAAGACAGGTGTGGCAAGGCGTGAGTGCACGCGTGGCACTGTGAGAACACACTTGTGGACTGTGTGAACACACGTGTGGACTGTGTGAAGTTCACATTTGTGGACTGTGAGAACACACTTGTGGACTGAAGACAGGTGTGGCGAGGTGTGAGAGCACGTGTGGCACTGTGCTAACTCACGCGTGGCACTGTGTGAACACACGTGTGGCACTCACACCTTGCCACACGTCTCTCACACAGGTGTGGCACTGTGTGAAGACACGTGTGGCGAGGTGTGAGTGCACGTGTGGCAAGTGTACAATACGTTGAACCTAGCAGTTCAAATCCTTGGATGATGGCTCTAGCCTGTAGACTTGCAACCACAAACGAGGCAGGGTTTTCTACATGGAATGCAGCACACACACAGAGATACACACACAGAGATGCGCACACACACATACACAAAGATACACGAACATGCACAAACACAGAGACACGTGCACACACACAGCGCCTGCCCCTTACGTTAAAAGACGCCTCCTTGGTGTAATTGGTCAGCGATACACAGAAATGCACAAACAGAGACAAACACGTGCACAAACACACACACATACACACACACACACACACACAACGCCTCCCCTTACGTTAATGGACGCCTCCTTGGTGTACTTTGTCAGTGAGGCACCTGCCTCCGACGCCCCTCCTTCACTAGACAGGATTGATGCTTTGATCTGAGACTGAGGCACACCCTGCAGGACCTGCATGTATGTGTGTATGTGTTTGTGCGTGTGTGTGTGTATGAGTATGTGTGTGTGTCTTCGTGTGTATGCGAGCGTGTGTGTGGGCTCAACAAACAGAAGCTTTGGATGTCAGGACTGTTTTGGAAGAGGCTACAAAGTATAGACCTTGCATTGTTTATGTGTGCACACAGCTGCAAACAAGCGATTCAAAAATAGTCCTGCAGGTGCTCTGGGCAGATGCTCTGGGCAGATGCTCTGGGCAGGTGCTCTGGGCAGATGCTCTGGGCAGGTGCTCTGGGCAGGTGCTCTGGGCAGGTGCTCTGGGCAGATGCTCTGGGCAGAATACGGAACAACTAGCGCGTTTCCCTTCAGTACACACATGCGCAACAACAACCACTTTTTTTTAAAACTCACATGCACAAAACTACCGCATTATTCTTGCTAACACACATGCGCAACAAAACCCACGTTTTTCTTTAAAACACACATGCACAAAACAACAAGCGTACATTTCCCTTCTGCGAGAATTACGTGGCCAACAAAGTCCCCCGTGGAGAGAAAAAAGGCGTGCTGGCAGTACAGGCCATGCGCTCCTAGGTATAGGTGTCCACGGCAAACAGATAGATGCCCACGGTAAATAGAAAGGTTTTCACGGCAATTTAAAAGGTGTCCACGGCAAACAGATAGATGCCCACGGCAAATAGAAAGGTTTTCAAAGCAAATTAAAAGGTGTCCACGGCAAACAGACAGATGCCCACGGCAAACAGAAAGGTTTTCAAAGCAAATTAAAAGGTGTCCACGGCAAACAGATAGATGCCCACGGCAAATAGAAAGGTTTCAAAGCAAGTTAAAAGGTGTCCACGGCAAACAGACAGATGCCCACGGCAAACAGAAAGGTGTCCACGGCAAATTAAAAGGTGTCCACGGCAAACAGACAGATGCCAACGGCAAATAGAAAGGTGTCAACGGCAAATACACTGATGGATTAAAATGTGCAGGGAGTGAAATTGCCCCCCATATTGATGTAAAAACATATGTAGCCACTTTTGGACCACCCCTGGCAGTAACACGGGGTTTTATCATTTGTTTTTGAGCCTGTCTTGGATGGTTGGCCAGTGTAAAATCCCCCTATCCGACATTAGATGGAACCGAGCCAGAATAGAACAAAGGGCTTACTTGTACTGTTTGTAAACTATTTGAACAATAATAATAAAGAGCTTACCATTAGGGTTGGCCAGAACCATATATATAAGGTGTATATACGGTGTTGTTGGCAGGATAATCACCAAATATACGGTCATATACGGTGCATATATACGGTTCTGGCCAACCCTACTTACAATTTGAGTACCACTCAAACAGGAACCAATTAGGGCTTGCCTTTGTTGCCTAGATTAGAAGATGACTGTATGCGCACCTTATTATATGTTGAATGGCATAAATGGTAGGGAACAGGTCTGCGCATCTGCTAGTGTTTTCACAGAATCAATTGGAAAATTGAATGCACACCTTTTTAATGTTGGGATGATAAGAGGGCAGCCTACTCACCGCCGCTAGCATAGCGTCATTGCAGATTCGATTCAAACATCGTTAGAAAGCAGCACTTTTTCTTGGTCTAGTAGGCTAGTAGCATAAACCACGGGAACTTTGTACTCACAGCTACTTGCACGGCGTCATTGAAAATGCCAGTCGCGCATCGCTAGGGAGCTGCACTTTTCCTTGGTCTAGTTGCACAAATCACGGGAACTGTGTACTCACAGCTGCTTGCACGGCGTCTTTGAGGATGCGATTCGCACATTGTTAGGGAGCTGCACTTTTCCTTGGTCTAGTAGTACAAATCACGGGAACTTTGTACTCACAGCTGCTTGCACGGCGTCTTTCAGGATGCGAGTCGCACATTATTAGGGAGCTGCACTTTTCCTAGGTCTAGTTGCACAAATCACGGGAACTGTGTACTCACAGCTGCTTGCACGGCGTCTTTCAGGATGCGAGTCGCACATTATTAGGGAGCTGCACTTTTCCTTGGTCTAGTAGCACAAACCACGGGAACTGTGTACTCACAGCTGCTTGCACGGCGTCTTTGAGGATGCGAGCCGCTCATTGTTAGGGAGCTGCACTTTTCCTAGGTCTAGTTGCAAAAATCACGGAAACTTTGTACTCACAGCTACTTGCATGGCGTCTTTGAGGATGTGAGCCGCACATTGTTAGGGAGCTGCACTCCTCCTTGGTCTAGTAGCACAAATTACGGGAATTTTGTACTCACAGCTACTTGCACGGCGTCTTTGAGGATGTGAGCCGCACATTGTTAGGGAGCTGCACTCCTCCTTGGTCTAGTAGTACAAACCACGGGAACTTTGTACTCACAGCTGCTTGCACGGCGTCTTTCAGGATGCGAGTCGCGTATTCCCGGGCGCTGTCGATCTCTGATTGCACCATGTTTGCTGCGAGCAGGGGGAGCAGTATGAAGCAATGCAGACTTAAACAGTAAGTCTTGAATAGTAGCTGTCGATCTCTGATTGCACCATGTTCGCTGCAAGCAGGGGGAGCAGTATGAAGCAATGCAGCCTTAAACAGTAAGTCTTGAATAGTAGCTGTCGATCTCTGATTGCACCATGTTTGCTGCAAGCAGGGGGAGCAGTATGAAGCAATGCAGCCTTAAACAGTAAGCCTTGAATAGTAGCTGTCGATCTCTGATTGCACCATGTTCGCTGCGAGCAGGGGGAGCAGTATGAAGCAATGCAGCTTTAAACAGTAAGCCTTGAATAGTAGCTGTCGATCTCTGATTGCATCATGTTTGCTGCGAGCAGGGGGAGCAGTATGAAGCAATGCAGCCTCAAACAGTAAGTCTTGAATAGTAGCTGTCGATCTTTGATTGCATCATGTTTGCTGCAAGCAGGGGGAGCAGTACGAAGCAATGCAGCCTTAAACAGTAAGCCTTGAATAGTAGCTGTCGATCTCTGATTGCACCATGTTCGCTGCGAGCAGGGGGAGCAGTATGAAGCAATTCAGCTTTAAACAGTAAGCCTTGAATAGTAGCTGTCGATCTCTGATTGCATCATGTTTGCTGCGAGCAGGGGGAGCAGTATGAAGCAATGCAGCCTCAAACAGTAAGTCTTGAATAGTAGCTGTCGATCTTTGATTGCATCATGTTTGCTGCAAGCAGGGGGAGCAGTACGAAGCAATGCAGCCTTAAACAGTAAGCCTTGAATAGTAGCTGTCGATCTCTGATTGCATCATGTTTGCTGCGAGCAGGGGGAGCAGTATGAAGCAATGCAGCCTTAAACAGTAAGTCTTGATTAGTGATACAAAAAGTTTTGCTGAACAAACCGGTGGCACAGCCTTCCACCGTTTTCTGGTGGGGAGAGGTGGTTTGGAAGCGAGGAAGCCGTTTATCAAGTCAGGGTTCAAATGTGTTAGGCATCAGAACCCTAACGAACCCTAACGAACCCTAAAAGATACTGAAGATGGTTAGTGCGACTGATCATCTTAAGCATTACATCATGGCATTACATCATGGCATTAGGCGTTAGGTTAAGATGGCTAGTGTGACTGATCATCTTGAGCGTAACATCATAGCGTTACATCTTGGCATTACATCATAGCATTACATCATGGAAATCGAGGTTGTGGGAGGGCTACCCAGTAAACCCACCTCTGAGGACCTCCTTCCTCACCCGCACATATAAAGAAAGGAAATGTTACAAATACTCTTTAATCAGTAAAGGTCTACGCTGGAATTCATTAGCGTGCATTAAGGAAAGGCTCTGAACTAGTGCTCACACTAGCCAGAGCCCCACCAGAAACGAGAAAAAAGAGCAACAACAGAGACTAATGAGGATCCGGCGGGTTGTCAGCCATGCAATCCGGCTTGCGCCTAGCACTCCTGAAGCCAGCCGCTTTACCAGTAACCCCCCCATCAGATCCCCCATAATCACTGTTGTTGTTAAGGTGAATTTTGTGTCTTGTTTTAGTAATCTTGTTCAAGCGCTTTACTGCATGGCAGTGCAGTTTAGTAGCTAGTTGGTGCACTTTGTCTTTTACACGTGCAAACCCTGAACGCAAAGAACTCCCATCACATTGCAGCTGCAGGCTAGATCAATACCAGGCAGGGCACTGGGATCAAAACAGTCACATGCTTAACACTACAAATAAACATAGCTCTTTATTCTAGATTGAATTAGGGCCTGGATTTCAGGCAGCCAACTCTTTCCAGTGATCATACAGATGAGACGAGACATTGAACACAACCCCCCAACAAATCTGAGCAATACTTCTGACGTCATCCAGGCCCTACTGCCTCCCAACCACGAAAAGCTCCTATATTGGAACCATCGTCTGAAGGACTCAGGTTCCCTTATGCTTGGTTTTTTATATTCTCCAGGCAGGATGTTGTGTGTCTCTGCATCATTGGGTGTTGCAGAACACAAAACAACATCCTCCTCCTCTAATCCATGCCGGCAGTGTTTACACCATCTGCGTTCCGTTTTTTTCCAGTGCCGCACTGGATTTGAGTGCGTCTGATTTGAGTGCGTCTGAATTGAGTGCGTCTGATTTGAGTGCATCTGTTTGATTTGAGTGCATCCGTCTGATTTCCCCAGTGCATCCATCTGATTTGAGTATGGTTGGCCAGAACCATATATAAACGGTGTATATACGGTATTTTTGGCAGGAAAATCGCCAAATATACGGTCATATACAGTGTTTATATACGGTTCTGGCCAACCCTAGATTTGAGTGCCTTGCGTGCATGAACACGAGATCGGACGTAAATGCTCTGCAGACTCACCCTCCATCATCATCACAGTTTTTACACGTTTTACATATGCAGCCTAGCAGTCGCACGTTTTGACTGACGGCTTTATCTGTAAATGCTCTGCAGACTCACCCTCCATCATTATCACAGTTTTTACACGTTTTACATATGCAGCCTAGCAGTCGCACGTTTTGACTGATGGCTTTATCTGTAAATGTTCTGCAGACTCACCCTCCATCATCATCACAGTTTTTACACGTTTTACATATGCAGCCTAGCAGTCGCACGTTTTGACTGACGGCTTTATCTGTAAATGCTCTGCAGACTCACCCTCCATCATTATCACAGTTTTTACACGTTTTACATATGCAGCCTAGCAGTCGCACGTTTTGACTGACGGCTTTATCTGTAAACCCTGAAGACTCACCCTCCATCATTATCACAATTTTTACACGTTTTACATATGCAGCCTAGCAGCCGCACGTTTTGACTGATGGCTATATCTGTAAATGCTCTGCAGACTCACCCTCCATCATCATCACAATTTTTACAAGTTTTACATATGCAGCCTAGCAGTCGCACGTTTTGACTGATGGCTTTATCTGTAAATGCTCTGCAGACTCACCCTCCATCATTATCACAGTTTTTACACGTTTTACATATGCAGCCTAGCAGCCGCACGTTTTGACTGACGGCTTTATCTGTAAACCCTGAAGACTCACCCTCCATCATTATCACAGTTTTTACACGTTTTACATATGCAGCCTAGCAGTCGCACGTTTTGACTGATGGCTTTATCTGTAAATGCTCTGCAGACTCACCCTCCATCATCATCACAGTTTTTACAAGTTTTACATATGCAGCCTAGTAGTCGCACGTTTTGACTGACGGCTTTATCTGTAAATCCTGAAGACTCACCCTCCATCGCAGCAGCCGCTGCTGGCTCGTCCAAGACGGGGTAGGGCATTGGGATGGAGACTGTCACGATATGAAGCTCGTCCTGGGGTGCGAGCATGTTGTCCTGCAACATACGCATGCAATGTACAATGTACAATGTTGTCCTGCACACATACGCATGCAATGTACAATGTACACACTGGGGTACAATGTACACATTGGGGTGCGAGCATAATGTCCTGCACACATACCCATGCAATGTACAATGTTGTCCTGCGACATACGCATGCAATGTACAATGTACAATGTTGTCCTGCACACATACGCATGCAATGTACAATGTACAATGTTGTCCTGCAACATACGCATGCAATGTACAATGTTGTCCTGCGACATACGCATGCAATGTACAATGTTGTCCTGCGACATACGCATGCAATGTACAATGTTGTCCTGCAACATACGCATGCTATGTACAACGTTGCCCTGCAACATACGCATGCAATGTACAATGTACACACTGGGGTACAATGTACACACTGGGGTGCGAGCATGTTGTCCTGCAACATACGCATGCAATGTACAATGTACACAGGCTGGAATTGATTGATGTTGCTGAAAAGTGTGAGTGCGTCAAAGGACAAAACATTGCAAAAATTATAGACGACGTGAACAAAAGTTGGAGGGAGTCGTCTTTTGTGTCAGGGTTGGGCAACTGATGTCTTTTGGTTCAATGAATGCCTTCGTAATCCAAACTACACTAAACTAACTTTTAATTCGATGGATTTTATGACCTGCAGCTGCTCGGGCTTTGGGTGAAAACGACCCATTTTAAAGCTGCAAAATATTGATGCGCGTTATGTTAATGTGTGTTTCTGCGTGTTATGTGCGTGTGTGTGTACGTGTGTGTATGTGTGTGTACGTATGTGTGTGTGCGTGTGTGTGTGTGTGTCTGTGCGCGCCTAGCACATAAGATGTATACAAGTGATGTGCAGCTGGTCAATTTTGTACCAGGAACAAGACTGAGATGTTTTCCAGTTTGCATTTGGGCACGGAGTTGCAGCAGTGCGTACACAACAAATTCAGCAGGAAGCCTACTTGTGAAGTATTTAGTTAGATCTGAGGCAGCTCCACTTTATCCCCTGATAATCAGAGACACAATCAACCTGAGATTTCTATTGCTTTCACTGCCTAAGTAGTTTTTTTCTTGCCTCAATTTAATTATCTGTTACACCTCGTTGGACCCTAGTTGCATTTTATTTATCTGGTACACTTAGTTGAACTTCAACTATTCATATTTATCTGGTACACTTAGTTGGACTTCATGCATTGATTTTTTTCTGGTACAATTAGTTAGATTTTATCTATTGGTTTCTATCTGGTACACAGTTGGATTTTAATTATCTGGTACACATAGTTGGACCCACCAATGCCCATCGCATCGCTTTCTGCGCTTGTGGGGACTCGTCATAGGCCACACACAGCCTTTTGGGAACCTGTGTGTGTGTGTGCGCGTGTGTGTGTGTGTGCGCATGAATGGTTGCGAGGCGTCATAGGCCTCACACAGCCTTTTGGGAACCTGTGTGTGTGCGCGTGTGTGCGTGTGTGTGTGTGTGTGCGTGAATGGTTGCGAGGCATCATAGGTCTCACACAGCCTATTGGGAATCTGAGTGCGTATGTGTGTGTGTGTGTATGTATGTGTGTGTGTGTAGGTGCATGGGTGGGTGCTTGTGAGGCACCAAAGACCACACTCAGCCATAAGTAAACCAGCACGCAAGCAGAGGTGTGATCAGTTAAAGAAACCAGACTGCAATACAAAAGTACGTACTGGAATAGGCGGTGTATTTGAAAGCAGTAGCAAGTTGCGAACAGTAGCACGCTTTGTAGATTGATTTGACACACGTCCATACACACACACACACACACACACACACACACACCAACTCACAGCTTGGGCGCCCACGGGGTGGCTCATTTTGTCCGCTTGGTTTCGAACAAGGAGGACAGGGCTGTGGCAATTACGCATGATGGCATCGCTAACAGATCCTAGGCCCACGAGCGACATCATAGACCTACACCAGTGTTAATGCAAGCACAAGGCATTAGAGGTGATGAATGTGAGCAGCAAGCCTACCAGCAGCACCATGGACCTACACCAGTGTGAATGCAAGCACGAGGCATTAGAGGTGATGAATGTGAGCAGCAAGCCAACCAGCAACATCATGGACCTACACCAGTGTGAATGCAAGCACGAGGCATTAGAGGTGATGAATGTGAGCAGCAAGCCAACCAGCAACATCATGGACCTACACCAGTGTGAATGCAAGCACGAGGCGTTAGAGGTGATGAATGTGAGCAGCAAGCCAGCCAGCAACATCATGGACTTACACCAGTGTGAATGCAAGCACGAGGCGTTAGAGGTGATGAATGTGAGCAGCAAGCCTACCAGCAACATCATGGACCTACACCAGTGTGAATGCAAGCACGAGGCGTTAGAGGTGATGAATGTGAGCAGCAAGCCTACCAGCAACATCACGACACGTACTTAACATGATTTGTTCAAGGGGCGTAGATCTTGTCTGATTTCTCTACCAGCAACATCATGGACCTACACCAACATGAATGCAGGCACAAGGTTCTACAAAGAACATATACAAGGTTCTACAAAAAACATATGCAAGGTTCTACAAAGAACATATACAAGGTTCTACAAAAAACATATGCAAGGTTCTACGAAGAACATATGCAAGAGGCAGTAGAGGTGACGAGTAAGCACCCCCAATTAAATTAATGGAGAGAGATTTTTATGATTCTTTGTGCTGGGAGGATGCTACTGTGAGGCCATGACTTAATCCGGCGTCTTTATTAGAAACACGAACAAGAAAAAAATTGGCTGGTTGGGAAAATGTGGCCCGTAGCTAATTTTAAGGGAGGCATATGTAGATAGTCAATGTTGCATTATATTATCTAATCATCTCACACCAATTCCCGCCACGTCATTTTGCCTCCCTGCCCTTGCAACCCCAAACAACAAGCAGCAAACGCCGCTTAAACGTCCTTTATTTTAACTTTTCAAAATTCTCCCAGGAAAACAACTTGTCAGAGTCCTTTTCAGAGCCATTTTTAGACTGCCTTTCATAATCCTTCTTAGAGCGCATTCAGAGTCCTTGGGGGGAATATTACCGTAAATCCATAAGTATTGATAGTAAGGGAAAACTTCTAATAAGTCTCCTGAAAAGACTCAAAAAGTATAATACATTCTTACAAATTTCCACCAGCAACAACACATGCGCATGCACGCACGCACACACGCGTCATCTGCCTCACCTCTTAATTGCCTCCATGCCACAAGAGCCCACCACCAGCAGCACACACGCACGCACACACACACACACTCAAACAAACACGCATTGTCTGCCACACCTCTTTAGGGCCCCCGTGCCACGAGAGCCCACCACCACCAGCACACACACACGCACGCACTCTCTCTCTCACACACACACACACACACACTCACACACGTGTCGTCTGCCTCACCTCTTCAGGGCCCCCATGCCACGAGAGCCCACCACCACCAGCACACACGCACGCACGCACTCACACATACACACACACTCACACACGTGTCGTCTGCCTCACCTCTTCAGGGCCCCCATACCACGAGAGCCCACCACCACCAGGTCCATCGCCCTCTCATTGGTGAGCATAACAATGGACTCAGAAACACCTGATGGGGTGCATGGGGTGCAAGTTAAAGAGTGACAATGCCTACTGCTGACGTGCACGATCAATCTCATGGATCAGAAACAACTGATGGCGTGCACATTGTGAGAAAAAAATGGTCAAAACGCTTACTGCTGAAGTGCTGATCAATCTCATGGATCAGAAACAACTGATGGCGTGCGCATTGTGAGAATAAAAGAGTGACAATGCCTACTACTGACGTGCACGATCAATCTCATGGAGCAGAAACAACTGATGGCGTGCACATTGTGAGAATGAAATGGTCACAACGCCTACTGTTGAAGTGCCGATCAATTCTTATTTTGTGTGGCTTCCTACTGAAAGTGAATGCAGGGAGTCTACATATAACTAGGGTTGGCCAGAACCGTACATATACACCGTATATGACCGTATATTTGGTGATTTCCCGGCCAAAAATACCGTGTATGCACCGGATATATATGGTTCTGGCCAACCCTACATATAACCCACCAGCCTACCGTATCTGGCCACCGATTGCCCTCTTTGTAAGCTCAGTTGTAAACCCTAGTACCGTGTTCTTGTGCAGAAGAGTATCATACGATTCATATCAAAGAGGAAAACTACGCGGACAGAAATGAAACACTCCCCACATAAACTAAGGAGAAGGAGCCCTTTTGGTACCGAGTACCGTTCAACTCCCCCATTCCCCCACCACACCACAAGACCCCCACCACACCACACCACAAGAAAGAAAAAGGTAATAATATGGATCAGGAGGGTTGCAGGCTCAGCCTGGAACCGGATCCTCTGATGAGCGTTGGTAACATTCGTCAAACAAATGTGTAGGGTTGGCCAGAACCGTATATATGCACCGTATATGACCGTATGTTTGGCGATTTCCCTGCCAATTATACCGTACATACTCGGTATATATATGGTTCTGGCCAACCCTACAAATGTGTGTCAACAAAGACAAATATTTCTAATCAAAGGGCATGCAGGAAGGAGTTGCATACAGGCCTGCTGTGCTTGCTGCATCCCACACAAATGTCTGGCACATAATGGGTAGATAGACAAGAGATGCACAGCTTGACTTGACGTAAGCAAAAATTGACGTGAGCACAGCTTGACTTGACTTGTGGGCAAAACGTTGGACACTGATCAGTACAGCGTTGAATAGAGGCCTGCAGTGCTTGCTGCATTGCCTCCAATTGGCAGGCGTGTGATTGGTGGAAAAATAAGCAGTGCCCGTACAACCTAAACCATGGGAAAATTGTTAAACACGACCCGCCGCAACCGTTTTCGAAAAAAGCTCAATTGGAGTCGGTGAGGTTTGGCTGGATCATGAGTAGCTTTGGCTAAAACCATATATATATATATATATATATAAACATATTATTATATATATACACACACGATGTATATACGGTATTTTTGGCATCGAACTCACCAAATAAACAATTATACACGGTGATATAATGAAAGAAGAAGAAAATGGACGCAGGCACTCCCCACATGAACCAAGGAAAACAAAGCCTCTTTGGTAACAAGTGACGTAAAACTCCTTTACCAGCAAACCAACAAAGCCCAGTCAGAGAGGTGTGTATATATACGGTTCTGGCCAACCCTAATCATGAGCGCTGTTTTTCTCACTCACTGGAGATCCAAGTCCTCTCACTGCACTGGAGATTCAAGTCCTCTCACTGCACTGGAGATTCAAGTCCTCTCACTGCACTGGAGATTCAAGTCCTCTCACTGCACTGGAGATGCAAGTCCTCTCACTGCACTGGAGATTCAAGTCCT
>Ga0307942_1002027_pt1 | contig 16380 bp, 21 predicted proteins | sample OrgLakmetagen175_FD_201846 | JGI IMG/M metagenome (GOLD analysis project Ga0307942, IMG submission 201846) | Saline water microbial communities from Organic Lake, Antarctica - #175 | ecosystem: Environmental > Aquatic > Non-marine Saline and Alkaline > Saline | place: Antarctica: Organic Lake... | reverse complement strand
GTTGTGGTGGGTGGAATGTAGATGTGGAAGTCATCAAGATCTGTGTGAACCAGTCCACGAGTGCACTGCCCTGGCTGCTGCCTTCGTACATCATCATGCGCCCCCTGGCGAGGAGGAGCACCTATATGTTATGGTGGGTGGAATGTAGATGTGGAATTCATCAAGAGCTGTGTGAACCAGTCCACGAGTGCACTGCCCTGGCTGCTGCCTTCGTACATCATCATGCGCCCCCTGGCGAGGAGGAGCACCTATGTGTCATGGTGGGTGGAATGTAGGTGTGGAATTTATCAAGAGCGGTGTGAACCAGTCCACAAGCGCACTGCCCTGTCCGCTGCCTTCGTACATCATGCGCCCCCTGGCGAGGAGGAGCACCTATATGTTGTGGTGGGTGGAATGTAGGTGTGGAATTCATCAAGAGCTGTGTGAACCAGTCCATGAGCGCACTGCCCTGGCTGCTGCCTTCGTACATCATGCGTCCCCTGGCGAGGAGGAGCACCTATATGTTGTGGTGGGTGGAATGTAGATGTGGAACTCATCAAGAGGTGCAGCTTTGTGTGATAAGGAAATTGTTCTCACCGCGCAGCTCGGGCAAAGAGAAGCACCTATATGTTATGGTGGGTGGAATGCAGGTGTGGAACTCATCAAGAAATGCAGCTTTGTGTAGTAAAGAAACCGTTATCACCACGCGCAACTCGGGCAAAGAGGAGCTCCTGCGTATAATGAAACTTTGCTTTTGCATTTAAGCCTGATGACTTGAGTCCTCATTTGCGTTTTGGTTTTGCGCGGTGAAGAGGCCTTGAACAAGGAGAGACATCCCTGTGTCAAAAAAAAGCAATCTTGTGCAGGAAAGGATGCAAACTGTTGTGATCTAGAATTGCTCAGACTGTACCTTGTAACTCCATAGCTATGATACCTCTTCCATGAATCCCTCATTATACTAAGCAGTTGGCATCAGAGCGTCCAAACAGATGCACGTGCATTATAAGTGTCTCCAGGTGCAAGGCATGACAGCACTTTCCCCGCCGCCCCTCGCCCCCTCAACACACACACACGCACACACATGTATACAGACACACACACGCACACACACACTCCAGGTGCGAGGCGTGACAGCACTTCCCCGCCGCCCCTCAACACACACACACGCACACATGTATACAGACACACACACACACACACACTCCAGGTGCGAGGCATGACAGCACTTCCCCGCCGCCCCTCGCCCCCTCAACACACACACACACGCACACATGTCCACAGACACACACACACACACATGTATACAGACACACACACACACTCCAGGTGCGAGGCGTGACAGCACTTCCCCGCCGCCCCTCGCCCCCTCAACACACACACGCACACACACACACACACACACTTATGCACACATTTGCACAGCAGCCCTTGCCTTGTCGAACATGTCCCAAATGGCAGCACGAGGCTGGTGGATGGACACGAGCACCGCACAGCCTCCCTTCTGTGTATCAGTAGCAGTAGCCCCATCTTCCTTGCCGCTGTGCAGGGGTGTGCGGGCCATGGCAGCAAGGTAAGCCATCACGCTTAGGGCTGCAAATGCGTCTAGACCTGAGCATGAATAAGGCGAGGGGGGAGAGCACAAACTGTGAAGTTAATTGTAGGTGGAAAAACGTAGACCTAGCTAGACCTGGTTAGACCTAGGCTGGTTAGAAAAGACTTAAGTGAGAAGACCTAGGTGAGAAGACCTAGGTGAGAAGAGCCAGACCTAGACCAAGACTGTAGTGAGAAGAGACAACGGTTCTAATGAACAGACAACAGCAACCGCAGAGCCACGCTTTGAAGGGTACAAGTGCAATTAAGGTCTGTGGATAACAGACAGGCGGCACTTCCAGAAAGAAAAGGAAAGAAAAGAAAAGGAAAGGAAAGAAAAACTACGCAGGCAGCAAAACACTCCCTGCATTAATTAAGGAAAAGGAGACACATTGGCCCGAAGTGCCGTGTGTCTCCCCCACCAAAATCCAGATCGGTCTCCCACAGATCGGTCTCCCATATGAAACAGGAGAGTATTTTTACAAAGTGGCGCTTCATCAGTGAATGAATAAGTGCACATACAGGCCGCAAATTGCCTCTAGATAAGGAGGACAAGGAGCAACCTGGGTTTTAAAGGGGTTTAAAGGGGTTTAACCTGGGTTTTAAAGGGGGCTAACCTAAACCCTAAACCCTTTAAACAAGATTCGAGCAGTAGGTCAACACAAAACAGGGTTGCAGGACTTGTGCTACAGACTTTCGTAGCGTAGCACGTGCAGCTGTAGCGTGGCTTGAAATGTACAGGCTTAAATATTTTAAAGGCGATCTGCAATGTATGTGTGTGTGGCAACATGCAACATTGAAGCAGACAGATCTGACAGCTATAGCTCTGTAGATCATTATTTAACCCTAACCCTAACCCTAACCCTGACCCTAAACCCTAAACCCTATTAGAACCCTAACCCTAACCCTAAACCCTAACCCTGACAGCTTTAGCTATGTAGATCATGTGATTGGCTGATGATGCAAAAATGCAGTGCGATTGTATATGCGTCCTATCACTGCCATCATATTCAGTGCGATTGTATATGCGTCCTTTCACTGCCATCATATTCAGGTGGCACAGTAACAATGCTAAACGGTGACTCACCCTTGCCAAAAAAATTGAGACAGACCGCACACCCACAAAACAAGCAAATTCACTTCTTTAATATTCATGCACACAAAGGTTGAAGACGATGGTGAAAATGGTGCACCTTGTTGACAGTGAACCTTTTCCAAATAATGGTGAAATTGGTACACTTTCAGGACAGTGAACCGTTTCCTATTACTTGCCACAACCCGCAATTTAAACAAGCCTACCGCTTGTGGGTTCATCTGCAAAGATAAGCTGTGGCTTAGGAATGAGTGCCGCTCCAATCGACAACCGCTTCCGTTCTCCTCCACTCAAACCACGCAGCATCAAGCCACCAGGCAGAGCCCCTCCAACCTGTCAAAAGGTAAGCAATGCATATTCAGATATCAACTGACACATCTTGCTGCAGTAATAAGCATTAAGCCAGCAGGCAGAGCTCCTCCATCCTGTACAAAATTAAACATACACACATGAACCGACATTTTTGGTGCATCAAGAGCTGATTTAAACTGCACAAAGAGCCGGCATTTTAGAGCATCAAGAGCTCTTCCAAACTGTACAAAAACTAAGCACAGATATCAAATTGTTTTATGCAATTGGTGACAACACATGGGCGCAATGCTCTGAGATGGGGTGACTGTTACCGCTTGACAGGAGTAAAATAAAAATAAGTTTGCATGCTACAATCATTACAGAGAGTTAGTAATAATACAATAATACTAGCAGTAGTAAAGCCTGTCTGCTTACATGCTAAGTCCACACTTGTTACAGGAAGTTACGCTTCCCAGTCATTCTATATGCACACAAAGTCATCAGTTCTCTGCTTCAGCTGTAGAACTGGAGTTCATGCGTAATGAACGTAGGCTGAGATCCCTAGGGTGAGGTGTGCATGCAAAAGGCCCGTACACTTCCAAGGGTGTTGCGTGCGTGCATGAGGCCCATACACTTACAATACACTGGGGTGTGGCATGTGTGTCTAAAAGACCCATGCATTTACAAGGGTGTGGCGTGCGTGCCAAAAAGGCCCATACACTTACAAGGGTGTTGCGTGCGTGCATGAGGCCCATACACTTACAATACACTGGGGTGTGGCATGTGTGTCTAAAAGACCCATGCATTTACAAGGGTGTGGCATGCGTGCCAAAAAGGCCCATACACTTACAAGGGTGTTGCGTGCGTGCATGAGGCCCATCCACTTACAAGGGTGTGGCGTGCGTGCATGAGGCCCATACACTTACAAGGGTGTGGCATGTGTGCCAAAAAGGCCCATACACTTACAAGGATGTTGCGTGCGTGCATGAGGCCCATCCACTTACAAGGGTGTTGCGTGCGTGCATGAGGCCCATGGCTGCCAGCACCACATGCTGTCGTTCCTCTGCTTCTTGGCGAGGGGTGCCTAGCAAAGGGATGTTTGGATGAGAAATATGGGCAAAGGAAGGCCTAGTGGAAAAATTTTAAGCCCTGATCTGAGTTTTTGTCTGTGTGCAACAGGGGACAAAAAGGAGTTTGAACAGGCTACACATTCAATCCAGATCTTGGTGGGCTCTTTGTAATGCTAAGAGGTTGCATATACTTTTTATATATGTACATGCTTAAGACACAAACCCCTTCTCGAGAAAACGAAAAGAGCAAGGGTGTACGTGTCAATATTGACTCAACTGATGTTCGTAATTTTCTGCCTGAAAGCAAAGTACATCAAGAATGTCTTCGCTAATTGAAAGTTTGCACACATTCAGGGAAGACTCTCAACTAGCAACCACACTAGCTAAAGCCCCACTAAAGTGTTCATTCGTGCTGCTTCTTTTTTGCATCTCATTTTGCAAATGGCAGGCCATGCGTACATTTGCGTTCCTTTTCGCTGCTACTTCATTCGCACAAAATTGGAAACCAAATTTAATGAGCTACCCTGTTCAGGCAGTGATGATTAGGGTAATAAAAGTGACCAACCTATTTCAATGTAAAATGAAAAGAGAAAGAAAGGAAGTCAATGACAAGGCTTGACGCTAGTATCTTGTTTAAGCATACCTGGAGGCAAGGTAAGGGCGGCATGCAGCTTCAGCACTTCGCTGACCGTCATCTGAGGCAGCAAATTGTCCTCCTGAACACACACACACACATGTATAGCAAATCACCTCCTATTCATAGTTATTCCCTGTGCAAATTTGAGATGCTGTGCAAACAAAATGCAGGTCACGCATCTTGAGCTGATCTGCATGTTTCTGTGGTTCGAACAGCTGTGTCTGAAAACTGCAGCTCAGCCTGAAAAGAAGGCTTTCCCCAGCTGTCACGACGAATCATGGTACCAGCTTAAGCGTGGATTGCAAGCGTGAGCCATAGAAAATCACACAATTCGTCCATGCCACTGATTTACAGCGGTTGAGTTCATTACAGCTCGATCTTAATATCAGGCACAACTCAGGAAGAAGGCTCGTACTAGCAGTTAAATCCATAATAGCTCAATCTATAGATCAGGCTCGTTCCAAAAGAAGGCTTCTTCCCAGCAGTTGAGTTCATAACAGCTCGATCTTATTATCAGGCACAACTCAGGAAGAAGGCTCGTACTAGCAGTTGAGTCCATAATAGCTCAATCTATAGATCAGGCTCGTTCCGAAAGAAGGCTTCTTCCCAGCAGTTGAGTTCATAACAGCTCGATCTTATTATCAGGCATGACTCAGGAAGAGGCTCGTACTAGCATTTGTGTCTATGATAGCTCAATCTATAGATCAGGCTCATTCCAGAAAGAAAGCTTTGTCCCAGCAGTTGAGCTCATTGCTCATAACAGCTCATTCAATCATCAGCTCCTTACATCAAACGCAAGATTGAACACACCTGAGGAATGTAGCAGCTTAAACGCCGGATCTCAGAGGTCCTGGCAGGCTTGCCGTTCAGGAGCAGGGCACCACGCCTCTGCTGTGCATAACCAACCCCCTCGCTCCTGCTGCTGCCTGTTTCCCCCGTTTCCAGTGCGCGTCCACAAACGCCATCCCCAGGCCTTGGACCATCAACCTCCGGGTCACGCACTTCAAAAGCCACGTGTGAGTTGCTGCTGCTTTTGTTGTTAGATAAATGGGGCAAAGGGGCGTGCTGCTTGGCAGATGGAGAAGGAGAGGTTTGGGTGAGCTCAGTGCAGGCTGCTACGCCTGGTTCATAACTCTGCTGCTGCTGGTGTGTTTGTGGTGGAGGAGGGTCACAGAAAGTGCTGCGTGGTATGCCTGAAGGCAGTGTAGTTGTGGCCTGTGAGAAGGCAGGGTAGGCGGCAGGGTTGACGGCTGAGGGGGCCTTTAGAAGGGTGAGCAGCTCCAGCAGGGTGCTCTTGCCTGCAGCAGGCAGGCAGTGTTTGTTTGAGTGTGTGTGTGTGCGTGTGTGTGTGCGTATGTGTGTGAGTGAGTGTGTGTGTGTGGTTTGTGTGTGTGTGTGTGCGTGTGTGTGTGTGGTGTGTGTGTGTGTGGTTTGTGTGTGTGTGTGTGTGTGTGTGTGTGTGTGTGTGTGTGTGCAGGCAAGGTTATGCATCTGCGGTCAGCTGCACATGTATTAAATGGGTTTTGCTCATCATTTCTCTATAGTTGCTCATCATAGCCTACCAAATCCCCCCAATCTTCACTTCAATTGCTTTATCTTCCCTGCCTTTCGCTCTTCACCTTTTATTTGCAATTCACGCAAATGTATTCCACCATCCAGCACCTTTTCCTCCCCTTTGCCCTTTACCCTTAGCCCATCACGCAGATGTACCCCTCCTAACCTGCACCAGACGCTCCCATCAGTGCACTCATCTCGCCTCCCTGCACACTCCCCCAGATGCCTTGAAGCAATGGTTTTGGTCCCGACGCCGAGGGTACACAGTAAGAGAGGTCTTGCCATTCCAGGCAAATGCCACTGCTGCCCATAACTGCTTTGGAAGGGGTGCGGTCCAGTCGTCGTCGCCTCCCCTCAGAAGGCGGTAAGGGAGGGGACTTGAGGATAGGGTGGCAGGGAATAGGCTCACGAGAGAGAACAGCATCTATCAGGGCTGCTGCGAGGCTGGATTCTTGCTCCTGCCTTGCTTCCTCTTGGTCTGTGAAAGGCACAGACAAACGAAGGCAGGCACAGACACCAAGGACTGAGTTGACGCTACTGCACTGTAATGTCTATGGAGTGTACCGTGGAAATAGGAAGCAAGTACAGGACTACTAACAAATAGCCATTGTGGCGCTTACGGTTTTAAAGTTTTAAAGGGAAGCAGCAACAATTCTTTGGACACCAGGAACCTTGCCGCCTCACAACTTCATAACATAACTGCTTCTCAAAATGATGTATATGTTCAATTCCACAAAGAGAAACTACTTGCCTTGGAGATCTGGAACGTGACTGCTTTCGTCCAACGCGTTGCTTCCTAATGTCGTTGCCGTGAGCTCTGCAAGGGCGTGGGCTTGCCCTTGATGAGGCAGTGGGGCACCTAGACATCAGGGAGAGGGCAGGCGGCGTGGGTAATAGTGGAGGCAAGAAGAGACAAGTCGTCTAGGGTAGCAGCGGATATCGGACATGAGGCTTTGCATCGTGTTCTAAAATCTTTCTACACATTATATTTCCACCTGGAGAGGGGGGAACAGCTGTGGATAGGCGGTCCGAATGTAAAGTGGACGTGATACAAGGCAATACAAGAAGACTGGAGCTCCCTGAGAGAATAGCAATTTGTCACACCTCTTTCAAAGTGCTTTTCCCCTTTGTCGGCTGTGGCGCGGAAGCAATGGCTGATGGATGTGCGACAGCGCCTCAGATACTTTAAGGCCTGTTTGCTCACAGATGTGTGGCTAAGTAAAAAGGACTGGAGCAGCCAATAACCGGCAAAGCAGTTTCCTAGCAGCGCAGCGAAAACCCAGAGTCCCAAAATGGGTCCTGCGGGCTCTGGAGTGCTTTCAACCATATTAATGACGAATAAATAAATAAATAAACCAGTAATGTGTCAAGCCAATTTCTTGATGTTTCGATGACAGGAAATAAACGATGTGTAATTCCGAATTTAATGGCGAGATGCAATCTCCATATCTTTAAATATTGCGCGCGTTTATAGCCCACATCCAAATTTGCAATTGCTTTGTTATAAAACAAGAAATAATTTCGAGAAGGAGCGGAGGGGGGGGAGGCCAGAGTGAGTGTTCTGAGTGTTCTGCGAGTGTTCTGTGAGTATTTTGCACGTTCTCCAAGATCTCCCTGCGTCTCAACAGCTTTCGGAGTGCAATCCGATCTCACGAAAAAGAAGAAGGAAAAACTACGCAGGCAGTGAAAACCACTCCCCACATTAAAAAAGGAAAAGGAGTCACTTTGGTACCGAGTACCGTAAAGCTCCTCCACCGCGAAAAGGAAAGGAAAAATCAATGGGGATCAAGAGGGTTGCAGGCTTGGCCTGAAACCGGCTCCTGATGAGAGTTGATAATAGTACAAGGTTACAAGGTTACAAGGTTAGCAAGGTTACAAGGTTACAAGGTTAGCAGCAAAGTTCACAGAGTGCACATGCAGCTTGGAGGCAAGAAGCTTCTTAACTCTTTGAGAATCGAGACCCAGTTCCTTAAAGGCTTCAGAGTGTGAGTGTTGTAGATGGTGCCGCCCACACCCAATTAACTCTTTGAGAATCGAGACCCAGTTCCTTGAAAGGCTTCAGAGTGTGAGTGTTGTAGATGGTGCCGCCCACACCCAAAAGGATGATGTGAAGAGTAACAGAGGCTCCTTGGAGAATAATGCAAAGGTCTTTGTGCTGTTCCTTTGCGGCGTTCAGCTGGTTCTGAGGTCTGGTGTCCTCACAGTACTTGATCTCGACGAGGTGGATGTCACGCCGAGGTTTGCTGATCTCATGAGTCTATCGATTTAAAACAGGTTGAGCTCACTGTGCGCGAATATCATATTGGGGGCTGGAGAGAACAGGCAATTGATTTGTCGACCAGCCACCTCAAGAGGCTCATACTCCAGCAGAACTATAAGAACTTATCACACACATTTTAGTGCACCTTTGGGGAATGCTCCTGGCTGGTGGGATGACAGAAAAAGAGATCATTAGCCTGTATTACCTCTCCGCTTAAAAGTTTCCAGCAATCACAGCCGCACACTTTCTTGCCTTCGCCTTGCTTTCTTGCCACGACTTTCTGGTCCAAGGATTGCGTCATGACAGAAATAGAAGGCCTTATGAGCTCAAGATCTGTGACGCTCTGTTCAGGATGCGGAACACATTATGCTGGACTGTCCGCGTGAACATCTCGTCAGCCTTCGCACCCAGCTTGTCTTCCCAACTCAGTACGAGGATAGTCCAACTCGTTTGAGGATCTTTTTGAAACAGCCAGTTGTGTATGGTGTGGCCTCTTCTGTGGCCGAGTGCCTTAGCCCTTTTTCCTTGATTTTTTTCTAGCGCCTTTTTTGGTTTGGCCACAGGCTTTCCAAGCTTCCACTCAAATGCCCACCAGAGGCTATATAACGAACCTTACCTTTCCTATGCTTTTATTTCGGTGGTGGAAGTGCCACAGGTGCTGGCTCTAATTGCTCCTTCTCTTGATCACCGCGTTAGTATACCAGGAGCCTTGCTTTTTTCCCTTCCCTGTTTATTCTACAAATGTATCAGAATGCTCTACACGTCCTTTTTGGATGCCAACACACGCAAATAAGAAGTGTGATCACTGTGAGACACAACTTAGCATGCAGCATGATCTTCAAAGCCATCAGCAAAACAAGCTTCTTAGGATTATACTTTGTCTCCATGGATACAGGCAGCAAACGGTTGGCTATGCAAAATCTTCAGGTTTCCAATACAGCTGAAACTAGGATTGTACCGGCTTTGGGCCAAGGTGACTCTTTCCACCCACTTTCCAGACAAAAACAGATTTACCTTCAGCCGTCTGGATGCTGTACTGGTTGCTCCCATCTCCGAGAAACAAAAAAAAGCGATAGACTAGTAATATAGGGTGGTAGGTTTTTAGGGATGGCAGGGGGTAACTAAAAGGAGAACGGGGAGCACTTCAGCAGCACCGCCAGCCGCCACCAGCAGAAAACAAAAACTACTCAGGCAGCAAAACACTCCCTGCATCAATTAAGGAAAAGGAGACACATTGGCCCGAAGTGCCGTGAGTCTTTCCCACCAAAGGAAAATAAATAAATAATGGAAATCTGAGGGTGGCTGGCAGCCCCCTGCTCCGGACCGAGACCTTGAGAGTATTTAGTTTTCTCAAGTGCGCGTCTATCAGTTTGTGCGCATAATGCACAGAGTGAGCATGCAATTTAAGGGCAGTCTTGTGGGCCCTCTGTGAATCGAGGCCGAGCTCTTTTAGATGATGCAAAGTGTTAGAGGTATAGATCGATCCTCCCACACCAAGAAGGATAGTGTGAAGTGTAATTTGCTTAGATTTTATGTGCTTGTATAAACTCTTGTGCTGCTTGTTAGAGGCCTCTAGCTGGTGTCCAGACCTAGTGTCTTCACAATACTTCACTTCTATGAGGTGTATCTCCATCTAATTAACGTTAAGCTCGCGAGCTCTGCGCACTTGTCCATGAGATCTAGCATTATTCTGCACCTGCTGCAAGTGGGGAGTGGAAGGTGGTTTAGAATAAGTAGGTAAGGGAGTACACAAAATAGCATCAGGGCGACTGAAAGTAAGCCTGTCTCTGACAGAAAATGAGCATCAAAAAGCCAAATGGGTAAAGTCCTATTACTAGCGTGCTCAGGAATTTGAAGGTTTTGTTAGGCAAAACGGCCAGTGCTGCCAGCATCCATATGAACTATACAACCTGCCAAGGAGCTTTTGCTGATGGCTTTCATGATGAGTCCGCAGGCAACATTATGGCGTTCAGTGATCATGCCAGAGATGATATTGTGTTGACACTCTGAGATAATATGAAGAGCACTGTCTGATTGTTGACAAAGTGGACACTGAAGGCTAGCGGACTTTTTGAAGCGGACAGCGTGTTTTGAGGGCACTACCGGTGAACGACAAGACACTCAGAGTTGCAATGTCTCAGCCCCGTAGAGCCGTCCGACGGAGGAGTCCTCCACACAGGCACAGTCACAGTCCTCCACACAGGCACAGTCACAGTCCTCCACACAGGCACAGACACAGTCCTCCACACAGGCACAGGGCGAGTTGCAACATGCCTGCACCAGCCCTTACTTGCTTTGCACTTTCATAGCATGCATGACAGTGGGCACACACATCAGGTCAAACACAGGATCTTGAGGATCTTGAGGATAATACAGGCATTGTGCTAGCACCAGCATTGGGCAAATGCACAGCTCATGCATTTGCACACGCAAGGCTAGCTGGGATGAGCAGGGAACTATTCCAAGAGAGTGCACACAACTCTGCTTAGGGCAGCCGGAATTGCCAGGCATAGGCATGGGAGACCATGCCATTTGGGAATTCAATGAAGGGCAAGAAAGCCCTTGCTCATCGAAGACAAGATTGGCTGTCACGACGAGTTCATAATTATGGTACCAGCTTAAGCATGGATTGCAAGTATGGGCTATGAATCCAAAGTCTCTGACCAGTCCTAGAGACCCCAAGCATAGCGCCAGAAAAAGCTAAGTAAATTGAATGGACCTAGGGTTCCCAAGCGCAGCGCCACTATTCTTATTCTTTTGGTGGAGGAAGGTACTGCGGAGTCCACCCGATACCAAAGTGGCTCCTTCTTTTTAACCAATGTGGGAGTGGTTTTTCACTGCCTGTGTAGGTTTTATTTTATCAGAGTGTCTGAGCAACTCAAGTAAGCATGGAGATGGTGTGATGCATTCACTGATTTGTCGGCCTTACTAAAGCAGGGGAGGGAAGGAGGTTGAATGCACAACACTTGAATGCACAACCTCTCATAAATCCAAGCTTGTTAATGTGAATTAATATAATAAAGCCATTGCTTGCCAAATTATGACACGAATAAAGATAGTGAAAGTGTTGCAGGAGGTCAGGTAAAAAAAATCCAAATTGGGCAGAAAATCATATTAGTGAACGTGCATTATCTGTGGCAGGCAAACGCGTCACACAGCGCCGTCACACATCCTGAATCAAAGCGAGAGAACAGACATGTGTTGTAAGTTAGCAACAAGGTAGAATAATTTATAAACTATTTGTAGAGAAAAACAAATATAACTCCGTCATATATTCTAAGGTTTTACACGCCGCAAATGCAGGGGCAGCCCTCCTCTCATTGACTACCCTCTCATGCATTAGGTACGTGCATTAGGTACGTGCATTAGGTACGTGCGTGTCAGCACTGAATGAAAAAAATGGCGCGGATGGTGCAACCAGTGCCGGCTTGGATGAATAACGGATGCTGTTTGGACCTCCCCTCACACAAGCCTGCATCACCTGTGACTCGCATGAACCAGTCAGATTACAAAGCAGATGCCTGTCAGACTCGGTGCTTCTAGTTTTTCAGCACACTCAAATGACTCATCCTGAACAGCGCACTCAAGTGACGCATCCTGAACAGCACACTCAAGTGGCACATCCTGAACAGCACACTCAAGCGGCACATCCTGAACAGCACACTCAAGTGACTCATCCTGAACAGCACACTTAAGTGACGCATCCTGAACAGCACACTCAAGTGGCACATCCTGAACAGCGCACTCAAGTGACGCATCCTGAACAGCACACTCAAGTGACGCATCCTGAACAGCACACTCAAGTGGCACATCCTGAACAGCACACTCAAGTGATGCATCCTAGACGTAAAAAAAAAGCAGGGGTGTATGGTGCAGGGCCCTCCAGTCTGTGGGTCAATTATCAACACCCCCCTTTGGATCATTCCATTAATAATTAGTTCCCTCATCTGCTCTTTTCATGAACAATATAATACCTGCATCTGCTTTTGTAGCAGTCTGAACATATATAGCTCTCAATATGACAAACACACACGCACAAACCAGATACATACTCTCAAATACGCGCTCAAACACATGCATTCCTCATCACTCTTCCTACCGAGCAATATTACTTTTACCGTTACCCTTCTAGCAACCCCAAAGCACCGCAACTGGACGCACAACTAATTCCCAAATTAATAATGTATCTCATAAATTACAAACTACGCTTGTATGGAAAAACTTTGTTGCGACATCTCATTTCAACTTGCGCAACCGCATCCCTTCCATCATTTGACCATTCCTGGCAGCCAAAGATGCAGAGGAGAGCTCAATTTTCCAGGGAGTTTATAAAGAGGGACTAAAGTGCACACGCCTGAGCGACAAAAAGTACCTAAGAGGGAGATATGGATCTTTGACCCTCCATCCTTGTCAAATTCTCTCTCAATGAAACTACTGCTGCTCCTACTGCTGCTGCTGCTGCTGCTGCTGCGGCTGCTGCGGCATGACAGGTGAGCGTGGCTCGTGATTAGGTGGCAATGGTTGTGAGAGCTCATGCATTTGGTGCTGGATGTACTGCTGCTGCTGGTGGCAATGGTTGTAAAGGCTCATGCATTTGGTGCTGGATGTACTGCTGCTGCTGGTGGCAATGGTTGTAAAGGCTCATGCATTTGGTGCTGGATGTACTGCTGCTGCTGCTGCTGCTGCTGCTGCTGTTGCTGCTGTTGCTGCTGTTGCTGCTGTTGCTGCTGTTGCTGCTGCTGTTGCTGCTGCTGTTGCTGTTGCTGCTTTTTGATGGCCTTCCGCATGAGTTTTTCGTACAGCTGCTTGAGCAGCGAGAAGCACGCGCTGAAGGTAGGGCGGTGCTTGGGGTTGTTGCTCATGCACTGTGAAGATGCAGAAGGGAGGTGTGCCCAGGGGCAGGGTTTCAAATCTGTTGAGCAAGTGAATGTTGGTGCAGGTACTCTTTGCTGCCCTCATCTCCCTCTCCCCCCCCTCTCTTTGTGTGTGTGTGTGTGTGTATGTGTGTGTGTGTATGTGTGTGTGTGTTTGTGTGTGTGTATGTGTGTTTGTGTGTGTGCGTGTGTGAATGTGTGTGTGTGTGTGTGTTGAGTTGTTTTGTGCAGCTGCTCAAGAAGTGCAAGAGGGAGTGTGGCGACCAGGATGCATGTAACAAAATTACTGTGCATGTGCACGTGTTTTCACTGCTGCTCAAGCAATGCAAGCAGACATCACATGAGCAGAATGTATTAAGGAACAGAAAGTGCATGCAATGAGCAGCCACCCACCAGAATGAGTACAGACACTCGCAATGCACGAGGTGTACCAATCCATAATAGCGTGCAATCAGTTCATGCGATTAAGTCAGAAAGGTGGGTGGTATGCTGCTTGGCAGGGTAGCACTTTGGTTTTGCGTGGTTGTTGAAGGTGGAAAGGCTGACCTTGGCATGCTGTGCGTGCATTGCATTGGGAGGTGGCGTGGCCAGAAATGGATAAGGCATCTGGTGGTCTGGTGATAGGGCTTAAGAGCTGGAGCAGGTCATGAAAGGTGGTGCATATTTTAATATCCTAGGGTTGGCTAGAGCCATATGTATACACCGTATATGACTGTATATGTGGTGATCTCCCTGCCAAGTATACCGTATGTAAACCATGTATGTATATATACCCCCGTATATGAACGTGTATGACCATATATGTGGTGATTTCCCTGCCAATTATACCGTATGTAAAACGTATATCATGTACTGTATATGTATGGTTCTGGCTGACCCTAGGTATGTACCTTGTACATACGGTATACTTAGCAAGAGCACCACCACCATACATACGGTCATCTACGCTGCAGATACACGGTTCTGGCCAAGGGGAGGAAAACTCTTAGGGTTGGCCAGAACCATATATATAGTGTATATACAGTACTTTAGGGTTGGCCAGAACCATATATACATATATATACACATATATACAGTGTATTTACAGCATTATTATGGTTGGCCAGAACATGCATATACGGTGTGTTTACGTTTTTTTGGCAGTGAGATCACGAAATTCACGGTCAAGTACGGTGTATATATATGATTCTGGCCAATTTTACTTTCTTCTTAATGCGCATGGGGAGGGAATGTTATAGGGTCAGCCAGGACCACGTAAATACGTAGGGTTGGCCAGAACCGTAAGTATGCTCCGCATACGACGGTATATATGGTGATTTCCCTGCCAAAATTACTCAGGGTTGGCCAGAACCATACATACATAAGCATATACGGTATTTATAATACCGTATGTTAAGCAAAGAAATTTCCATACATACTGTCATATACGGTGTTCATATACAATTCTGGCCAACCCTACCAGCATGGTATACATACGTTCTGTTTTGGCAGGGAGGTTCGCCAAATACACAGTACTGTATGATGTAACGTATGTATGGTTCTGGCCAGCCCTACGTTTATATAAACGGTTCTGGCCAACCCTATGTATATATATATATATATATATATATATAGTTCTGGCCAGCCCTAGTCACACCAAAAATTGTACGGTAAAGTTTGCAAAGGAATACCCAACTTCTCCTCACATACTACTCAGGCCCAAACCATCATCGTACGACGGATGCAAAGAAATCACAATACCATTGTACGATTTTCCTCAATGTATGTGGGGAGTTGTTACCACTGCCTGCCTGCCTGCATAGCTTATCTTTTTATTTTCCCCCTCATTGTGTACAAAGGAAATCCTACATGGCTGTTTTTACCTGTTGTGCAAGACGTAGGTACGTCCATCACTGTACGACGGATGCACAAAATCATAACCAGTATTGCATGAAGGATGCACACTATTATACTTGGTTGCTTGTACCTGTTGAGCGAGACATACGTACGTCCATCATTGTGCGACGGATGCACAAAATTATAACCATCAAAGTATGAAGGATGCACACTATTATACTTGGTTGCTTTTACCTGTTGAGCGAGACATACGTACGTCCATCACTGTACGACGGATGCACAAAATCATAACCATCATTGCATGAAGGATGCACACTAATATACTTGGTTGCTTGTACCTGTTGAGCGAGACATACGTAGCCGGCAGGCGTGCCTGGAGGGAACTTTTTAAAGCCAGGGGAATGTTTGAAGTGTCCGGATTCGGAACGGTCCCACGGAACTTGGCCAGTGAACAGCTCCCACATCAAAACACCCATACTGTGCGTGTGTTGTACGTAAATGTGTGCGTGTGTGTGCGTGTGTGCGTGTGTGTATGTGTATGTGTGTGTGCGTGTGTGTGCGTGTGTGCGTGTGTATGTGTGTGCGTGTCTTATACGTGAATGTGTGTGTGTGTGTGTGTGCGTGTGTGTGTGTTTGTGTGCGTGTGTGTGTGTGTGTGTGTGTGTGTGTGTGTGTGTGTGTGCACGTGCATGCATGCATGCGTGACATTCATGCAGCATGAAAGCACTACACTTTCACAATTCAATGTAACATGCACAAGCTATACATATAACATCGCACATTCCTGAGTAACTGTCATGTCAGGGCCCTCATTTCAGGGCCAAACCATCCTGACACCTGACCCACAACTGCTCCACATCCACACCCAAAAGCGCACGCACACACTCACAAACACGAAAACAAACACACACAAACACACCTGTAAACATCTGCTGCAGTTGTAGACCTGCTTGTTTGTATGACTTCAGGTGCCCTGCAAAAATGGAAGTCAACGTTACAATAATAAGTGGTTGTGTGAGAGTATGTGTGTGTATGTGTGTGTGCGCGTGTGTGTGTGTGTGTGTGTGTGTGTGTGTGTGTGTGTGTGTGTGAGCGCGCGCGCGTGTGTGTGTGCGTGTGTGTGTGTGTGTGTGTGTGTGTGTGTGTGTGTGTGTGTGTATGTGCGCATGTGTGTGTGTGTGTGTGTGTGTGTGTGT
>Ga0307942_1002025_pt1:7500-16386 | contig 16386 bp, 17 predicted proteins | sample OrgLakmetagen175_FD_201846 | JGI IMG/M metagenome (GOLD analysis project Ga0307942, IMG submission 201846) | Saline water microbial communities from Organic Lake, Antarctica - #175 | ecosystem: Environmental > Aquatic > Non-marine Saline and Alkaline > Saline | place: Antarctica... | reverse complement strand
TTATGCCCCCCCCCCCCCCCCGCCCATCTACCAGATACTCGGACGGGCTGTACCGGCCAATAACACTTGTCCATGCCTTTAGCAGAAAGGCTCTTCATTTTAAGCTGTAAAAGCACACATGCACGGTAAATACAAACTTGGCCCTGGATTATGGAAGGTTTTAGGTCAAGAGCCCGTTGTTGCTTTACAAATTACAAATTACTAATCTCAGTCTTCAGAAAGACAAAAATTTAGCAAGCACGTATTAACCAGATCTGCCACGTATGCAAGGACAAGTGACTCTTCCACAAATCCACAGATAAAGAAAAATAACGCAGATAGTTTAATCACTACCGGCGTAAATTAGGATGTTTTGTGTTCTGCATTACACAATGGATGCAGATACACACGACATCCCACCTGGAAAACAAAAGAGGAAAAGCTTTTCACTGGGGATCAGGTGGTTGGGAGGCAGAGGCCTGCACACTGCACACCACCAGGAGTATTACTCAGATATTTTAAGGGATTGTGTTGGATGTCTCGGTATGATTTCTATTAGAAACCTGATGGCATGTATGCTTAATTTGTCATGTGTGCTGTGGCATGTAGACCAGTAACTCTGAGGCTGTGGAGTGGGTATCTTCTTGTGCGGCTGATGTAGATGGTGCCTGTTGCTCCTAGCAGGATGGTGTGAAGGGTTTTGCGGCGTCCCAGCAAACGAGGCAACAGCACCTTATGTTGTTCTCGTGCCTTTTCTGCTTGTTGAGTTAGGGAAGTGTCTACACAGTACTTAATTTCAGCCAGATCACGTGCTGATATACAAAGTACCATTAATATAAAAGCCTGAAGCCTGGCAGGTTCAGTGTTCAAAAGGCATAGGATGAACCGAATAACCAACTAAGATATACCCTGACTGCAACTCACGCTGCATCACGTTTATTTGGTTGTCTCTTGGTTTCAAGGCCAGGGGGTGCAGATTGGCAGGGCCGCCGCCTGCTAGGTTATGAGCAACTCTGTCGACTATTAGCCGTCCCCTCTAGGCGGATCTAGCAATGGTACCAACTCTCATTATCAGGAACCAGTTTCAGGCCGTGTAACCCCTCAATTTTTACTTTCTCTACTTGTTGTGCACAGGCAGATTTAAAAACAATCTGCCGCGTTTAAAAGAGTGCAAGTCCCTACAAAGGAAAAAAATTGCACTGTAAAGGCCTCTCCTTCATATCTGCGCTTTTTGGGGCGGAGCCCCCTTGCTCAACACTGAAAGAGTAGAGCTTTGAGCCTCCCAGGCCACCTCAGAATGTAAAAAATTGTATGAAATAGAAGCTAATTTTGCGCTGATTCCGGAACACCCCGGTCAAACCCCCCTCCACTCGTGACTCCAAGGGGTCGCGTGTCACTGTTCCCCCCGGATTCAATTGGGTGTTTTTATCATACATTTAGAATGTTTCTTATCATATTCTTAGCCCTTCTTCAGTGGTGTTGTTGAGTGTGGTAGAAGGCCGACCGATCCCAACACGCTAGCAGCGTCACATCACTCGGGAGGACAGGCGAGCGAGGGCCCGGGAGAGGACCTGCGTCCAGCACTTGGCACAGCACTTGGAGCAACAGTCTCAGCCTGGCAATGCCACTCAGCAGGCACAGGAAGCAGCAGCCCAGTCAGAGGTGGTGGCTCTGAATCAAACAAGCTTATGGAGCTCAGGCGTTCAGAGGAGCAGTTCAGAAGGATTGCAGCCCCCCTGATTAGCTCGCTCACATGACACACAGCTGTTGAGGTGTATATTGGAGGTCTGACACACCATTGGCAAGCAAACAGCTACAGACACGGTATGGTATGACAGGGACTGTGCAAATGCAAGAGCAGGTGCAGGGGGGGCGCAGCCCCCCCTGAATTGTCAAACAATAGAATGCCGCTCTTAAGATCTTCATTGCAAAGATCAGGCTGCCATCTCAGAAATGGTTGTACAGGAGCAGTGGGGTGCAGAGGGAGTCCCCCCCCCCGAATCGCTCTCACTTCATTAGGTACAACTTCAATGCAGCGCGGGCTCCGCCCTATTTTTTGTGATTCGCAGGATCACCCTTGTTGTGATGATTGTTTATTTTGAGGCTTGATGTAATGTCAAAGAAAGCCGTAGCGACCTTGGTTTGCTGGCGGAATCTAAATTAAAGTAGCGAAAAATTTTCTGTAAATTCTTACATTCAATTCGTTCATTACAGGTCGTAGGTTATACAATTCAAGCTTGCCGAAAGCATGCTTGAAGCTATGATTGCTGTAGGCTGCCTCATTATCCTCTTGTACTCTTGCTTCAAAGGCACACATGGCCGAATGGATGTTGTAAGTGCAAGGGTTTGCAATATTGCAGTTTACTGTCTGACGTATTCTACTGATTATCCTAGCAATTCAATTCAGCCTGGCTTTTCTTGCACTAACTTGCGCATGCAGGAACGAGCATGCACTGGCACCCACATCCTGGACCTTCATCCTTTCATTTTGGAACACGTCCTCATGCACGTGAATGCCCCAGCACTGGGCAGGTACGTTTTCTGCCACGTATCCGTCACATTCGCTACACTCTCGCAAAGGGTTTCCGGCAGCGCGGCAACCTCGATGAGGTGTCATCACTGCATCGATATAGTCAGCACAAGCGGTATCAATAACGTGCGAAACGTTAGCATAAGAAGGCAATTCATCCGTGTTCCTGGTTGCAGCTTTTTGAGCTGCTCACGTGAGACCCAGTCACTTGGCAACCGCCGCAATGACCTTCTGCGTCGCTGGCTGGCTCGCCATGAAGAAGCAGCGACGCCTCGAGCACTCAGCAAAGCTGTTGCGGGGAGGAACGAGGCCATTGCTCTTTGCCTGCTGGAGAATCCAATGCTGCAAAGGGTTTTGCAAGCGAGGCACACCGATTTTCTCATTCAATGCACAGTGCTGTGTGCTTGTGAGCACGGTTTGGCTGATGTTATAAAAGAGATGCTTGCTTTGGGTGTTTCTCCCAATGCCCTTGAAGGTCCGTTTGAGCTCTGCCCTGTACATGTTGCGATTATGTATCATCATCCCATGGTGGTGGTCGAATTGATGGAGTCACGCTCTTTTGATGTACATGCGACAGATACTCACGGGGCCAATGTGTTGCACCTTGTTGCTGAGTACTTTGGCGGCGCATATCACCTAGTAGAAGATGTGCACACTATGCTCAAACTTAACACGGCTGGTCGACTGCTGACAAAGCGATTTGTCGAGCAGGGTGTGGATGTGAACGCAACAAATTCTGTTGGCCTGACAGCACTGCACACAGCTTGCTTGAATCACAACATGCCAGTCCTTGACGCCCTCATCAATTTGCACTATAATGAGAGGATGCCTCACCTTCATGTTGACTTCAGTTGTACTGACGATCTAGGTCAGGTACCTCTCCATCATGTTGCTAATGCCGGATGGCTGGCAGGGACGGAGATTTTGCTTGATTTACCCAGCATCGATATTAACTGCATTGCACCTTGTCCAATGATGACACCCTTGGACATAGCCTGCAGGAAAGGACATTTTTCCGTTGCTCTGCTATTGCTACGGCGTGGGGCCGACACAAGCTGTGCAGGAGATGGCAGGTTGCAATCGCCTCTGCACCACGCATGTGCTAGGGGAAACACACGTCTTGTTGAGGTCCTCTTGCGTGGTGATCAAGAGACTGGTATGGTGTTCAGTGTGGATGTCAATGCCCCGGGGCTACATGGGCAGCTGCCAATTCAATGTGCACGCCAAAATCGCCCAGATGTCATTGTCAGGATGCTGCTTGATGCTGGTGCTAGGGATGTGGCAGGGACGGGTCACGAGGTTGTGATGAGGGGAGCGTCAGCCAATGACCCTTTTCACATTTTCCACATGAGGATGGTTGGCGCATTTCAAGAACCGTAGACTATGTCCACTGCGATCTGGTTACATCTCCCAAACACAGTTAATTTTATTTCAATGCATGGTCGATTTCTATTACGTGCAGTATATGTATTGGACGGTAGCACGCTTTTGCCAAGCCACACCACAAAAAAGGAATAAATTAGTACAGATTTTGCAAGCTTCTCTGTTTAATTAAATGTATTCCGCCCCTACGCTTGTTGCTGCCATCGCTTAATCAAATTGTGGGCAATGCTGAGAGAACAGCAGAAGGGCTTGAAATAATGTAAATATAACACTGCCAGAATACGGCTGCTCCCTCAGCACATAATCAACAACCTCCTCCTTCCAAATAAAGGCCAGCACTAACTGTTATATTCCCAAACAAATACCAAATTGGGCAATGGAATTGCCATTAATGCTGAAAAACATTGCGTCACTGTAACAGCTCATCTGGTACCCAAAAAGGACCCATACATTGGCAAGAAAAGAAGATAAAAGAAATTTATCAAAGGTTGGCACAGAAACACCTTCAGACTTCCGAGAAGATTTATGTCGCGACCAAATACAAGCTGGAAATGAACCATCAAAGTTGACTTAAATAAACAAATTGGACAGATCATACTGCTGTACAGTTGGGATGCTTAGACTCGGTCAAAAATTTGCTGAGTTAATTGCAGTATTATAGGATTTAAGGCGATTCGCCATGGACCATCACAGGTCGGCGTAAGAACAAGCATAAACTGGATGGATAGCGCTGCAAAAGAACAAAAGAACTGATACAAACGTTGCAGATCCAGCTGCTTCCAAGAGAAAAGATGACAAGCAGGAATAAGTGCACGGAAGTGCAGCCAATCAGTCTATACAATAATGCTGGGCTTGGGCTGAAACCATGCCTGAGGATTGGTAACAAAAGCATAACATATTATTTAGTGTGCACAAGCTTTCCCCCTGAATACCACCAATTACCTTGTCTTTCTCTTTGAGGTGAGAGAGCTTACGCTACGGGCTCTACTCTTTGGTTACATGCTTGTTCTAACTTTTAACTGTTTCTCATGTGCGTACGTGTGTGTAAACATCTATGCTGCTTGCAGTGCTATATGCAGAGCAAGCGGTGTGTGTCCCACATATGTGCATGTGTGTCTGTGTGTTTCCATGTTGCTGTGCTCCCTGAACACATGCCGTGTGTGTCCCACATGTTTGTATACACTTCTAGCTACTAGGAGTTCTCCAATCTGTGCATTGTGGCCTTTAAACTCACAGAAACTTTAGAGATACGGCACACAAGGACAGGGATGTTTTATACGGCGTATTCATATATAATATAACACGCTATTTACCGTATTGAACGTCCCAAATGATTGACGCATCCCTGCTTTTTTCTGTTCATCGTTGGATACGGATGCACAAGATGGTCGAAAGGACATTGTCAGTAAACCCATCACACTTTGTTTGACGCAGGCCTGGATCATGTTGAACGGATCATGTTGAACGGATCATGTTGAACGGATCATGTTGAACGGATGACTCCCGTATGCATGAGATGCTCCCTGGGAGGGGCATGCAAAATGGGCCTGCCAAGCGGGAGAGGGCAAGGGGAGAAGAGATAATTTAAATGGGGGAACTCTGCTGGGTGGAAATTGGGAGGTCATCTGGATTGGAAAATAATTCGGAGCAATTTAGTAGTCCAAAGTTTCTGGCAGAATAGTTGGATTTGTTCGCAACTGTTGTTAATTTGCTCAATTCAGAATCGGTTCAGAAACACAATTTCCTTTCCATACTCAATACCCCTGGTGACCCCTGTTCAGAACAATTCGGAACTGGATCAGAAACACATCGTTAGCCTAGCTAGCTGAAGCCATGCCAGGCACATGGCAAGCAAGCATTTAAAGATGCACGGGGGTTGAATCATCAGTACAAGCAGAACAAGGGGAAATTAAAAGAGCTGTTTGTAATAAAACTCACCTTATATGGTAGTTGGTAATTTAATTCTGAAACGTGGGTACTCATCGTTGCTAAAATAAAAGTACATCGAAATTGTTAAGGAACTAGCCCGAAGTTGTTAAGGAACTAGCATGGACCGTCTAGGGAGCATTATAATTACAGTAATAAACCAAAATTAAGTGGTTTCCCGCACAAAAGTCAGCAATATGTTTGCGACCAATTTTTAGGCGCCCACCTACGCGCCCGCATAATTATTTATTTGTACAGAAGCCGTGGTGGGCAATCACTTAGAACCCTTTAGCAATGCATAAGATACGACAGTAGAAGAGCACACTTGAATTCATCCGGATGGATCCGCGAAGCAGATACTTAGCGGCCAAGCTGGTTGAGGCCTTCGGACTCCCTGAAGCCCAATGCGAGCGCTCCTTGACGTGCGTGTTTAACGGCCTGCTTGCTTAGAATTCTGCCCCTCCTCCCGGCCTCACACGGCCTCTCTCCGCCTCCCACGCAGGCAAGACAAGGCGAAACTTAATACTTTCTTTGAAACGGGAGGGCCGGCCAGTTTAGTGTACGTCTACGATGTGAGTGGAAGTGCCGCGTTTCTGAAAACATGTTGTGCCAGTTCTGCTTGCACACACAAGCACACAAGTTGACCGTGGCAAGCTGCACACCGAACCCTGCAGGTCCTGCAGCCAGTGGAGAAGACTAACAATGCTAGTGGAAACCAGGGCAGGAATGTTTCCAGGCAGCAGACTGTGACTCGCGGGACTGGGTCTGGACCAGTCCTGCACAGGCTTGGCCCGGTGGGTGTGCACTGACTCTGCTGTCCTGCACACTTACCTTTGCTTTATACATAAATGCTTGTGCTCATGGTTCGTGCTGGTACTTTCGTCAAGAGCACAACTTGCAAGCCTTATAACCCATTCCTTTCGAGCAGAACGAGCCCCTGACCGGCAAGGCCGTGTTTTTCGTGCGAGCCAACCCCAAAGGCGTCGGAGAGAAGACGTTGGATCAAGATATTACATGTGGAGAGTTGTCGGGCAGCGCGTTGGAAAACTTCCGTGCCATGGTGGCCAATTTGTATTGCCCCCTCATTCAAGAGCAACAAGCCTGGGGCAAGGTAAGCCACGCATGCACGCACACACAGACACACACACGTGCACACACACGCGCACACACACACACACACACACACACACACACACACACACACTCACACACACACACACACAAACACACACACACATACACACACACACACATCCACACAAACACACACACACACATACGTACGTATATGTACACGAGATACACAAGCCTGCACGCACACATACACGCACGTACTCACTCACATATGCACATGTGCGTACAAACACTCACGCATACCAGCATGTACACGCACATGCTTCCATGTGCGCACACACACACGCACACACACACACGCACACGCACGCACACACAAGCACACACACACACGCTTGCACACACACATGCACGCACGCACAAGCACACACGCGCAAACACGTACACATGCAACATACATGCGCGCACACAGTTCACGCAGACACATTTGCGTACACGCACATACACACACAGACACTCACAGACACACATACATACATACAAATTTACACGCATGCATACCCGCACGTACACACACATGCACATGCACGTACAATCATACACACTCACTCGCACTCGCACACATACACACACGTACACGCGCGCACAAACACACGCACACACACATACACACATACACACACACGCACACGTGCACTCACACACGCTCACACTCACAGGTCCCCCAAGACCACACCGCTGAGTTCCGCAGCTCCACCCAAAAATTTGGCAACATGCTAACAGAGGTAAGCACACGACTCTGTGTGGCAGCGATCATCAGCGCCAAAACTGGAGCGTTAAAAGAAGACACTAACCTGCAGCAAATTGTATCTAGCAGTTGCACATTCCAAACAGCTTGTCCCCGTGCACTCTCCATGCTCCACCACATCACACACCACCACATCATGCTACTACAGACACTTGCAGCATGCCTTGCATTTGCCCAGTGCTGACGACCACCTTCTGCCTTTTGCGTACCTTACTACACCACACGCACACACGCACACACACACACACACACAACACATACACACACACACGCACACGCACACAAACACACACATGTTGCGCGCACCACACTACACCTGCTGCGCACCTTGCTACACCACACCACACTACACCTGATGCGTGCCTTGCGCGCGCAGGCGGTGTCCACCATCAGCGGGGGTGTAGAGCTAGAGCTCCCCGAGGAGCGCTTTGTGTCTCAGTACGACCTCAAGGTGTCATCCCTCAACGCAGCGGCAGCTGACATGCAAGCGTCAGAAGACATGGAGCGGTGCATCACGGACTGGTGCAAGGCCACGGAGGACTTACTAGCGCAGGTGGGTGTGCGTGAGAGTAGAATGAGTGGTGCGTGCGTGCATGCATGCATGCACGTAGTAGCGCGCAGGTGAGGATACGTGAGAGCATAATGGGTGGTGCGTGCGTGCGTGCGTGCGTGCGTGCGTGCGTGCACGTAGTAGGAATGTGTCGTGCTTGGGCGGTGGTTCACGGACCGGTGCAAGGCCGTGGCCTATGAAGGGCTGCCTAGCACAGGTGAGAGCACGTGAGAGTTTATTGAGTGGTGCGTGCACGTACAAACATGTCTGAGCTGTATTAGGCGGGCGGAGCAATCTAGGCGGATTGCTACAAAAGGCCACAGGCAATGTGACGTCAGATGAGAGCGCGTGCCCGCACTCACCACACCCTTTGTGGTCCCATCTGCTCCAGTGGGGCGCTGCATCATTCTTTGTGAAAACACAGTGAATGGCACGCTACGCAGCACGAGTTTGAAGTAGCAGCTTCAGACCGGGTGGTAGAGCACGTGCTAAATCGTGTTGCAAGTATGCGAGGGACTTTGGTCGTTGTCGAGCTCAACAACACGTACCTGCTGCGTGGTAATCAATGAGAGTATGTGCAAGGATGTCCATCACGCACTTCAGGCACATCACAGCCCATCGCGCACTTCACACAGT
>Ga0307942_1002025_pt1:0-5000 | contig 16386 bp, 17 predicted proteins | sample OrgLakmetagen175_FD_201846 | JGI IMG/M metagenome (GOLD analysis project Ga0307942, IMG submission 201846) | Saline water microbial communities from Organic Lake, Antarctica - #175 | ecosystem: Environmental > Aquatic > Non-marine Saline and Alkaline > Saline | place: Antarctica: Organic... | reverse complement strand
ACACACAAACACACACAGGCCATCTAGACATACACACACACACATGCACATGCACAGGCCATCTTCCTCAAGTCCGACCTGTTCACCAAGCGCCTGAACAAGCTCATCGACATGTTCACCACCATCCACCAGTTCAGCACCCTAGAGCAGCACACACACATTGAGGGCCTGGAGCTGGTGCGTCTGAAAAGCATACACATTTGTTTGTGTGTGTACGTGCGTTTTTTACATGTGTGTGCATGTGTCTTTTCCCGTTCAGCACTTTGAGGCAGCACACGTACATACACATGCATACGTGCACGCACACACACACACACACACGCACACACACATACACACTCTCACATACACACTCAAACGCATGCACACATACATATATATACACACACACGCACACACACAACACGCACAGATGATTAAAAACCTGCATGGCATCATCGACGACGTGAAGCGAAAGCCTTACGACCTGCTGGACTTTTTCCGTAACCAATTCGACCGTGACTTCCTTGAGTTCAACGTCCAGATCCACGACCTGGAAATCCAGCTGCAGGTGCGTGTGTATGTTTGTGCTCGTGTGCATGCATCTGTATGCGTATGTGTGGTGTGTATGCGTATTTGCATGCCTTCGTTCGCGTGCGTATGCGTGTGTGTGTGCAAATGTGTATGTATGTGCGCACGTGTGTGTGTGTGTGCAAGCATGCTTGTGTGCTTATGTATGCCTGCATTAAAAGCCCTACCTATTCCTCACATCCTTGCAGGATTTTGTGGACAACTCCTTCAAGAACATCACCTCGACGGAGCATGCGATGTCCTTACTGCAGCAGTTCCAGGCCATCCTGCAGAGGGAAAGCTTGCGGCACGATCTGGAGTCCAAGTAAGTGGCGTGGGCTGTGCAAGTTGTTGTGTGTAAGCACCATGCTTCAACGCCAAGAGTGTGTGTGTGTGTGTGTGTGAGTGTGTGTAAAAACGTTGCCTCGATGCCAGGAGTGGGAGCGGTCTCTCTCTATGTGTGTGTGTGTGTGTTTGTGCGTATGTGTGTACGTTGCCTCAACGCCATGAGTGTGTGTGTAAGTGAGTGTGCACGCACGTTGCCTCGACACTAGGAATAGGAGCGGTCTCTGTGTGTGTGTGCGTGTGCGCATTGTCTAAGCCTGGGCAGTGTGATTAATCGTGTGTATGTGTGTACGTGTGTGTTTGTCACGTGTGTGTTTGTCGGCACATTTGTCTGCATATGGCCTACAACTGTGAGCGCACGCATACACACACACACGCACACACACATACACGCACAGGTACCTGGTCATCTTCCAGAACTACGCACACGACCTGGAAGCCGTGCAGAAACTGTACGAAAAGCACAAGTACGAGCCACCCGTCCCACGAAACGCACCCCCGGTCACTGGCAACATTATGTGGGCACGTCAGCTGTTGCGGCGTATTGAGACGCCAATGCTCAAATTTGCACAGGTGTGCGTGTGTGTGTGCGTGTGTAAGTGTGTGTGAGTGTGTGTGTGTGTGTGCAACATTATGTGGGCACGTCAGCTGTTGCGGCGTATTGAGACGCCAATGCTCAAGTTTGCACAGGTGGGCGTATGTACGTGTGTGTGAGTGTGCGCTCGTGTGCGAGCGTGTGTGCGGGTGCGCTCGTGTGCAAGCGTTTGTTCGGGTGCGCTTGTGTGCAAGCGTGTGTGTGTGTGTGCGCTTGTGCGAGTGCGTGTGCTCCTGTGTGTGAGTGTGCGATTGTTGCTTATGCTGTTATACAATGTGCACTGCACTGGGCAAAGGGTGGGCGCATGTAGGGGTGTCACACAGATCTGGCACATGTAAGGGTGTCACACAGATCTGGCACATGTAGGGGTGTCACACAGATTTGGCACATGTAAGGGTGTCACACAGATCTGGCACGTGTAGGGGTGTCACGCAGATCTGGCTGAGAAAGTCTCTTGTATGTGGACCAACAAGGATGTAAAATATGTATCCAGTAGCCTGCGATAGCAGAACAAAAAGGCTGAGAGGACACACACACTCACACACACACGCACACGCACACACACACACAAGGCCCACTCTCAAACTTGACGTGTACACACTTGCACACGCACCATAACACACACACGCATGCAGAACAAGACGCTCATGGCCACCAAGGAGAGCAAGAAGATCGTGAAAATGTACAACAAGGTGGCCAAGGCCCTTATTGAATTTGAAGCCCTGTGGCACCAAGCCTGGCTGAGATCGATTGAGCAGTGCAAGGCTGGCCTGGCTGCCCCCCTGCTGGTGCAGCACCCCAACACTGGCAAGCTGCTGGTGCGTGTGTGTGTGTTCTGTGTGTGTGTACTTGTGTGTGCGTTGTGTATGTGTACTTGTGTGTGTGAGTGTGTGAGTGTGTGGACGATTTGAGAGCGTGCTAGTGAGCAGCCGATGGCTAGCCTGGTCGCTCCCCTGCTGGTGCGTTGTGTGTGTACGTGATGAGGAGATCACACCACTAGCTGGTGCATTGTGTGTGTGTGTGTGTGTGATGAGGAGACCACGCCATTAGTGCGCAAGATGACCATGCCCACGCTCACCTTTGTCTCCATGCTCCTAGTGTGATCTAACACACCCAAACACACACACCATACACACGCACACACATGCACACACACACGCACACACACATGGTTGCACACACAGGTCAACTTTGACAAGGAGATCATGCAGCTCGTGCGTGAGACCAAGTACATGCAGCGATTCAACGTCCCTGTGCCGGAGAGTGCAGTTATGGTCTTGTTACAGGTGTGTGTATGTGTGTGTGTGTGTCTGTGTGTGTGTGTACTTGTGTGTGTTTGTACTTGTGTGTGAATGTGTGTGTGTACTTGTGTGTGTGTGTGTGTGTGTGTGTGTGTGTGTGCGCGTGTGTGTGTGTGTGTGTGTGTGTATGAGAGTGTGTGTGTGAGTGTGTGAGAGTGTGTGTGACATCAGTGAATGTTTCTAGCCCCGCTGCTGATGTGTTGTGTCTTTTGGGCCTAAGCACAGCCAGTGCCGTGCTAGCCACGCTGTAGGTGCGTAGCAGCATATGCCTGTGTGTTGATTTGAGACGAGCGTGCAGTCATTACTTTGTCTCAGCCAGTGCCGTTTTGACCATGCTGTAGGTGCGTAGCAGCATATGCCTGTGTGTTGATTTGAGACGAGCGTGCAGTCATTACTTTGTCTCAGCCAGTGCTGTTTTGACCATGCTGTAGGTGCGTAGCAGCATATGCCTGTGTTGCAAGTTGCAAGTAAGAGTGCAGTCAAGAAAAAATGCGTCCCAGTGTGTAGCGTGTTATGTCTGTTTGACCTGTTGGTGCACTTTGCTAGCCCTGCAGCAGGTACGTCGCAGCATGCCTGCGTGTTGGTTTGAGATGAGAGTGCAGTCGTGATCTTCATCCCAGTGTGTAGCGTGTTGTCTGTTTGACCTGTTGGTGCACTTTGCTAGCCCTGCAGCAGGTACGTCGCAGCATGCCTGCGTGTTAGTTTGAGATGAGAGTGCAGTCGTGATCTTCATCCCAGTGTGTAGCGTGCTGTGCCTGTTTGACCTGTTGGTGCACTTTGCTAGCCCTGCAGCAGGTGCGTTGCAGCATGCCTGCGTGTTAGTTTGAGATGAGAGCGCAGTCGTGATCTTCATCCCGGTGTGCTGCGTGCTGTGCCTGTTTGACATGTTGGTGCACTTTGCTAGCCCTGCAGCAGGTGCGCAGCAGCATGCCTGCGTGTTGGTTTGAGATGAGAGTGCAATCGTGATCTTTATCCCGGTGTGCTGCGTGCTGTGCCTGTTTGACCTGTTGGTGCACTTTGCTAGCCCTGCAGCAGGTGCGCAGCAGCATGCCTGCGTGTTGGTTTGAGATGAAAGTGCAATGGACGTACCCTAGGCAAGCAGCGCTCTGCCCAAACGAACCTTCTACATTCCACACCCACGTCCACAGGAGGAGAAGGACAAGCGCTTAGTTGTCCCACACAATCTGCATGCAACAAGCTTTGTCTGTTTGCTCTCGTCATCTAGGCAGATATACGTGTCTAGATAGTATGCTCAGCAGTTATGCACCCAATTCATGCTGAACACCCAACACAAATCACGATGCTATAAGGTTCCATAAAGCTAAACACCTACAACCCATCCCTACCTAACACACCCACCACCGCACAGGAGGAGAAGTACAAGTACTACTACAACCAGCTGTCCCATTTGGTGCACGAGTATGAGGGCATCTTAGGCCGCCTGCAGCCCACCATCAAGCCCCTCCTACGCCCACACTTGGAAGACATGGAGACCAAGATCGCCCCCGGGTTTTCGCTGCTGGTGTGGACGAGCATGAACATTGACGGCTACATGCACCGCTTCAAGCAGGTGCGGGAGAGGTGCACTTGGGCACACGCACACACACGCATGCACACACATTCACACACACACATGCACTTGTTGACGCACGCACACACGTGTACACACACACACACGCATGATACATACTCATATGCACACACATACACTTGTTGACGCACACACACATGCATGATACACACATACTCTAGGTTGACAAAAGGTGAAGGCCGACAGCTCGTTAGCAAGCACACATACACACACACTCTCTCTCCTCTCTCTCTCTCTCTCACACACACACACACACACAGATAAGCAATCGCGTGCACTCACTCACACACACACACACGCACAATATTGCCCTATGTCTCAGGGTCTTGCACGGTTAGAGGAGCTTGTGCGCAAGGTGGTTGATCTGGTAGACAATCGAGTAGAGATGAACCTTCGCGCCATCGCCAACACCCTGCTCGTAGACCTTCCCACAGACCGCTCCTTCTCCTATGACGACTTCATCGCCACACAAAACAAGTTCCAGGTGTGTGTTTGTGTGTGTGTGTGTGTGTGTGTGTGTGTGTGTGTGTGTGTGTGTGTGTGCACGTGTGTGCACGTGTATGCCTGCAAGGTTCCGCACTGCTGCTGAACCTGTACAGACAAATGCAGTGTCCTCACT
>Ga0307942_1002024_pt1:7500-16400 | contig 16400 bp, 19 predicted proteins | sample OrgLakmetagen175_FD_201846 | JGI IMG/M metagenome (GOLD analysis project Ga0307942, IMG submission 201846) | Saline water microbial communities from Organic Lake, Antarctica - #175 | ecosystem: Environmental > Aquatic > Non-marine Saline and Alkaline > Saline | place: Antarctica... | reverse complement strand
GTGTGTGCGTGTGTGTGTGTGCGTGTGTGCGTGTGTGCGTGTGTGCGTGTGTGCGTGTGTGCGTGTGTGCGTGTGTGTGCGTGTGTGCGTGTGTGCGTGTGTGCGTGTGCGTGTGTGCGTGCGTGCGTGTGTGCGTGTGTGCGTGTGTGGGTGTGGGTGTGGGTGTGGGTGTGGGTGTGGGTGTGGGTGTGGGTGTGTGTGCGTGTGTGCGTGTGTGCGTGTGTGTGTGTGCGCAAAAGTGCTCATTACTCCACCTGCCACGCTCTGAACAAGGAAGGCCGCTTGCTTGCGCGCACCTTTGCTGTGCATCCCTCCACCTACAACTCACACACACACCTTCCTACTAGTGTGCGTTAGCTTGCGATATTGTTATCACCCTCATATGTGCACCATAGCCCCCGGGCTATGCAACTCACCACACAGCCCCCGTGCTATGCAACTCACCACACCCCCCGTGCTATGCAACTCATAGCCCCCGTGCTATGCAACTCACCAAAGCCCCCGTGCTATGCAACTCACCAAAGCCCCCGTGCTATGCAACTCACCAAAGCCCCCGTGCTATGCAACTCTTCTTTTGCCACTATTGTTATCACTCTCATAGGTGCACTATAGCCCCAGTGCTGCACAACTCTTTTTTTGACACCTGCCCATCCACCTGCTTCCTGTCTGTGTGCTATCAATGTCAAGGTACATTTCCCTTACACACACACACACACACACACACACACTTGCACACACACTTGCACCTACACCCTCAGGTGCACCACACACACCTGCTGTGCACCCTTCCACCTGCCACCTGCCCACCTTCAACTCCATGGTTATGTTTACGGTACTCCCTGGGAAGAGCTTCCATGCCGTCCAGGTGTGTATGTGTGTGTGCGTGTGTGTGTGTGTGCGTCTGTGTGTACCAAGCGTGTGTGTGCGTGTGTCTGTGTACCTGGTATGTGTGTGCGTGTGTGTGCGTACGTGTGATTGCACCAGGCATCTTCCCCAAAAAGCTGGCTGCCTGCGTATAGAGCTGCAAGAGTCAAAAGGTCAAGCAGCTTGCTTCCAGCCTACTGTCGCGTGCCTCTACTGTCGCGTGCCTCTATGATGTGAGTCATACAGTGTTTGTGCCTGGCTACCTGTGCCTGGCTACTGCGTTGTGCCTGGCAACTGTCGCATGCCTTTACAGTGTGTGTGCCTGGCTACCTGTGCCTGGCTACTGTCGCATGCCTCTACAGTGTGTGTGCCCGGCTACTGTTGCGTGCCTCTACAGTGTGTGTGCCTGGCTACTGTCGCGTGCCTCTACAGTGTGTGTGCCTGGCTACCTGTGCCTGGCTACTGTTGCGTGCCTCTACAGTGTGTGTGCCTGTCTACCTGTGCCTGGCTACTGTTTCGTGCCTCTACAGTGTGTGTGCCTGTCTATCTGTGCCTGGATAATGTCGCTTGTCTTTACAGTGTGTGTGTGTGCCTGTCTACCTGTGCCTGGATACTGTCGCATGCCTCTACAGTGTGTGTGCCTGGCTACCTGTGCCTGGATACTGTCGCGTGCCTCTACAGTGTGTGTGCCTGGCTACCTGTGCCTGGATACTGTCGCTTGCCTCTACAGTGTAAAAGGAGAGACGGCTTAGGGTGTGGGGAAATGCCTGCACGTTAGACGTTCTGAAAGAGGGCATCAGGCGTGTATCTACGCAGGTGCACTTTGAAATGCACGTTCGGCGTTTTGAAAGAGAGCATCAGGCGTGTATCTACGCAAGCTTGATTTCGCTGGTGGGAGGCAGTCATAAACACTCAGTAACAAACACAGACTCAGTTACATACACAGACAGTTACATGCACAGACTCAACACTTCTATGTGGAGAGACATGCGTGACTGCTGCTTGTCATGATGCAAAATCTTTGAGGATCCTGATGGGAGTTGATGTTTTTCGAGTGGTTGTTGGGTGGGCTGCATCCCTTTATTGATAACCATAACCATGCATGATTGCACGCGCGTCCACACACGGCACACAGGAGGTGTTTGTTGCCGACAAGCCCCGCTTGAGCATCAGCGGGTGGTACCACAGCCCTGAGGAGCCTTCACATGCTTTCACATTGATTGAACACACACACACGCACACACACACACGCGCGCGTCCGCACACGACACACAGGAGGTGTTCGCTGCCGACAAGCCACGCATGAGCATCAGTGGGTGGTACCACGGCCCTGAGGAGCCGGCTGGAGCCCAGAACGCCTCTCTTCAACAACTCCAGCAGCAGCAGCAGCAGCAGCAGCAGCAGCTGCACACGCAACAGACGCAGCAGCCGCAGGGGGGGAATGAGCAAGGGTTACATCAGAACAAAGGGGCGGAGGGGGGAGGTGGATTTGAGAAGGAGACAGACAGCGCTCCATTAGCCAAAGGAGCAGACTTGCTAGCAGCCAGTCAGTATTTGCCCTTTGGGCCCAAGGATAGTGCAGCAGGTGTGTGAGCAGTATTTGCCCTTTGGGCCCAAGGATAGTGCAGCAGGTGTGTAGGCCCAAGGATAGTGCAGCAGGTGTGTAGGCCCAAGAATAGTGCAGCAGGTGTGTGAGCAGCATTTGCCCTTTGGCCCCTAGGATAGTGCAGCAGGTAGCTTTAGGCCCAAGGATAGTGCAGCAGGTGTGTCAGCAGTATTTGCCCTTTGGGCCCAAGGATTGTGCAGCAGTATTTGCCCTAGGTGTGTCAGCAGTATTTGCTCTTTGGGCTCAAGGACAGTGCAGCAGGTGTGTCAGCAGGTAGCGGGTAGCCGTAATCCAGCAACGGTTGTATGTGTGTGCGTGTGCGCGCGCGTGTGTGTGTGTGTGTGTGTATGTGTGTGTGTGCCAAAGGCGAGGTGCGAAGCTGTATCTATGCGCCTCTTGTATTTGTGAGTACAAAGTCTGTGTCGCATTTAGTGTTGGTTTGCTTGGGGTAGTATCAATTTTTGTGGGCTAGCATCGATTTGTGTGGAGGAATATCAATTTATGTGCGGCAGCATCGTTTTGCGTGGGGTAGTATCAGTTTGTGTGGGGTGGCATCAATTTGTGTGGGGTAGATTAGATTTGTATGGGGTAGATTAGATTTGTGTGGGCTAGCATTGTTTTGCGTGGGGTAGTAACGGTTTGTGTGGGGTGGCATGTTTACGTGTGGGAGATGCACTGGCCTCTGCTGGCTTTTCTCCACAGGTCTCTTTGGGGTTGCTGCATGCTGTGCCTGAAGTTATGTACAGTGAAATTAAGTACAGTGAAGTCAAGTTAAGTGAAATTGAGTTCAGTAAAATCAAGGAAAGTGAAATTAAGGAAAGTGCAAAGACTTTTTAGAAAGGGCGATCAGCTCACAGCCTTCTAATCTGATCTATATATCCCCACAATATTTGCTGCCTGCGTACTGTGCCTGAATCCTGAATTCAGGTACAGTGCAAAAGACTTCCATAATGTACAGGAAGACTTCCAGGATGTATAGGAAGACCTTCAGAATGTATAGGAAGACCTTCAGGATGTACAGGAATACCTTCAGGATGTACAGGAAGAATTTCAGGAGAGGCACCGGTTTAAAGTCTTCCTCTTATCCAACAATTCTCCCAAAACTCTCCTCTGCTGTTTTGCGCTGGTGCACAAAAAGCCAAAACATCCGGTAATAAACCTCCAGTGCAGGTCTCCAGACTCGTTTCTAGCTTGCGCCCTTGTTCAATGTATTGCACAGTTGCTTTTCAGTGTTCGGCCGTGACCTCTGCTCTAATCCAGCACTCGCAACTATTCATTTGCTGCTATTATGTGTGTTGCACCGTTGTTTGCATCACTGTATTGCACAGGTGCTTATAACCAAACAGCGTCCAGCCGCTGACCTCTGCTCTAATCCAGCACTCGCAGCTATTCATTTGCTGCTGTTCTGTGCATTGCACCGTTGTTTGCATCACTGTATTGCACAGGTGCTTATAACCAAACAGCGTCTGGCCGCTGACCTCCACTCTAATCCAGCACTCGCAGCTATTCATTTGCTGCTGTTTTGTGCATTGCACCGTTGTTTGCATCACTGTATTGCACAGGTGCTTATAACCAAACAGCGTTTGCTGCTGTTCTGTGCATTGCACCATTGTTCGCATCACTGTATTGAACAGGTGCTTAAAACAGAACAGCGTCTGGCCGCTGACCTCTACTCTGATCCAGCACTCCCAACTAATTCATTTGCTGCTGTTCTCTGTTTTGCAAAGGTGCACAAGCAGCAGTAGCATCCGGCCCACCTTCCACCTCTCATCCAGCACTCCCAACTTATTTGTTGGCGTGCTGTTCTCTGTTTGCTCATGTGCACAAGCACCTGGAGCATCCGGCCCGCCTTTCACCTCTTATCCAGCACTCGCAGCTATTCATTTGCTGCTGTTCCCTGTTTTGCAAAGGTGCACGAACAGCAGTAGCATCCGGCCCACCTTCCACCTCTCATCCAGCACTCCCAACTAATTTGTTGGCGTGCTGTTCTCTGTTTGCTCATGTGCACAAGCACCTGGAGCATCCGGCCCGCCTTTCACCTCTTGTCCAGCACTCCCAACTTATTCATTTGCTGCTGTTCTCTGTTTTGCGTAGGTGAACAAGAAGCAGGAGCATCCGGCCCGCCTTCCACCTCTGGGCAGCAACAAGGCCCGAGCGACGATGACCTGTCTTTCCTGATAAGGTGAGCTTGTTGCTGTTTTTTTAGAGCTCTTTGTTGTCTTTCGTGATAAGTTGTCATTGGCAACCTGAGCAAACAGAGAATGCGAGCTTCAGATCCGAATGCAAGCTTCGCGAGGCCCTTGTAACTTAGTTATTTAAACTGCTCCCGACACATCACAAGGGGGTCAGAAACGTTCGCTGCAAGCAGTGATATACGTTCTGTACGGGCCAAACTACATGGGCCAATCTGTGAAGTACTTGGGCCAAACTACATGGGCCACTCTGTGAAAGTACATGGGCCAAAGGCTTGACCTCAATACAAAGCAATTTCGGTACGCGATGATATACCGCCTATACGGTACACATACGCCGTCTAGGGCGGATGATCCCTGCAGTGAGGACCGTATATACGGCGAACAAATACGGTTCTGGCCAACCCTACAAATATTCATGGCGACACCTTCACCTCAGGTAGGTCAACCCTACCCACCTGTCTGAGACCGCTTGGTCTCAAGAAGAGTGTTCGCTCTGTCTCGCCCGCAATTTAAGCACAACAACACGTCAATCCTATGTACGTCAACCTCCACCCCTGTCTGAGACCGCCTGGACCAAGAAACAAGGAAGTATTAAATGTAAGAAACATTGTTTCTTGCCCAACCCACATCATGTGATGTGATTATAACGACACGTCAGCCTTAGGGACGTCAACCCTTTAAGCTGCACTTATAACGACCACTGACATCAGGTGTATCAACCCTACCTGCCTGTCTGAGATCGCCCGGTTGATTGTTACAAGAAAGCCATTGTTGCTTAGCCTATATTTGCGATGTGACTATATTGATGCGTTGACCTCAGGTATACCACACACACACACACACACACACACACACACACACACACACACAGGTATATCAACCCCACCTACCTGTCTGAGACCGCCTGGTCCAAGGTCCAAGAAAAATTCAAGGAGGGCGGCAGCGTCCAGCTCAAGGTGGGTTATGATTCCCTTCCGACAAAGGGAGGCTAAAGATGCTGGGTCAACACAAAGGAAGGCTAAAGATGCTGGGTAACCAAGTTAATAACGTAGCCTGTTTTTGTGTCAAAGACAGAAAGGTTAGGCCATGTGTAGGGTTGGCCTAAGCTGTGTATATATACACCGTATGTGATGGTATATTTGGTGGTTTCCCCGCCAAATTTACAATATATATACACCGTATATATGTGGTTCTGGCCAACCCTAGTCATGAACCTACATTAACACAGAAAGGTTGGATCGCGCGTACCTACACTAACGGTGCACCACTTTAACAAAAAGGGTCTGGTCTGTGCCAAAACGCAGAAAGGTTGGATCGCGTGTACCTACACCAACGGTGCACCACTCTAGAAGAAGAGGGTTTGGTCTGTGCCAAAACACAGTAAGGTTGGATCGCGTGTACCTACACCAACGGCGCACCACTCTAGAAGAAGAGGGTTTGGTCTGTGCCAAAACACAGTAAGGTTGGATCGCGTGTACCTACACCAACGGTGCACCACTGTAGAAGAGGGTCTGGTCTGTGCCAAAACACAGAAAGGTTGAATCGCGTGTACCTACACTCACAGTGCACCACTGTACAAGAAGAGGGTCTGGTCTGACACTCATGGCTGAAGTCCGTCAAATTGATGAAACCAGTCTGTTTGCAAAACACAAAGATGGTATTTGGTATGGAATGGATTGGGATTGTGTATTGTTTGTGCGTCAATGAAAAGTTGGCATCCTTGTGTCGTAGACGCAGGGCCAAAAATAATTGTTTGTGCAGATCCAGCGATACACAGATGCGTGACCTAGTATGTATGCATATCGCATCAGTAGTGTCAGCCAGCGCCAAATGGCAACAATGGTGCCTACATGGTAGATGAGGCAGGGAATTTTCTCGAGGGATTGGCGCGGATGTGGCTTAGAGTCTGCTTTTCAGGCAGGTAACTTGCCTGGCGCTAAGCTGGATTGTTGAGTAGCACGGCATGTGTCTTGACAAAGGCCATGCTGTGATTGCTGAGTTGACTTGTTTGGACCAGGGCTATTCAGTTCGGGGTTCGGTCAAAAGTTCAGGTTTGCAAACTTTCACGCATTTTTACGAACCCTAAAAATGCTGTTCACGAGCTATTAAAAGTTGTCAAACGTTCTCATTTTTTGTATACAGATGAAGTATGAAGTATTTTATATGTTTAAGACAGATCAAGCATGTTTTGGACGAGTATGACCACAGAAACCAGCAAAATCCTCGAAATTGCACATCGCACAGCTCGAACAGTTCGAGGGTTTTAGAATTTTCACGAACAATATCGAACCATTGTTCCCAAAAGATCGAAAAGAACAACCCTGGTTTGGATATAAACGGGAAATGCTGTGATTGTTGAATTATTATTTTGTTTGGATCAAAACAAGAAAGGCTGAGATTACTGACACTTGTTTGATTAAAGCAGGAAAGGCTGTACCTACTGCATTTATACTTTGTTTGGATCGAAACAGGAAAGGGTGTGATTACTGAGTTGACACTTGCTTGGATTAAAACAGGAAGACGTGGCACAGGGTTGTGAAAGGGAGAGGGGGTAAAGGGACAATAACAATGCATGGCGGGATTAACCGCAAAGCAGATACAGAGAGCGTTCTTGCAGAAAAATAAGCGACTGATGACCGGGCATTGTACTTTGCTGAATAACGACTTATTGGGGAATCAATGGGGAATCGATGGAGATCAGCATTTTATCAGGTAAAAAGGATTCAGGAGAAACTGCGCGAGCGCCATCTGCTAGGGGGTTACTTTAAACAGCATTGATGGCTGTGCATCAAGGCCATATTTTTTCGGTTGCTGCTGTGTGGTTTTGCACTCAATACCACACCAAAAACACAGCATGTATGTTCATGCACAAAAGCACACACACATACCGTTTGTCCACGATCAGTTCGGAAATTAAATAAATATTTGGCCAGGGAACAATATTTTTTTAGCCCTCTCCGAAACTGCAATTTAAAATAATGATGTTTAATGATGTTTAATGATGTTTTAAAATAATGATGTTTAATGATGTTTTTTATTGGGCACTCAGGGGTACAAACACTCACCGGCAAAGTGCCCCTTACGAATTTCCAACCAAACTCAAGATCTTTCTCCGAACTGAAAACGGAAATTTAATTACATTTTCTAATTTGGTCTCACAAATTGATTGTGGATAAACAGTAAACATTTATCCACTCATGCACATACAAACACACAATTACAATGCAGGGCTTTCTTAAAAAGTCGTTAGCCGACAGAATAGCTGTGGCAATGGCATCAGAAGATGCAGCCGACGGTTTAGGGGGGGGCAAGGCACCGGCTTACGAGGTGTGTACGTGTATGCATGCATGTGTGAGTTAATGTGGGTGGGTGTGGGAGTGGAGGTGAGATTGGGGGTATGCATGTGTATGTACCCATGAATGTCTGCCTGCGTGCATGCGTTTGTGAATCCTCAGGCTTCTATTGGTTGCACACTGCAAATCAGGGTGAGAAGTTGACATCAGGAAGGCTGCCAGCGTTCTGACATTAGGAAGGTTGACCTGTTCGTTCGTTTGGATTTGTTGCTTCTCTTTACATAACTGAACCCTTGATGTGTGGATCGTTGGCTGTTTTTTTTGCTGCTCCTGCAACGTTTCAGCGTGTTGTATGCTTTATCCATTCAGCTGTTGCATGCTTTGACCATTCAGCGTGTTGCATTCAGGTGGTACATGCTTTGACCATTCAGCGTGTTGCATGCTTTAACCATTCAGCGTGTTGCATGCTTTGACCATTTAGCGTGTTGCATGCTTTGACCATTCAGCTGTGCCACCCATCGTCTAAATGGCCTCTCAGCAGACTTGCGCCAAGGAAGTATCTATCCACTAGCTCAGACTCAGAGTTGTGACTCAAAGTGTAGCCACATGTCAACTAAGAATGCTCTTATGCATAGGGTTGGCCAGAACCATATATATGTATACGGTGTATATACGGTACTTTTGGCTTGGAAATCACCAAATATACGGTGTATATATACGTATATATACGGTTCTGGCCAGCCCTACTTATGCACCAAGCTTTGCCATCCATCGTGTGAATGACCCTACAGCAGGCGTATGCAGGGTTGGCCAGAACCGTGTATATACACCATGTATGACCGTATATTTGGTGATTTTGCTGCCAAATATATTGTACATACACCGTATGTATCTGGTTCTGGCCAACCCTAGGCATGTGCTATCAGGATGGAATGCTCAATG
>Ga0307942_1002024_pt1:0-5000 | contig 16400 bp, 19 predicted proteins | sample OrgLakmetagen175_FD_201846 | JGI IMG/M metagenome (GOLD analysis project Ga0307942, IMG submission 201846) | Saline water microbial communities from Organic Lake, Antarctica - #175 | ecosystem: Environmental > Aquatic > Non-marine Saline and Alkaline > Saline | place: Antarctica: Organic... | reverse complement strand
AGTTCGTACAGCAGTAGAGAACACACGGGTTACTGACCATACAAGATCATCGCATGTGGTGTTTGTGTGTGGTTGTGGGTTAAGCTCGTACAGCAGTAGAGAACACACGGGTTACTGACCATACAAGATCATCGCATGTGGTGTTTGTGTGTGGTTGTGGGTTAAGCTAGTACAGCAGTAGAGAACACACGGGTTACTGACCATACAAGATCATCGCATGTGGTGTTTGTGTGTGGTTGTGGGTTAAGTTCGTACAGCAGTAGAGAACACACGGTTTACTGACCATACAAGATCATCGCATGTGGTGTTTGTGTGTGGTTGTGGGTTAAGTTCGTACAGCAGTAGAGAACACACGGGTGACCATACAAGATCATCGCACGTGGTGTGGAGCAGCTCAAGAGGCAGGCACGCAACGGAACAGGCTCATTGGAAATGTGCGAGGGCAATGGGCTTGTTAAGGGCTTGTTGCAAGGGTTGTGTAGGTAGCTTTGGCCAGCACTGTGTGTGTTTGTGTGTGTGTGTGTGTGCAAACATCGTGTGCGCCTGCTTCTTGTTCTCCTGCTAAAATTATGTTGTACAAATGCACACAACCTCTATGGCCAGCACTGCGTGTGTGCAATCACCGTGAGTGACTGCTTCTAGTTCCCCTGCTGGAAATATTGTTTACATACATATGCACACACCATATGCACGTCAGGGTTGTTCAGTTTGAGGTTCGGCCAAATGTTCAGGTTTGCGGACTTTCACGCACTTTATCGAACCCTTGCTCCCAGAAAAACGAACTGAACAACCCTGATGCATAATTGGAGATGCATATGATTTTGGTTCACCCTAGCGAAAGGCTTGTGCAAGGATTAAGGGTTACAATAATTAAATGCAAACAATTGGAGATTGGAGCCTGGATGTGACCTGTAGCTAGGTTGTTTGGTTGATGTTCAGGACTGTTGTTAAGCCACCACCGCCATCACCACCACCACCACCACCACCATTTTGTAACACGACCCTAGCTAGACATGTGCGCATACAATGCTTACAATGGTTACAATGGGGGGTGATCTTCAGCCAAGTTGTTTGGCTGGTCGGCTGCTGACTAGTCTCGGCCAGCCACAAATAAGTGCGTGTACACAACACCCTCCTCGCACACAAAATCGAACTTTGGTACAGTGATGACCACAGATCTACACACAGAGAGTGTCGTACAGAGACACAGAGGTGTCGTACCACAGATCTACACACACAGGTCGTACCACAGATCTACACACAGTGTCGTACCACAGATCTACACACAGAGAGTGTCGTACCACAGATCTACACACACAGTGTCGTACCACAGATCTACACACAAAGAGTGTCGTACCACAGATCTACACACACAGTGTCGTACCACAGATCTACACACAAAGAGTGTCGTACCACAGATCTACACACACAGTGTCGTACCACAGATCTACACACACAGTGTCGTACCACAGATCTACACACACAGTGTCGTACCACAGATCTACACACAAAGAGCGTCGTACCACAGATCTACACACACAGTGTCGTACCACAGATCTACACACAAAGAGCGTCGTACCACAGATCTACACACACAGTGTCGTACCACAGATCTACACACACAGTGTCGTACCACAGATCTACAACCAACTTTGTACGTTTATCCTCCCTCCCCCGTTTGCACGCTTCCAGCCAAACTGAGCTGCCTGTGCTCTTTACGGGTCATAGTGGTGCCACAGCAAGGAATGACACTCTTTACTATGGGCTGCACAGGCTCTTGCCTCCTTGTGCTCGCCGTCGAACGGGTGCCACAATCATGTGTGCCGCATCCTGTTACGCACGTCTAGGGTTGGCCAGGACCGTATATACATTGGCCAGGACCGTATATATATTGGCCAGGACTGTATATATATTGGCCAGGACTGTATATATATTGGCCAAGACCGTATATATATTGGCCAGGACCGTATATGCACTCCAAGTGTGAAGATATGTATGTTTTTTCCCTGCTAAAAATACTGCATATGCACCGTACGTACGTAGGAATGCATGGTTCTGGCCAACCCTATGTGTGCCGTCACCTATTGCGTACGTGATCATCACTTGTCAAACGTAGTTTAGTTTAGAATTGTTTAGTTTGGATTACAAAGGCATTCAGCCTGGGATGGCTGCTCAACCTATGAGAAGGAGGTGAAACCTCAAAACATTAAACGAAAACTGCAATAACTCGAAAGTAGCAGCTGTGTACAAATGATGACAATCAGTAGTAAGCAGTAAGGCAGAACCTAAGACAAAAGAGAGTTTGATGGAAGCCACAACACAGCAGTTCAAGAAGTTTGTCAAACGTAGCAAGGTTGTGTGAATTCACCACCTTATTGTAAGGTGAGGCTAAGATGAGGCCTGTGTGCTTTATGACAGCTGGCCACTAGTGATCGTGCCACAGGGCAATGCTCTTTTTATGTAACTCTTATTTCTGTACGTACTTTTCGTCTCCTCCCTGTTCATGCCTTCGGTCTCCTCTCTCATGCATGTACATCAAAGCTATCCTTTTTTCTAGGTTCTTAATCCTGCATGCTCATGCCTCCGGTCTCCTCTCTCATGCACGCCAAAGCTATCCCTTTTTTTCTAGGTTCTTAATCCTGCATGCTCATGCCTTCGGTCTCCTCTCTCATGCACGCCAAACCTACAATGGCGCAAGCCTTCATCCTGGTACCCCAGGCGGTATCAGACTGCTCCGTTGGTGGTGGGACAATGGTTACAATGGTACAGACGGTATCAGACTGCTCTCTGGTGGTGGAACAAACGCAGGTACAAGGTTTACAAGGTTAACAAAAAAAGGCATTCAGTCAAGAAGTGCGACTGCTAGCCTGCTCATTAAACACAAATAATTCAGAGGGTATCAGACTGCTCCCTGGTGGTGGAACAAACGCAGGTACAAGGCTTACAAGGTTTACAAAAAAAAGCCTTCAGTCAAGAAGTGCGACTGCTAGCCTGCTCATAAAACATAAATAGTTCAGACGGTATCAGACTGCTCCCTGGTGGTGGAGCAAACGCACAGGGTTGGCCAGAACCGTATATACACACCGTATATGACCGTATGTATGGTGATTTCCCTGCCAAAAATGCCGTATGTACAGGGTTGGCCCAAACCGTATGACCGTATATACGCCGTATCCTCGGTACGCCGTATATCCGGTACCGTATTTGAGATTCTGACCGTATATGACCGTATATGGACCGTATTTGCAGGTGGTACACCCCAGACTCGGGTTCAATTCCTTGCAAAAGCGACTTTGCTCTTTTTGGTCCACTTTTTTTTTCTCGCGGCTTTTTGAACTGAGCATTCCCTTACTTACTTATATGCATGCATTTGCATTAAATACTTTGTATAATGTATGGTTATGGTAGTTAAGCCTCTCTTTACACTGAAAAATGCCACTTTTTGGTCTTTTTGGCTTTGAGCAGGCCTAGCTCCCCAGCCTTTCAATTTTTGGGTATGAAACATTGGTTAATGCGTGCTCAGCTCTTCAAGAGCTACAAAATGACCCCTTTATGAATTAATTCTGAGTATATCAAAATTTCCTTTTATACGGTATATACGGTTATACGGTGTATATACGGTCATATACGGCATATATACGGTATATGGAAATCCCATATACGGTTTGGGCCAACCCTACGTATGTACACCATATGTACCTATAAATGTATGGTTCTGGCCAACCTTACAGATTTACAGGTTAAGCCATCAGTCAAAACATGTGACTGCTAGGCTGCGTATGTAATACATGTAAAAATTGTGATAATTGTTGTTGTAGCACCAGACTTGTAGCATGCTGTGCGCACCTACAAAAAAACCCTTGGAAAGGGAAAAAAGGCACAACGCTGTTTGTAACGCACTGGCCAAACAAACCCACAAACGCAGGTACAAGAGGAGCTGTTTTCGTCGCCCGCCTTTGCTCGTCTCCTCCATGCCATCACCTCCGTCTCAATGATAGGCCATCGAGGACAAGTGCGGCGCTTCCGACCTGGTGCGTTTTGTGTTTTAGCATGGAATTACCATACATTCATTCACATACGGTGTATATGGTATATATGGTGTATGGTATATACGGTGTATGGTGCGTTTTGTGTTTCAGCATCGGAATTACCATGCATGCATTCACATACGGTGTGTATATACGGTGTATGGTGTATATGGTATACACGGTGTGTATGGTATATACGGTCCTGGCCAACCCTAGATGTGCGTAACAGGCAACAGCACACGTTTGTTTTTGGACGTGGGTGAGGGTGTGGGTGTGGGCGTGGCCAGGGCATGGCGTGGGCACGTGGGGGTGAGGGTGTGGGTGTGTCTATGTGCACGTGCCGCGCGTGTGTGTGCACGTGCATGTGTGTGTATGTGCGTCATGTGCGTGCGTCCGTGCATGATGTTAGCCTTCATATGTCTAGCCCAGATCACACAATTGTCTAGCCCAGATCACACAGTAGGTACTGCGTCTTGAACGCAATAAAATGCATGCGCTCGTACACACACACTCACACACACACACATACACACACACTAAGGCACACACTCACACACACACTCACACACACAAACACACACACACACACACACGCAATGGTGCAGGCCTAGACTACACGGTGGCTCACTACGGCATTGTGACCCAGGACCCACGTCTGGATGCTGTGCTGTGCTTTGTCAAGGAGCACCCAGACGACTCCTCGTGGGATGACGGAGAGGTGGGTGTATGTGTGTGCGTGTGTGTGCGTGTGTGAGTTCGAGTGTGTGTGCATGTTTTTTATTGCATGTATGTGCGTGTGTGAGTGTGTGTGCGTGTGTATTTGCATGTATGTGCGATTGTGTGGGTGTACCGTACAACCCTGGATTCAATCCGCACCCCCCAAAAAATATTTAATTATGGCCAACCCCGCACATAACGCACCCCAAAATTAAATATTTTTGGCGACCCCGCACAACCACGCACCCCCCAAAA
>Ga0307942_1002023_pt1 | contig 16406 bp, 19 predicted proteins | sample OrgLakmetagen175_FD_201846 | JGI IMG/M metagenome (GOLD analysis project Ga0307942, IMG submission 201846) | Saline water microbial communities from Organic Lake, Antarctica - #175 | ecosystem: Environmental > Aquatic > Non-marine Saline and Alkaline > Saline | place: Antarctica: Organic Lake... | reverse complement strand
TGGCCAACCCGAGATATAATCCAAAACACCACACTCAAAAGGAGCACAACCTGGAGAATTCCAACCATGCAGAGGGGCAGTTCCTACACTTTGTAGTGCATGCACTTTCGGCCAGGGCACACCCTGAATTGATATACCGTTTGTTCACGATCACTTCGGGACCACACTTTCAAATAATTAATTAGAATTTCGATTTCAGTTCGTGGGGGGTCTGGGGATTAATTTTGAGTTCGAGGGCCCTGTCGGGAATTATTTTTGAGTTCGAGAGCCCCCCTGTGAATGCTGCATGTGCAATGCTACTGCTGTTTGTTATGGCTGAAGCTGTGACTGAGGCTGAAGCTGAGGCTGCGGCTGAGGCCAGGGGGTTCACACTGGCGTGTTTGGAGCTCATTTCGATTTTCACCCTCAAAACCACTATAAATATTTATTTTATCATTCAAATTCAGTTCGGGAGAGGCCTCCAAGAGTTTATAAAAAATTTTCGTTTTCTGGCCAAATTATTAATTTATTTCCGAAGTGATCGTAAACGGACGGTAATCCAAAACACCATACTCGCTGGAAAAGCATAACCTGCGGAAAAGATCCAACCATGCAGAGGGGCAGTCCCTAAACTTTACAGTGCATGCACTTTCGGTCAGGGCACACCCTGAACCGATATAATCCAAAACACCACACTCACTGGAGAAGCGCAATCTAGAAATGGCTCCGTGGTGTGCGGCTGCCTGATTAGGGAGGCAGTTCCTGTCTTGGGGTATCAATGGTGCGTCACAGTGGGTGGGGTACGATCTTGCTTGTAGTAGGTGCCTGCAGTAGATGTTGTAATAAGTGTCACATTGGTTGGAGTACAATCTTGCTTGTAGTAGGTGCCTGCAGTAGACGTCGTAATAAGTGTCACAGTGGGTGGGGTACAATCTTGTGGGTGGGGTACAATCTTGATTGTAGTAGGTGCCTGCAGTAGATATCTTGATTAATTTCACAGTGGGTGGGGTACGATCTTGCTTGTAGCAGGTGCCTGCAGTAGATGTACAAAAAAGTATCACAGTGGGTAGGGTACAGTCTTGTGGTGGAGTACAAACTTGCTTGTAGCATGTGCCTGCAGTAGATGCCGTAAAATGTGTCACAGTGGGTGGGGTACGATCTTGCTTGTAGTAGGTGCCTGCAGTAGATGTACAAAAAAGTATCACAGTGAGTGGGGTACGATTTTGTGGGTGAAGTACGATCTTGCTTGTAGTAGGTGCCTGCAGTAGATGTACAACAAAGTATCACAGTGGGTAGGGTACAGTCTTGTGGTGGAGTACGAGCTTGCTTGTAGTAGGTGCCTGCAGTAGATGTTGTAATAAGTGTCACAGTGGATGGGGTACGATATTGCTTGTAGCAGGTGCCTGCAGTAGTGACGTAATAAATTTCACATTGGTTGGAGTACGATCTTGCTTGTAGTAGGTGCCTGCAGTAGATGTTGTAATAAATTTCACACTGGTTGGAGTACGATCTTGCTTGTAGCAGGTGCCTGCAGCAGATGTACAAAAAAGTATCACAGTGAGTGGGGTACGATCTTGTGAGTGGAGTACGATCTTGCTTGTAGTAGGTGCCTGCAGTAGGTGTAGAAAAACGTGTCACAGTGAGTGGGGTACGATCTTGTGGGTGGAGTACGATCTTGCTTGTAGTAGGTGCCTGCAGTAGATGTTGTAATAAGTGTCACAGTGGGTGGGGTACGATCTTGCTTGTAGTAGGTGCCTGCAGTAGTGACGTAATAAATTTCACATTGGTTGGAGTACAATCTTGCTTGTAGTAGGTGCCTGCAGTAGATGTCGTAATGTCGTAATAAGCGTCACAGTGAGTGGGGTACAATCTTGCTTGTAGCAGGTGCCTGCAGACGTTTGAAGAGGTCGAGCTTCACAACATTTTATGTTTGGATGAATTTGATGAACAAGGTTCTATAACATGCCCTTTTTTGTAGCAGGTGCCTGAAAATGTCTAAAGACGGTCGTGCTCCACAGAAGAAGCAATACAGTCAGTGTTGTGCACCTGACGCTTGACAGCGTCAATGGTAAATGACGCTGACGGCGTAATCTATGTGAATTTGACGGTGAAAATAGTAAATTACGCCGTCAATCGTCAGAGTTTAGTGACGGTTACGCCGTTATTTACGATCGTTATTTACGGTGCCATTTTTGAATGACGCCATATGTGCACAACACTGCATACAGTAAGCCTTTATCTTGCCTTTGCATACAGCAGTTGCCTGCTGCTTTTGACATTCGTCGCAGATGCATGGTCATGGCCAACTCTGACCATACATAACGTGTGATGTGTGATGTGTGTCCTTACGCCTCAACCTTCCCACAGGCAAGGCCTCGTGTGAGGAAAGCCCTGACTCTTGACAGAGAAAGGAAAGTCGCTAAGACAGGGTAAACCGTTTGCCACGCCCATGAAGAAAAAAAAGGAAAATAAAAAGGACAAAGAAATAAATTAATGCGCAGGCAGTGGACAAATTCTGGAGGGGGGGTCCCGAAAAACTTGGACCCCCCCCAGACCCCCCCCCTCCAATTGGGCCCATACATATACAAATCGATAGCTCTTGATTTGAGGATTCAAATACATAGTTTTTAACGGGATTCACCCGTGACGTCCAAAATTAATGCTTTGCTTCTGCAGCCTCCTGGCACAGGCAGTGGAAAGGAGCCACTTTGGTATCGGGTAGCGTACACATCTCCTCCACCAAAAGGTGTAGCACCTCAGTAACCCAATTATGATCGGCCCAGGAAAACAAGTGCAAAAATGCCAAAACATGAAAACAAAACAGCGTTGGAACTCGGAGAGGCAGGTGCGTGCTCTTTGCTGATGTGTTTGTCACGCCCAATAGTTGGCAGTGACGATTCGTGTGATTTGGTTAGGTGGCTTTATGGACCAGAGCACTTGCTCCTGATCGCCGGTCATGTGGCCAAACTATTGGTTGTTGTGCTGAGACTTATACTTTGCAGTGACAGTGATTTGCTACAACTGTGTGTTTGCACACACTGCATACAAAAGGTTTATTTTTTTACTTCTCCTGATTCTTGTGCATGCACTGTTTATTTATTTATTTTGATTTCCACCCCTTTTTTTGCGCACTCTCACACACACACAACACACACACACGCACACATGCGCACACGCGCATACGCGCACACACACGCACGCACACACGCACACGCGCACGCACGCACACGCGCACAAACGCACACGCACACACGCACACACACGCACACACACACACACACACACACACACACACACACACACACACACACACACACACACACACACACACACACACACACACACACACACACACACACACCGTCACACGTGCTCAGCAACAGTATGGACAGCAACAGAAAGCACATGCAAGTTGATGGCACGTACGCGTCTGGGCCTTTATGTTTCTGTTATTTCTACGCTTGTTGCCCATTAGGTGGAGCAGAAGAAGCAAGAAATCGTGATCTGTTGCATGTGCCATATATGACAAATGATGCCCTACAAATGTTTCAGAGATCATTCTTCCCTCCATCCTGCCCTTCCGTTGCAAACAGGCATTGCATAAGAATCCCATACATGTTTATATAATGATGAACCTCGTGAATCCACAACAGGCACGTTCAAGAGAGTCCTTGCTTCTGGGACATTGATGTTTTGAGCTGGGAACACCAATTTGAATTTTTTGAGCATACATATATATATATATTATATATATATATATACCAATCTGTAAATGTTTGAGCATATATGTAAATAAATACATATATATTGTTTTTTACTTGTATGCCAAGTTTGCACTTGCTCGGTATTAGTGCAGTAAAAAAACGGATGCTGTGCACACTTAAGCTTGTGCACAAACAGACAGCAGTTGGTATACATAAATAGCTGAGAAGTCCCGTTATTATTGCAAAGTGGACGCTAATTGGACGCCAATTGGGTGCAGGGCCTTAAGCAGCTTCCAAATTATCCAAGTTTAAAGCAGAGTTCAGCACTAGAGTTCAGCAATAGAGAAGAGTTCAGTACTAGAGAAGAGTCCAGCGCTAGAGAAGAGTCCAGCACTAAAGAAGAGTCCAACAGTAGAGAAGAGTTCAGCATTAGAAAAAGAGTTCAGCACTAGAGTTTAGCAGTAGAGAAGAGTCCAGCACTAGAGAAGAGTTCAGCATTAGAGAAGAGTCTAGCACTAGAGAAGAGTCCAGCAGTAGAGAAGAGTCCAGCGCTAGAGAAGAGTCCAGCGCTAGAGAAGAGTTCAGCCTAGAGGAGAGTCCAGCGCTAAAGAAGAGTCCAGCGCTAGAGAAGAGTCCAGCGCTAGAGAAGAGTCCAGCACTAGAGAAGAGTCCAGCACTAGAGAAGAGTCCAGCGCTAGAGAAGAGTCCAGCGCTAGAGAAGAGAGGTAAGCACCACTCCAGACAAGATAGGAGGGTATACTGTCGCTATTCTTGGGAGACCAGGCACGGAAACAGCCATTCATATAAGCGTTGGCTTAGAGACCTGGTTCATATTGCGCAAGCCAGCATATGCCCGTCTGGCCACCTTTTCAATTCAGCAGTTCAGTGGCAAAAGCACTCTGCCAGGAAAGTGAGACAGCAAACCATGTTCAATGTGCACAAGCCAGCTTTTCTGGTCATCTATTATTTGGGCAGTCAAGTGGCACAAGCGCTGAGCAAAAATGAAAGGCATCACGGTTAGGCATTTTGGCCGCAGGCTTATTGACTTTGCATCGACGATCTCATGACCTGTTTACACCCACACCTACACCCACATCGCCCCCGCAAAACAAGTAACACACATACACACACACTCTCTCTTTCTCTCTCTCTCTCTCTCTCCCTCTCTCTCTCTCTCTCTCTCTCTCTCTCTCTCTCTCTCTCTATCTATCTATCTATCTATCTCTCTATCTCTCTCTCTCTCTCTCTCTCTCTCCCTCACGCACACACACAGACATACACACTCACACACACAGGCACACACATACACACATACATACACACTCACACACCCACTCTCTCTCTCTCTCTCTCTCTCTCTCTCTCTCTCTCTCTCTCTCACACACACACACACACACACACACGCAAACACACACACATACACACACACACACACACGCAAACATACACACATACGCTCACCAAAGCCCAACACAACTCACACACACAGACCACTACTGTGACAGTGCCGTTGAAGACGAGCTTTGTGCAGAATGGGGGTGATCTTGCTCGGCTTATTTTACTCATCATCTACATTGTATGGATCATGGGCTACCTATTCAGTGAGTATTCAGGACCAAGAGGGGTGTGTACCATTGTAAAATTTTCAATCGTCGCACTCGAGTCACCCAAGGCCTTGCCTGCTTCACGTATTACTAATACGTGGGTTGGCCAGAACCATATATTTATATGTATATACGGTGTACATACGGTATATTAAGCAGGGAAATCACCATAAATACGGTCATACATGGTGTGTATATACAGTTCTGGCCAACCCTACGTATTTGAAATAGCCAGGGCATGTCTTCATCCTGGGATTCCGGTCCTATGACATGAACTGCTGTCAAAAGCATTGTTGATTCCCTTCATTGCAGGACAAGTTGATGAGGTACGCCTGTGCATCCGGCAGTACAAGCTCGCAGCAATTGTGAGCTTTGTAAAATCCAACACGAGATATGGAGTGCAGTTTGCATCAGCTGGGCTAAATCTCCAGATGCTGTACAAGGACCTGTACAACAAAAAAATAACGACACCCAGTTGCATCATATGGGAAACTATTGCAACTAAGAAGTCCCCTGTTTTGTTTACCGACCTGGAGAAGGAAGTAAAAAAGGTGAGAGCAAAAGAGGTCCTCCATCAGGCATAAAGTTAGTCAATCACTTCCACTGTGCTAAAAAGCCATGGAGAGCAGGATGATCAGCTATCCCATTTCAGTCTTTTTAAATCCAGCAAGTGCTCAATTTGCCTGTGCAGGCTAGGGTGACAGGGCTTTGGAGATACTCAATTGGTAGCTGGAACGTGATAGACATTGTCTCATCCTTGGTGAGCGTAGCTGAGATTAGAGATATAATCAGTTGTGAAATTATAAATTCTGCTTTTTACACCCAAAGAGAGCAGCTGCCCTGAAATGGTTCGACCAAATTCATTGAGGTCGTGCTTCTTTTTTGTTGCATTGTGAGATGCTGTAGACGGGGGATTTATTACCAAGGAAATAAAAGAATGGAGAAACAACAAAGAAAATTAGATAAGAAGAGTGATAACGTATCACTTTTGCTCTACTATAAGAACTGGAGTTCATATGTTATTAAACTGAACTCAGCAGTTCCACGTAAGAGCCTCTAGTTGGATCACAAACATCATCCAATTTAATGTGGCTGCTAAAACTAAGAAATCCCCGACAAAAACGTCCACCAAATAGGTTATAGATGCTGCGCCTAATTTGTATGCATCAAATATCTGATTGTGTGATGAGTACCAAACAGCCCCTGGTGTCACCATGAGCGATTGTTGTCAACTGTTACCTTTGTTCAAGCAAGGAGCTAAGCTAACAGTTTTTTTAATTTTCAACTCTTGCACTGTACTTGACTTCACCCCTTCCAAATCCCAGGTGTCCTTCCTTTGGGCCGCAGGATGGTGAGTGCCTAGATGTTGTGCTATGTGTAGGGTTGGCCAGAACCATACATTTTTAGGTATATACGGTATAGTTAGCAGGTAAATCACCATACATACGGTCAGATACAGTGCAAATATACGGTTCTGGCCAACCCTAGCTATGTGTCGTTGCCTATCATGCTACCTACCACCATCGTATTTACAACCCACTTCTAATCTCAACAACAACATGCTATGCATTTGCAGGCTGTGGGTCATAATAACAGCCTCATTCAGCTCTGAACAGTTCCGCTTCTTTATGGAGAAACCTATTGAAGACTTCCACGCGCTGCTTAACTTCTGCTGGATTTACAACTCGTACGTCTTGTAACAGTTTGGAAATATCTCAGATCCTTTGGTCATTCAGCCAAGATATAAAAACTATCCTAGATCAGAGCTGTATGCCACAACATTGTTAACACCCTTAATTTAGACAAATCGCCATACATTTCAGAATTGAGCAAAAGTGTGCGATTTGTCTGTGTATTCCACCCGCTTCTTCTTGCATGCTGGTTCCTTTCTGGTGCATTTGCCTAGATCACAAACTAGCGATTCGCCAGCGTGATAAATCACCAGAGGTGTGTCTCCATGGTGCTTCTCAATTCCCTTGTGTGCAGTTTTCTGTTCATTGGCATCCTTAATTGCCTGCTTGTGGGGATCCGACTGTACAAGTATATGCAGTTCCATGGAGGTGGGTGCTTAGTGTTGAACAGAAGTAGCAGTAGCTCACGCACAGCCGCTCAGATGCTTGTAGATAAGCAGTGCTTGGCTGAGAAGAAGTCGATTGGTGTTTGTATTCATACCAGGTGAATCAGAAATATGGAACATAAAAACCGCAATACAAGGCACTTGAAATCTCAGTCATCTCTGTAGTGGAAAATGTTTAAAAAATAAGAGGAACGGCATCACGTACGCGTGAAACTTTGCAAGGAATAGGATTCGTAAGCCTGCAATCTTTTTTAGTTTTTAGTTTAGTTTGGATTACAAAGGCCTCCAGCCTGGCATGGCTGCTCAACCTATAGGTCCCAACAAATAAATCAATCAAAAAGATCGACAGCTGCACTAATAAATTTGTAAACTTCGGAGTTATGCTGAAAAACAAAACCTTTGATATCACCTTCAGAAATATTATCAAATAAGTGGATGAACTGGTGCCGTAAATGTTCGGTACCGATACATGAAAAAATGACGTGCTTCTCATCTTGATTATAATTCCCGTTTTCACACAAATTGCAAACACGTGCACTACTGTCCGGACTCCTGCCATATAAACCAGTTTCACACTTCAACCCATGTCCTCGAATCCTGAACCAAGCTACGTTCCTTATGACACTTTTGCTCAGAGCCATCTTCAAATACTCCGGCAAGACAAATGGTGCACGAGCATCAGAAACCGGTCTCTCTGCAATCTTTTTAATCCCTGGTTTATTGATCCTAATGGTGGTCGTTTCTTATATTCAGTACCAAAATTGCTCCTTAAATTATGTGGAATTGATCACCCACTCATGTGTAGCTTTTTTTCCATCATGAAACCTCCTCAATCAAAACAAACAAAATATTTGATGGTACAAAAGTGCAAAAGAGTTCACAGCACCTTTATCTTATCGACAGATGGAATTGTGGTTTTGGCCTTTGTCCTTTTACATACAGGGCTCCGTGTCTACTATCACCTGCTGCGCATTTCTTGGCGGTCAATAAAGGACTTTGGGCTGTGGTTTGTGTGAGTGCCGGCTGTAGAGTTCCCTGCATGCAATGAAATGAAACTTGCAGGCACAAGTATATCCTCCCCCATTACCCATCTTGTCAATCAGTATCTGTGCCAACTGGAAGGTCTTCAATTCACGAGTCATAGAGTAGCAAGCCTCTATGTTCTCTTCCATTGCTTCCTTGGACAGCAAAAAACTGAACTGATATTTTTACTACCCTGCTTCAGTTACGTCATGCTGGTTCTGGGATCCACAGTCATTATGGTCTTCCAAATTTCTGGTGGCAACCCCAGATTTACATTGAGATGGGAAGGCATCAATTCTATGGCTCTGGTGAGTGTGGCTCTGGTGCTTCTATGGCTCTGGTGATTCTATGGCTCTGGTGAGTGTCAGTCTGGGTCTGGTGATTGTATAGCTCTGGTGATTCTATGGCTCTGGTGAGTGTCAGTCTGGCTCTGGTGATTATATGGCTCTGGTGATTGTATGGCTCTGGTGAGTGTCAGTCTGGCTCTGGTGATTGTATGGCTCTGGTGAGTGTGGCTCTTATGAGTGCTAAGGCATTCTATGGCTCTGGTGAGTGTCTACAATGGGAGGGTTTGAAAATAACACCACAAGGTTGACAGGAGCAAGGACCATTCTGTTGCGTATGATGCTTGCATTTGCCTCAAGAGATGAACCAATGTTTTGAGTACCCACGGAAGTAGGTATTTGCAAAAGCTTTAAAATGTATGGATCCAAAGCATATCTGTTGCAGCTCAAGGCAGAGCAGGTACCTCTTGTGGTGTTAACGATTTGAAACACAGTCACAAGTGAAATAGCAGTCAGCTCCCCCCTGGACAAGAGACCTTCTGATGCACCATCTGATGCACGTCAAATCAGCAAAGGAATCTGCTTATTTTTATTAAAAATTGATGTATTGACTACCATCAAGAGCCGGTTTCAGGTCAAGCCTGCAACCCTTCTGATCCCCATTGATATTATTTTTGTCTTCGTGGTGAAGGAGTTTTATGGTACCCGGTACCAAAATTACCTTCTGATGCACCATCTGATGCACGTCAAATCAGCAAAGGAATCTGCTTATTTTTATTAAAAATTGATGTATTGACTACCATCAAGAGCCGGTTTCAGGTCAAGCCTGCAACCCTTCTGATCCCCATTGATATTATTTTTGTCTTCGTGGTGAAGGAGTTTTATGGTACCCGGTACCAAAATTGCTCTTTTCCTTATTTTATGTGGGGAGTGGTTTTCACTGCTTATGTGATCTTTTCTTAGCACAGGAAAATGTAACGTACCTTCGTTTGTCGCTCTCCCCACAATAACCCTCTCGTCATTGGGATATTCCTGACTGCTCTATATTTTCATTTAGCAAGGAGGACCTTCTGCTATTGGGGTGGGGGGAGTAAACCTACTTATTATTGCCTCTCTGCACTAAAGTGTAAAGGTGGTAGCAAGTGCATACTGCCAGTCAACTACATAGACTGATTTACTCCTTTCTCCTCAGGTGACATTTGGATACATGGACTATGAGACGTTTACCAACAACACCACGGGCATTGGTGGTTGGGGGCCTCTTGTTATCGCCATCTTCTGGCTTGCGGTTGCTATCCTTAGCACAGTTGCCCTCAACATTATTATTGCGATTGTGGGAAGCGCCTATGAAGAAGCCAAAGACAAGGAAGGGCCCGTTGAGGTAGGTAATTTCTTAGTACGTCTTCATCTACGTCTTCGTCTTTTGTGCATCAGTTTTCTACGTCATCCACTTTTTGGCTATGTAACAACACAACTGCAAGCCCTCTGGACTCACACTTTTCCCTCTGCGCCTTCCTACCCTGCAGTTCACGTTTGTCTATCTTGCATGGCTGAGACTGATCTGGACCTTCATCTATGCAAAACGCATATATTTCTACCGATGGACAGAGGAGCAGCTTGCACACTACTGGTGGGGGTTTAGCACGCAACACAGTTTTGTGGGTTGTCAATTCAAAAAGCATCAAAACCAATCTTGACACTGGCCTTATATGACCGAATGATACAAAGTGTAGACAAGTCCTATGCAACCCTTTTGATTGCTTTTACATGCAGACTTTCAATCACATTCTCTTGCAATAAATTCGTTATTTCTTCTAGACCTTTTAGTTCCTTCTCCTAGGAGAGTGGCCCAAACTTTCTTTTACCATTGCTCAGGGTGTCCATCGTGATCAAAGAAGTCAACTGCGATCCTCTGTCAGCGACCCATGACTTCCGCTACAGCAACATCGCCCCGTCCTACACAATGCGCATCTCAAGGTAAGCTGTAGCCTAACTGCAGCACGCAATGCTGCTTACCTCGTCCTTGCTGGACGTATTTGTTAATATTATATTATTTATTATTTAACTTATTAATATAGGGTCTAATTCTTCATTCCCGTCACTTTTTACTAAACTTTGCTAATTCCTCCTGTGTAGGCTTTTTGCACGCTGGGGTCTGGCTTTGCTGCCGGAGGTTAAAATGCTGTTGACATATTACTCAGGCAAGGATATACCAGCACGCTGCAAGAGCAACAGACTGTGCACACAGCTTGCATTCCTGTGCATTCCTGTGTCATCTTGCATTCCTGTGTATTCATGTGTCAGCTTGCATTCCTGTGTCAGCTTGTATTCCTGTGTATTCCTGTGTCAGCTTGCATTCCTGTGTCAGCTTGTATTCCTTGTATCCACGTATCAGCTTGTATTCCTGTGTATTCCTGTGCCAGCTTGCATTCCTGTGTATTCCTGTGTCAGCTTGCATTCCTGTGTATTCCTGTGTCAGCTTGCATTCCTGTGTATTCCTGTGTCAGCTTGTATTCCTGTGTATTCCTGTGTCAGCTTGCATTCCTGTGTAGTCACGTGTCAGCTTGTATTCCTGTGTGTAGTCGATGGACTATCATGCAAGTCTAATCACCATATTTGCACTTGCCCCAATGCAGATGCCAGCAACACTATTATTTGCAACCGCTCTCCTTGGGAAGGTAGGAGCTCAATATCGTTGTTTTGTTTACAAGAGGCATTTTCTTGTGGCAGTAGCGTCTTGTTATGACAAGAGGCATTTTCTTGTGTCAGTAACTTCATATTATGACAAGAGGCATTTTCTTGTGGCAGTATCTTCATGTTATGACAAGAGGCTTTTTCTTGTGGCAGAAGCTTCATGTTATGACAAGAGGCTTGTTCTTGTGGCAGTAGCTTCATGTTATGACAAGAGGCTTTTTCTTGTGGCAGTAGCTTCTTGTTATGACAAGAGGCATTTTCTTGTGGCAGTAGCTTCTTGTTATGACAAGAGGCTTTTTCTTGTGGCAGTAGCTTCATGTTATGACGAGAGGCTTTTTCTTGTGGCAGTAGCTTCATGTTATGAGCCCCACAATTTTTTCTGCGTGACCCTCTTGCTGCCTACTTGTACACCAATTTAGATGGGGAGTCAGTTGAAGAAATGCTCACGGACCTATCTGGCCACAAGCGTCGAAAGAAGGTGCAGGGCCCTGATCACGAATGTGAGTAGCAATGCTGTTAGTGTCCTGCAAAGTAATATCTTTGAAGGACCGAAGGAATGAGGATGGTTATCCTGAAACATGGATTAATTACATCAGACACAGGGATTAACTACATTATTATTATTATATCAGCTTGTGAAAGTGGAGCTCAGTATTGTGCTGCAAGCGAGTACCAGGAGTTGCAAATTTTTGCTTGGCTTTGTTTGCGTCATGGCATCAATAGACAGGAAGTCTATCACCAGAATGATAAAGGAGCAATCGCTTTCTTATTGAATTAATCCACCCAGGCACGATAGAAAGTGAGGAGGGTTCTCCCTTATTTGTACATACATTTATGCCCTTGCGACGTTTCATTTTGTCCGGGAGCCGTAAGACAGTGCACACATGATTTACACGCAGGGACAATCGACACTGCCATGTCACACAGCCAGTTCATGTGTTATATGCTGGCATTCTCCAGGTAGGTAGTACCTTTATGAAACCCTCGTCTCACCCGGACGTGCTGCTGCCGCTTTTGCACATGCTAGGGTTGGCCAGAACCATTTTGATGTGGTGCACATACAGTGGGGCTGCTTTGTCAACTTACTCATGCAAATGTATTCTATTTCATCCTGTAGCTCTGGAACCTGCGGTTTACCCCAGGGACAAGGCAGAGACGGAGTTGAGGACGTACGCCTCCCTCAAGCAGCCTCTGATGACCTTGAAAACGTAAGAAATGTTCCTTGATCTTTCACAGCTCGTGGAAATAACCACTTCTTGACGCTTAGGTGATCTTGATAATGCATCATTGTAGTGAAGTGGAATCTAGAAGACTCCCACATATTCATGCACATATGTCATACACCTTTGCTATAAACATACGCACGCACACCACAGCCTTTCACTGCCGGGCCAGGAGTGGAGGATGGCCTCATCTGGAAACAACTCCCACTAGACTACGCTCAATTTAGGGTCATTGCAGACAAAACATTCCACGAGCAATTATTGGCAGCAGAGGACTATTGGCTCACCAACTGGTATGTTGCCATAGTGTTTTTTCCTGCCTTTCCTTTTTTCCCCACTGTAGCCCTGGAATGTAAAGCTGCCTTTGCAGCCCTTCTTCTTGTTTGCCACTGCAACTGACAGATGCCGCTGAGAAGCCCTGCAATTGAACGACGCCACAGCGACCCTTTTTCCATTTTTTGCTATGGCATTCAAGTGGAGTGTGCATGGAGGCATGAGCTTTCATTGACTGTAGTGTGTATGCACAACCTTGAAATGAAATATGCACAACCTCTTATTTCCTTGCAACTTAAAATCATGGTTCTAACATTCCTGATGTCCGTTTTCCTCTGTGTGCACATCAGTCCACGCCTTATGGAGTCGTATTGCACTGGAGCCCAGGATGATTCTGAATGGAAGCTGGAGCTGGCCAGCAAGGAGGCTACATTGGAAAAAGCAAGGAAAACAAAGAAAGGGGAAGGTCCTGTGATGCTGGCAGAGACAAGTGTTGAATTTCTGGTATGTATGGGGGCAACAAATTGGTTGAAGAAAATGCGGCTTGAAGCATGAGCATGCATAACTTTTTTTTGGACTTTTTGGACGGTGCTTTTTATGCTCTTGTCATCATGTCAACGCTGCGTCTTGTTGATTGTTATTTTCATGCCAAAAACAAAATTGTTTTCCTTGCACAGCAACGAGAAGCATTGACACCGCTTAACAGCATAATCTGTGGACACAAGACAGCTGCACTCCAGGTCCGTATGTACGGCATAGATGCTAAGTCTAGTATGTGGCAAGCCAGGCACCGTTCCAGAGCACTGAGTCTGATTCCCAAATTGATGAGGGGATCTGTTTACAATGCCTGCTTCCTTTATGTTTCATTGCCAGCTTCTACCCATTTGATAGGCAGACACTCTTTCTTTCTCATCTCAGATCTTAGAAGACTACCGCGAGTCGTTCTTTGCCGGCGCATGGCTGCTGGATTTTAGGAGGAGGAAGCTGAACTGGTCTCAGGTGACTAACTTGCTGCATGGTGTAAAGCAGTAGAGAGACAGATGGCGCTGTTAGGACTGCTAAGAAGCACAAGGCGTTATTAAGCCAATATTGTACAGAAATAGCAAAAATAGGGGACAGGTTCGAATCCACCTTTTGATGGAAATTTCCAGCACTTGAAAGCTTCTACCCAAGCAAGTACCAGAAGTAGCCTTTTTGCACCACTCTCAGTCTTGTTGTACAGTCATACATCTGAATATTTGTTGTACAGTCACATATTTGTTGTACAGTCACACACATATTTGTTGTACAGTCAACACACATATTTTTTGTACAGTCTCATATCTGAATATTTCATGACAGGACAAGATTGTGCGCTATGCAACTTGGATCTGGGCAGTGTACGCCACAGAGCAGCTTGGAGACGATGAGTGGTCAGCAGACATGGAGGTCCGTATAGATGAATAGATCATGCAACTTGGATGTCCGCTACACTTGCTTGAATTCTGTGCGCATTTGTAACGAGCAATGAGGAGAATATTGCTGTTGTAGAAAAGGGAATGTGGAAGGATGGCCAGGAACGTATGCATACACCATAACAATTTGTATATTCAAGGTTACCAAAAATGCATACACCATAACAATTTGTATATTCAAGGTTACCGAAAATGCCGTATGCAAACCGAGCAGAGCAGAGCGCCAAAGGCGAGACAAATTCTACAACAGCTTATATTCTGTTTGTATTTACGCACCGCTGACTTCCATCACGAAAGCTGGTATAAAAGTGTAACCACATGTTTTCACTACTGTACAGGATGTGGATTTCAAGCTTCTTGAGCTAAAGGACTTCTTCAAGAATGAATTGGAGAGGCATGGGAAAGCGAAAGGCATCTCGCCAAGTCCAAGTTTTCTCAGCAGGTACTGCAGTACGCTAGTAAACAAAAACCTGCTACCGACTATCACGGATAAGAGCCAGTAGTAGGTTACCTGTGCAGTTATAAAATGATACCCGTGCAGTTTATAAAATGATAATTTGTTTTGATCATGCTCCATGTCACACAGCAATTATGCATCGGTCTACCTGTTAAACCTTTCCTTGCACAGTTTCCCTTGCGCAATTGCAATAATTACTTCATGATTACTACGAACCTTCAAACAAGCTTGGCTGCGTTGCATCAAATAAGGTCAACAAAGTGCTTTGTAGCACGACATATTTATAGCAGTAACCTCAATGGCTCATCTTCTCTTTGAATACACCTTTGTGGGTGTAGGTGACACGATTAATGCAAAAAACACGAATGAACGCTACAAAACAGCGTGCATAAGTAGCCGTGTACATACATAGGAGCTCTCAATTTGATCAGGGGGCTTGTTCCCTCTGAAGTGCTGTATAAATACCCCACATAGAACCGATGCAGCCTTGCTGTAGGCACAGACATATTTTGACCGGAGCATTTCTCAGGCCCAGCATGCCCCTCTCCTGATCATTGACTCTCACTTTGTCAACGAGCAAGCTTCGTGCTCCTTTTCCTATCAACTTGGGCGACTTGGGTTTCACTGCCAGCTTGACTTCTCCTCCTCTTCCTCTTACCAACATCTTGAGCACAAATATGCACCCAATCATGTTGCTGAGGCCAAAGGAAAACGAAATTTCATTTGGTACATGCAGGCATGGCATTCGCCCCCCGTCCAGTGTGGCTAACCGCAAACATAGTTTTATCAATGGTGGGCAGCTCAGCAGAGGAGGAGCCCGCAGCAGAGTATAGGAGCGTATGTGAGGGTTTTCATAACAGGCAGCAGCAAGTGTACGCTCTGGATATAATGCGTCACCGACTGATGCCTCTCAGGGTCATAGTCTGAGGCAGACATACCTTTGCTGTGACGTGTGCCTGTAGGATCAGCGTGCACGGTTTGGATTGTTTTTCATAAATTTATTCATTTTCATCACTCATGGGGTCGTGTGGTGCGAGTGCCCTTATGTTTATTGTTTATTGCTATAGGTGCTTAGCCAAATAAAGTGTTTTCTTGATGCACGCACATTACCTTTCATGGAGGTGCAACCTTCTTCATTGGTCTTTTGAAATGTTTCACGGGTTAACGATTTTTTATAGTTCTTGCACGATAGCAGTCGAGAGGGCAAAGGAGTAAAAATAAGCGACGAGTTCTGATGAAAGTCCTGGCAATTTCACACTCAATTCCATGTGGGAACTTTTTCGTCTTGTGATAAACTTTCTGGTTGCCCCTCTCGCTTTCCAATATTTCCAGCCAGCCTCTCACGTGCTCTTTTTAGTTTTTCCTTTCTTATTCTTGTCCGTGTGGTAGGAGTTTGCTTATCACCCTTGATTTATATAGCACTTTTTATCAAAATCGGCACACGTGGAAGGATGGTGTAACACTTTGTCTCATTGCCTGTGACATGCATGAACTTTTGGTTTTACATATTTTTTTTTTTTTGGTGGGGGTTGTTACACGGTCCTCAGCAAGGGCCTGACAGAATGAAGGAAAAAAAACCTATAAGACTGGGAAAAGGAAAACTCCTGCCTAAACAGAAAAACCCTCCTTGAAAA
>Ga0307942_1002019_pt1 | contig 16416 bp, 11 predicted proteins | sample OrgLakmetagen175_FD_201846 | JGI IMG/M metagenome (GOLD analysis project Ga0307942, IMG submission 201846) | Saline water microbial communities from Organic Lake, Antarctica - #175 | ecosystem: Environmental > Aquatic > Non-marine Saline and Alkaline > Saline | place: Antarctica: Organic Lake... | reverse complement strand
GCTGCGGGGTGGCATTGGGGGTTGGTTTTAAGGTGGAGGAGGAATGCAAAGGAGGAGAGGGGGGTGCGCGTAAGGTGGGAGAGGAGCGAGCAATGCCAGAGTTAGATCCGCGCATGAACATGCCGCCGGTGCAGCCGACGCTTGCGGTGTCTTCGTCATCGTCGGTGAGGTCTGTGGTGTGCGTGTGTGTGTATGTGTGTGTGTGTGAGTGTGATTGTGTGCATGGTGCATACGTATAATTATACCGGGGGGCATACGCTCTTCTGATGTTCCTAGGGTGTACATTGTCTGACTTGCAGTTTTCAAAAGCTTGGCTGCGACGCCTGATTGAGAATATTCTGCAGCCAACGCAAACTCTACTTTTTTTCACCTGACAAGTCAGAGCACAATTCAGCCTTTCACTTCAAAAAATAACACATGAAACCCAATATTTTGCTTCGTACATTATCCTAGCAACGCTTCGGGGGATAAAATAGACTCTGGTTGGAGCATGGTGGCTCAAAGCGTGTACGTGCCGATCGTCAAAGGTGAGAAACTCGTCCAGGCCAGCAGGTTGCCCATGTCTGCCTAAACTGCATTGATGGTTTAACAATATACGCTTTCGGCAGCAACAGAAAGTGCCTCTTTTGACCCAGGTCCGGGCCCGCTTGAGCTCGAAATGCAAATGTGCACGCTCAAGTTTTGAAGTGTAGGTTATCACAGAAGTCAATTCTCCTGATTTCAGCGCACTGTAGGTTATACGTTAAACAGTGCAGAAATGAGCAAGGTATGAGTAGCATGCAACACTTGGGACCCCCTTTTGGCCAGAGGGTTTACCAAGCTCGGTAACTTATTTTACTGTATGAACAGGCGAGCAGTCATATTTCTCGACTGAAGGCCTTTCTTTGTGAACTTTGTAAAGCTTACCAAGCTTGGGGACCGTGCTCATCCAAACCTCTCTGTCAAAGCTGGAAGCTTGCTGTGCTTCTTTCAAACATAAATGTGGGGAGTGGCTCTCACTACTGTATGCACGATTTCTCTTCTTTTTCATTATTCAGGGACTGCCTTGGAGGAGTGAATGCCTCAGCTCAGCCCGTCTATCCAGATCACAGATCACTATCCAGATCACAGATCACTATCCAGATCGCAGATCACAGCCCGTCTATCCAGATCACACAGGAGTAAATGCTTCAGCTCACATGTTAGAGATCACACGTTGGAGATCACATGTTGGAAATCACACAGGAGTAAATGCCTCAGCCCAACCCATCTACAACTATTCTGTTTAGGAGACTGATGACTCGGTTTGTTAGATGTAGCATAATAGCGTAGATTTAATGTATATCACTCTACAACCGTTCAGAGATGCAGAACTCCTGCGGCCTGCGCCCGCGTACCACATAATAAGCAATCGCCCTTAACAAAGTACAGTACTAACTGCACAGCAGACTTGAAGGGTTAAGGATTTGAGGTTTTAGGCCCTAGACCTGAACATTGAAAGAGCATTGGCTGTTGAAGTGCACTTTTGCTGCCTCTTTTCAAAACACACCAAGGCAGCCTCGCATGGTTTGGGGTGCACAACATCACCACGAGCATCACTGCTCAATACTTTCGATTAGTGCTATCCCCGTAACAAGCATCACTGCTCGATACACTTTGCTATCCTCATAAGCATCACTGCTCAATACATTTTGTCTAGTGCTATTTAAATAACAAGCATCACTGCTCAATACATTTTGCCTAGTGCTATCCCAATAACAAGCATCACTGCTCGATACATTTTGATCAGTGCTATTCCCATAAGCATTACTGCTCAATACACTTTGTCTAGTGCTATCCCAATAACAAGCATCACTGCTCGATACACTTTGATCAGTGCTATCCTCAGAAGCATCACTGCTCAATACATTTTGACTAGTGCTATCCAAATAACAAGCATCACTGCTCAATACATTTTGCCTAGTGCTATCCCAATAACAAGCATCACTGCTCGATACACTTTGATCAGTGCTATTCCCATAAGCATCACTGCTCAATACACTTTAAATAGTGCTATCCCAATAACAAGCATCACTGCTCGATACACTTTGATCAGTGCTATCCTCAGAAGCATCACTGCTCAATACACTTTAATTAGTGCTATCCCAATAACAAACATTACTGCTCGATACACTTTGCTATCCTCATAAGCATCACTGCTCAATACATTTTGTCTAGTGCTATTTCAATAACAAGCATCACTGCTCGATACACTTTGATCAGTGCTATTCCCATAAGCATCACTGCTCAACACACTTTGTCATCCTCAGAAGCATCACTGCTCAACACTTAGCCATCCTCATAAGCATCACTTCTCGATACACTTTGATCAGTGCTCTTCCCATAAGCATCACTGCTTAATACACTTTCCTATCCTCAGAAGCATCACTGCTCAATACACTTTGACCAGTGCTATTCCTGAGCACGTAAGAGAAGCACAGGAATGCAATGGTGCCAAAATCTTGCACGCATTTTGCGCTATCCCTTTATCAACGACCGAAACACTCACCATAGCTGCCTCTCATCAATGCGGGGCTGCGCATCTTCCTGGCTATGCCTGCAGCCTTGACCGTCAATGACCTGGGCAGGTGCATGATGCCAGATGCCACAACGGTGGCTGCCTTCTCCACATAGTACAGCACCTGTAGCAATGGTGTGTGTGTGTGCGTGTGTGTGTGTGCACGCGCATGTGCGCATGGACTTTGGCTATAGCCCTGACCGTCAAACGACCAGGGCAGGTGCATATGGAGTTAGAAGCTACGAGGCTAACCGCCTGAACCAAATCACACAGCACCTGCGTTGGGTGGGTGGGAAGGAAATACGGTCTGCCTCATGCGATGCAGGTGGAGTAGGAGAGGACATGTGCAGGAGTGGAGTAGGAGAGGACATTTGCAGGTGGAGTAGGACACTGTAGGACACTGTATAACATATGCAGGTGGAGTAGCACGTATGCAGGGTTGGCCATAACCATATGCATGTGTGTGTGTGCGTGTGTGTGTATGTGTGCGTGTGTGGGTGTATATATGAACGATGCATATACGGTATTTTTGGCAGGGGCATCACAAAATGTACGGCCATATACGGTGCAGATATACGGTTCTGGCCAACCCTAGACATATGACATACGCGTGCTGTGGAGAGGGTAAAAGAGCTAGCGAATATGTTATTTGTGGGTGTCACATGTAAATGTGTAACAACGTAACAACACGCACACGCATAGTACCTCTTCTTTGACAGCAAGCAGCCTTACCTCATCAGCAAGGTGATATCAAAGGTTCTGTTTTTCAACATAACTGCAGCTGTCGATCTTTCTGATTTATTTATTTGTTGGGACCTATAGGTTGAGCAACCATGCCAGACTGGAGGCCTTTGTAATCCAAACTAAACTAAACTAATTTACTTACTCACTTACTTACTTTCTTACTTACTTACTTACTTACTTACTTACTTACTTACTTACTTACTTACTTACTTACTTACCTCATCAGCAGCAGCACTGCCAAATTGTTGCAAGGACGATAAAATTACGGTGGACAGCACAGGGATAGTCCTGATTTCATATTCGTTGAATTGGCTAGAACCATGCATTTATAGGTACATGTACGGTGTACATACGGTATTTTTAGCAGGGCAATCACCATACGTACGGTCATATGCGGTGCAAATATACGGTTCTGGCCAACCCTACACATTCAAAACACAGCATAACGCTCTACCTTCAGAGAAAATGTATACCCCCATAGCCGAACAGTATACCCCATAGCCGAAAACAGTAAACCCCCTAGCCGAAATGTATACCCCCTAGCCAAAATGTTTACCCCCTAGCCGAAATGTACACCCCCTAGCCGAAATGTATACCCCCATAGCCAAAAGCAGTAAACCCCCTAGCCGAAATGTATACCCCCATAGCCGAAATGTATACCCACTAGCCGAAATGTATACCCCCTAGCCGAACAGCAAACCTCGCTTGGCAGCATGAATCACTACCCCATCAGTGCATGCTTCCCCCCCTCTCTTTTGTGAACCTCACCTTGTCATTGGCAGCCTCGGTGGGTGGTTGAGGGGGCTGCACTAGGGGTGCAGGGATGAGCGTGCTCTGCCCTGTGTGTGTGTGTTTGTGTGTGTGTGTGTGCATGCGTGTGTGTGTGTGTGTGTGTGTGTGTGTATATGTGTGTATGTGTGTGTGCGCGCGCTTTCCTGCGTGTGTGCTTTGCATGTAAGCGTGCACATGCGTGTGTGAGAGCGTGAGATTGTGATTGACTGTGGTCCGCCATCACTACTGAATAAACTCATGGTTCATTTATGCCTTCAATATCATCCTAAGTGTGAGTCTGCCTCCGTTCTTCTCACCCTGCCCTCCGCCAATCGGCATTCCCATTCAGCAATCCTTAAACACAGAATTCAATTTAAGTGTGTGTCACCCTGCCCTCCGCCAATCGGCACTCCCATTCAGCAATCCTTAAACACAGAATGAGTGATTAAAGTGTGTGCCTGCATGTAATGTGATAATTAGGGTTGGCCAGAACCGTATAAGTATAATTATAGGTTTTATAAGGTACGGTATATACGCCGTTAATACAGGGGGGGGGGAGGCGTATCTACATACCGTATTTTCCGTATAAGAAATTGATAGGTATCATACGCCGTAATTCCGTATCGATATACGGTGCAAAACACCCAGCAGGAACAGTCCTTTTTGCTCTTTGGGGTCAAAACTTTCCTTTGCAATCCTTTGATTAAGCACTCCTTTTGCTTCCCACTTCCTTTTAATGCGCGTTTTGCAGGCGGTTAGAGCAGTTGGACTTCTTTTTGCACTGGAACTGGCCATTTTGGGGGTCTTTTTGGCTTTGGACAGGCCTAGCCTTTCAAATTTGAATTTTCTGGCACACTAAATTGGATACGGATATGCAGCTCTTCAAGAGCTACAAATTGAGCCCATTATGATTTAAATTTGAAGGGTATCGATTTCTCCGTAAATACGGAATACGGTATATACGGTATTTGGAAAGGTGATATACGGTTCTGGCCAACCCTATGTATAATACATTCGTAATTCCGTTCTACTTCCTTACAATCATACTAAGAATGTGCTCCCCTTGCTTGCTTCCATCTAACCTATGTACCCCCTTGCATCCCTATATCCAGGGTAGGATCCAAAGGGTAGGATCCAAAGGGTAAGTTCCAAAGTGAGCGCGCGTACGCGCATGTGAGTTTGGATGTGTGCGAGTCTGTCTATGTGGGTGCATGTGTCTCCACCCTTCTTACCGTGCCCTCTCCTGTTGTACACCACCGCTCTCCATCCCTGAGCAACGCACGCATCCGCCAAGAGACGTGCAAGCCTGGAATCACTGTTTCCGCCTGAGGTTTGTGAAATTGTGTGTGTGTGTGTGTGCATGTGAGCCAGAGGCAGTTGTTTCCGCCTGAGGTTTGTGAAATTGTGTGTGTGTATGTGAGCCAGAGGCAGTTGTTTCCGCCTCAGGTTTGTGAAATTGTGTATGTAAGCCAGAGGCAGATGTTTGCTCCTGAGGCTTGTGTGGTTGCATTTGTGGGCAAAGGCATTGCGCTCAGTCCCGAGCGATTGCATACACAAATGCAAAACTGTATATCAACTGTTTAGGACGGAAGTATGGTTGCAACGTGCGCAACACGCACGCACGCGCGCGCCTACAGACACACACACACACACATATACACACACACACACACACACACCCACACACCCACCCCCCCACACCCACACCCACACCCACACCCACACATACACACACATTGTGAAGCAGTACCTGCCAGGGGGCGTGGAAGGCTGAACCAACTAAAAAATTGTAAGTTAAGACTTTGTAAGAGAGGCATTCACCCACAAGTCCCAAACATCTTGCAAATTTTGTAACACAAACAGATAGAGCAATGCCACACAGAATGCAACCCTTTTTTGGCAGGGTATACTCAAGCCCCTAGGGGAGACAAATTTTAAATCATTCTAAGCAGCGCTACCTTAAAACACATTTTTACTTGCCCCCTCGTCCGCTGGGCGGGGGGGCCGAACCATCTCAGGCAAACAGCCGGTTCGGGGCAGCAGCAGGTGCACAGCAGCTTGCAGCAGCATCACACAAGCACGTAGTGGGACAGCAACCCCTTTAAACAGCAAAGCACACATCAGCGCCAGAGGGACCTTCGACGGCTGAGTTTGCAGCTTTCAAGGGAGGGACGGGAACCCTGTAAACAGCAAGCATACAGCATCAGCACACACCGGGACCCCAGGACGTCATTGGCCAAGGCGGGAATGGGGATGGATGGAAACCATGCAAACAGCACTAACTCACATATGACCGCTCGCTTTGCACAGCATCGACGAGGGGGGGACAGAAACCCTTACAGAAACAGCATAGAGCATACAGCATACAGCATACAACGGGACCCCAGGACGTTTGAGTTTGCAGCGGGAATGGGGATGGATGGAAACCATGGAAACAGCACTTGCACACATCAGCACCTAGCCTCACAGAGGAACAGCATCTATAGCACTATATATCAACACTACATTTCCAGCTGCTGCCCTGCACTTGAACACTAGACGCCACCAACATGTTCGAAGTTTTGACACAGACTCAGTTCAAAGTGATTTTTTGCTCTTATTCATTTACCTTCAGGTGCCCCATCTACCAGACCTCGGTCGACACAGTATGTGGGGAGATGGTGGCACGATTCAGCAGTAGCAGCAGTTAATCCATGCTCAGTTTCATTACCAGTTCAGTACCAGTGCAGTAGGTTATACAGACCAGCAGACCAGCCGGTTATACAGACCAGTTTCAGTAATCTCACACTTGTGTTCAAACTCCAGTTTTCCCTGCGTTTCCAACTTGTCCAACTAAATTGTGTGCAATGTGTGTGGGTATTGCCCTTTTGAAAGTAACTATTTTTGTTAGTTTGCGTCTACTTTGGTGAAACAACGTCTACACTTTGATGTGTTTTTGCCTACTTCTTCTCGTGTCTTTAAGGTAAGCATTTTCCAGTTGCGTCACAGCCCTTTTATTACTTGGTTTGTTTTGAGGTTTACCTCGTTCTCAAAGGTTGAGCAGCCATTCCAGGTTATACGCCTTTGTAATCCAAACTAAGCTAAACTAAACTAATCAAGCCCCTAGTCCACCTCTTATTTTCATGCTTCCTTTCATTCTTAGGCCAGCCGTACACATACCTAGGATTGGCCAGAACCATAAATATACGGTGTACATACGGTATTTTTGGCTTGGAAATCAAATATATGGTGTGTATATATGTATATATACGGTTCTGGCCAACCCTACAACTACCCTTGCCGCGCACACTACACTCTATATTGACATTATTTTCTGCAACGCTTTATTGACGTTGTTTTGTTCAATCCTACAACTACATGGTTCTACAGATCGCTCAACAATGCCGTGTAAGGCACACTCAATACATTACATTCCACATGACAATGTTTTCTGCGATGCTTTATTGACATTGTTTTTGTTCAAGCCCCATAAGCACATTTTTCAACAAGCCTCTCACCAATGCCGTGTAGGATCACCATCAGGGGTGCATCATCGGGAGTGTCAGGAGCTTCCTATGTGTGTTTGTGTTTTTTTGTGTGTTTGTGTGTTTGTGTGTTTATGTATGTGTGTGAGTTTTGCTAAAAGCAAACATAATTAAAATAAACCTTTTACATAAGAACACTTCATCAGACATATGCAACCTGATTTCAGCGGCTGGGCTATTGCCAGTTCTGTATGACAAACTGTGTGGCTGTGGCAGGGACTTCAATTGGAGTCTGAGCACAATAAGGTGCTGCTGTGGAAGAGACTTCAACTAGAGTCTGAGCACAATAAGGTGCTGCTGTGGAAGAGACTTCAATTGGAGTCTGAGCATAATATGGTGCTGCTGTGGAAGAGACTTTAATTGGATTCTGAGCACAATATGAATCCGATTCCTTTGCTTCTGTTGCCTTTATGGACCAAGCTTCCTTTCTCTTCGCGCTTCTTCGAAACAAACGTTCTCTTTCTCTATACACTTTTCTCTTCTTCAATACATCTGTTTCATGTTTCCTCTAGCTTCTGTTTCTTTTGTTAGCCAGGTATAGTTTCAGGCTTTTTCCAAACTTCTGCTGAGATGCCCTTTGAGGCATATATAGTGATGTAACCTTACCTTACCTCTCCTTCTCTTAATATCAAGGCTGTTAATGGACGCCTTACCTTCTTTTATCCTCAAGGCTGTTAGTTGCGCTAAAAAGGTACATGGATAAAGGAAGGTAGAAACTGCGCAGGCACTGATAAATAAACATGCCACCTCAATCCAGGAAAAGTGCAACACCATTGCACTTCCTTGGTCAGTGTGCATCACCATTACTTAGGGTTGGCCAGAACCCCACACACATATGCGTGTTTGTGTGGTTACCGTATATATACGTGTACGTAAGGTGATTTTAGCAGGGAAATGTCCATACATACGTTTGTATACGGTGTATTCATACGGTGCTGGCCAAGCATACCCATTACACCTCGGTAAGGGTTTACCCTTAAGTTGTATTGATGGCCTACCTTGGTCAGACTGTGCATCACCAGCCCCATTTCACCTCGGTGAGGGTATCACTTGTATTGATGGCCTACCTTGGCCAGACTGTGCATCACCAGCCCCATTTCACCTCGGTGAGGGTATCAGTTGTATTGATGGCCAACCTTGGCCAGACTGTGCATCACCAGCACCATACCACCTCGGTGAGGGTATCAGTTGTATTGATGGCCTACCTTGGTCAGACTGTGCATCACCAGCACCATTTCACCTCGGTGAGGGAATCAGGTGTATTGATGGCCTACCTTGGCCAGAATGTGCACCACCAGCACCATTTCACCTTGGTGAGGGTATCATTTGTATTGATGGCCTACCTTGGTCAGACTGTGCACCACCAGCACCATTTCACCTTGGTGAGGGTATCATTTGTATTGATGGCCTACCTTGGTCAGACTGTGCATGACCAGCACCATTCCACCTTGGTGAGGTATCAGTTGTAATGATGGCCTACCTTGGTCAGACTGTGCATCACCAGCACCATTTCACCTTGGTGAGGGTATCAGTTGTAATGATGGCCTACCTTGGTCAGACTGTGCATCACCAGCACCATTTCACCTTGGTGAGGGTATCACTTGTATTGATGGCCTACCTTGGTCAGACTGTGCACCACCAGCACCATTTCACCTCGGTGAGGGTATCGGTTGTATTGATGGCCTACCTTGGTCAGACTGTGCACCACCAGCACCATTCCACCTCGGTGAGGGTATCAGTTGTATTGATGGCCTACCTTGGTCAGACTGTGCATGACCAGCACCATTCCACCTTGGTGAGGTATCAGTTGTAATGATGGCCTACCTTGGTCAGACTGTGCATCACCAGCACCATTTCACCTTGGTGAGGGTATCAGTTGTATTGATGGCCTACCTTGGTCAGACTGTGCATCACCAGCACCATTTCACCTCGGTGAGGGTATCACTTGTATTGATGGCCTACCTTGGTCAGACTGTGCATCACCAGCACCATTCCACCTCGGTGAGGGTATCACTTGTATTGATGGCCTACCTTGGTCAGACTGTGCATCACCAGCACCATTCCACCTTGGTGAGGGTATCAGATGTATTGATGGCCTACCTTGGTCTGACTGTGCATCACCAGCCCCATTTCACTTTGGTGAGGGTATCAGTTGTATTGATGGCCTACCATGGTCTGACTGTGCATCACCAGCACCATTCCACCTCGGTGAGGGTATCACTTGTATTGATGGCCTACCTTGGGCAGACTGTGCATCACCAGCACCATTCCACCTCAGTGAGGGTATCAGTTGTATTGATGGCCTACCTTGGCCAGAATGTGCACCACCAGCACCATTCCACCTCAGTGAGGGTATCAGTTGTATTGATGGCCTACCTTGGTCTGACTGTGCATCACCAGCCCCATTTCACTTTGGTGAGGGTATCAGTTGTAATGATGGCCTACCTTGGCCAGACTGTGCATCACCAGCACCATTCCACCTCGGTGAGGGTATCAGTTAAGGGTGGCAGTCTATAAACCACATTCCGTCATCGCATAGCCTCATGCTTGCAAAAATAGTACAATCATCTGGATACAGCAGTATTGATGACCTACTTTGGCCAGAGTGTGCATTACCACAACACCTAATTGAAAGTTTAGCAGTAGTCCAAACTGAACTAAACTGAAGTATTTGAGGTGTTAGCACCTGCATCACACCTTGAAGTCCAGCAGCAGCCACCAAACTAAACTAAACTGAACTAAACTAATCAAGATATGAAGTCCAGCAGCATCCACCAAACTAAACTAAACTAAACTAATTGAAATATGATGTCCAGCAGCAGCCACCAAACTAAACTAAACTAAACTAATTAAGATATAAAGTCCAGCAGCAGCCACCAAAATAAACTAAACTAAACTAATTGAGATATGATGTCCAGCAGCAGCCACCAAACTAAACTAAACTAAACTAATTAAGATATAAAGTCCAGCAGCAGCCAACAAACTAAACTAAACTAAACTATTTAAGATGTGATGTCAAGAAGCAGTCACCAAACTGAACTAAACTGAACTGATTGAGGTTTTAGCGCCTGCATCACACCTTGAAGTCCAGCAGCAGCTCAACACCGTCAGGCGCCACGACGACCTCCCTCCGTTGGTACTCTGGCAGTCCCACTTGAACCGCTAATCCCAGTACCGTCTGTGCGTATATACATTGTTTGTGTACGGATGTGTGTTTGCGTGTGTGTGTGCGTATGTGTATGTGTGTTTGTGTGTGTGCGCGTGCGTGTGTGTGAATGTCTGAATGTGTGTGTGTGTGTGCGTGCGTGTGTGTGTGTGTGTGTGTGTGTGTGTGTGTGTGTGTGAATGTCTGAATGTGTGTTTGTGTGCAAAGGCATCTACCAAAGGTGAGCAGCGCACACACTGTGTGCATCACATATGCAGGACCGGAAACTCCTTGAGCACGTAAAAAAGATAAAAAAACAGGCACACTCCTCTAATAGGCACACTCCACTAAAGTACTTCACCTTAGAATCGCACTTTGAGACTTCACCGTGAAATCCCAGGTAAGGTTAAACCACACCTGAGGACTACTCTGTGGAATTACTGGCCCCTGCCCCTTCCAAGTTTTTTCACACACACGCTGCACTTTTGTAGCACCGTTGCAATTTGGCGGCCGTTTTGACACATTTGGCTCAGTCAAGGGAAGGTGCGCGTTTGGTGTGTCAGTGTGAGTGCTTTCATCAATGTTGCCTATGAGATCATATGACAGTTTTGATCACAAATTGAAGGTGCTGCCTCTATTTCAAAATCGTGCTTTCATCAATGTTGCATATGAGATCATGTGACAGTTTTGATCATAAATTGAAGGTGCTGTCTCTATTTCAAAATCGTGCTTTCATCAATTTTGCATATGATATCATATGACAGTTTTGATCACAAATTGAAGGTGCTGCCTCTATTTCAAAATCGTGGGTGCTGCCCCTTTTCCAAAACAGTGGGTGCTGCCTCTATTTCAAAACCGTGGGTGCTGCCCCTATTCCAAAACAGTAGGTGCTGCCTCTATTTCAAAACCGTGGGTGCTGCCCCTGTTCCAAAACAGTGGGTGTTGCCTCTATTTCAAAACCGTGGGTGCTGCCCCTATTCCAAAACAGTGAGCGCTGCTCCTATTTTAAAACAGTGGATGCAGCCCCTATTCCAAAACAGTGGGTGCTGCCTCCATTTCAAAACAGTGGGTGCTGCTCCCATTTAAGAAGAGTCGACATTGCCCCTATTCCAAAACAGTGGGTGCTGCCCCTGTTTAAGAAGAGTTAGCACTGCCCCTATTCCAAGATAGTGGGTGCTGCCCCTTGGAAATTGGATATCCAATATAGTGGGTGCTGCCCCTTGGAAATCCAAAATCGTAGATACTACCCTTATTGAAGAAAAGTCAGCACTGTCCCTGTTGACAATGGGACATTCATACTCACATGCAAGCTTAGGTGTTGGTAACAGGTAATGGTATGAGTAGGGTTGGCCAGGACCGTGTGTATGCACCGTATCTCACACCGTATTTGGTGATCTCCCTGCCAAACAATACTGTATATACACCGTATACACACACAAACGCACAAACACACACACACACACACATACACACACACACCCGCACATACACCCGCACACACACCCGCACACACACCCGCACACACACACACACTCACACACACACACACACACACACACAGGCACACACACACACTACAATTCTGATGATGCAATAAAAGGCAACTTTTCGCTGCATCAAGTCAGTGATCCACAGCATTTTTGGTTCCTTTTGCCTCAGAAGACAACTAATCTGTGTCCTCTGTGTCTGAACCTTTGAGCTGATTTCTGGCTGGCAGAGACCAGCCAGCAGACGTGCAGCCAAATGACCTGGCTGACGGTCACCCCCTTTGTAATCGTTGACCAAAATAATAAAGGAAAAAAACAGAGGTACGGCTACAACACACCGTACTCCAAATTATACGCAAGCACGTCAGTGTGAGCATATTATTGAGTGTTTGTGTGAGCATGTCATTGTGTGTATGTGTGTGCGCATATGTGTTATGTATATGTGGTGTGTGTGTGTGCGTGTGTGTGTGTGCATGAGTATGACTGTATGTGTGTGCGCATCATGCCATGCCGTCTTCTTCATTTACCTGAGAGAAAGCCCCTGGCGCCCAAGGCGATGCTGCATACTCCTTCAGGGCGGGGCACTGCTCCACTAGAGCCCTGAAAATTAACACAGAGTAGGAAAATAAGCCACGGCCTCAAATTTTTCGTGACAAAGGGGGGGATCCAGTATCCTTGAGGGTGAGGCACTGCTCCACTAGAGCCCCGATAATTGACAGAGTAGGACAACAAGATGGCTTACTCTGTAACAGTAACTGTAGGAAATTAAGCCTCGGCCCAGGAGGCTGTCACCTTTGGACGGCATGTGTCAACATTAATTGAAAGTTGTATATTTGGAGTCCTTACGTTGAGAGCTGCACGGCCTCAAGTTTTTCGTGACAAAGAAAGGGATCCAGTGTTCTGGAGGGCGAGGCACTGCGCACTGGCCCACCAGGGCTTGAAAAACATACACACAGGGTAGAATTAGGAGACATGGCTTAATGGATTTACGGTAGCATAGATAGGTAGGGTTGGCCAGAACCATACTGATACGGCTGTGTATCAAGCAAAGATATGGCCATATCATGTACACATATGCACATACAGCTGATAGGGACATGATCAGTTAGAGGGGGTAAACATGCTTCTTTGTAAAAACAAGGGGCAATTTCTCTCTCTCTCTCTCTCTCTCTCTCTCTCTCTCTCTCTCTCTCTCTCTCTCTCTCTCTCTCTCACACACACACACACACACACACACACACACACCACTACATCAAATTGGGCCCAATATAGCTTCGAATCAGAGCTACCAGAGCATGTGCTCAAATTTAGTCAAGTCGCTCTGTGTAATAAGTCAAACAGGACAAAACTCGCACCCAGGGCAATAAGGGCTTTCGATGTGAAATAGCATATATTAACTTGCAAGTCTCGCCACTTGATCTTTTCACTTCATTCATTTTGCAATGATTGGCACTTATTGTAAGGACTATAAAACGCTATGAATCTGGTGCAGTAGTAAAAAATGTCCTGAAGGTGTGGCAGCGAAAAGCAGGGCTCACGCCACGGCTTATGACTCACAAGCTCATAAGTTATGACTCACAACTTATGAGGCATGCAGGCCCAACTTAGCAATTTTTAGGCTTCAGTCTTTTGTAATCTTCAATACAGCTCAAACTTCAAAAGTTGCAAATTTGAGCTTGTCGACTTTATAAGCATATCCCCTTTTTGGGGGAGAGTTGTCCCCCTCTCGAAAATACAACTCACGTTTTGCCACGTCAGAGCTACATCCATGATCATTCATGAGGCCTACTGAATGAAGGCGCGGGTCTGAGAGGTACCCAGCTTGCATTACATATTCTCAGGCCGCAGCTGGTGCAAGTTTTAGTACGTCGTTAAGAGTTTCACCAATGAAGTCGCTTATGGAGGCTAACACATGAGGGGGTCGAATTTGTTTAGCCTGGCATTGAGACACACACAATCTCTGAAAAGCCTCTCTTACAGCATAAGCAAGCTTTTTATTAGGTTGTCAGCGGCCAATTCCTTACTTGTTACAAGGCACCGGCTGGTAGCGAAGTCGTGGTGTTTCTTTCAAAAAGGGTGCCAGTACGAGCCCAAATAGGGTGCCCAAGATGCACTCCACCAGGGCCCTCAGCATGTACAGAAAAATGGCAAGGTTGCCAACAAAATTGCAGCGCATTCCTGCAAGCGAACAAAACGTTCATGCCTGTGATTATTATGTCGCACGCGTTGCTAGTGTGCATGCACCGCACGGAAGTTCAAGCGCACGCGTGTTAACTCATGTATACGCTGGATTTGGGTGTGTGTGAGTGCGCGCGTTTGTGTGACACCCACGTGACAAACAGAGGCTGCCGCCAGTGGGTGGGAGTCAGAACAAATGCTCTAGAGCAATTGTACCCTTTTTCCCCAAGTAAGTAGGATTACAAACCCATGCCTCTCCTCACCACCTGCCCAGGATTTGCAGAATGCAGGAAATAAAAAAATTGTGTTTCGAACTCAAGGGAGTACAAAAGTATTTATAAAAAACTACTGTAATTAACTAAACATATCGAGGAAGCCAGTGGTGGGGATGAGCAGCTGACTCTAATTTAGTAAGCCTGCGTGACCATGGGTGACAAGGTAATCCTAGAACATGCTTCTGCACTTCTTTTAAGCTGACAGCTTCCCAGCTGTCGTTTTGCCTGCCACTACTCATTAATTCTTACCCTCTTGCTGCTCCACTCATCGTGCACACAGTCAAGGTGAGTGCGTAAGAGGCACTGCTGCCCGCGCATGCGTGTCCATGTGTTTGTGTATGCGTGTGTGCGTGTGTGCATGTGTGCGCAAAATGCAATAGAAACCTGTTTGCTGTGCCATATGGCTGCTGGACAACATTGCCTTGTGTGCACGTTTCACTAGGTCACACAGTGTGTCCCCTGCTAAGAACGGAGGCAATGGCTGCCGCTCTGTTTCGCCTGTGAAGAAACGTGGCAGGAGCATGACTGGCAGCCGCAGTCCCGTAAAGCAAACAAAGAGGTCAGTATGCATACTCATGCGCGATGGTGGTCTTTGACCTTGTGTGCAGCACTCTTAAATGTTGAACACTCACCACACACACATACACATACATACACACATACACACACACACACACACACACACACACACACACACACACACATGCACACACATGCACACACACATGCACACACATGCACACACGCACGCACGCACGCACGCACGCAGAGCTGCATCTAGGAGCCGTGCACGCCCTTGTGCATGCGCATGCACACACAACACACACAAACACACAACATACACAGAGCTACATCTAGGAGCCGTAGTGTCTCTCCTCCTCCATCCAAGCGTACCCGTGGGCGCTCAGACTCACCCATCAGTCCAAAGGGGGATAAAAAGAAGCGCACCCCTAGTAGCTCCGTGTCTAGGTGTGTGTGTGTGTGTGTGTGTGTGTGTGTGTGTGTGTGTGTGTGTGTGTGTGTGTGTGTGTGTGTGTGTGTGTGCGTGTGTGTATGTGTGTTTGGCGTTTGCGTGTTCACGTGATAGGATACTGCAAGTCCCTTTTTTGACTAATCCCCCTCCCCCTTCCCTGCACGTCTGCTTGCTGTTGTGATTGGTGCAGGTTGTACAGCGAGCACCATCGCACACCATGCGCACGCAAACGCACACATGCACACACGCGCGCACATATCCACACACACACACACACATGCACGCACACACATGCACAGGTCTCCCATCCGCAAAGCTCGGAAGAGCCCATCCCCCTCTGCCTCCCCCCCTCGCCGGCGTCGCCCCGTTTCTGACTCTAGGTTTGTGGATGGGTGGGTGGGTGGGTGGGTGGGGCAGGAACAGAAAAAAGACATGAGAATCCAATTTCTCAAAATGCCAGATCTGGAGGAAACATGACATCATGTTTTTCCCGAATCCAAAAAAAACACTGGTGGGGAAGGGGGGGAAGGGAGGGGGGCATGCATGGACATGAGCGTAGGCGTGGGCGTGTGAGCCATGTGGCCATTGTTTTCCGTAATCAAAATGCCACGCACGCATACACACACACATGCACATACACATACACATGGGGGGGGGGTATGCATGGACATGAGCGTAGGCGTGGCTGTGTTTGTTGGCGTGTGAGCCATGTGGCCATTGTTTTCCGTAATCAATATGCCACACACGCATACACACACATGCACATATACGTACACATGGGGG